>Ga0207659_10000357_pt1 | contig 27316 bp, 27 predicted proteins | sample KBSM43metaG_FD_184330 | JGI IMG/M metagenome (GOLD analysis project Ga0207659, IMG submission 184330) | Miscanthus rhizosphere microbial communities from Kellogg Biological Station, Michigan, USA - KBS M4-3 metaG (SPAdes) (version 2) | ecosystem: Host-associated > Plants > Roots > Rhizosphere >...
GATTCCCGGTACGCTTCAGCGGGGATGTTGGAAGGGCAGAAGAAGGGACCAAGTCACTCAACTTGAATCGCTTGGTCCCATGGACCTGTGGCGAGCAGTGTCGCCATGGCCGGGGTTGCACACAAACGAACGGGTGCCGAGAGGGCGTGTGTCGAACATATTGGCAACGGCTGGGCCGGACGCACGTCCAGCCCCCAACACCGTCTGCTCATCCGTCGTGCCCTCGCATGTCGGAACACGCCTTGCAGCGCAAGACTGACGGCGGAAATTCGACTCAGGCTGGCGGTCGTCTATACGCGCCAGCGTTATAGAGAGGTTCACCGTGGACATCAACAAGCAGAGCGACGATACGGTCGGTGAAGAAGTCTCGGCCGTGGGGCAGCGTGTCAAGGGCGCAGCGAAAGACCTCGCGGGCAACATCACGAACGACCGCGAACTTGAGCGTGAAGGTGAGCGCGACAACGCGATTGGACGCGCCCGTCAGGCAAATAACAATGTCATGGACGAAACGGATGGGGTCCGCGCCGCCACCGTTGGTCGGGGAAACTTGCGGGAGCGTTATGTCACCGCGTTGTATCCGACGCCCGAAGCGGCCACCCGAGCTTACAGAGGCCTGACGACGGAACATGGCTATAAGGCCGGCGACATCAACGTGATGATGTCCGAGGACACGCGGAAGCGGCACTTCGGTGACGTCAAGCCGGGGACTGAACTGTCCGGTGGTACCAAAGCCGCAGAAGGCATGGGAAAGGGCGGAGCGATCGGCGGCGGTATCGGTGCGGCCCTCGGTGCGTTGTTTGCCATCGGCACTTCGATCGTTATCCCAGGCCTCGGTCTGGTTGTCGCCGGGCCGCTGGCCGCCGCGTTGGCGGGTCTGGGCGCTGGCGGCGCGACTGGGGGCCTGATTGGCGCGCTGATCGGCGCTGGTATTCCTGAGGATCGCGCCCGCGAGTACGAGCAGGGGATCAACGCCGGTGGGATTCTCATTGGCACTCGCCCCCGCGACGACAAACATGCCGCCGACCTCGAGCGAGACTTCGGCGGCTACGGCGGGCAGCACGTGCTTCGGTAAACGGTGGCGTGCGCTGGGCGCTTGTACAGAGAGCACGGCCGACGGGGCCGTGCTCTCTCGTTCGTCGAGCGCCACGTCGGCGGTCTCGAGCGCACGCTGACGCTCGGCCAGATGCCGTCTGGGCGACGTTGCTGCCGCCGCACCGCGGCATTCCAACAACGCACCGTGAGAATTGCAGCTGCAATCAGTCACCCTCGTGAATCATCGAGGCCGCAGAGGTGAAGTCTATGAAGCCCATCGTTGTCGGACTCGCTCTTGCTGTCGGCGGCGTGACCGCCGCATCATCGGGTGCTCTGCAGGCCCAAGCGCCGCCAAGTGACCCGGCGCACAAGGTGTTCATACTCACCGGTTGCCTCACCGCCGGCCCAGCTGAGACCGCTGTATTCAAGCTAACCGGCGCGGCGCCGGGAGGGCAGACACGTCCGGAGCGATCGGCGGCCAGCCCGGATGGTAAGGATGTGTATGAACTGGTATCGACGACAGGCTTGACAGAGCAGGGTGTCGCTAAAACGGAAATGCAGTCTCATTTGGGTAAGCAGGTCGAGGTAACGGTGCGACCTGTAGACGTAGTACCCGGCCCGAATTCATCTCCATCGCCCACGGCGTCAACCGCGAAAATAGAGGAAGTCAGACCGCCGCGTTACACGGCGACCCAAATCAAGTCAGTAGCGGATTCTTGCTTGTAGCAAGACCCGCGGGCGCTGATTACCTCGCGCTCTTGCCGGACTTGGTCCCCGCCATAAGCGTCACTGACCGCAGTCCCGCGTTCTGATGTTCAGCGTCTGGTTCGTCGTTACGGGCGCCTTGCTCATCGGCATGGCGCTCGCCGGGAGCGTTCTCAAACGGCTGCCGTTAACGGCGGCGATGTTCTACCTCACGGCAGGCACGCTGCTCGGGCCGTGGGGCGCCGGTCTTCTGCAGATAGACGCGCTGGAGAGCGCATCCGGTCTCGAACGGCTCACCGAGATTGCGGTCATCATCTCGCTGTTCACAGCCGGGTTGAAGTTGCGTTTGCCAGTGTCCGATCGGCGCTGGCGCGCCGCAATGCTTCTCGCCGCTGTCGCGATGGTGCTCACCATCGCCGCTGTCGCGGCATTCGCGGTTGCTGCGCTGGACATGCCGTTTGGTGCAGCCTTACTGCTTGGCGCGGTGCTCGCGCCCACCGATCCCGTGCTTGCCTCGGATGTGCAGGTCGAGCACGAGCACGATGCCGAACCCGTCCGTTTCAGTCTGACTGGAGAAGCCGGTCTGAATGACGGCACCGCGTTCCCATTCGTCCTGCTGGGGCTCGGCCTCATGGGCGCGCACGAACTCGGGGCGTACGGCTGGCGGTGGCTGACGATTGACGTAGCCTGGGCCGTGGTTGCCGGGCTCGGCGTTGGCACCCTCTGCGGCGCTGGAATCGGCAAGCTCGTCCTCTACCTGCGCCGCGTTCATCGTGAGGCGGTCGGCCTGGACGAGTTCCTCGCGCTGGGACTGATCGCGCTGTCCTATGGAATCGCGCTGCTCGTGCACGGCTACGGCTTTCTTGCGGTGTTCGCCGCAGGGCTCTCCGTGCGCCGTATCGAGCGGGAGCATAGTGATGCCGCGCCGCCGACGGACGTCGCGGACGCTGGACGCAGTACCGACGAGCAGGCGACGGATCCGGGCACCGCTCCCGCGTACATGGCGCGTGCCGTCCTCAGTTTCAACGAGCAACTGGAGCGACTGGGTGAATTGGCGGTCGTCCTCGTCGTCGGCGCCATGCTGGCGGAAATCGAGCGGCTGGGGCCGGGCGTTGTGCTGGCGGTCGGTCTGTTCGCTGTCATTCGGCCATTGGCGACGATGCTCACGTTGGTGCGCACGCCGCTGTCAAGAGTGCAGCGTGCGTTTATTGCCTGGTTCGGTGTGCGGGGAGTGGGCTCGGTGTATTACCTGGCCTACGCGTTGTCGCACGGGGTGCCCGCAGAGGCAGCTCAGACGCTCGCTGATATCACCCTGGTCGTCGTCGCGGCCTCAATCGTCGTGCACGGAGTGTCCGTGACCCCGTTGATGCGACGGTATTCAGCCCGGACCGGCGGGCGGGGTTGATCACCACCACGACCAAGCAGATGTCCGAGTGGGCCGTCGACGCCGGGCTGGTCGTCGAGCGCCTTCGCCTAGCCCAACAAGATATGGAATTCCACCTCGGCCGGTGCGCGATGCCTAGGGAGATTTTCGCTGAATACAAGGGTCGGCAGATCGCAGTGACGGTCATCCCTCGCGTCGATGGCCAATTCCGTATTGAGCGAGTGGGTGTCTGGTCTTATGAGGGCAAGCGCACCGGCTATACGAAGTTGACAGTCGCCGCCGATCTCGTCTTCGTCACGCGCGCGGAGGCCGAGTCATACGGTTTCGCATTTGGCCAAGGAGCGATTGATGGAGGCCGCGCGTGATCGGCCTTCGCCGCGAGCTTGCGGAGAGCTGGCACACGTCGCGCGAACAATGACTGCTCGTTTCGGGGCCTTCGACGGTCGCGTGCGCGGCGACGCGGCGTACGCCATCAATCTCAAAGCGCCCGAGCGCCACGACGACGACGGCGACCATTTGCGAACGTGCCGATAGGAGGCGTTACGAGCCGATGGACTCGATATCGCGTGCGATGACAGCATCCATCCGCACCTAGCCGAACCTTAGCAGATTGCTGACGACAAGTTGGCCCTGATGCCCTAAACTGGACGTTTCCTCGGGAAACGCTCGGTTACGCGACCGGTCGTCCATGCTGAGTTCCTGCTTGGCACCCTGCGGAACGCGACGATCGGCTGGCCGATGCACACGATTCTCGTCGTTGACGATTCACCGACCATTCGCCGCATGGTCCGAGCGGCCCTGGCTGGCCTTTCCGACGTAACCTTCGTCGAGGCCGGATCGGGACTGCAGGCGATCGAGACGCTCGCGATGCAGCCGGTGCAGGCTGTCGTGCTCGACTTGAACATGCCCGACATGCACGGATTGGACGTGCTCCGATTCCTGCGCTCGCACGACCACTACCGGGGCCTGCCCGTGATGATTCTGACGACGCGCGGTGATGCGACCAGCCGCGACGCGGCGCTCGAAGCCGGCGCTTCGGCTTACATGACGAAGCCGTTTTCTCCGACGGCGCTGATGGCCTCACTCCGAGGGCTGCTGGCGGCCCCCGATCCGGCGCGTCAGGCCTAGTCATGTCGACTCCCGATTCGCGCCCCTCGTTCGCCGCCGGCTTCATGGACGACTACTTCGCCGAGGCCGAGGAGCACGTCATCGCGGTCCGGCGCGGTCTCTTGACGCTCGAGGTTGCGCTCGGCTCCGAGTTGCCGGCGGCGGTCCTCGAAGATCTGTTCAGAAGCTGCCATTCCCTCAAGGGAATATCGGCCATGGTCGAGTTGCGCGAGGCGGAGCTGCTCGCGCATCACCTGGAGAGCTGCCTGCGCGCCATCCGGCAGGGAGAGGTCGTTCTGTCGACGGGCAATTTCGACATCCTGGTGGATGTCGCCCGGACGCTCGAAGGCGTCGTCGCCGCTCATCGTGCCGGCCAGTCTCTGCCCGCGACCGACTCCGTGCTGACACGGCTCCACGCCCTTGCTGACGGTGACGGCGGGACTACCGCCGCACCAGCCGCACCCGCGTTGGCGCTGCGCCTTGCTGCCACCAGCCCCTCGCCGGCGCCGCGCTGGAAAGTGACCTTCGTGCCATCGCCAGAGCTGGTCATCCGCGGTGTGAAGATCGACACGATTCGCACCCGTCTCCTCCAGCTTGGACAGGTGGTGAGCGTGGCGCCGAAAGTCGTCGCCGGCGGAGGCGTGCTCTTCGAGTTTGAAGTGGAAACCGCCGCCGAAGAGCAGCTGGCGGCCCTGCGCGATGATGGAGTCGAATACGAGCCGCTGCCGGCGGCAGTGGCCGTGCCGGCGCGGTCAGGCGAGTTCGGTCTGGTCACCCGCGGCGCGCCGGACCATGCGGTCGAGCGTCCACACGATGTGCCACTCGTGGCTTCCGCCAACTTCGTACGCGTCGATCTCGAGCGGCTCGATGATCTGATGCGCCTGGTAGGCGACATGGTCGTCACCCGCGCCCGTCTCGAGGACACGCTGCAGCGCGTCGAGACGCACGTGCCGTTTCACGAGTGGCGGGCGCTGCAGGAGCACAGCGTCGGGATCGAACGCCAGCTGCGCAGTCTGCGCGAAGGCGTGATGCGCGTTCGCCTGGTGCCAGTCGGAGAGATCTTCCGACGGATGCCGTTCGTCGTTCGCGATCTCGCCCGCGACAACGGGAAACGCGTGCAGCTCGACCTCGTCGGCCAGGCCACGGAAATCGACAAGTTCCTGATCGAACGGATGATGGACCCGGTCATCCATCTGGTTCGGAACGCGGTCAGCCACGCGATCGAAACACCGGAAGAGCGGGTGGCCGCCGGCAAGAGTCCGGAAGGGACGGTCCGCCTCAGCGCCTCGACCGCGGGGGAATCGGTGGTGCTCGAAATCAGCGACGACGGGGCCGGCATCGACGTCGAGGCGGTGGCGGCGCGGGCACGCGCGTCCGGCATGGCGATCGCCGGGGGCGAAATCGACGCGCGAACACTGCTCGACATCATCTGCTTGTCGGGTTTCTCCACCCGCGACGAGGCCGATCGCGCGAGCGGGCGCGGCGTCGGCATGGCGGTGGTCCGCCGCACGGTCGAGGAGCTCGGCGGCGCGTTGGCGGTGGAGACACGCTCCGGGCGCGGCACGACGTTTCGGGTCACGCTGCCGCTCACCCTGGCCATCACCGACGCCATCATCGTGCACGTGGGCGCCCACACGTTTGCCGTACCCCAGGCGGCTGTCCGCGAAGTCGTCGAGGTGGAGGCGCGGGCGCTGCGGTCGATCGAACGCAACGAGCTGCTCACCTATCGCGGCGCCACGCTGCCGATCGTCCGCCTAGCCCGGCTGTTTGCGCTCGCCGTGGAGGCCCGGCCGCGTTTTCACGCGATTGTGGTCGGCACCGGCCTGGCCGCCGTCGGCCTTCTGGTCGACCGCATCGCTGGGCAGCGCGAGATCGTAGTGAAGACGATCAGTGATCCACTGCTTCGCGTGGAGGGCATCTCTGGAGCCACGGAATTGGGTGATGGACGGCTGGTTCTAATTCTGGACGTGGCCGCGTTGAGCCGCGACCTGCGGGAGCGTGCCAAGCAGCTCGAGGGGATGTCGGGATGAGTGAAGGTCCGATGGCGGCGGGGGGCACCGAGCCGGTAGGGGCCAAGCAGACCTACATTCTGTTCAACGTGGCTGGCACCGCGTACGCTGTGCCGAGCCAGCAGGTGCTCCACATGGAAATGCTCGAGCAGGTGACCGCGGTTCCGAATGCGCCAGAGTTCGTCGAGGGCGTGGTGTTCTCGCGCGGCCAGGTCGTGCCGGTCATCAACCTGCGGTCCCGGTTCGGCTTCGAGCGGACGAAAGTGGACCTGCGAACCCGCCTGCTGGTCGTGCAGGCGGACGGCCGCCGCGTCGGGCTGATGGCCGACGAGGCGCGGGAGTTCATCACCATTCCAGATGAAGCGATCCGGCCGCCGCACGATGCCATCGGCGGCCTGAGCGGCAACTATCTCGACGGTGTGGCCACGCTCGGCGACCGCATCGTGCTCATGCTCAATATTCGCGAAGTCGTGGAGCGCGCGCCGACCCCGGCCGCCTGACACGCTCGCCGAGTGCAGTGTCTTCAAGGAGAACGACGATGGCAGTCAACGGCGCAAACGGTCACGGCCCTCGTACGGCCGCCCAGAACCAGTTGCGGGATGAGGCGAGCCACATCACCGAGGCGGTGTCGCGGATCGCGCAGATGACCGATCAGGTTTCGGAGGGCGCGGAAGCGCAGGTGCGGTCGATCGACGCCGCGCTGAGCGGCCTCAATCAGATGACGGCGTCGATGAAGGAGACGGCGACGCAGGCGGAGTCGGTCACCGTGTCCACCGAGAGCCTGGTGTCGTCGCTCAACGAGGTGGCCGCGTCGATCGAGCAGGTGACCCGGAGTTCGGAGAGTCTCGCCGGCTTCATCCAGCAGACGGCCGCGGCGATTCAGGAGAGCAGTGCGTCGATCCAGAAGGTGACGGCGACCACGCAGGAGATGGCCACAGCGGCGCAGGAGGTTACGGCCTCGATGACCGAGATGACCGCCTCCGTGAAGTCGACGACCACCGACACCGACGCGTTGACCTCTTCGGTCAACGAGACTGCCGCCGCGGTCGAGGAGATGGGCCGTTCGATTCGGGGAGTCGCGACGAACGCCGACGAGCTGGCGGCCTCTGCGGAAGAGACGTCGTCCTCGATCAACGAGACCGCGGCCTCCATCGAGGAAGTCACCGCCCAGATCGACAGCCTGGCCTCGACGATCGAACAGAACGGCGCCCTCACCGAGCAGATGGCCCGCTCGGTGCAGAGCGTTGCGCAGAGCGGCCAGCGGATCAGCGAGGCGGCGACCGGCGCCGCGACCAGCGCGCTGGAACTCGAGCGTGCAAGTCAGTCGGTGGCCGCCCTGGCCAAGGATGCCGACGACATTACCCGCCGCGCCAGCCAGGAAGCGAAGGAGGGCGGAGCGACCGTGCAGCGCTCCATCCAGGGCTTCACGAAAGTGCGGGAGTCGATGGCCCAGTCCGCCACCGTGATCCGTGAGATGGGGAAGCGGGCGACCGACATCAGCAGCATCGTCGACACCATCAATCTCATCGCTGAGCGGACCAACCTGCTGTCGCTCAACGCGTCGATCGAGGCGGCCCGCGCCGGTGACGCCGGCCGCGGCTTCGCGGTCGTCGCCGAGGAGATCCGCAATCTCGCCGATCGTTCCGCCAAGGCGACTTCGGACATCGCGTTGATCATCCGGTCGTTGCAGGAGGTCGCTCGGGAGGCGGTCGACGCGTCGAACGAAGGACTGAAGCTGGTCGAACAGAGCAATGCGCAGGCCGATGAAGGGGCCCGGGGGCTGGCGAAGATTCTCGACGGCGCGAACGAGGCCACCCGCCTGGTCGCCCAGATCACGCGCGCGAGCGACGAGCAGCGGGACACCGCGCGCGCCGTGGCCGCCGCCGTCGGCGCCACAGCCGAACAGGTGCGGCTGGTGGCCAGCGCCACCGACGAGCAGGCGCGCTCCGTAACCACCCTGGTCCAGTCCAATACCCAGATTCGCAAGACCGCGCACGAAGTGAAGAAAGCGATGGGCGAACAGTCGCGGGCGGCGCGCGACATTCTGAAGGCCGCCCAGAACACCAAAGAACAGGCGTCGCAGGTGAGAAAGGCGACTCAGGAGCAGGTCAAGACCACGAGTGAAATCGGCAAGGCGGCCGAGTCCATGCGGCGGGGTGCAACCACGACTTCTCGGGCGCTGGCCGAGCAGGCGGCCGCAGGCGAGCAGATTTCCCGTGCGTCCACCGAGCTTCTGCAGATGGCCGCGACCGTCAGCAAGGCGATGCTGGACCAATCGGCGGGCATCAAGGAGATTGCCGGAGCGGCCGACGGCATGCGCACACAATCGGCGGAGACCTCGCGGGCGCTGAGCGATCAGGCCAAGACCATGCGCGAGATGACGGCCGCCGCCCGGAGCACGGGTCAGCAGATCAAGCTGATTACCGGTGCCAACGTCGAACACGCGTCCGCCGCCTCGGCCCTGCTGACCTCGGTCACCGAAATCCGCGCGGTGACCGACCGGAATGCCAGCGGGGTCAAGCAGACCCGCGGTGGCACCGACGACCTGCTGCGGCGTGCCCGGGCCCTGGCGACGCTGGTCGAGGAGCCCAAGCGGGCCCGTCCGGGCAACGGGCGCCCCTCGCGATCCGGCCGGTGACAGGCCTCCAGTTCGGCATCTTCACCACGGATGAGCGGCTCGTCGTGCGTACCTGGGATTCCTGGATGGCCGGGGCGACAGGAATCGAACCGGCGCGCGCCCTGGGCCGGCCGCTCGTGGACGTGCTTCCCGAAATCGCGGCGCGCGGGTTTATCGCCGTGCTGCAGAGCGTCCTCTCGCGCGGGACGGTCGAGGTGCTGGCTCCCGCCCTCCACCACTACTTGTTCAGCTGCGCACCCTCGGGGCCATCGATTTTCGACCGGATGCAACAGCACGCCACTATCGGACCGCTTCGCGAGGAGGGCCGGATCGTCGGCCTGATTGTGACCATCGAGGACGTGACGTCGCGGATCGACCATGAGCGCCAGGCGGTGGCCATGCAGTCGAAGGACGCTGCCTCGCCGCCGCCGCCACCCGCGGCGCAGGATGATGTCGACGTCGAGTCGTTGACCCGGCTGCTGGGGGACGAGGATTGGCGGGTCAGGCGCATGGCGGTGGCGAGGCTGTCGCAGCGTGGCGATGCGATCGTCGAGTCGCTGGTCCGCACCCTTCGTCAGCAGCACGAAAACTTAAGTGTACTCAGCAGCGCGCTTGACCTCCTGGCGACCAGCGACATCGACGTTATCGAGCCGCTGGTCCGTTTCCTGGAGGACGGCGACGCGAACCTTCGCACCCAGGCGGCGCTGATTCTGGGCGAACGCCACGATCGTCGGGCAATCGCCCCCTTGATCGCGCACCTGTCGGACCCAGACGTGAACGTCGCGTTCCATGTGATCGAGGCCCTGGGCCGGCTTCATGCGGCCGACGCCTGCGAGCCGCTGGTCGAGATTGCCGAACGGCGAGACTTCTTCCTGTCGTTCCCTGCTATTCAGGCGTTGAGCCGGCTGGGCGCCCCAGCGGTCGCACCGCGACTGGTGCCCTTGCTCACCGACGATCTGCTGCGTGCGCCCGTGATCGAGGCGCTCGGCGAGCTCGGCGACGAAGACGTGACCGTGCCGCTGGTGCAGCTGCTGAACACTGCCGCTGCGCCTACGGAAGTGATCACCGACGCCCTGGCCGGCTTGTACGACCGCTACGAAAGTCACTATGCCGCGGGCGATCACATTGCCGCGCTCGTGCGTCGCAGCATCAGTGCGGCCGGCATCCAGTCGATCCTGGATGCGGTGCCGCGCGTGGGATCCGACCGCCTCGCCGGTCTCGCGAAGGTGCTGGGATGGCTCGAAGGTGAGGCGGTGCAGCGGGCGTTGACTCGTCTGCTCGGTTTCGGCGCTGTCAGGGCGCAGGTGGTCGAGGCGCTGGTGCGCAACGGTGGAGGCGTGGTCGCGTTGCTCACCGAGCAACTGCGTGCCGAAGATCTCGAAACGCGTCAGGCGGCGGCTGTGGCGTTGGGACGGATTGGGAAGCGGCGTGCGACCGGTGCCCTGGTCGCCGCGCTCGGCGACCGCGAGATCGCTGTGGCGGCTGCAGGAGCATTGGCGCGGATCGGGGACGCGGACGCGTTTCCCGCCCTCATCGGCTTGCTTGGCGAGCCCGACGCCGCGATCCGGCAGGCCGTGATCGCCGCACTCAATTCAATCGGGCACCCGGATATGCCGCAGCGCATCGCCACCCTGCTCGACGACGCCGACCCGACTATGCGGGAATCAGCGCTCAAGATTGCCGGGTACTTCGGCTATCCGACCTGCCTGACCCGCGTGCTCGCGCGCTGCCGCGACCCGATCGACACGGTGCGGCGGACCGCCGTCGAGCAGTTGCCATTCTTCGACGATCCGCAGGTGATGGACGCGCTGCTGGCGGCGCTCGAGGACGACCGGGCGCCCGTGCGAGCGGCTGCCGCCCACGCGCTCGGGCGCATCGAGCATCCGACTCGAACCGACGCGCTGGTGGGCGCGTTGAACGATGCCGATCCGTGGGTCCGCTACGTGACCGTGAAATCGCTGGCCGCGGTCGGTGCCACCAGCGCGCTGCTGGCGGTCGTGGACCGGCTGCAGCACGACCCGGCGCCGCACGTCCGCCTGGCGGCCGTGGAAGTCGTCGGGCGGCTGACCCCACCGAACGCCCTGGCGATTCTGAAGCCGCTCATTGGCTCGGCGAACGAGGACATCGCGCGTGCGGCGATCGGCGCGCTGGGGCACGTCGATCAGCCTGAGGCGCTCGCCGTGCTCGAGCGGGAGGCGCGGGCGCCGGCCTCTTGGCGGCGGCTGGCCGCGATCGACGCGATTACGTTGCGGCGCGACGCCGGGCTGTCGCGCATCCTGCAATGGATCGCCGCCGCCGATGGCGAGGCGGCGGTGGTCAGCGCCGCGGTGGCAGCGCTGACGACGCTCGGACAGCGCGAGGATCACCAGGGCAGCGAAGCCGCTCGTGCCCTCATCACGTTGGCGACCGAGCCGGCATTGCGCCCCGCCGTGATTGCCGCGCTCAGCAGCCTGCCCCCGCGGCGGACCGGCGATCTTGCGGCGGGGCTGCGGCATGTCTCTCCGGCGGTCCGCTGTGCCATCGCCGAGGCGCTCGGCCGGATGAAGCAGCCGGACGCCTCACGAGCCCTCGAGGGCGCGCTGGACGACGCCGCGTCATCCGTCCGACTGACCGCGGTCGCTGAATTGAAGCATCTCGGCACGCGGACGTCGCAGCGCAAGCTGATGCAGGTCGCGCGAACCGATCCAGACGGCGAGGTTCGCCGCGCGGCGATGATGGCCGTGTCCCGAAGTGAACGCTCGACGGCGGCCGATGCCGTGGAACCTGGCTAGCGGAACCCACATGCAGTACAGCGCCGACGCCCTCGGCTTCTCCGGAAGTGTCACCGCGATTCTCCGCGACCTCATTCACGAGCGTCTCGGCCTGATGTACGAACCGCATCAGTTCGATCAGGTGGCGGACCGCATGGCCCCGCTGCTGGTGGCCCGCGGCGTCGGCTCGTTTATCGACTACTACTATCTGCTCAAGTATTCGGTTGACGGGGATGAGTGGTCCCGAGTCATGGACGCGCTCGCCGTCCACGAGACCTACTTCTGGCGCGAGATCGATCAGCTCCGCGCGGTGGTCGACGACGTCGTGCCGCAGCTTGCGCGGACGTTGAACGGACGGCCGTTGCGGATCTGGAGCGTGCCGTGCGCGACGGGCGAAGAGCCCCTGACGCTGGCCATGCTGCTCGCGGAAGCCGGCTGGTTCGAGCGCGTGCCGATCGAACTGCTGGCAAGCGACGCGAGTCCGAGCGCCATCGAGCGCGCCCGCCAGGGCCGGTACACCCGGCGATCGTTTCGCAATCTGCCGCTCGCCATGCGGGAAAAGTACTTCGTCGAGCACGCGGACCATTGGCGTGTGGATCCTGGTTTGCAGCAACGGATCTCCTACGACGTCGTCAACCTGATGGACGAGTCGCGCGTGGCGCGGCATGCCTCGGCCCCGATTATCTTCTGCCGCAATGTCTTCATTTACTTCTCCGACCAGAGCATCCGCCGGGTGCTGAGCGTCTTCGAACGGCTGATGCCGTCGCCCGGCTACCTGTGTGTGGCCTCGGCGGAGTCGCTCCTGCGGCGCACCACGGCGTTCGAGCTCCAGGAAATCGGGGGAGCGTTCATGTATGTGAGAAACAGCCGGCCGGCTGAGCAGCACTCGGCAACGATGCCGGGCGTAGAAAAGGCGTCATGAGTCCGCCCGTACGAGTACTGGTCGTCGACGATTCCGCTTACATCCGCAAGGTCGTGAAGGAGATGCTGTCGCGCAGTCCGGCCATCGAGGTGGTCGGCACCGCGCGCGATGGCCAGGAGGCGCTCGAGCAGGCCGAGCGGCTGCGCCCGGACGTCGTCACCTGCGATCTCATCATGCCGGTGCTCGACGGCGTGGAATTCATTCAACGGCAGATGTCGGCGCGGCCGGTGCCAATCGTGATCGTCAGCATTGCCGCGGAATCGAGCGAGCGTGTGCTGAGCGGCCTCGATGCCGGCGCGATCGATTTCGTTCAGAAGCCGACCGCTCTCGCCACTGAGAAGGTCTTCGAAGTCGCCGAGGAACTGGTGGCCAAGGTGCTGGCGGCGGCGCAGGCGCCAATCGGGCGTTTGCGGCCGGCCGCGGCGGAGGTGGCGCTTCCGAGCACGCCGAATTTCCACGATCGCTACAGCCTGCTCGTCATCGGTGTCTCGACCGGCGGGCCCCAGGGGTTGAAGTTGGTCGTCCCTCGTCTGCCGGCAGATTTCCCGGTGCCGGTCGCGATTGTCATGCACATGCCGATCGGATATACAGAGGCATACGCCCAACGTCTGGACGAGGCCTCCTCGCTCACGGTTGCTGAGGCACGTGAAGGTGAAGAACTTCGTGCCGGCGTGGTGCTCATCGCCCCTGCCGGGCGCCATTTGACCTTTCGCCGTGACGGTGACGGCCGGGTAGTCACCCGGCTGGACGTCAGACCTCTGGACACCCCTCATCGGCCGTCCGTCGACGTAATGTTTCAATCTGCTGCCGAGGTCCTTGGTGAGCGAGTCTTGGCGGTGGTAATGACGGGGATGGGCGCGGACGGGCGCGAGGGGGCCGCCTGGATCAAGGCGCGAGGCGGAGCGGTGCTGACGGAGGCGGAAGAGACATGCATCGTCTATGGGATGCCACGGTCGGTGGTCGAGGCGGGGCTCAGCGACGAAGCGGTACGGCTGGACCGGTTGACGGCCGCGATTCTGGAACGCATATGACGACCCGAGTGCTGATCGTCGACGATTCGGCTCTCACGCGCCGCAGCCTCCGGCAGATTCTGGAAACCGCCGGATGCGACGTGGTCGAAGCCGAGGATGGCCTCGTTGCGCTGGAGCGCTATTTTCTCGACAAACCGGACGTGGTCATGCTCGATCTCGTGATGCGCGGGATGTACGGGTTGGACGTGCTGCACAAGTTGCGCGAGCTCGACGCTGATGCGCGGATCGTTGTCGTGTCCGCCGACATTCAATCGTCGTCGCGAGAGCTTGCCGAAGAGGCGGGGGCGAAGGCCTTCGTCAACAAGCCGTTCGACAAAGCGGAAATTCTCGGGGCCCTGTCGACCGCCCTGGTGGAGCAGGACAAGTGAAGCTCACAACGGTACAGGAAGACGCGCTGATGGAGCTGATCAACATCGGCTTCGGGCGCGCGGCGGCGGCGCTGTCGAAGTTGACCGGGCACCGGGTGCAGTTGGAGGTGCCGCAGGTCGCGATGTGTCCCATCGACGAGATGGCCGAGCGTCTCAGGCCGATGCTGGGCAACGACCTGGCGACGGTGCATCAGATCTTCTCCGGGCCCGTGGATGGCGACGCTTTGCTCGTCCTGGATCAGAACAGCGCCGCAATTCTCAAGGAACTGCTGACCAGCCAGCCGGCGCTTCCGCTCGAGATCGACCGCTCCGCGCGCGAAGTCGTGACTGAGATAGGCAACATTCTCCTCAACGCCTGCCTCGGAACGTTCGGCAATCTGCTGAAGGTGCAGGTGTCGTTCTCGGTTCCGCATCTCACGCTCGACACGCTCGACAGCGTGGTCCGTTCGATTGCAGTCGATCGCGAGGGCCTTCGCTATGCGCTGATCGTCCACTCGTCATTCCGGCTTCGGAACAGCAGCCTGACCGGCTATCTGGTCATCGTGCTCGGCGTGGCCTCGATCGAGCGGCTGATTCGGGCGCTCGAGCGGTGGGAAAGCGAGCAGCGTTAGGGCATGGCGACTGACGTCTCTCTCGATCTCGTGCAGGTGCAAGCCGCGCTCTCGCGCTGGTTCACCGAGGAGTCGCGCCAGGGTTTCTTTGCCACGGACCGGCGCTTCCGGGTGATTGTCTGGAACCGCTGGATGGAGATCCACTCAGGCCATTCGGCCGCCCAGGTGCTCGGGCGGCCGTTGTTCGACCTCTACCCGGATTTGACCGCCCGCGGCACCCACGAGTATTACAAGACCGCGCTGTCGGGTCACATCACCGTCATTTCTCAGGGGTTGCATCGCTACGTATTGGGGCTGCGGTCCACCAATGCCAACCTGTCGTTCACGGAGATGCCGCAGAGCGGTTGTATCGGTCCGCTCTCGACCGGCGGCGAGATCATCGGTACGGTCACAATCCTCGAGGACGTCAGCGATCGACTGGCCAGCGAGGCACAATTGCGGGCGCAGATCGAAGCGCAGAAGTTCGCGCGTGCCACGGCGGAGAAGGCTCTTCGTGCCAAAGATGAATTCCTCTCGACGCTGTCACACGAAATCCGTTCGCCCCTCAACGCCGTGCTCGGCTGGGCCAGGATTCTGCGCGGAAGCCAGGAGATTGATCGACCGTTGCTCGACCGTGCCTTGCAGGTGATCGAGCGCAACGCCGCCGCTCAGGCCAAGATGATCGACGACATGCTGGACATGGCGCGGATTGTCGCAGGTAAGGTGCGCCTCGAAGTGCAGACGGTGGACCTGCTCAGCGTCGTCCTCGCCGCCGTCGATGTCGTGATGCCGTCGGCGAACGTCAAACAGATCGCGATCTGCACCCATCTGGATCCGACCGTGCCGCGGGTGCTCGGCGATCACGACCGGTTGCAGCAGGTAGTGTGGAACCTGCTGTCGAACGCCGTGAAATTCACCGAATCGGGCGGGTCGATCGAGGTCCGGCTCGAACAGGCCGGCCGATCGGTGGCGATCATCGTCAGGGACAGTGGGCAAGGCATCAGCGCCGATTTCCTTCCCTATCTGTTCGAGCGCTTCCGCCAGCACGACCCCTCCAGCTCGCGGCGTCATGGCGGGCTCGGTCTGGGCTTGGCCCTGGTGCGGGAGCTCGTGGAACTGCACGGCGGGACCGTGTCCGTGGTCAGCGACGGGCCGAACCAGGGTTCGACCTTCACCGTCAGCCTGCCGACCGCGGTGTCACCGGAGGTTCGTCATGCCGACATGGGTGCTGGCGATTCGACCGATGAGATGGCACAGTCGCTCGTCGGGGTCCACATTCTGGTCGTCGACGATGAACCGGACTCGCGCGAGTTGTCTGTGAGAGTACTCGAACAGAGCGGAGCGCGCGTCACCGCGGTGTCGTCCAGCATTGAAGCGCTCGTCCAACTGCGGTCTTTCTCGCCCGAGGCGTTGCCCCACCTGATCGTCTCGGATATCGGAATGCCGCAGCAAGACGGATACGACTTGATTCGCCAGGTGCGGTCGCTCGAGCCCGACCGTGGCGGACGAATTCCCGCTATTGCCTTGACTGGCTACGCGACTCCGGAAAACGTGGAGCGCGTGCTGGCAGCGGGTTTCCAGATGCACGTCGCCAAGCCGATGGCTCCGGCCGCATTGGTCAGTGCAATCGCCGGAGTGATTCGCGGATAGGTAAGAGCGACTGCCCAGCAAGCCGTCCCGCAAAGACCCCCGTCCGGCTCACGGGCCTACGAGCACGGTGCCATCGTCGCGCTCCACGGAGCCGTCAGAACCACCTGCTCGAATGACGCGGCGCCCTTACGTGCAACTCGGCGCGGAAGTGGCGGCCGATGCCTCCGATTGTAGTGTTTAGACAGACAGCTCAGCCGTTGGTTGGTAGAGTGCTGCTAGGCATGAGCGCGTCGGACACCGCGCACCAAGGCGTCGTAATCTACCGGACGCTGCACAACGACATGGGCGGCACGCCCGTGTGCGAACTCTCCCGGACCGAGCGCGGGATGGTGCGGTGTCTGGACCAGGCTCAGAACGTCGTGCTCAGCGAATGTGTTGCGGCGGCCGCCGCTGGTAGCGAGGTGGCCGCAGAATGGAAAGCACGGATGCTCGAGAAAGGACACTATTTCGAGCGGTCTCGGCCTGTTGCCTCAGCGGACTTCAAAACGACGACTTCGCGCACGACTAACGCCCACAGAACCTCCCGCTGAACCTCGCAGATCGTTGAGGAACGAGCGCTTGTCATCGCCTGCTTATTCGCCATCATGGCGACGATTCGCCAGGCGCACGAGCAAGAATCCGCTCGTGCTAGCACTCTGACGATCCTCCGAGGCTCGCGGGCCTGCGACCTTCAGGGTCTTGATACTGTTCTTAGTCACCCACTCCTTCAGCTGTTGGGCTCCTCTCGTGAGAACTTCGTGAGGTCCGGTGAACCCTGCACCCGCTGTCAACGACAGCGCCGGGCGCACCGCGCGACAGGAGCCCGGTGACGGCGCTGCGGATCGATCGGACGACCCACGCGTACGTGCTCGATGGCGAGCTTGTCCCCGCTCAGTCCGCTGTTCCTGATTTCCGCGTTCAACTACGGCGTTTCCAACCGCGAGCATGCCCGCCCGCGTTGCGGGGGCCAGTTCGCGCTCAGGCCTGGCTGTCTTAGTGCCGCGCCCGCGGGTGGATCTGGTGCTCTACCAGGGTGTGCTCGCGTCCCGCGCCGCGTGGCGAGCCGCCATCGTGGCGCGTCCGTCGGCAGCCGTGACCGAGGCGCCACGGCCGGACGCCCCGCCGAGTCACGCGCACCGCGGCTAGCAGTGCGCGCCTGAGGCCTTGGCCACCACCGTGTGGATCCTTCAGCACCTCAGGCTGCCCGTAGACGTGCCCGCGCCAGCCCAGGCGCGCGCGCCCCCGGCGCCCTACGACTAGGCCGACCCAAGCCTCGGTGGTCGGCGCCGTCGCCAGCACGCAAGTCGCGAGACCACCGCCGAGCAGCAGCAGCGTTGCCGCCTCATGCGGAAGTGTCGCGTCGCGCTTCATCCTTGATCGTTGTCAATTGGCTGTAGCTTCGATAATCGATATTCCCGAGTGGGTGTCGATATCGCGCGTCATGACAAAAGCGGATTCGCGGAGAAGTTCCGAATACTCGCGAAGCGTCCGCTGTCGTCCCCCGATGGTCAGCATAACGATATCGAGGGTGGTCGGCCAGTTCGGAGCAGACTCGTTCGGCAGCAACGCTTCAATGAGCAGCAGCTTCGCGTGGGGGCGAGCGGCCCGCCTCACCGCGCGAAGGATTTTTTGCGACGCGCTGTCGTCCCAGTCGTGAATGACTTCCATCAAGATGTAGGCGTCCGCAACAGGAAGCGGATCGTTGAAAAAGTCACCACCGATGACGTGCAGTCGATCGGACGCGACGGCTGCGGCTTCCTTTACGACGTGCGGCTGGTCAAAGAGCACGCCTGCCGCCGTTGGTGTTGCAGAGACGATGGCCTGGATTAAATGTCCGCGACCTCCGCCGATGTCGGCGATGACGTTGAGGCCGGAAAAATCGTATACCTGAACGATGCCGGCGATATGGCCGTGGGCCTTCGCGGTCATCGCCTCACCAAAAATGCGGCTCGCCTCAGGGTTCTCCGTCAGATATCCCCAGATGCCGCCAGGTAGTGCGCGATTCGCGCTAGGTTCACCTGTCCTGATCGCCGACCCCAGCTCACCAACCGCCGTCCAGAAGCCGGGCAGCCCGAACATGCGCACCAAGGAGCGCATCGACTGAGGATGGTCCTGACGGAGCATGCGCGATGCCGCTGTGTGCGCGACGGCGCCATCGGCGTACTCGAAGATGCCGTACAAAGCGAGCAACCGGAGCACGCGGTCGAGCGCGCCGGCATCCGCCGCGGTTGCCGTGGCGAGCGATGCTGCGGGTTGTGGCGTTTCACCAAGCGCATCGGCAACGCCCAGCTCCGCAGCCACATGCAATGATCGCGAGACGTAATAGCCAGCGGACAGTTGAAGCAGGGCGTTAACGGGGTTCTCCGTGTTCCTCATCCTGGTACCTCGAGTGCGCCAGTAAAACACATGCTAGAACGGCGGCTCCCGGCTCACAGTCCCGCACTGGGCCTCGTCGCCTGGTGACGTTGGTCCCGAATAAGACCACGGACGCTAAAGACTCACGGCTGCCGATGCCATCGCAGCAAAGACCAGCGGAACAAGACACCGGTCGAGTTGTGAAACACTACGGCTGCGTCCGCAGTCGTAAGTGGCTCATACGGTCGTTTGACACGTGTGTTCAATGAGGCGCATCGAATTCGTGGCTGTGCGCCAAGGGCCAACCGAGCTTGCTGCGCCTTCTGCGCGGACTTTGAGTCGGAGGGAATGATGTTTGCATCGTGGCTCGCGCTACATCCTGGCGAATCGACAGTGAAGGGGATAGGTCGCGATCGCCAACCGCCGCGATGACACGCGTCGGTGTCAGAAAGGAGGATGGCATGCGTGCATCGCGGGATGTCAAGGTGGATGAGGTCGTCGACTTCAAGACCGACGAGCGACTGTCCCGCGGGACACGGGCGTTCCTGAAGGTGCTCAACTCACCGGCGCCGCCCGAGCTCGAGAAGCTGCCGGCACTGGAGGCGCGGAAGGTCCTGGAGACGGCACAAGCGTCGGTTCCGGTGGACTACTCCGGGATCGACGAGAGCGAACGGGCCATCACCGCGGACGGATTCCAGATAGTCCTGAACATCGTCCGACCGGAGGGCGTGACCAGGAAGCTGCCCGCGTTCATGTTCATCCACGGCGGCGGCTGGGTGCTCGGGGACTACGCGACACATCGGCGCGTCGTCCGTGACCTCGTCGTGGAATCGGGCTACTGCGCCGTCTTCGTCAACTACACGCGCACACCCGACGCGGCCTTCCCGCGGCAGATCGACGAGATCTTCGCCGCGACGAAGTGGGTCGCCAGCCACGGCGACGAGATCAACGTCGATGGCGGGAATCTCGCCGTCGTCGGCAACAGCGTGGGCGGGAACATGACGGCGGTGACCGCGCTCAAGGCGAAGGAGAACGGCGGCCCGAAGATCAAGTCGCAGATCCTGATGTGGCCGATCGTCGACTCCAGCTTCGAGACCGACTCCTACCAGCAGTTCGGTCGCGATCGCTTCCTGTCGGCGTCCCTGATGAAGTGGATGTACGACATGTACATCAGCGATCCCGCCAAGCGCACGGACATCCATGCTTCACCGCTGCGAGCCAGCGTCGAGCAGCTGAAGGGGCTACCGCCCGCGCTGATCCAGGTCGCCGAGAACGACATCCTGCGCGACGAGGGCGAGGCCTACGGCCGCAAGCTCGACGAGGCCGGGGTGGAAGCCACGACCGTTCGCTACGACGGCGCGATCCACGATTTCGGTCTGCTGAACGGGCTCGCGAACGAGCCCGCGACCCGGGCGCTGTTCCGTCACGCGGCGGCCGAATTGAAGCACCGGTTGCAGTGACGCGACGGCCCGCTTCGCGGCAGCCGTTTCCCCACTCCTGACCACCGGGTGTGAATCGTTCGAACACGAAGGAGGCAACATGCACGAATCATCTTTCAAGAACGCAGACGGCTTGAATATTTTCACGCGGTCGTGCATGCCGAAGGGTACGCCCCGGGCGGTGATCGTGCTGGTCCACGGGTTCAACGCGCACAGCGGGTACATGATTTGGGCGGCCGAACAGTTCGCGGCGCGTGGGCTGGCGGCGTATGCGCTCGATTTGAGAGGTCGCGGCCGCTCGGACGGCGAGCGTTTCTTCATCAATAGCTTCTCGGAATATACCGGCGATGTCGACCAACTGGTTGCGATCGCGAAAGCGGCACATCCCGGTCTGCCGGTCTACGTGCTCGGTCACAGCGCGGGCGGCGTTGTTGCCAGCACGTATGTTTTCGAACATCAGGACACCCTGGCGGGATTGGTATGTGAAAGCTTCGCCCTAGACGTCGGTGTGCCGGATGCCGCCGCCCTGCTGATCAAGGGCATCAGCCATCTCGCACCGCATCTCCATATCTTTACTCTGAAGAACGAGATCTTCTCACGTGACCCGGCGGTCGTCGCAGCGATGAATGCCGATCCGTTGATCGCCAACGAATCGCAGCCCGCCGAAACCTCCGCCGAGTTGATCAAGGCTGCAGAACGGCTGAAGTCAAACATGCCGAAATACCGCGTTCCGATCCTGATCATTCACGGGACCGCCGACAAGGCGACGCGTTACCAGGGCAGCGAGTACTTCTACGAGCATGCCGGTTCGACTGACAAAACCCTGAAGCTGTACGAGGGGCACTATCACGATCTGCTGAACGACGTCGGGAAGGAGGACGTCATGGCCGATGTTCAAAACTGGCTTGACGAACGGATCCCGGCACAGGCGGAGTCGGCCGCAACCGCCGGCGTTCACCGCGCGCGTGGATGACTCATCATGAAAGTCGTCGTCATCGGCGGCACCGGACTCATCGGCTCCAAGCTTGTCACGAGGCTTCGTGAGCATGGCCACGACGCATCAGCGGCGGCGCCCAATACGGGCGTCAACACAATCACGGGGGAGGGGCTGGCGGGCGCTCTGAGAGGTGCCTCCGTGGTCGTGGATGTATCGAACTCGCCGTCGTTCGAGGACTCGGCGGCCCTTGCGTTCTTCGAGACGTCGACACGCAACCTCCTCGCCGCCGAAGCCGAAGCGGGGGTCGGACATCACGTTGCCCTGTCAGTCGTCGGAACCGAGCGCCTCCCCGAGAGCGGCTACCTCCGCGCGAAGCTCGCTCAGGAGACGCTCATCAGGGACTCGTCGATCCCCCATTCCATCGTCCACGCAACTCAATTCTTCGAGTTTGCGAAAACCATCGCCGCGGCAGCCACCGATGGGAACGTGGTTCGCATTCCGCCGGTGTTGTTCCAGCCGATGGCCGCGGACGATGTCGCCGTGGCGGTCGAGAGGATTGCGGTGGGGAAGCCTGTGAACGGCGTCGTCGAGGTGGCAGGGCCCGAACCGTTTCGCTTCGACGCGTTGATCCAACAATGGCTCGAGGCGCACAACGATCCACGCACAGTTGTCGCTGACCCGAGTGCGCGTTACTACGGAACGTTGTTGAGCGAGCGTTCGCTCGTTCCCGCAGGAGATGCGCGGCTCGGCGCGATTCGATTCGAAGATTGGCTCAGGCAGCCCGCGCCGCAAAGGTAGCGAACCTCTGTCACTTGACCGGCCCTGAGTGCTGGGCGGCTAGGCGCACGAATGCCGCACCATCACGGTATCGAAGCGCTGGTGAATCTCGCATAGCTGTTACGAGCGTGCCCTGTAGACTGACGAGATCTTCTTCGCAACTTCGACGTCGCGATCCGTCACCCTGCCGCCTACGTCGTAACGGGTCAACTCGAAAGTCACTTCCCCGTAGGCGATATGCACATCGGGATGATGGTCATTGATCTCAAAATACGCGACGAGGCTGTTCACAAAGCTGAGCGATTGGACGAAATCCTGAAACTCGAACGTTCGTGAGAGCTTGTTGTGGGCGAGCTTCCAGCCCGACATGCGCGGCATGATGGCGCGCAGTTCTTTCGCCGTCAGGATCTTCGGCTTATCCATCGCAGTTGCTAGCGTGCCCCCAATGCGCGGTGTGGCGACTTTGTGCTTGTGACGCAGTGGCCCCTTACAGCGCGCGGAGGAATGCCACGAGATCGCGCTTCTCCTGCGGCAGCAGCTTCAACTCCAGCACCAGGTTGAAGAACTCCACGGTGTCGTCGAGTGTCAACAGCCGATCGTCGTGCAGGTACGGCGGCGAGTCCTTGATGCCGCGCAACGGAAAGGTCTTGATTGGACCATCGGCCGCGGCAGTCCGTCCATTCGCGGTAATCCGCTCATGGAAGCGTTCCACCTGCAGGTTGTGCATCAGGTTGTCGGTGTAATACGGTGCCGGATGACAGGTCGAACACTGGGCCTTGCCGAAGAACAACGCTTCTCCACGACGCTCCGTGTCATTGGTCATCGCGGGGTTCAGCCGCCCAAACACCGTGAGCTTCGGCGCCGGCGGAAAGTCGAGCAGATTCTGGAACTCGCCCATGAAATGTACCTGGCTGCCGCGCTCCAACGCGTTGACTCCCTTGCGGGCGGCGCGCGTGTGATCGCCGTCGAAATAGGCACCGCGCTGCTCGAACTCGGTGAAGTCCTCCACGGTTTTCAGGGCACGCTGAGACCCGAACAGACGCTGCACACCTACGCCTCGCAGCGTCGGCGTGTCGATGCGGTGGCGGAACTCGTTCGGGCGAATGTCGCCGACGGTGTGAGTGGCGGCATTGGTGTGGCCATTGGCATGACAGTCGAAGCAGGCAACACCCTGATGGGCCTTGAGGCTGCGCCGATCGTCAGTCAAGTTGAACTGCTGCTGTGGAAACGGCGATAGCAGCAGGCGGAGTCCCTCGAGCTGCTTCGGATTCAGAATCTCCTTGAAGAGCCTCTCGAAGTTGGCGAGCGTAATCAGCTCGCCTTTGGATACATCACCGAGATCTGGCCGCGTCACCAGAAACACCGCTGCCGGAAGCTCCGGCAAGAGGTGATCGGGGAGATCGAAATCGAGGTCGAACCGGGTCAGGTCGCGCTCGGTCTGCTTGAGCGTCTCGTCAATGAGCGGCTTGGGAAAGATCATGCCGCCGGCTTCGTGATGCGGGTGCGGGAGCGGGAGGAACCCGGCAGGCCATGCCTTCCGTTTCTTGATCTCGTCGGGGGGCAGTGTACCGAGCAGCTCCCACGAGATTCCTGCAGGCAGCTTGACGCGAACGCCGTCCTGCACCGCCTTGCCGCGGCTCATCGTCACCCCGCCAGCGGGACGGTTGGAGAGGTCGTATCGCGCATTCAGTAGATCCTGCTGACGTTGCGCGAACATCGGCTTCTCTTTCTGGGTACGGGCGATGACCTGCGGTAACGGTTCGGACTTGAGCAGCGGGTCATCCTGGCCCGACAGGGCCGCGCCTGTTAGCATCAACGCGCCGAGGGCTACCGTCGCGGTGATCCCTGTTCGGAAACGCAAGATCCGTCGTGTCATGGTTGCCTCCCGTGGGAAGACACTCTCCGCAGGTTGTCTTCTATTTCGTTGACTGTTTCAGCCATCCGATCGTTTCACCCCTGCTCAGCCGATCGGTGGCGCCACCAGCCAAATCCTTCACGCGTTCCCCACCCGGAAACCGTCAACGCGCTCGCGGAGGGCCGCGGCTACCGTCTCGAATCCATCGGCGGCTGAAGAACCCTGGTCCATGGCGTGGCGGCCAAGGTCCTTGGCTGCGGGTCGGTTGGTCATCATCCTTCTCCCTTTCTTTACAAGGTGTGCACGCTCGCGGGAGCCGGGCTCCGCTGTCATCTGCCATCGACCGAAGGCATCAGCTGCGCCACGTGGCGTTGCACCCATGCCAGTGTCGTCCCAGCCGCAACGATCGAGGAGGACACACGCCTGCTACGTGCACGCCGCGATCCAACGTGACCCGGACTCATGGCCCAGTTCCCAGATCCCGCGCACGTAGCTTCGCCGATATGGCGTGTCGTTCAGGTACACGAGACGCCGATAGCGTTCGAATACCTTCCAGTAGCCGCAAGTGCAGCAGCGTCCAGCGCTCATCCGTGCTCGATATGTCAGTCGAGCTTGTGGCCGCTGGGATGTGCCCGCTGGTTGTCGAGGTAGAAGGGGAACTCTGAGAAGGGCGATGGAGAAATGCTGGAGGTGGCGGGAACCTAAACGAGAAACGCCACGAGAATCGTGGCGAGTGGTTGGGGGGCGCGAAGCCAAAGCCGTATGCTCGAGTGGCTCAGCACCGCTTCCCGGCGCCACCGTTGTCTTCTCACAACCTCATCCTTCGTCATATGCGACGACTGACAGTTCGGGACATTACAGTTTGACGGGTTTGCCAGGCCCGGGCGGCGGTGCATTAGTCTGGGCTACCGCCGAAAGCTACGAAGACGATCTTCACTACTATCGTGCGGCGTCTCAGGATTTCCGTCTGTATCCCATCGAGCGGATTCCGGCAGGCGGCTCCACGACGGTGACCGTGCGGCCGGATGACTCACTGTGCTGGAACAACATCCACGAGCCGGGATGGGGTAACGACTATGTGTGCCGAATGGTGCGCATCGTGCCCATCGACGGCGTCATGACAGTGGAAGCACTCCCCATCGGCGGAGGCTCTCGCCCTCCTCTTGTCGTTGCGGTGCATGCTGGCAATCGCGTGCTTGTTGAGCGCCTGGGAAACCCGGTGTCAGTCCCGCTGACCGGCGGAAAAGAGGTCATCGCATTCGTCGAGATGGTCTCCGGTTCGCCGACGACGCAGTCGTTCACGTTGACGACGTCGATGGCTCCACGCTGACCGGCGAAGCCGTTGTGAGGGTAGGGCTGCGTCGTCCTCCGGAGGGCGACTCACGAGCTCGCGCGTACCCCATGTTCGGCTCATTCTACGGGACCATTACTGTCCCGAGCGCAGCTCACTGAGCGCAGTCGACAGCCGGGCAAAGTAGGGGTGCCGAGTCTAGGAGCGAGATGCCGGCTCGAACAATTCGAGAGGGTTCCCGTCCGGATCTTCGATCTGGACCTGCCGGCCACCCGGACCCACCTCCATGTCGTTGCGGAACGTAACCCCGGCGTTCTTGAGAGCGGCGACACAGGCAGGAAGGTCGGCCACTCTCAACACCACACGGTTCCACCCACCTGGCGTCTGATGTTCACCATTCGGCATCGGACGCGATCCCGACGCTCCGGGCCCGCTCAGAAGGACATCCACGCCGCCCAACGAGACGTTGGCAAACGCCGGAAGTTGTTGCTGCTTCAAGGTGAAACCCAGGCGCTGGGTATAGAACGCTACCGCGCGCGCAACATCCTGCACCTGGTAGCGCACTCCGTGGACGGCATTGATGAAACCACGTACATCTCCCTGCGACGGCGTCTGTGTCTCCATGGTGAGCGGCCTCCTCGCGATGGTTCACGTTGACAACCGTCGTGGCATCACCCTAAGCTCGGCTTTCGTTGTCGGAAACGATAGTCGGAATCCGATAATAGATCGGATACGCTGTTCGCGGGCTCAACCGTCACCGCTCTTGTGACTGCGTCGAGCTCGTCTGCACTGCTGATCGAAGGCTCCGAGTCAGCCGATGACACGAACTGGTCTCGCGGTGGTTCTCGCAAGTGTCGTGGCGTTGAGCACGACGGCGCGCGCACAGGTGGGCAGCGCGCAAAGCGCGCCGACGACGCTGACGCTCGAGCAGGCGCTGCAGTACGCGCTCGATCACTATCCCACCGTCAGAGCCGCGCTCGAGCAGGCCAATGCCTCCACGGCCAGCGTGAGCGTGGCCAAAGCCGCCTACCTGCCGCGCTTCGATTCGGTGTGGCAGACGAACCGAGGCACCGCCAACAACATCTTCGGTCAGCTCCTGCCGCAGTCCGTCCTGCCATCGATTTCGGGGCCCGCGTTGCCGTCGGCGTCAGGCCAGAGCGTGTGGGGTAGTGCCGCTGGAGGGCTGTTGTCCTGGGAGCCCGTCGACTTCGGGCTTCGGGACGCCATGGTGCGCGAGGCAGAGGCAGGCGTCGTTCGAGCCCGCGCGGAAGCAGGACTGACGGAGCTCGCGGTGCAGCAGGCCGCTGGTGTCGCGTTCCTCGCCGTCGTCAGCGCACAGCAGGCACTCGCCGCGGCGGACGCTGACGTGCGGCGGCGCGAGGTGCTCGCGCGTGCGGCGCACACCCTGGCCGACAATCAGCTCCGCCCGGGCGCCGAGGCGTCACGCGCGGATGCCGAACTCGCGGCCGCGCGCACGCGGGCCATCCAGGGACGGCAGGGCGTGAGCGTGGCGCAGGCGACGTTGGACCGGATGCTCGGCGTAGCCGGCGGGCCGGTCGTCGTGAGCACGGCGCGGCTCCTGGACGGCGCCGTCCCCATGGCGCCGCCGGCGGCGGTTCCAGTCGCGCCGCACCCGCTGGTCCTGTCGGAGCTGGCGGCCGTAGACCTCGCGCGCGCCCGTGAGGCCGTTCTGGCGAAGACCGATCACCCGCGGCTCTATCTGCAATCGAGCATCTCGGCACGGGGCAGCGGCGCAAATGGCGTCTTTGATGGCGGCGCCGATGGCCTGGGCCTCGAGCGCGTCAACTGGGCGGCGGGCGTTCAGGTTGTATTTCCGAATCTGTTCGACTTCTCGACCCTGCGGTCGCGCCGCGCCGCAGCGGGCGCACTCACACGCGCCGAAAGCGCTCGCTACGACGAAGCGATTCTGACCGTCACCAGTCAACAGCGAACCGCCGCCGCGGTGGTCGACGCGGCCCTCGCGATCGCTCAGAACACGCCGATCCAACTTGCGGCGGCGACACAAAGCGAGGCCCAGGCGCGTGCGCGTTACGACGCGGGCCTCACAGGCATGATCGAAGTGGCCGAGGCCCAGAATCTTCTCGCCGGCGCCGAGTATCAGGATGCGGCGGCGCGCATCGACGTGTGGCGGGCGCTCCTGGCCAGGGCCGTAGCGCAGGGAAGCGTCGCCTCGTTCGTCGATCTCCTTCGCGGCTCGGGGCGGCAATAGCCATGTGGTTGATCCGAGCGGCGCTTCGGCGACCCATCACGGTCCTGGTCGCGATCATCGCGCTCGCGCTCACCGCCGGATTCGCCGTCAACCGGATGCGGGCGGACATCTTCCCCGATCTCGATCTGCCGGTCATCTACGTGGCTCAGCCGTACGGCGGCATGAGTCCCGCGCAGATGGAAGGCTTCATCACGTATTACTACGAGTACCACTTCCTGTACATCAACGGCATCGAGAGCGTCGAGTCGAAGTCGATTCAGAACACGTCGCTGTTGAAGCTGACGTTTC
>Ga0207659_10000363_pt1 | contig 27150 bp, 19 predicted proteins | sample KBSM43metaG_FD_184330 | JGI IMG/M metagenome (GOLD analysis project Ga0207659, IMG submission 184330) | Miscanthus rhizosphere microbial communities from Kellogg Biological Station, Michigan, USA - KBS M4-3 metaG (SPAdes) (version 2) | ecosystem: Host-associated > Plants > Roots > Rhizosphere >...
CTGAAGAGCTGAGCTGGCGATGGATCGTGTTGATGGCGGTCGGCCCGTTGCCGGTCGGAGTCCTCGCCTCGTGGCCGGTGTGGAGGCGGCGCGAAACCGTTCTCGGCAACATCGCCGGCACTGTCGTGATTCTTGGCACCGCATTCGCCCTAATCTTCAGGGAATCGACGGCTATCGATGTCGCGCAGCGAAACTGCTTTGATGCTGGCTTCGCGGTGTGTACGCCAACACCAACGGCATTCGCGCGCTACGCCATTTACGCCTCTCTCGGCATGGCGCAGGTCGTCGCGCTATTCCTGATCAGTCTCAACGTTGAACGGCGGATCCGCGAACGCGACTACGCGCCGGAGTGGCGGCGATGAGAGCGCGTCGGCTATCGCACCGCGAACGAGGCGACGACCGGGCGATGATCCGAGGCTTCGGAACACGCCTGATCGGGAAGCAAGAGAGCAAGAGACCTGCCGAATCGTCCGAACTCGCCGAGCCTTGCCTTACAATGCCCCGCATGAAGGGTTTCGCGGCTGTGCTGGTGGTGCTGCTCGTCCCTCGCCTTGCCGCTCAAACGACGATTACCGGAGCCCTGCCTCCCACGATCACGCCGCCGTGGAACAAAGGTATCCAGCCGATCAATCAGGAGAACTACTGGAACGCGGTGAATTGCGGCAAGCAGGGCGGCCAGCGGCCGCTCTGTGTGTTCTACGACGCCGACGTCTGCAAGAACGACGATTTCGAGATGGCGATGTTCACCCCGTATAAACAGGTCGCATATCAGGTATGGGATGCGGTTCGCAAAAAGCAGGAGCCGCCCACACCAAGCTATTCCGAGGCTGGACGGACGCGGATTACGGTGAAGCTTACCTCGAAGCCGGCGGCAAAAAACCCGTTGAAGGGAATCGCCCTGAAACGCGGGGCGCAGACCGTCGCACCGGTGTCGAAGTCGCTCGACGCGGGCGTTGGCAACTACATTTTCGACTTCCCCGCCTTCGCGCCAACCTCTAACCTCTCGATCGAAATGATCGGCACGGCGCGAACCGTGTCGTGCCAGATCGATCAGTCGGTGCTCGCGCTCTTCCGGTAAGCTCTGCAAATGCATCGCAGCTTGCGGCCCGCCACTTTCTGACCGAACGGAGGCCACTATGTCGGTAGATCGCCGTCAGTTCCTGTTAAGCGCCGCGGCACTAGCCACTACGCCGGCACTGCCAGCCTTCGGAGCGCCTGCCGGCGTCGCCGCTCCCGGCGAGGGCGGCATCTTTCCGCCGTCGGTGCGCGCCGACTTCCCGATTGCGTCGAACCAGACCTATCTCAACTCCGCCTCGATTCATCCGATGAGCGTTCCGGCGTCTCGCGCGCTCGCTGACCATATTCAGTTCCGGTTGCAAGGCGGCGGGGAGGGACGGACCGACTTTACGGCGGATCAACAGGCCGATCTGAAGAAGCGATTCGCCGCGTTGATCAACGCGCAACCGCAGGAAATCGCGTTTACGCAAAATACCTCCGACGGCGAAAACATCGTCGTCATGGGGATGGACCTGCCGCGCAAAGGCGGCAACATCGTTCTCGACGAGCTGCACTTCGAGACGTCGCTCTACATGTACAAGTCGCTGGAGGCCAAGGGGCTCGAGCTGCGAGTCGTTCGCCATCGTGACTGGTCGATCGATATTCGCGACATGGATCGCGCGATCGACAAGAACACGCGTCTCGTCTCGATGGCCCTGGTCTCGAATGTCAACGGCTACCTGCACGACGCCAAGGCGATCAGCGACCTCGCTCATTCGCGGGGCGCCTATGTATTCGCCGACATGGTGCAGGCAGCGGGCGCGGTACCGGTCGACGTGCGGGCGATGGGCATCGACTTTGGTTCGACCGCCACTTACAAATGGCTGATGGGCGAACGCGGCTTCGGGTTCCTCTACGTGCGCGACGATCTGCAAAACAGCGTCGTGCCGACGACACGCTATGGCCATCGGCAGATCGCCAAGTTCGACCGGGTCAACATCACCTGGGAACCACTGCCCGGCGCCGCCCGCTACGAGACCGGCACGTTTCCCAACGCGCTCGCGCTCTGTGCGTACACTTCCCTGCAGTACATCGAGAAACTCGGCCTGCAGAACATCCGCGCCCACGCGCGTCAGCTGACCGAACGCCTGCAGAAGGAATTGCCGGCGAAGGGCTATCCATCGGTAACGCCGAAAAGCAACGAGACGCCGATCGTCGCGTTCCAATTGAAGGACGTGCCGGACACCACACGCCGACTGCGTGAGGCGAACATTGCGGCCACCATCATCGGCGACGAAAAGCGGCTCCGCCTTGCCGTATCGGTTTTCAACACGCACGCCGACATCGACAAGCTGGTCGCCGCACTATGAAGATACTGATTGCCGCACTGATTTTCGTACCCGCGGTCGCCGCCGCACAGGGCACACCGGCCGACTACGCGCGCGCCAAAGATCTTCGGGCCAGGTACGAAGCGCTGGCGTTGAATGTCCCCGGGACGGCAGCGTGGTCGGACGATTCCAGCCAGTTCTGGTATCGGCGCACCGTCAAGGGCGGTCACGAGTTCGTGGCGTTCGACGTCGCGACGCGCCAGAAGCGTTCGCCGTTCGATCACACGCGTGTAGCCGCCGGACTGTCGGCCGCGATCGGGCGTGCCGTCAGTGCGCAATCGCTTCCCTTCAATACCTTCACGTTCGTTGACGATCACAAGGCGATCGAGTTTGCGGTCGACGGGACGACCTGGCGCTGCGCGCTGACTGACTTTGCATGCCGCAAGGTCGAGCGTCGCCGGCCGGACGAAGCGGCGCCGCGGTTGTCGCCGGATAAGAAATGGGAAGCAACCGTCATCAACTACAACGTGGCGGTCCGAGCGGCCGGCAGCGGGCCGCAGCAGCCGACCATTCTCAGCTTCGACGGGTCCGAGGGGAATGCCTACGAGCAGAACTCGATCGCCTGGTCACCCGACTCGCGAAAACTTGCTGCCTATCGCGTGAAACCCGGCTATCGCCGCGAAGTGCATTACGTCGAATCGTCACCCGAAGACCAGTTGCAGCCGAAACACTCGACACTGCGCTACGCCAAGCCGGGAGACGTGCTCGATCTGCAGCAGCCGGTGCTGTTCGACATCACGTCGAAGACCGCTCTTGCGATCGACAACGCGCTCTTCCCCAACCCGTACTCGCTCTCGAAGATCGAGTGGCGCAAGGACGGACGAGCGATCACGTTCGAATACAACCAGCGCGGCCATCAGGTGTACCGCGTGATCGAAGCCGATGCCGCCAGCGGCAAGGCCCGCGCGGTGGTTTCCGAAGAACCGAAGACGTTTTTCAACTACCGCGCCACCAACGGCAGTCAGACCGATTCAGGCAAGAAGTTCCGCTTCGACGTCACCGACGGCAAAGAGTTGATCTGGATGTCCGAGCGCGACGGCTGGAATCACCTCTACTTGCTCGACGGCGCGACCGGAGCGGTGAAGAATCAGATCACCAGGGGCGCGTGGCCGGTCCGCGGCGTGCTGAAAGTGGACGAGGCGGCGCGACAAATCTGGTTCAGCGCCAGCGGCATGTACGCCGGCCAGGATCCGTACTTCGTTTATGCCTACAGGATCAATTTTGACGGAAGCGGTCTGACACGCCTCTCCGCCGACGGCGACGCGAACCACACACTCGCGGTGTCACCAGATCAGCGTTACGTCGTGGACACCTACTCACGGCTCGACACTCCACCAGTCAGCGAACTCCGGCTTGTTGCGGACGGCAGTCTCGTCGCCGAACTCGAGCGCGCCGACATCAGCGAGTTGACGAAGTCCGGCTGGAAAGCGCCAGAAGTGTTCACCGCGAAAGGGCGTGATGGCGTCACCGATATCTGGGGGATCATCATCCGGCCGTCGAACTTCGATCCATCGCGGAAGTACCCGGTCATCGAAAGCATCTATGCCGGCCCGCAAGGGTCGTTCGTGCCGAAGTCGTTCAGCGCGTTCAACGCGATGATGGCGCAGGCCGAACTCGGATTTGTCGTCGTGCAGATCGACGGCATGGGCACGTCGAATCGCTCCAAGGCGTTTCATGACGTCGCCTGGAAGAACCTGGGCGACGCAGGGTTCCCGGATCGAATCCTGTGGCACAAGGCCGTTGCCGCCAGGTATCCGTGGTACGACATCTCGCACGTCGGCATCTACGGGACGTCGGCCGGCGGCCAGAATTCGCTCGGCGGATTGATCTTCCATCCGGAGTTCTATCAGGTCGCGGTCTCGGCTGCCGGGTGTCACGACAACAGGATGGACAAGATCTGGTGGAACGAACAGTGGATGGGATGGCCGCTCGGACCGCAGTACTCGGCTTCGTCCAACGTCGACAACGCCTATCGGATGGAAGGCCACGTGCTGCTGGTCGTCGGCGAAATGGACACCAACGTCGATCCGGCGTCCACGATGCAGGTGGTCAATCAGCTGATCAAGCACGAAAAGGATTTCGACTTCCTGTTCATTCCAGGCGCCGGCCATGGAGCGGGCGGCGCCTACGGCGAACACAAGCGTTTCGATTACTTCGTTCGGCACCTGCTCGGCGTCACACCGCCCGCCTGGACGAAGAAAGACTTGAAGGATTCAACCGCAGACGACTTCGCGGATGACATTCACTGAAGGGCCGCCGACGCGGTTGAAACGCATGCGGATGTCGCCGCGCGACCACTCGTACCAGCCTGCGCCGCGCCCGAAATAGAACAGCTCGGGCGCGGTCGGTCCACCCGCCGGATCTTCGGGCGCGTATTCGAGAACCAGCGTGTCGCGCGTGCCGAGGTCGCCGCCGCCGTCGCGCGCCGCTTCGAACCACATCCGCTGGTGATAGCGGAACGGACCGGATCGCGCGGCATCCACGCGGCACGCCGGATCGAACCAGACGATCTGCGTCGACACATCGAGGCGCCACTCCGGCTCGAAGTAGCGCGGCATCCATCGACCGTCCTCGAAGCGATACGAGACGCCGGTGTTTCCATCGACGGCATGATCGACCTCGTGGTACACGAAGTCGTCGTCCCACCGCCAGCATTCGAAGAACCGCGGATTGGTGTGCTTGGGCCAGCACACTTCCCGGCGCACGTAGTCGACGACCTGGTTTTGCGAGAGGTCGCCGCGCCGCGGCCACAGTTGTGCCTCGCCGATCAGAAACGGCAGAACGTCGATTCTCGCTGGCGATGACGGCGACGAGGGCGATGTCGGGCCGACGCAACTGATGCACGCGAGCGTGAGTAACCCGCTCGCCGCGCCCACCCTCGGATTCATGCCTTGAACGGCAGCACCAGCGACCGCTCGAGCGTCACCGCCTGCAGCGACTGCAGGCCGTCGATGCCAATCGTGATTGCCGACTGTGGAACGTCGAGCTGTAGAGTGCGATGGAGGCGATCCCAGATCGTCAGCAAGCTGGAGTAGTTCGTGTTCATCCACTCGCCGCGGGTTGCGTGATGAATACCGTGCATGCGCGGTGTGACCGCAACATTCAGCAGCGACGATTCGACCGGCAGCGGCAGTTCGAGATTACTGTGATGAAAGACGACCGACGCGAACAGGCAACGCTGCCACAGCTGCAGCGTTTTGCGATCGACCCCGATCAACAGGATTTGCACGGCGCGGAATCCGGCGGCGAGCGCCAGTTCGCCGAAGTGGAATCGAATGCCGGTGGAGCTGTCGAGGTCGAGGTCCGCGTGATGCACGCGGTGAAATCGCCAGAGGAATCGCGATCGGTGATTCAGCCAGTGCCATAAATAGAGGGTGTAGTCGAGGAGCAGAAACCCCAGTACGACCCGCAGCGCCTTCGGCAGCGGGAGCCACCGCAGCAGACCCATCCGCCGACGCTCCGCCAGCGCCTGCACCGGCGCGACAATCGGCAGCGCCGCCGCGGCCGTCGCCGCCGCGGCAAGCACCCCAATTGCCAGATTGCGACCAACCCGCTCGAGCCCCGGTTCCTTCGGCCGCCGCAGCGGACGAATCCGTTCCGCAACCACCAGCGCGCCAACCGCGACGCCAAACAGCAGCCACCGAATTCGCATCGATATCCTTTATACTCCGCGGACCGATGTGGCAACACAACTATGAGCCGATAGCGGGCAGCCTCGGTGCGTCGACGCTGGTCGCTGCCATCCCGATCGTCGTCCTCTTTGTGATGCTCGGCGTGCTGCGCAAGCCGGCATGGCTCTCGGCGGCTACGGCGCTCGGATCGGCGTTCCTGGTCTCTGCGCTGGCCTACGGGATGCCAGTCAAGCTGGCGCTGCTCTCGACGGTCTATGGCGCGGCCTACGGCCTGTTTCCGATAGCGTGGATCGTGTTCGCGTCGATCATGCTGTATCGGCTCGCGGTCGATACCGGCAAATTCGAGATCCTCAAGGATTCGGTCGGCACCCTGACCGACGACCGGCGGCTGCAGGCGATGTTCATCGCGTTTTCGTTCGGCGCGTTCATCGAAGGCGCGGCCGGGTTCGGTGCGCCAGTAGCGATCTCCGGCGCGATGCTTGCCGGCCTGGGCTTCGATCCGTTTTACGCCGCCGGCATTTGTTTGCTCGCCAACACCGCGCCGGTCGCCTTCGGATCGATCGGCATCCCGGTGACAACGCTGGCAAACGTGACCGGACTCCCCGTGCTTGCGCTCAGCGCCATGGTCGGCCGTCTCTGCGCCATGATTTCCGTGTTGATTCCCGGCTATTTGCTGGTGGTCATGGCGGGACCGGCCCGCGCCCTCGAAGTGCTGCCCGCGATCATTGCCTGCGGCGTGTCGTTCGCCGGCATGCAATTCTTCGTGTCGAACTACATCGGGCCCGAACTGACCGACATCCTCAGCTCGCTCACCTGCATCATCGTGATGGTCGCGGTGCTGAAGTTGTGGCGGCCCAAGACGATCATGCGGCTCGAGGGCGATCAGGCCTTGTCGACGACGATGAAGCGGCATTCGGCGAGCGAATTGTTCATGGCCTGGCTGCCGTACCTCTTACTCGTCGTGTTCGTGCTGACATGGGGCGAAGCATCGATCAAGGGGCGCATGGATCGCTGGACCAACAGCGTGCTGTCGTCGTCGCTCTCGAAAAACCCCGGCGTGTTGAACGGTCTCAACGTTCCAGGGCTGCACAATCAGATCACGCGCGTGCCACCGGTGACGCCCGCACCCGCGCCCTACGCCGCGGTCTTCACGTTCAACTGGCTCACCGCGTCGGGCACCGCGTGCTTTTTTGCCACGCTCGCGGCGGCGCTGTTCCTGCGCGTCAAGCCCAAGAAGGTGGTGGACCTTTATGTCGCGACCTTCGACCAGTTGAAGTTCGCGATGCTGACAATCGCGTTGATGCTCGGGCTCGCATACTTGATGAACTATTCCGGCATGACGTCAACGCTGGGTCTGGCGCTCGCATCCACCGGCAGCGCATTTCCGTTCTTCAGCGCCGTGGTCGGCTGGCTCGGCGTATTCCTGACGGGCAGCGACACCTCGGCCAACGCATTGTTCGGAAACCTTCAGGTGGTGACGGCCAACGCGCTGCACCTCAATCCAATTCTGACGGCCTCGGTCAATTCGGCGGCTGGCGTGATGGGCAAGATGATCTCGGTGCAGAGCATCGCAGTGGCGGTCGCGGCGACCGGGATGACGAGAGCGGATGAAAGCCGCCTCTTCCGGTTCACGATCAAACACAGTATTTTGCTGATGGTCGTGATGGGTATCGTGTCGCTGCTGTTCGCGTACGTATTCCCGGGTGCGGTGCCCGTAGCGCCGCCGAAGTAGATGGATCATAGCGGCGACGTCCGGCTGGACGTCTGGCTTGACGTGGCTTGCGTCTTCCGGACGCGCTCGGAAGCACAGAAAGCCTGCAAGGCGGGAAAGATCGACGTCAACGGCCAATCGGCGAAACCGAATCGACACCTGCGGGTCGGCGACGAAATCGAGATTTCTCGACCGTTCGGCCGGAAGCAGCGGCTGGTCGTTCGTGAACTCGCGGAACGACACGTCGCGAAAGCCGATGCGAAAACACTCTACGAAGATTTGACGCCGCCGCCGACCCCCGAAGAGATCGAAGCGCGGCGTCAGGAACGCATCTATCGCGCGGCGGTTACCCCGCCGAAAGCCCCCGACAAGCGCGAGCGCCGAGCGCTGCGAAGACTCCGCGGCCGCGACTAATCGCGGCCATTGTTCGAAGCTTCCGTCTGGCGATCTAAGGCAAGGCAGATGCTACGGCGCGCGACTCGACCGGCGATGGCTGGGCCGTTTTGCCAGCGGCTTTCATCCAAACCCGCAACAACTCCGCGACGCTCCACGCCTGTGCCACGCAGCCGCGCGGAGTGAATGGCCGCTCTGCGTCGAAGACTTCGCTGACCGACCCGATGCAACCGTCGTCGAGGTGCGGCAGGAAGCCCTCGACTGCCCGGCGCGCCGTGTCAACGTCATCAGGGAACACTTTCAACCACGCGTCAACAAATGGTCCGACCAGCCAGCCCCACACCGTGCCCTGGTGGTAGGCCGCATCGCGCGCTCGGAGATCGCCGAAGTACTTGGTCTTGTATTCAGGTTCCTGCGGCGCCAGCGATCGTAGACCCACCGGCGTCAGCAACCGGTCACGCACGGTCCGCATCACCGATTCCCACCGCGCCTGGGCCAGCACCGGATGCGGCAACGCGATGGCGAACAGCTGATTCGGCCGGCATTTCGGATCGTTTGGATCGACGACGTCGTACAGATACCCGGCAGCGTCGTTCCAAAAGCGTGCGTTGAACGAGCAATCGGTGCGGCGCGCCCGGTCGGCGTATTCTTCGGCCGCAGGATCGTTGTGTTCTTTCGCCCACTGCTCCATCAACCGCAGCGCGTTGTACCAAAGCGCATTGATCTCCACCGGTTTCCCACGGCGCGGTGTGACGACCCAGTCGTCAACCTTCGCGTCCATCCAGGTGAGCTGGTAGCCAGACGCCCCCTGGGTCAGCAAGCCGTCGCCATCGTCAACGCGAATGCCGAAATCGGTGCCGTGCACATGCGCTGCGATAATTTCCTTCAGCGTTGGATAGAGCAACTGCAAGGTGAGTTGATCGCCCGAGGCATCGACGTATCGCGACAAGGCGTGGAAGAACCACAGCGTCGCGTCCGCGGTGTGATAGAGGCCTTGCTTCTGGCCTTCGGGGAACAGGTTCGGAATCAGGCCGTTGCGAACGTAATGGGCGAACGTTCTGAGGATGTACCCTGCTTCGACGTGGCGGCCGGTGACCAGCGTCAGCCCTTCGAGACTGATCATCGTGTCGCGGCCCCAATCGGTGAACCAGTGATAGCCCGCAATAACGGTCCGCACCTCGTCGCCGTAGGCCTGGGCGCGCGCCAGTTCGTCGGTTCGTCCGGCGGGGGTGATGATGAATTGGTCGGCGGCGAGCGTCAGCTCCGCGGCGACTCCCTCCCGCGCTTCCGGTTTCGCCTGGGCGATCAGCCGGCGTCGCCGCAACCGTTCGGCGTCAAGCGCAGCCCCCGGCGAGAGGACCCCCATGGTCTCAAACGATTCGGTCGACGCGGTCAGCGCCGCAGGCTGCTGTTTTTCGAGCGTGAACCGGAAGTAGCCAGGGCTCCACAGCACGCCCTTCGCTTGATAGCCGCGGCTTTCTTCCACCGGGTACAACACCCTTTCAAACTTGAGACCCTTCAGGGTGAACGTCGCGTCGCGGGCGGACAGCCGTAGCCGCAGCGGCGGCAGGCCGCTCCCCGGAAGTGCGATCTCGTAATTCGAACCGATCGCGTGAAATTCGTAGGGCGCTCCCAGCGGTTCGCTGACCGGCAGTTCCTGCGCGCGAAAATTCACCGACGGACGCAGTGCCATCTCCACCCACTCGGCGCCGCCGATCAGCTCGAATACGATGATCGCCGTGTTCTGCTTGTGCGGCAGGAACACTCGCTTTTCGAGCGTCACGCCTTCCACGTCGTAACGCCAGACCGGCAGGCCGCCTTCGAGCCGAAACTCGATCAAGTGTCCGGCACCGTGCGCATCCGGGGCATCGCCGGATTGTTCACGACCGCCGATTTCGAAGCGGCGACCGTCGGCAAGACGGACCTGCTCGGCGACGTGACTGAGCATCACCATGCGGCCGAACACCACTGGCAGCGCGGCGATCAGCATGCCGTGATACCGCCGTGTGATCGCGCCCGAAACCGTTCCGCAAGCGTAGCCACCGAGACCGTTGGTGGCCAACCACTCGCGCATGACCACCGATTCGGGGCTGACTGCGTCGGGTGGCGGCCACGCGACTCGCCGACTCGGGAGGGCAAAGCCGTTCAGGCGGTCCTCCGCCTCGGACCGAACTGGCGACTGCGCGGCGAGCCTGGCGATAGCAGGTGTGCCGACTCGCCAGGAATCCGCCACCACGCGTCGGGCCACAGTTCGGGCGTGCCAGAGCCGCCGTACACCGGATCCTCGCTCGACCAGCGAATCGTCCAATCGGCGCCTTCGGTTGGAGCCAGCAATGGCTCCGCAAACGACGCACGCAACAGGTCGCCGCCCAGATTGACAATCAGCACCCGGTCGTTCAGGTGGTCGTCCGTAAAGAACCGCAGCGCAAAGACGCGATCGCCGAGCACGCAACCGTCGAGGCCGGCGTGCGACATCGAAAATGCATGGTCCTCGCGGCGAATCCGCAGCAGATCGCGATGCAGCGCGTAGGCGGGTCCATGAATGTCGCGCGAGCCTTCGGCAAGCTTCGAACGTTCGAAGGCGCCAGCGTCGTCGGGCGCATCGGAGTGGCGGTGGCTCAAATAGTCGGTCAGCGAAGGAAACTGCGAGAGGAATTCAGTGCGGCCTTTTCGGACGGCATCGGCGAGATCACGATCGTTGAAGTCCGCGAAATACAGGAACAGTGAACTGCTCGAACACTCCTGGCCCTGAAACAGCATCGGCGTCCATGGTCCCAGCAGCAGCAGCGCGGTCATCGCGCGCCATCGACCCGGGCTGGTCAGTTGATGGCCACGCAATCCCTTCGCCGAGTTCGCGACTTGATCGTGATTCTGAAGAAAGGCGACGTACGCCGACGCCGCAATCCCCCACGCCGGGCGGCCGCGCGGCTGGCGCTGCCAGTGGTACTGCTGTCCCTGAAACAAGTAGCCGTACTTTGCGGCAGAAATGAATTCCTGCGGTGCGCCGGTGGTGTCGCCGTAGTACGCCTCGGCGCGCCCGGTCAGCGCCACCATCGCGCTGTGATGAAAATCGTCGTTCCACACACCATCGAGGCCGTAGCCACCCTCGTCGATCGCCTTCAGCAACCGCGGATCCTGCTGTTCGTTCTCGGCGATGATCACGATCGAGCGGCCGCCGGCTGCTTCGCGGGCACGGCGACCGATGGCGGTGATGATGTGCTCGGCCGATGAATCGAAGATCTGTTGCGTCGCGTCGAGCCGCAAACCATCGAGATGAAACTCGTCGATCCAGTAGCCGGCGTTTTCGACGAAGAACTCGCGAACGCTCGCGGAGCGGACACCATCGAAATTCAGCGCGTCACCCCATTCGTTGTCGTACTTCGATGCGAAATAATCCGCCGAGAAGGCGCGCAGGTAATTGCCGGAGGGTCCGAGATGGTTATAGACGACGTCCAGGATGACAGCGATGCCGAGATGATGCGCTTCGTTGACGAACCGCCGGAAGTCGTCTGGCGTGCCGTAAATATGGGCGGGCGCGTAGAGGTCCACGCCGTCGTAGCCCCAGCCGAATCGGCCTTCGAACTCGGCTACCGGCATCACCTCGATCATCGTGATGCCGAGGCGCGCCAGCGACGGCAACTCCCGCGCGGCGGATGCGAACGTTCCGTCGTGCGTGAACGTACCGACGTGCAGTTCGTAAATCACCTGGCCGCGCAGCGTCGCGCCGCGCCAGCGCGCGTCCGTCCACTCGAAGGCGCCTGGGTCCACGACCTGCGACGGCCCGTGCGGGCCTTCCGGCTGAAAGCGAGATGCCGGATCCGGATACAGGCGGTCGGGGTCGTCGAGGCGGAACTCGTACCAATCGTCCGGCGAGGCCTCCACAAAGCCCGCGCAGTACCCGTCGCCCTCCCGCTGCAATAGGGTCTCGGCCTTGCCCGCGACGACGACTTCGACGCGCTGCGCCGACGGAGCCCACACTCGCACGTGGGTCCGCCCCCGACCGACGTACTCGGCGCCAATCGGCAAGCGTCTCCGAGCCGGAACGGCAGAGTTGCGCTCCACTTGTGCCGCTGAGTCGGATAAGGACATCCTCAAGGACTCAAGAGCACATTTAGTGCCGTCTAATAATCCAAAATGCTGCGGACTTTTCGAGCAAATACGTCGGGTGTGAATGGCTTTTGTAAAAACGCGGTCCCAGGCGTCAAGTCACGATGCACAGCGGCGTGGTCGGTGTAGCCGGACATGAACAGGACTTTCATCCGCTGGCGCACCGCCCCGAGCCGCTCTGCCAGGTCGCGGCCGCTTATGTGCGGCATCACGACGTCAGTGATCATCAAGCGGATTGCGTCGGCATGCCGCTCCGCCACGCCCAGCGCGTCCAGTCCATGGCGCGCCTCGAGCACGGTGTAGCCGTGGCGGCGCAGCACCTCCACCGCCAGCGCCCGGACGGCGTCTTCGTCTTCGACCAGCAGGACGGTCTCCCAACCGCGCTCGATCGCACTGCTCGCGCCTGCGGCCGCCCCCTGACGGGTCGCCTGCGTATCCGCTGGCGACAGAAAAATCGTGAAGCTCGTACCGTGGTCCGGCGCGCTGCTCACGTAGACGAACCCGCCGCTTTGTTTGACGATCCCGTCAACCGTCGCCAGTCCAAGTCCGCTGCCGCGGCTCGGCTCGTCCATCCCTTGACCGGTGTCGCTGATCACCAGCTTCACGTAGCGGCCCGGCTGCATTGGCGAATATTGCTGTACGGCGGTCTCGTCGAAATCAACGTTGGCGGTTTCGAGTGTCAGGCGCCCGCCCCGGGGCATCGCATCACGGGCGTTGACGGCCAGATTCACCAGCGCTTGCTCGATCGACGCAGGATCGACCAGTACCGGCAAGAGGTTGTCCGACAGATTCGTGGTCAACTGCACGTCTTCGCTGATCAGTCGGCGCAGCAGTTTTTCGATCTGGCGAATCAGACCGTTGACGTCGACAATTCGCGGCTGCAGCATCTGACGGCGGCTGAATGCGAGCAGTTGGCGCGTCAGGGCGGCAGCGCGCTCGCCCGCCGAACGGATTTCTTCGAGGTCGTTCCGGATGGGAGCGTCAGCAGGGACTTCGTCGAGGATCAGGTTGGTGTAGCCGAGGATGGCGGTCAGCAAATTGTTGAAGTCGTGAGCGACGCCGCCGGCCAGCTGACCGATCGCCTCCATTTTCTGCGCGTGGCGTAGCTGTTCCTCGAGGCGTCGTCGCTCGGTAACGTCCCGGGCGTTGACCACGACGGCCTCGATCGCCGGATCGGCGAGACGGTTGACGCAAACCCCTTCGAGCGTTCGCCACTGCTCAGTGGCATCGCGCAGCCGGATTTGCGCGGTCCGCTCCTCGCCCGGCCACTGCAGTACCTCGGCGAATCTGGTCTTCGCCAGATCCATGTCATCCGGATGGATGAATTCGAAGATCGTTTTTCCAATCGCCGTGTCGGGCAGCCATCCAAGCGCTCGCGTCGCCGCCGGCGAAATGTACTGGAAGCGACCCTGCTGGTCGAGCTGCAGCAGCATGTCGTGACTGTGTTCGACGAATGCGCGAAACCGTTCCTCACTCGCGCGCGTCGCCGCCTCCGCCTGCCGGCGCTGCCGTTCCTCGGCGCCCAGGGCGAGGGCATGGCGAATCGATCGTTCCAGCGCGTCGCCGGTAATCCCGTCCTTGCTCAGATAATCGGCGGCGCCGGCCTTCATCGCCTCGACCGCAATTTCTTCGGCGCTGCGACTGGTTAACACCACGACCGGTGTGTCGATGCCGCGAAGACGGATATCGCGAAGCAGCATCAAGCCGTCGCGCGAACCGAGCCAGTAGTCGAAAAACGCAACGTCGAACGACATCGCCAGAAACAATCGGATCGCGTCGTCGTAGGTCGAGGCGGTGTAACACTCGGCTTCCGGCCAGGCGCCGCCCGACCGCAGAAAGTCGATCACCATCTCGGCGTGTTCGGGCGCATCGTCGACGACCAGCACGCGCATGTCAGCGTTTGAAAATGCCGGCGATCTTACTGCCTAACGACCGGAATATCCCCTGGATGGCGCGCGCGGTGCGTTGTTTGAGCGAGCCCTGGTGAATTGAGCAGCGTTGCGATGGAATCTTGTCGCCGTCCTTGAAGTACTCGGTGTAGGTCGGGCAGCCGTCAACCGGCTTCAGGTACGACACGCTGCACAGTTCCTCGGTGGTCAGGCCATCGGGCAGCGTGAACTCCTGCGGCGGCAGTTGTTGGGCGGTGCGCCGCATGAACTCCGCCCAAATCGGCACGGCGATGCGGGCGGCGTAGGCTTCAGACCCGATTGGCGCGGGCTGATCGAATCCCACCCAGACGCCGGCGACAACTGACGTGGAAAACCCGACGAACCAGGCATCGCGATAGGCGTCGGTCGTGCCAGTCTTGCCGCCAACCGGTCCTCTCACTCCCGCGGCCCGCGCGGCGCTGCCGGTGCCCCGCTCGATCACGTCCCGGAGCATCGTCGTCATTTGATAGGCCACTTGCGGACTGACGACGCGCTGGCGTTGCACGGCGGTGGCGAACATCGAGTCGCCATCGCTGTCGAGCACCGCGAGCATGCCACGCGCGCGGACCATCTCGCCCATGCCAGGAAACATCGAATACGCTCCGGTCAGTTCGAGGGGCGACACCACTCCGGTACCGAGCGCGAGCGACGGCACATCCGGCAGATCGCGCAATCCGGCATCAGCGGCAACCGCGAGGACCGCCTTGCTGCCAATCTCCTGCTGCAGATCGGCCGCGGCCGCGTTGTTCGATTCCATCAAGGCCGCACGCAGCGTCATTTGGTCCGGCTGCTCGCCATGACTGCGCGGCATCCACTCGGGATCGCTCGGCGCAGGGATGCGCTGCAAATCGCTGAGCACGGAAACCGGCGAATAGCCCTTCGCGAGCGCCGCGGCGTACACGAACGGTTTGAATGCCGAACCTGGTTGACGTTTGCTGCGGACCGCGCGGTTGAAACTGTTGCGCGCGTAATTGCCGCCGCCAACCAGGGCGAGGATGTCGCCATTCGACGGATCGATTGCAACCAGCGCCGCTTCGAGTCCCGGCCGACGCAAGCGGTCGAGTCCGACCGCGACCGCCCGTTCAGCCGCATCCTGGATCGACGGCCGGAATGTCGTCCGCACCTGCCAATCGGGCGGATGATCGCCGCCGAATTCATTGCGGAATTGTTGCCGCAGGTAGTCCTTCGCCCAGGCATGCTTGAGATCCTGCGGCTGACGGTACGGTTGAATGCGTGGGCGTTCGATGCTCGCCGCCTGCTCCTGCGCGGGGCTGATGAATCCCTGATCGCGCATCAGCGCGAGCACCGTGTGGCTGCGCTCGATCGCTCCATCGTAGTTCGACCAGGGCGACAGCGTGGCGGGCGAGCGAATCAATCCGGCAATCAGCGCCGCTTCCGAGAGCGTTACGGCACGCGCCGGCTTTCGAAACAAGTGCTCCGACATGGTTTCGACGCCGTAGACCCCCGCCGACAGGTAGACGCGATTGAGGTACAACTCGAGAATCTGATCTTTCGTCAGCTCCGCTTCCATGAGAACGGCGATGCTGGCTTCCTTGGCCTTTCGGCCCCAGGTCCGCGCATTCGACAGGAACAACGTGCGGGCCAGCTGCTGCGTCAGCGTGCTGCCGCCCTCCGCCCGTCCGCCGCGGCGGATATCTCGAAACGCTGCTCGTGCCGTACCGATCGGGTCGATTCCAGGATGAAGAAAGAAGCGGCGATCCTCGACGGCGACGATCGCATGCTGCAGATCCTTGGCGATCGCCGACAACGGCACATCGTGGCGTTGCTCGTCGAGCCGGAACCAGGGCTTTCCGTCCGCATCGTAGAACACCGTGTCGCCGACGCCCCGGGTCAGCCGGCGGACGGCGACCGCATATCGCGACATCCACACCAACGAGATGCTGCCGGCGGTGACGACGACAACCAGCAGTGCGAGGGCAGCCCACTCGATCCGCCGTCGGGGCATCCGGAACGTCCACGGATTGTTCAGGATTGCGCTCCTTCCTGCCGGACAGCGTAGAAGTAGGACACGACGAAGATCACGACAATCAAACCGAGTGACAGCACTTTCGGGATCTCGAAGTGGATGTAACCGGCGGTGTTCAAGTACTCGATGAACAATTTGACGGCGACCCAGCCGATGATGATGAACGCGCCGTCAACCAGCGGCGGGTAACGCTCGACGAGCGCGAGCAACTTGCCGATCACCAGCCGCATGGCGATGATGCCGAGAATACCGCCGGTGACAACGACCCAGGCTTTCGGCGACATCGCGACGGCGACCAGTATGGAATCGATTGCAAAGACAATGTCGGTCAATTCGACTTTGACCACCGTGGCCCAGAAGGCAGACAGTCCAAACGCCGGCTCGGCCGGCTTGTGCGCCCGACGTTCTTCAGCGGACGCGCCGGATCCGAAGTGCCGGTACGTCAGGTACATGAGATAGCCGGCGCCCAGGATCTTCACCCACCCGACCTTGATCAGGTAGACCGCAGTCAGCGTGGCAATGGTTCGAAAAAAGAACGCGCCGAGAATACCGTAGCGCAGCGCCTTCTTCTGTTGGGCTTTCGGCAAACCCAGCACCAGCACCGCGAGCACCATGGCGTTGTCGGCGCTGAGGAGTCCTTCGAGTGCGACGAGCAAAGCGATTGTGAGGAAGTCGGACGGCGTGACCATCTCTGCTCAGAATACTATTGCTCAAGTTGACACGGCTCGTATCAATGCCTACACTTGAGGAGTATCAAGGTGCGGGAATGGCCTCTGGCCAGGTCTTCATGCAGGATCTTTTCTTCATCAGCATGGCTGCGCGGATGCTCGGCATGCATCCACAGACGCTGCGGAAGTACGAACGGCTCGGACTGGTGCAGCCCACCCGTACGATTGGCAGCATGCGCGTGTATTCGCGCGACGAACTCGAACGTCTCAAACTGATCAAACGGATGGTCGACGACGGCGGAATCAATCTCGCGGGTGTTCAGCGGTTACTCGATATCGCGGAAATCATTCAACGGCTGCGTCCGCTGATGCGCGACGATTCCTTGAGTGCTCGCGATACGCGGCGCCGAGTGGCCCAGGAATTGGAAGTGATCTCCCGAATGCTGGGATTCGACTAGACCGATGGACTTCAAGGACTACTACTCCACGCTTGGCGTCGCAAAAACTGCGACCGAGAAGGAAATCAAGCAGGCGTTCCGCAAGCTGGCGCGCAAGCACCATCCTGACGTGAACCCGGGAGACAAGTCTGCCGAGACGAAGTTCAAAGAGCTGAACGAAGCCTACGAAGTGCTCGGCGATCCCGCGAAGCGGAAGAAGTACGACGAACTCGGCGCCAACTGGCGGATGTACGAGCAGGCCGGCGCGCAACGGCGACCCGGACAAGGCGCCTCCGGCAACCCGTTCGCTGGATGGAACGTCAACATGGGTGGTGGACCGCAGGGCACGGCCCACACGATGACCGAAGACGAGATGCGCGAGATGTTCGGCGACGCGAATCCGTTTTCGGATTTCTTCCAGACATTCTTCGGCGGTGGCATGGATGCCGACGAAGGCCCGCGACGGGCGACGCGTGGTGGACGGACGCGGGCGCGCGAAGGCCGCGACGTCGAGCAGGAAATCGAACTGCCGCTCGAAGACGCGTTCAACGGGACAACGCGCCGGTTCAGCATTTCGCTGAACGGCCAGCATCGCACCGTCGATGTCCGGATTCCTGCCGGCGTGACCGACGGGTCGCGGGTGCGGGTGGCCGGCGAGGGTGAACATGGCTCCGGCGGCGCGAAGGCCGGCGATCTGTACCTGCGCGTCCGGTTGGCGCTGCATCCGACATTCGAACGGAAGGGTCGCGACCTCTACACTCGCGTGCCGGTGCCGTTGACCATCGCGGTGCTCGGCGGCGAAGCAGATGTTCCAACGGTCAACGGCAAGCCGCTGCGGTTGAAAGTGCCGGGAACGACGCAGAACGGCCAGGTGTTTCGTCTGCGCGGCCACGGCATGCCGGCTGCCGGCAAGCCGGATCAAACCGGCGACTTGTACGCGACCGTCGACGTGCAGTTGCCGAAAACATTGACGCCCGAGCAGCGGCAGCATTTCGAGGCGTTGGCGAAGCTCGAACCGATTACAACGTGAGTTATGAACATTAACAAGTACACCGAGAAAGCTCGTGAAGCGGTCGCAGCGGCTGTGGAGCACGCGACACAACAGAACAATCCACAGCTCGAACCCGAGCATCTGCTTGTCGCGCTCGTCGCGCAGCCGGACGGAATCGTTCCCGAGCTGCTGCGCAAGATGGGTGCTGATCCGGCGGCCGTGTTGCGCGATGCAACGGAACTGTCGAAGAAAGCGCCGTCTGCCTATGGCGGGGCGCAGCCAGGCATGGGTCCGCGGTTCAAGCTGGTCACCGATCAGGCACAGGCGGAAGCGGATCGGTTGAAGGACGACTACGTCAGCACCGAGCACCTGTTCATCGCGATTGCCGACGAAAGCGGCCGCTCCCCTGCCGCGCAACTGCTCAAGAAGCTTGGCATCACCCGCGACACCATCCTTCAGCACCTCAAGAGCGTTCGGGGCTCGCAGCGGGTGACCAACGAAAACCCGGAAGGCACTTACCAGGCGCTCGAGCGCTACGGCCGCGATCTGACCGAGCTTGGCCGCAAAGGCAAACTCGATCCGGTAATCGGCCGCGATGAAGAAATCCGGCGCGTTATTCAGGTCTTGCTGCGGCGCACCAAGAACAATCCGGTGCTGATCGGCGAGCCTGGCGTCGGCAAGACCGCGATCGTCGAAGGGCTGGCCCAGCGGATCGTCCGCGGTGACGTGCCGGAAGGGCTCAAGAACAAACGAATCGTCGGACTGGACCTCGGAGCACTGATCGCCGGCGCGAAGTATCGCGGCGAATTCGAGGAGCGCCTGAAAGCGGTTCTCAAGGAAGTGACCGAGTCCGAAGGACGCGTGGTCCTGTTCATCGACGAGTTGCACACCGTCGTCGGCGCCGGGGCGTCGGAAGGGTCGATGGACGCCTCGAATATGTTGAAACCGATGCTGGCGCGCGGTGAACTGCACACCATCGGCGCGACGACGCTCGACGAATACCGCAAGCACATCGAAAAGGATGCGGCGCTGGAGCGCCGGTTCCAACCGGTCATGGTGTCGCAGCCAACCGTTCAAGACACGATCAGCATCCTGCGCGGTCTGCGCGAGCGCTACGAGATCCATCACGGCGTGCGAATCAAGGACTCGGCGCTGGTGGCGGCAGCAGTCCTGTCGAACCGTTACATCACCGATCGGTTCCTGCCCGACAAGGCGATCGATCTGGTCGATGAATCGGCGGCGCGGCTGCGCATGGAAATCGATTCGATGCCGGCCGAGCTCGACGAGCAGGAACGGCGCATCATGCAGCTCGAAATGGAGCGCGAAGCACTCCGCAAGGAAAGCGACCGCGCCTCTCGCGAGCGGCTCGAAAAGCTCGAAAAAGAGCTGGCCGACTTGAAAGAAGAACGGGATCGCATCGCCGCCCGCTGGCAGAAGGAAAAGGAAACGATCGAACGGAGCCGCAAGCTGAAGGAAGAGCTCGAAGCCGTCAAACGGCAGGTCGAGCAGGCGCAACGCGCCGGCGATTATCAGAAAGCGTCCGAGCTGCAGTACGGCCGCGTGCCGCAGCTCGAAAATCGCATCCGAGAAGAAGAAACGGCGGTCGCGAACAGTCAGCCAGGCCAGCGTCTGCTGAAGGAAGAAGTGGACGAGGAAGACATCGCCGAAATCGTCAGCCGCTGGACGCAGATCCCGGTCAGCAGGCTGATGGAAGGCGAGGTCCAGAAACTGATCCACATGGAAGAACGCCTGCACCACCGAGTCATCGGCCAGGACGAGCCGATTGAAGCGGTCGCCAACGCGATCCGCCGTGCGCGTGCCGGCCTGCAGGATCCGAATCGGCCGCTCGGCAGCTTCATGTTTCTCGGGCCCACCGGCGTCGGCAAGACCGAACTGGCGCGGGCGCTCGCCGAGTTCCTGTTCGACGACGAGCACTCGCTGATTCGCATCGACATGTCCGAGTATCAGGAGAAACACACCGTCTCGCGGATGATCGGCGCGCCGCCCGGATATGTCGGCTACGACGAGGCCGGTCAGCTGACCGAGGCCGTCCGTCGCCGCGCCTACTCCGTCGTGCTGTTCGACGAGATCGAAAAGGCGCATCCGGAAGTCCTGAACGTGCTGCTCCAACTGCTCGACGATGGCCGCCTGACCGACGGCAAGGGGCGGACCGTGGACTTCAAGAACACGGTCGTGATCATGACCTCGAATCTCGGCAGCCAGTTTCTGACCGGCGAGTTGACCGAAGGAGTCCGTCGCCAGGTAACCGAAGCGCTGCGCGAACACTTCCGGCCCGAGTTCCTGAACCGGATCGACGACATCATCTTCTTCCACTCGCTCTCCCGCGAGCACCTGAAGCAGATCGTCGACGTCCAGCTGGCCGGACTGATGCGGCGGCTGGAAGAACGCAAGATTCACGTGACACTGACCGATGCCGCCAAGGAGCAACTCGTCCGCGAAGGCTTCGATCCGCTCTACGGTGCGCGGCCGCTGAAGCGCACCATTCAACGGCGTGTGCTGGATCCGCTGGCGCTGCGCGTGCTCGAAGGCGATTTCCGCGAAGGCGACACGGTGTCGGTTGATGCGGGCTCGGAAGGATTGAGCTTCGAAAAGCGGGAGATGGCGGCCAAAGGCAGGTAAGGCGGATGGCGACGAAACCGACGCCTCGTTTCAATCCCCGCAGCGGTGATCGCCGTGGCACTCGTCAGTTGCCGATGCGACGGCCATCGTCGTGGTGGTACGGGATCGTCCTGATCCTGCTGCTGGGGCTCGCCCAGATCTATACGCTCGGCCCCACCGCGAAGGTGATTCCCTATTCGGAATTCAAGTCGCTGGTCAAAACCGGCGAAGTCTCGGATGTCGGCATCGGCGAACAGATCATCCGCGGCACAACCAAGAAAGACGGCAAGCCGTTTACGACGACCCGCGTCGAGGATCCGAAGCTGACCGAGGAGCTCGAAGCGCGCGGCATCAAGTACAACGGCGAACTGGTCAACCGCTGGCTGCCGGATCTGCTGCTGACCTGGATCGTCCCGATGATCTTGATTTTCGTCGTCTGGGGATTCCTGATGCGGCGGATGAGCGGGGCCGAAGGCGGCGTGATGTCGTTCGCCCGCAGTCGCGCGAAGATTTACGCGGACGATGAAGTAAAAACGCGATTCGTTGACGTGGCCGGAGTCGACGAAGCGCTCGACGAACTGCGCGAGATTGTCGAGTTTCTGCAAAATCCGAAGAAGTACACCAACCTCGGCGGTCGCATTCCGAAGGGTGTGTTGCTGGTGGGACCGCCCGGCACCGGCAAGACGCTGTTGGCGCGCGCCGTGGCCGGCGAGGCCCATGTTCCGTTTTTCAGCCTTACCGGATCGGAATTCGTCGAGATGTTCGTCGGCGTCGGCGCGGCGCGAATCCGCGATCTGTTCCAGCAGGCGGAAGCCAAGGCGCCTTGCATCGTCTTCATTGACGAACTCGACGCGCTCGGCAAAGCACGCGTGCAGAGCCCGATCGGCACGCACGAAGAGCGCGAACAGACATTGAACCAGCTGCTGGCCGAAATGGACGGTTTCGATGCACGCAAAGGCGTGATCATCATGGCGGCGACCAACCGTCCGGAAGTGCTCGATCCGGCGCTGCTCCGCCCTGGCCGGTTCGATCGGCAGGTACTGGTCGACAAACCCGACATCAAAGGGCGCGAGGAGATTCTTCGCATTCACGTCAAAGACGTGAAGACTGCCGACAGCGTCGACCTGAAAGTGATCGCCGCACGCACCGCCGGTTTCGCCGGCGCGGACCTCGCCAATCTGGTCAACGAGGCAGCGCTGCTGGCGGCGCGCAACAACAAGTCGGCGGTCGACATGAAGGATTTCGAATCGGCAATCGATCGCTTGATCGCCGGGCTCGAAAAGAAGCGGGTGATGAGCACCAAGGAGCGCGAGATCGTCGCGTACCACGAATCCGGCCACGCGATCGTCGCGACCGCGCTGCCCGGGCTGGATCCGGTTCACAAGATCTCGATTGTGCAGCGCGGCTTCGGGGCGCTCGGTTACACGATGCAGCTGCCGCTCGAGGACCGCTACCTGATGCAGCGCGCCGACCTCGAAAGCCAGCTGGCGGTGCTGCTCGGCGGCCGAACCGCCGAGGAAATCGCGCTTGGCGAGATCTCGACCGGAGCGCAAAACGATTTGCAGCGGGCGACCGACATCGCGCGGGCGATGGTCACCGAGTTCGGGATGAGCGATACGCTCGGCGCGATCAATTATGACGGCCACAAGCGGGCGCGCTTCCTGGACATGCCGTTGGCGTTGCCGGAGCGCGGTCTCTACGCCGAGGACACCGCCCAGAAGATCGACGCCGAAATTTCCCGCATTCTCGCGGAAGCGCACGGCCGCGCCAGGGCGATCCTCAGTGAACGCCGCGAGGTCCTCGAACGCGTCACCCGGCGGCTGCTCGACATCGAGGTGATGGAAGGCGACGAACTGCGCGCGCTGCTCGGCAGTCCGGCCTGATCGATCATTCTTGGCGCAGCCAGGACCCTGCTGAATTTCGCTGGCCGATGTTACCGGCGTCCACCACCACCACCCCTCGCGCCGCCGCTCGGCCGATAGCTGTGCGTCACTCCGGTGTTTCGGAGACGGCGATGCGATATCGGGCGAGCCGTGTGCAGTACCGCCCGCGCCGGCAGGAGGCAGTCACTTACATCACGTTGTAGTCCAGATCCGGCCGCCCGGTCTCACTCCACTGCGTGAGGGCGATCAACACGCCTACCATCTGGATACCGACGACCAGCGCCACGCACGCCGGCCAGCCGCCGCGGCTCCAGAACAGCGCTGGAAGCGCGCCGCCGGTGCTGCCGCCGCCGTAATAGAACGTGGAATAGACGCCGACCGCCAGCGCGCGATCGCGCGTCGTCACCGCGCCGATGTAACCGCTGGTCGTCGCCTGGGCGATGAACACGCCGGTCGCGCACAGTGCAAGGCCGGCGACAATCGCCGGCAGCGACGGCAGCAGCGTCAGCAGCGCACCGGTTGCGCCGATCGCCATCGCCGACGCAATCCCCATCCGGTGTCCGTAGCGGTCCACCCACGCGCCCGAAAACGGTGTCACCGCCGCACCGACCAGATACACGACAAACAGCCACCCGAGCGCGACAGTGCTCAACCGGAACGGCGGCGCTGCCAGTAGAAACGTCACATAGGTGAACATCGCCACCTGCGTGAACAACACGCAAAACCCCACGCCAAACGTTGCAACGAGGCGGCGATTCGTGAAGAGCGACTTGAGCAGGCGCACTTCGCTTGTCTGCTGAGGCTCGCCCCGGTTGCCTACGAGCGAGGGCGGATGGCTTCGCGCAGCCGCCGCCGGCAACCACCTCCACAACGCCACCGCGACCAGCCCGTTCAGGATCGCGAGTGCGATGAACGATTCGTGCCACGTCGCGTCGGCGGCCACGACACCCGCAACGGCGCGGCCGGTGAAGCCGCCGATCACCGTCCCGCTCATGTACGACGCAGTGCCCCGTCCGGCACGCGACGCCGGCCAGACCTCGTGGATGTAGGCGATGGTGCTGGCGAAAATGCCCGGGGTGACGATGCCCTGAAGAAAACGCCAGAAAATCAATTGCCGTAGCGACTGGGCAGTGGCGGCGAGCGCGGTGGCAAGTGTCAGCAGAAGGGCCGCCGTCAAAATCGTCCGACGCAGGCCGACGTGGTCTGCGATTCGGCCGACGACCGGCGCGGCGATCGCCACCGCCACCACCGGCGCGGTCACCGTCAGTCCGACCTGGAATGCCGAAGCGTCAAAGGTTCGCGCCAGCAGCGGCAGCAACGGCTGAGTGGCGTAGAGGTCGAGAAATGCCGCGAAGCCCGCGAGCACGATCGGAAATGTCGGCACGCGCGCCGGCGCCATTCCGCACTATATTAGTCCGCCATGAAGCGTTTCCTTCTGTTCGCGGCCGGTACGGCGATGGTTGCTGCAAGCCTTATGGTCGCGCACGGCGGCGTAACGCCGCTGCAGGCGCAGGCCTCATCGAAGACGACGGCGTTCACCGGTGCACGTCTGATCGACGGCACTGATCGCCGCCCCGTCGACAACGCGACGATCGTCGTGCGCGACGGCCGCATCGTCGCCGCGGGCGGTCCCGCGACCGCAGTGCCCGAAGGCGCGACCCGCGTCTCGCTCGCGGGCAAGACGGTGATCCCCGGCCTGGTCAACGCCCACGGCCACGTCGGTAACACCGTCGGCATGCAGCAAGGACGCTACTCACGTGAAAACGTGCTGCGCGACCTGCAGACCTATGCCACCTACGGTGTGACCACAGTGTATTCGCTCGGCGACGATCAGGCTGCCGGCTTCGCCGTCAGGGACGCGCAAGCGACGCCATCGCTCGATCGCGCGCGCTTGTTCGTCGCCGGTCCGGTACTGGCGCCGAAAACTCCGGAGGAGGCCCGCAAACTGGTCGCCGACGATCAGGCGATGAAAGTGGATATCGTCAAGATCCGCGTCGACGACAACCTCGGCACGACACCGAAAATGCCGCCCGAGATCTACAAGGCAGTCATCGGCGAAGCGCACAAACGCAACCTGCGTGTCGCGGTGCACCTCTTCTACCTCGACGACGCCAAGGCGGTGCTCGACGCCGGCGCCGATTTCATCGCGCACAGTGTCCGCGATCAGCCGGTGGACGACGCCCTGATCGCGATGCTCAAGCGCCGCGACGTGTGCTACTGCCCGACACTGATGCGGGAGGTGTCGACATTCGTCTACGAATCGACGCCGTCATGGTTCAGCGATCCGCTATTTCTCAAGCGCGCGGATCCTCAGACCCTCGTGCAGCTGAAGGAACCGGTGCGCCAGGAGCAGATGAAAAACAATGCCTCGGCGCAGCGCTACAAGGTGGCACTCGAGCAGGCCAACAAGAATCTCAAGAAGCTGTCCGACGCGGGCGTCAAGATCGCGATGGGCACCGACACTGGTCCGCCGGCACGGTTCCAGGGCTATTTCGAGCTGATGGAACTCGAGATGATGGCCAAAGCCGGCATGACGCCGCGGCAGGTGTTGATTGCCGCGACGCGCGATGCCGCGCGCTGCCAGAAGCTGACCGACGTCGGGACACTCGAACCGCAGATGTGGGCCGACTTCGTCGTGCTCGACGCCGATCCGCTGGCCGATATTTCGAGTGTCCGGAAGATCAGCGACGTTTACGTGGCGGGGAACAAAATCGCACGATAACGGAGCGAACGGAAAAGAAGAACGCCGAGTTCGCAAAGCACGCCGAGCGTAATTAACTCAGCGGTCTCGGCGCTCTCAGCGTTCGCTTTCTTACTGTGCCGGCTTGTCGATACTTCCAGGAACGGCCGCTTCGGCCGCCTGAAACCCGATCTTGGAGTGCGTGCCGTCGCAGAACGGCTTGTTTGTCGACCCGCCGCAGCGGCACAGCGAGAACGGCCGCTTGACGATCTGGTACTCGTTGCCATTCCAGTCGACGACCTTCACGTCGTCGCCTTCAACCTTGTAGGAACCATTCTGCCGAACCGTAATCGTGGCCATCAGCTGGACCTCTGCATCGACGACAGGAATTCCTGATTCGTCTTCGTCTTCCCCATCTTATCAAGCAGCAGTTCCATCGCTTCGACCGGCGACAGCGGGTTCAGTACTTTCCGTAGCACCCAGATCCGGTTGAGATCCTCTTTCGGAATCAGCAATTCTTCTTTCCGGGTGCCGCTCTTTTGCACGTCGATCGACGGGAACACCCGTTTGTCGGTCAGCTTGCGATCGAGATGGATTTCCATGTTGCCGGTGCCCTTGAACTCTTCGAAGATGATGTCGTCCATCCTCGAACCGGTGTCGACCAGTGCGGTCGCCATGATCGTCAGCGAGCCGCCCTCTTCGATATTGCGCGCCGCGCCGAAGAACCGTTTTGGTTTCTGCAGCGCGTTTGAGTCGAGACCGCCCGACAGCACCTTGCCCGACGGCGGAATCACCGTGTTGTAGGCACGCGCCAGCCGCGTGATCGAATCGAGCAGGATCAGCACGTCTTTCTTGTGCTCGACCAGGCGCTTGGCTTTTTCGATCACCATTTCCGCGACCTGGACGTGGCGCTGCGCCGGCTCGTCGAAGGTCGACGAAATCACTTCGCCGTCAACCGAGCGCTGCATGTCGGTGACTTCTTCCGGTCGTTCGTCGATCAGCAGCACCATCAAATAGATTTCCGGGTGGTTCTTCGAGACCGACTGCGCAATGCTCTGCAGCAGCATCGTTTTGCCGGTGCGCGGCGGTGCGACGATCAGGCCGCGCTGCCCCTTGCCGATCGGCGTCCACAGATCCATCACCCGCGCCGAGAGACTCTCGGGCGTTTCGAGGACGATCCGTTCCTGCGGATAGAGCGGCGTCAGGTTTTCGAAGAACAGCTTGTCGCGCGACTGATCCGGCGCTTCGAAGTTGACCGCTTCGACTTTGATCAGCGCGAAGTAGCGCTCGCCTTCTTTCGGCGGACGAATCTGACCCGACACCGTATCGCCGGTCTGCAGATCGAACTTGCGAATCTGCGACGGTGAAACGTAGATATCGTCGGGCCCCGGCAGGTAGTTGTAGTCGGGTGCCCGCAGGAAGCCAAAGCCGTCGGGCAGCACTTCGAGCACGCCTTCGGAAAAAATGAAGCCGCTTTGCTCGGTCTGTGCCTTCAGGATCTGGAAAATCAGATCCTGTTTGCGCATCCCGGTCGCACCGCCAACGTTGAGGTCTTTGGCGATCTGCGTGAGCTTTTGAATGCCCATGTCTTTCAGATCGGTGATGTTCAGACCTTGCCGCCGCTGCGGCTGCTGCCCTGGCGCCGATTGCTGCTGCGGCGCCGCGGCCGCAGCCGGTTGCGCCGCCGGCGACGCGGACGGCGGCTGCGCCAGTGTGGCCGCTTCCGGCAC
>Ga0207659_10000365_pt1 | contig 27137 bp, 20 predicted proteins | sample KBSM43metaG_FD_184330 | JGI IMG/M metagenome (GOLD analysis project Ga0207659, IMG submission 184330) | Miscanthus rhizosphere microbial communities from Kellogg Biological Station, Michigan, USA - KBS M4-3 metaG (SPAdes) (version 2) | ecosystem: Host-associated > Plants > Roots > Rhizosphere >...
TGATCGTCGTGTTGTAGGCGCCGTAGTTCTTCCGGTTGAACACGTTGAACACCTCGGCCAGCAGCTCGACGCGCATGTTGTTGCCGAGCGTCACCGTCTTGGTCACCCGCGTGTCCACCTTGTGCAGGGGCATGCCGCTCAGGCCGTTGCGCGTCCACGTGGTGCCGGTGGCGATGACCGCCGGTCCGTCCCAGCGATCGAGCACGGCGGCCGGAATGGTGATGGGCGCGCCGATGTTGAGCCGGTTCGTGCCCGGCTTGCTGTACGGGCGCGTCGAGCTCGTGGGGTTGAAGCGCGCGCCCGACCCGTAGAAGTAGGAGCCCGACACCGAGAATTCCCACGGCAGCCTGACGATACCGTTGGTGCGGAACGTGTGGCGTTGGAACCCGGACGATGTGGCCCAGTCCGCGTCCGGGTCGAACGGGTTGTTCGCCTGGTAGCCGAAGCCCGTGGTGTCGTCCTTCATCGAGAGCGCCAGCGTGTAGGTGCTGCTCGCCTGGAAGGCGTTGTTGAAGCGCCGCGTGAACGAGCTCGAGAGCAGCCGGCTCTCGGTCCTGCCATCGCTCGTGAGCCACTGGTCGAGGCCCCACGCCGGATTCGGGCGCCCGTAGACGATCGGATCCTTGTTGTAGCCGGTGACCGGATCGTAGAAGAGGTTCACGTCGCGGCTGCGGACCATGCTCCGCTCGTCGAGACTGGTGAAATCCACGTCGAATGCCATCAGCGACCCCAGCTGCTTCTGGAAGCCAATCGAGGTCTGCCAGCCGTAGGGATCGGTGTAGGTGGGCGAGATGATGGTGGTTTCCTGCGGCGGCGCGGGCACCGCCCCCGAGAGGTAGTCCTCCGGTGTGACGCCGTTCAGCGGATCTTTCAGGAAGTTCGTCCCGGTCGGCAGGAACACCGCGGCAATCGCGTTGTTGTAGAACTGCTGCCGGTAGGTCACGTTCGACACCGGGAAGTTGTAGTAGAGCCCGGTGCCGCCGCGGATCACCAGGTCGCCGTTGCCGCCGACGTTCCAGGCAAAGCCCACGCGCGGCGCGACGTTGTCGAGATCGCGCACGCCGGTCTGATAGCCGAAGTTCCCGGAGTCCAGCCCGTTGTCGATCGTGATCGGAATGTCGGTCACGCCCGGGGGGTTGAGCCCGTTCCAGTCCAGGTCGTAGCGCAGGCCGAGGTTGATCGTGAGCTTGCTGCCGACGCGCCAGTTGTCGCCGACCCAGGCCGCGGTCTGCGACCGTGGCACGTTCACCAGGTAGTCGTCGTGGAAGAAGATCGAGTACTGCTGCAGGAACGGCTGCAGCAGCGAGAGGTCCCACCGCGACGGGTCGTCCCACGCGTCTTCGGGGAACGCCGCCTCGAGAATCGCCGTCGACGGCTGCCGGTTGAACGTGAAGGTGCCCCGGCGGTTGAGGTCCCACACCTTGGTGTGACGGTCCTTCAGGAACTCGGCGCCGAACTTGATGTCGTGGGCACCTTTGTGCCAGTTCATCTCGAGCCGGATCGGGTACTGCTCCATCCACGAGTAGTTCGGGAAGTTCTGCTGGCCACCGAGCGACAGGTTCGGGAACTGGAACACCGGCACGCCGAACGGCCAGCCATACAACTGGGTGCTGTTCGACGGAATCGGGTCGTCGTACCACGAGAAGCGCGAGGTGCCGACGTGCACCTGCACGATCGTGTTGTTGTTCGGCACGAGGGTCCACGTGCCGTACAGATTGGTCGAGTAGTACCGCTGGTGCTCGGCCATCGACGGATGGGTGGTGCCGCTGGCGATCTGGAACGGGCTGTCGAGCTGCCAGCGCTGCAGCCGGACGCTGAAATTGTTCTTCGACGAATGCTGGTAGTCCCCGCGCGCCAGGTAGTTCTTCTGAATGGTGTTCGACGGCAGCGACCAGTTCTGGTTCGGAAGCGCCGTCGGCGTCAGGACGGCGGTCGAGGGGTTGCGCTCGTATTCGTATGAGCCGAAAAAGTGGACCCGATCGCGCAGGATCGGGCCGCCGAGCGTGAACCCGGCCTGCTGATCGGAGTACGGCAGCACCACGTTCTTCACCGGGTCGGGAGCGTTGAGCTTGTCGCTGCGGAAGAACCCGAACGCCGACCCGCGCATATCGTTGGTGCCCGAGCGCGACACCGCCTGCACCTGCACGCCGGTCGAGCGCCCCTGGGTGATGTCGTACATGTTGGTGACGATCTGGAACTCGGCAATCGCTTCGCGGCTCATCTTGGGCTGCCCGAAGCCCGAGCCGGAGATGCGCTGCGAGATCTGCTGGCCGTCGAGATTGAGCTGGAACTGATCGTCGCTCACGCCAGGTGTGTTGCCGATGTTGTTGGCGGTGATCCCTTTGACCATCAGCGACAGCTCCATCCAGTTGCGGCCCTGCAGCGGCAACTCCGCCATCTGGCGGCGGTCGATGTTGGTGGCGACCCGCGCCGACGAGAGGTCCACGAGCGGCGTCTGGCTGCTCACGGTGACTGTCTCCTCGAGGCTCGCCAGCCGCATCGTCACCGGCGGCACCGTCGCGTTGGCGCCGACCAGCAGCTCGATGCCGGTGAGCTCCGCGGTGGCGAAGCCCGGCAACTCGATCCGCAGCGTGTATGCGCCGGGCGCCAGGTTCTGGAACTGATAGCGGCCCTCGACACTGGTGACTTCCACGGTCTGTCGGCCGGTCGTGATCTCGACGGCCGTCACCGTGACGCCGGGCATCAGGCCTCTCTGATCGTCGACGACGGTGCCCTGAATGGTGGCGTTCTGCTGCGCGGCGAGCGTCGCCGAGAGGAACACGGCGCAGAGAACCCAGGTGATAACGGAACGGCGTGGCATCGGGTGCTCTCCCTGAACGGAAGCAGGAACCCGCGACTGGGCGTAGGACGACCTCATGGTCGTACTGCTCCCCGAGCAAGCACCGGGCCACGGCCCACACGCGAAACCCAGGCGCTGATTCGCCCCGGAAATCGCCCGCGGCGGCGGACGCGGCGCGTACGAAGATGGCCGCGGCACGGGCGAAAACCACAACCTTGCGTGGGACGGTCCGCGACGCGAACAGCTTTGTCCCAACGCAGCGTCCGCCGCGCCCGCGCACCGATCGCCACATCCTGCTGCGCACGCCCACCGCGGTTCCAGCCGCGGACCGGCCCGGCCGCGATCGGGCGCCGGCGCCAAATCTGAAGCGACCGCCGCGACGCGTAGCCAAAAATGTCCGCGCGCGCCGCGCCGCACGCCGCCCGTCGATCGCCGACTTCTCCGCGTATTTCACCGCGCAATCCACCGCCGTGCGCCGCGCGCGTACGGCTCGTGTCTTGCTGATAACCACGACGTGGGTGTCGTCGCGCCACGATGCGCATCGCTTTCAGGAGAAGAGATCGCATGAGGACTGCGTGCAGAACGGTTCGAGGTGTGGCGGTTGCGATTGCGCTGCTGTTGGGCAGCGGAGTGGCGTCGGCCCAAACCTATCAAGGCGGTATGCGCGGCGTGGTGAAGGACGGCCAGGGCATCGTCCCGGGCGTCGAGGTCACGCTGACCAACGAGGCCACCAACGCGGTCCGCGCGGTCGTGACGAATGAGGTGGGTGAGTACTCGTTCCCCGGGGTGCTGCCCGGCACCTACACGGTGCGCGTGGCGCTGGCGGGCTTCAAGACCGAAGAGCGGCGGGGCCTGCCGATTGCCACCCAGCAGACGATCACCATGGACTTCACCCTCGAGGTTGGAGCGCTCGAGGAGCAGATCACCGTTCGCGCCACCGCGCCGGTGGTTGAACGCTCGACGGCAAGCGTGGCCACCACGCTGACGGCGGCGCAGATCACCGCCATCCCGCTCTTCGGCCGCAACACGTTCTACACCGCGATAGCCACGCCCGGCGTGATCAATTCCGGCGACCCGCAGTTCGTGCGCTATCAGGATCAGTCGGGCGCGTCGCTCCTGTCGCTCGGCGGCGGGCCGCGCCGCGGCAACGCCTACCTCATCGAAGGCGTCTCGATCACCGACATGCTCAACCGCGCCTCGTGGGTACCCTCGACCGAAGGCGTCGAGGACATGAAGGTGCAGCTCAAGACCTACGACGCCGAGATGGGGCGCGCCGCCGGCGGCGTGTTCAACGTCACCGCACGATCGGGGTCCAACCGCTGGCACGGCAGCACCCTGTTCATGAACAAGCCGGGCTGGGGCACCGGCAAGCTGTTCTTCGCCAAAATCGCCGGCACGCCCAACCCGCCGCAGTACTACTACTCGTGGGCGGGATCGGTGGGCGGTCCGATCGTGAAGGACAAGACCTTCTTCTGGTTCAGCAAGGACGACTACATGCAGAAGAGCACGCGCAACAACGTGCTCACCTTCCCGACGGACCGCGAGCGCACCGGCGACTTCTCGCAGTCCGCCGCCACCATCTACGATCCGCTCACTACCCGGCCGAATCCCAACGGCACCGGCTTCATCCGCGACCCGTTCCCCGGCAACATCATTCCCGCCGACCGCATCAACCCGATCGCGCTGGCCATGCTGACGCAGATGCCGTCGCCGTCGCTGGGCCGCTCGTTCAACGGATCCGCCAGCCTCGACGACGGTCCGCAGGACCAGGAAACGCTGAAAATCGATCAGCGCTGGGGCGCAAAGTGGACGACGACCGGCATGTATGCCCACCAGCACACGGCGGAACCCGGCTCGGCGTTCTGGGGGGCGCACGGCACGATTCCCGCCGACCCGGCCGGCACCATCGGCTACCGCACGATCCACTTCCTGTCGTCGAACCAGATCATCGTCCCGAACAATTCGACGGCGGTAGCCGTGCGCTATGGCTACTACTACTTCCTCGGCGACGGCACCAACTACGTCGACGGTTTCGACGCGGCGACGCTCGGGTACCCGTCGAGTTTCACCGACGTGCTGACGCCGGGCGGGTACCCAGCGGTGACGATGAACGGCTACAGCAGCATCGGCCACGGCGCCCACAACATCACGCTGTTCGAAGGGCACACCGTCAACGCCTCGATGACCAAATTCAGGGGCAAGCACTCGTTCAAGGTCGGAGTCGACTACCGGCGTCTGTCCGGGTATTCGGAAGCGCCCAACAACGGCAACTTCGCGTTCACCCAGGCCTACACGCAGGGGCCGAACGCGAACACGGCGAGCAGCACGGCCGGCGACGCGTTCGCGAGTTTCCTGCTCGGCTATCCCGCCTCCGGCGACGTGAACGTCGCGACGCCCGGCAAGTACTACACCGACTACTACTCGGCGTTCGCGCAGGACGACTACCGGCTGACGTCGAAACTGACGCTGAACTACGGCCTGCGCTACGAATACGAGCCCGGCATCGCCGCGCGCGACGACCGGTTCACGGTGGGCTTCGATCGGGATGCGCTCTTTCCGGTGCAAGTGCCCGGGATGGAGCTCAAGGGCGGCCTGATGTATGCGGGCGTGGACGGCTATCCGACGCGCCAGCAGCAGCCGCTCAACAACCTGGCGCCGCGCGCCGGCTTCGCATACTCGATGACCGAAAAGACGGTGGTCCGCGGCGGCTACGGCCTCTACTGGGTGCCGACGATCACCGACATCGCCGAGGCGACGATTGGCGCCCGCGGCTACTCGGCGGCCACGACGTTCCTCGCCAGCAATGACGGCGGCCTCACCCCTGTAGGCACGCTGTCGAACCCGTTCCCCAACGGCATCACCCAGCCGCAGGGCAACTCCCTCGGACTCGCGACCGGCGGCGGCAGCGTGATCGACTTCGTGGACCAGGACTCGAAGCCTGGCTACGTGCAGCAGTACTCGTTCGACTTCCAGCGGGAACTGCCGGGCGAGATGGCCATTGCCGTGGGCTACATGGGCAGCCGGTCCGAACGGCTGCCGATCGGCGGCACCGTGGACGCGACGGTCAACATCAACCAGCTGGATCCGCAGTATCAGTCGCTGGGCACCGCGCTGCAGCAGACCGTGCCGAACCCGTTCTTCGGGAACCCGGCGTTCGGCAATCTGAGCCGGTCGTCAACCATCGCCCGCGGACAGCTGCTGCGCCCGTTCCCGCAGTTCGACAACGTGCTGATGCACCGCGTCAACCAGGCCAGCGCGCGCTACAACGCGATCATCACGCGGTGGACCAAGCGGATGACGAATGGCTACGCGCTCGACATCAGCCACACGTTCAGCCGCCTCGAGGACAACCAGTTCGGCGAGAGCAACACCTTCTCGAACCGGCAGCTCGGTGCCCTGGACAACTACAACCTCGACGGCGAGTACGGCGTGTCGCTCCTCGACGTCGCCCACCGGCTCAACGTCAACGCCACCTTCGAGCTGCCCTTCGGAGACGGCCGCAAGTGGCTCCAGAGCGGCGTCGCCAACGTGCTCGCCGGCGGCTGGACGGTGACCGTCGCTGGACGCTACCAGACCGGGTTCCCGCTCAACATCTCGCAGTCGAGCAACAACTCGAACCTGCTCGGCAGCCAGCAGCGCCCGAACCTGGTGGAGGGAGTCGAGGTGATGACGACCGGCAGCCAGGAAGAACGGGCGATCACCGGCTGGATCAACCCGGCCGCGTTTACGGCGGCACCCGCGTTCACGTTCGGCACCGTCGCGCGGACCAATGCGGATTGGCGCGGGCCCGGTCAGCGCACGACCGACCTGGCGATCTCCAAGGTGGAACGCATCGGCGACACGACGCTCTCTTTCCGGATGGACGTGCTGAACCTGTTCGACGACCCGCTGTTCATCGGACCGATCACCACGTTCGGGACGTCGAACTTCGGGCAGATTACGCAGGTGGGCGGCTTCGCCCGCTCGCTGCAGTTCCAGGTCAGGCTGGGCTGGTAGTTCTCACGGCGCGGAGGGCCGGCGGACACACGCCGCTCTCCGCGCCTTCGTGTGTACACTCGCGGCGGTGCCCCTCTCGCCGCTGCAGCCCACCGACACGCGACTGTTTTTCCGCCCGGTGGCGGCCGAGCTCTTCGCGCTGCTGCGCGCGCTGCCTCCGGACGCGTGGGACGCGCCCACGCTCGCCGGCACCTGGCGGGTCCGCGACGTGGTGGCGCACCTCCTCGACGTGGGCCTGCGGCGATTGTCCTTCCACCGCGACGGGCACACACCTCCGGCGCCGGAAACGCCGCCCCGCGGCGATCGCGACTTCGTGGCGTTCATCAACGGGCTCAACCGGGAGTGGGTCGAGGCCGCCGCACGCGTCAGCCCGCGGCTGCTGATCGACCTGACCGCGTTCGTCGGCACCTCGCTCGCCGATTTCGTCGAGCGCTTTCCCGACGACGGGCCGGCGCTCTTTCCCGTCTCGTGGGCGGGTGAAGCCGAGTCGCAGGGCTGGTTCGACCTCGGGCGCGAGTTCACCGAGCAGTGGCATCACCAGGCGCAGATTCGCGAGGCCGTCGGGGCGCCGCCGCTGTCGGATCCGATCTGGCTGCACTCGGTGCTGCTGATCGCGCTGCGCGGGCTGCCCCACGCGTACCGCGACACCCCCGCGGACACGGGCCGCATGGTGACCATCGAGATTGCCGGCGCGAGCGGCGGAGTGTGGACGCTCCGCCGCGACCCGAGCCGCTGGACCTTGTGGGCCGGAACCGAGGGGCAGGTATCCGCGCGAGTCCACCTGTCGGACGACACGGCGTGGCGGCTCCTGTTCAATGCGCTGCCGCCGCACCGCCTGCCCGGCCGTGTGTCGGTGACCGGCGACCCGGCGCTCGCCGAGCCCTTGATGCGCGCGCGATCGGTCGTCGTCTAGCGCGGCCGGCGTGATTCTTTGTGTGCAACGGCCGCGCTGACGCCCGCCGGCCGCACGCTATACTGCGCGCCAGGACCGCCCTCGCGATGACGGACTCGCCGAAGCACCTCTCGATGCTGCGGTCCTACACCGCGGCCGACGCCCTGACCATCGGGAACGCCAGCTGCGGCACGATCTCGCTCTTCCTCTGCCTCGACTACGTCGCGACCGGCAGCAACCGCTACATCGCGGTCGCGTTTCTCCTGCTGCCGCTGGCGCTCGTCTTCGACATCCTCGACGGCTACGTCGCCCGCGCCCAGAAGCATCGCCAGTCGGTTCTCGGCGGCGATCTCGATTCACTGGCCGACATCATCTCGTTCGGTGTCGCGCCCGCCGTGCTCGGCTTCACGCTGGGGCTGCGCGGCGGCTGGGACATGGTGTGCCTCACCTACTTCGTGGTGTGCGGCGTCAGCCGCCTCGCGCGGTTCAACGTCACGGCCGCGGCGCTGTCCGACAGCCGGACGGGCAAGGTGAAGTACTTCGAGGGCACGCCGATTCCGACCAGCATCGCTATCGTGGCCCTGCTGGCGGCGGCACTGGAGTTCGGGCGCACGGGCGAGGCGCTGTGGTTCGGCGTCTGGCAGATCGGCCCGGCGCGGCTGCACCCGCTGGCGCTCGTCTACGTGGCGAGCGGCAGCGCGATGATCAGCGCGACGCTCCGGATTCCCAAGCCCTGACGCGGTTCTCCGGAGCGTCGCGGAACCGGCGCTACGGCCTCACGACCAGATCGTTCCGCACCTCGTAGCCCTCCGCCTTGAGGTGTGCGATCCGGCCGGCGGTCAGTTTCTGCGCCGCGGAGGGCACGTGTCCGGTGAGCGTCACCGTCTTCGCACCCTCATCCGTGTCGACGTCGATGGCCGCGGCATCCACGCCCGAGTCGGCGATGAGCGCCGCCTTCACTTCGGCCGTCTGCACCGCGGCGCTACTGGCACGCGCAGCGTCCTTCACGGCGCGGCTGGCGCTGTCGCCGGCCCGCTCGAGCGAGTCGCCGGCGGCGTCGCCTTTCTCTTTCGCCGCCTCTGCCGCCTTGGCGGCATCGCGCTGTGCGGCGTCGTTGGCCCGTTCGATGTTGCGTGCGGCATCACCGGCTGCCGACTGGACCGCTTTTCCGGCGGCGCGTGCCGCCTCGGATGCTTCGCGGCCCGCCTCACGCGTTTCGTCTTTGGTCCGATCCGAGCAGCTCGCCGCGACGAGTACTGCGGCGAACACGCCTCCCGCCAGTAGTCGAGCTCTCATATGCGCACCTCCCGCCTGAGCCGCGCTCAGGCGCTCCAAGTTGGAGGCAGCACGGCCCGTGCCAGCGCTCGCAGGAAGGATGGGGTTTTGGCTCGTCAGTGCCTGTGGACGCGCTAGGATAGTCCGGCGCTGGCGATCCGTGAGCGCCAGGGAGCACGCATGTCGGACGATCGAAGTCAGCCGGAAACGCCCGGTGGCGCCACGCGGGGCGTGGCCCTCAGCCGCAGAGACTTCAACACGGTGCTCGGCCTTGGCGCCGTGGGTACGGCGTTGCACCCGATCGCTACCGGCACTGCCGCGGCGGCGCAGCCCGAACCGTCGCGCGTGCCGGAGCTGTGCGAGATGACGGCCGTGGAGCTCGCCGATCGGTTGCGCCGCAAGCAGGTGTCGGCCCGCGAGGTGATGACCGCGCATCTCATGCAGATGGAGCGCGTGAATCCACGCGTCAACGCCATCGTCACGCTGGTCGCCGAGCAGGCGATCGCGAACGCGGCCAAGGCCGACGACGCGATGGCACGGCGCGCGACGCTCGGCGTGCTGCACGGCTTGCCCGTGGCGCACAAGGACCTGCTGGATACCGCCGGCATCCGCACCACCCGCGGCTCGCTGTTCTACAAGGACAACATCCCGGCCCGCGACGCGCTGATCGTGACGCGCATGCGCGAGGCCGGCGCCATCACGGTAGGCAAGACCAACACGCCGGAGTTCGGCGCCGGGTCGCAGACGTTCAACGCCGTCTTCGGGGTCACCCGCAATCCCTACGACCTGTCGAAGACCTGCGGCGGCAGCAGCGGCGGCGCGGCCACGGCAGTGGCGGCGCGGATGCTGCCGATCGCCGATGGCAGCGACACGGGCGGCTCGCTGCGCAACCCGCCGGCGTTCTGCAACGTAGTCGGGCTGCGGCCCGCGCCGGGCCGCGTGCCCAGCGAGTCCCCGTCGTGGTCGCCGCTCTCGGTGGCCGGCCCGATCGCGCGGACGGTGAGCGACGTCGCGCTGTTCCTGAGCGCCGTCGCCGGTCCAGACCCCCGCAGCCCGCTGTCGATTCGCGAGGATCCGGCCCGCTTCCGCGCGCCGCTCCGGAGGGATTTCAAGGGAGCGCGCGTCGCGTGGTGGCGCGGCCTGGGCGGCGTGCCGGTCGAGCCGGACATCCGCCGGGTGGTGGACGGCACGCGCACCGTGTTCGAGGACCTGGGCTGCGTGGTCGAGGAGGCCGAGCCCGATTTCGCCGGTCTCGACCAGGCTTTTCCCGTGCTGCGCTTCACCGCCAACCATCCGCAGTACGCCCCGCTCATCCAGCAGCGCCCCGAGTGGGTGAAGGACACCATCAAGTTCGAGGTCGCGGAGGCGGAGCGGTTCACGGGCGCCGACATCGGCCGCGCGATGGCGCGCCAGGCGCGGATGTACGACCAGAGCCGCCAGTTCTTCGAGCGCTACGAGTACTTCATCCTGCCGGTGACTCAGGTGGAGCCGTTCGACGCGAACACGCCATATCCCACCGAAGTGGCTGGCACGAAGATGGCCACCTATCTCGACTGGATGCGCACCTGCTGGTACGTGACGATGATGACCAACCCCGCGCTCTCGGTGCCCGCGGGGTTCACCGCCAGCGGGCTGCCTGTCGGACTGCAGATTGTCGGCCGGCATCGCGACGAATGGAGCGTGTTGCAGCTCGGCTACGCGTTCGAGCAGGCGACGCGCCATGGCCTGCGACGGCCGCCGCTGCTGGCGTGACGGCCGGGTCTGAAGACCGGCGCCACGAGAACGAATCGCGACTCCCGGATTCTTATGGCAGTTTTGAGGCCGCTCGCTATGTGCACAACGCATGAACATTCGTGGCCATGCCGCTGGCGGCCGGCCTCCAATTTGTCGGAACCCGGTATCGCGGCGGCAGCCGCGCCGGCGCGAATCGGCGCAAATGCGCGGAGATCGGCGCGACGCGTGATTGGCTCCGGTCTTGCTCCAGCAGCGGCCATGAAGCGCCTCACGACTCGTCTCGCACTCGCCATCGCGCTCGCCGCCTCCGGGGGCGCGTTCATCACCTACGCGCAGGACGCCGCCGAGCCTCGACAGGTCAGGCCGTCGCGTCCCGGCGCGCCGGCACCGATCATCGGCGGCACACGGCCACCGGTCATGGGAGCGTCGGGCGGCGTCTCCGCCGGCCACTCGCTCACGTCGGCCGCTGCTCTCGAAATCCTCCTGAAGGGCGGCAACGCATTCGATGCCGGTGTGGCCTCAGTGCTCGTCGGCGGCGTTATCGAACAGGATCTGTACAGCCTTGGCGGCGAGTCGCTGATCCTGGTCTATCCGGTCAAAGAAGCCAAGGTGACGTCGATCGTCGGCCAGGGCTGGGCACCGAAGGGCGCCACGCTCGAGTACTACCAGTCACGCGGCAAGAAGCTCGAAGAGGATGGCCTCAATCCGGCCGTCGTTCCCGGCGCGCTCGCCGGCGCGCTCACCACGCTCGAAAAGTGGGGCACGATGAGCTTCGAGCAGGTGGCGGCCCGCGCCATCTCGTACGCCGAGAACGGCTTTCCGTTGCGGCCGCGCACCCTCGCCACGGTGCAGCGCAACCTCGAATTCTTCAAGTCGTGGCCCGACAACCAGAAGTACTGGTTGAAGCCGGATGGCTCGATGTACCTCCCGGGCGAGACGATCAAGCTCCCGACGCTCGCGGACACCCTGAAGAAGATGGTCGAAGCCGAGCGCAAGGCCAGGAAGAAGGGACGGGCGGCGGCGATCGCAGCGGCGCGCGACCGGTTCTACAAGGGCGACATCGCCGACCGGATGGTGGCCTTCCTCAAGGCGCACGACGCGCCGTTCGAGAAGAGCGACTTCGCCGAGTTCTTCGCCAAGGTCGAAGAGCCGACGTCGACCACCTATCGGGGGTACACGGTCTACAAACAGAGCTTCGGCAGCCAGGGTCCGTCGCTCCTGCAGACCCTGAACATCCTCGAGAACTTCGACCTGCGGGCGATGGGGCACAACAGCACCGACTACATCCACACGCTGATCGAGGCGATGAAGCTCTCCTACGCGGACCGCGACACCTATTACGCGGATCCGGACTTCGTGAAGATCCCGGCCGAAGGCCTGCTCTCGAAGGAGTACGCGAAACAGCGCGCGGCGACCATCGACATGAAGCGCGCCTCGACGCAGTTCATCGCCGGCGACCCGATGGCATTCGATTCCAAGTTCAAGGGGCCCTGGCCGTTCTGGACGGCCAAGGCGGAGGCCGACCTCTCGACGGAGCTGACGCCGATGCCCCTGCTGCTCGCGAGCGCCGGCATCCCCAAGGACACGACGCACATGTCGGTCATCGACAAGGACGGCAACATGTTCGACACCACGTCGAGCGGTGGCTGGATCAGCGGCGCGGTGATCCTCGGCGACACCGGCATCGCCATGAGCACGCGCGGCGAGCAGTTCTGGCTCGACGAGACGCGGGCCAACCAGCTGCGTCCGCGGGCGCGGCCCCGCTACACGCTCACGCCGAGCCTCGTGCTCAAGGACGGCAAGCCCTTCATGGCCCTCGGCACGCCGGGCGGCGACAACCAGGAGCAGACGATCCTGCAGGCGTTCCTCGACGTCGTGGAGTTCTGGGAAGACTGGTATCCCAACCTGCACACGGCGTTCGCGTGGCCGCGGGTGCAGACGATGCACTTCTACGGCTCGGTGGCGCCGCACCGCGCGGGCTTCAACCGGATGAACGCCGAGGCGCCGATTCCCAAGGCCGTGCAGGACGAGCTGAAGTTGCGCGGGCACTCGATCAGCCAGGTCAACCAGTACGGCGTGAGCGGCTGTGCGACCGCCGTGATGATCGACCCCGCCACGGGCAACCGCTTCGCCGCGGCCGACGCCAGGCGGGATTGTTACGCAATGGCGTACTGAGGTCCGAGGTGGCAGGTCCAGCCGGAGCCACGCGAATCACCGGGTGGCTTCGGCTCGCTCACACGCAGGCGGACACCGTCCCGCTCAGCCACTTCGAAACGGTCTTGCTGGACGTGGACGGCACGCTTCTGGACAGCAACGCGGCGCACGCACATGCCTGGGCGCACGCGCTCCACTCGCACGGCCTCTCGGTCAACCCCAGGGCGCTCCGGCAGTCGATTGGCATGAGCGACGAGCAGCTTCTGCACGCGCTCGTGCAGGTCAGCCAGTCGTCGGCGCTGGGACAAGGTGTCGTCGCGCGCAAGCGCCAGGTCTTCGCCACGCGGCTGCCCGGGCTCGCGCCCACCCGCGGCGCCCGCGCGCTGCTCGAGCATCTGGGCCGCCGCGGGCTCGACGTCGCGGTGGCAACAGCGGCACCCGTCGACGAGGTGCAAGCAGAATTGCAGCACGCCGGCGTCGCTGATCTGCTGCGCGCTCCGCTCGCCGTGGCCAACGACATGGAAGCATCGGCAGACGGCCGCGACGTGGTCGAGGCTGCGCTCGAGCGCTGCGGCGCCCGGCCCGACACGACCGTGATGATCGGTGACACGCCCCACGATATCGAGGCGGCCGCCCGCGCCGGAGTGCGAGCCGTGGCACTCCGCTGCGGCGGGTTCTGGACCGACAGCGACCTGCGGCACGCCATCGCCATCTACGACCACCCCGAGGCGTTGCTAGCGCAGTGGCGCGCCGAGTAACGCCTCGTGGCCTAGCTGCCGCCGGTCAGCCGCTTGATCAGCCGGTAGCTGAACTCCAACCCGTCGAAGAACCACTCCCCGCGAATCCGCTCGTCGCGTCCGTGCGCGCGGATGTCCTCGACGTCGTCGAAGATGCCGTTCACGCCGTAGACCGGGATGCCGGCGCGGCGCAGATAGAACGCGTCCGTCGCCGTCGTGCTCATCGTCGGGATGACCGGCACGCCCGGCCACAACTCTCGCGTCACGGCCTCGACGGGACCAAGCACGTCTGAGCTGAGCGTCGAGGGCGCCACCATCTGCGCGTCCCACAACGGCCGCAGCGCGATGCTCGCGTCGGCGATCAACCCCTGGAGCGTGGTCGCCACCTCCGCCGGCGTCTGGCCCGGCACGATGCGGCAGTTCATGATCGCGCGCGCCCGCTGCGGCAGCGCGTTGTCGGCGTGTCCGCCCTCGATCCTCGTCGGCGTGCAGGTGGTCCGCAGCCGCGCGTTGTATTCGGGCAGGTTCGACAGCACCGCGTTCGCGCCGGCGTCGCCCTGATCCTTCAGGACCGCCCGCATCGCCGCGGCCACCGGCGGCGCCTCGATCGCCGCCGTGCGCTCGAAGAACGCACGCGTCACCTCGTTGAGGCGCACCGGAAAGGCGTAGCCGGCCACCCGGGTCAGTGCCGACGCCAGCTGGTCGATGGCGTTGTCGCGGCGCGGCAGCGAGCTGTGGCCGCCGCTGTTGGTGACCAGCAGCTCGAAGCTCAGGTAGGTCTTCTCGCTCGCCTGGACGTTGTGCGACAGGCGGCGGCCCTGCTTCACCACGCCGCCGCCCCCCTCGTTGAGCGCAAACCCGGCGTCGATGAGCGCGCGGTGGTGCGTGAGCAGCCAGTCCGTGCCGTTGTTCGGCCCGCCCACTTCCTCGTCGGCGGTGAGCATCAACACGATGTCGCGGTCGGGCACGTAGCCCTCGCGGCGCAGCCGAATCAGCGTCGCCGTCCAGATCGCGGCCTCGTCCTTGTCGTCGGTCGTGCCACGGCCGTAGAACCAGCCGTCGCGTTCGAGAAAACGGAACGGATCCACGGTCCAGTCCTGCGGCAGCGCGTCCACCACGTCGAGATGAGCCATCACCAGGATTGGCTTGCGCAGGCTGTCGCGGCCGCGGAGCCGCGCCACCAGGTTGGCGCGATCGGGGACCGGTCCCAGCACGCGAACGTCACCGGGCGGGAACCCGGCGGCCGTCAGCCGCGCGGCCATGCCGCCTGCGGCCGGGGCGGTGCTCCCCTTCTGCGTGGTGTCGATTTCGACCAGTTCCTCGAGGATGTCTTTGGCCAGCGCTTCGTGTGGCGAAAAGGTGCGGGGACGCGGCGGGGCGCTCTGCGCGCCAAGTGCGGCGACCGTTGCGGCAAGAGCGAGCGCCGCGGCTGCGAATCGGATCATGGGCGAGGGCGAAGCAAACCACTTGCCCGTTCCGGCGGGCGGGCCAGCGCAGTTCGCTTCCTTAATACACCGGAAGCACCGGTGCCGGCGACACGAACATGCGGCGGTCCACAACCCTGTGGGCCGCCTCCGGAACACGGACACGATTGTCCCTGGCTCGGCAACGCGAGCCTGCGCCGGGCCGGCGTCGCGGGCGGTTTCTGGCACTCTTCGGTGCAGGCATCCTGGTGGGCGTGCTGGCCACTCACACGGGTCTTCAGACCCGGCCGGAGGTGCATCTTATCGTGCGCGCACGTATCATCGCGCGGCAGACCCGACCACTCCACGACGAGGAGGCACGGCGATGAACACACGGCGACACATGGCCATGGCGCTGGGCGCGGTGCTGGGAGTCGCAGCCTGCACGACGCCCAGTCCCTCCCCGGCGCCCTCGACCGAATCGACCGCCGCGGGTGACCCGCGCTCCGACGGCGCCAGCAACGTTCGGCTCGTCGGCTACCACGATCTGCAAGGCCGTCAGTCGCTGGTGGTCACGGCCAAATCGGATGCCGCCAACGGCAACTGGGTGTACATCGGCCACACGCCGAACGATCGCAGCGACCCGCAGGCGTCGGACGACGGCCAGGGCAACGACCAGCCGATCCTCAATCCCCTCACCGGGAAGATGGAATGGAACGGCACGTCGATCGTGGAGATCTCGGATCCGGCGCATCCGCGGCTGGCCTGGCACATCCCCAACGACCAGGCGCACGTGAACTCCCGCTCGGTGTCGGTGGTCTACGACTACGGCTTCGACTCCGAGCCGAAGGGACGCGATTACCTGATTCGCAGCTACGACACCGGCAAAGCGTTCAAGTTCCAGGTCTACGACATCACGACGCGCGATTCGGACCCGTCGAAGATTGCGCTCGTTTCCGAGATTACCGGCACCCCGCCCGGCAACTGCGGTCCCGGGTGCGGCGGCCCGTTCATCCATCGCGCGCACAAAGGCTACTGGTCGCAACGCTCGGGTCTGTTCTATTCGAGCTCCGGCGAACCCGGCTTCCGCGGCCTGACGCTGATTCACATCTGGGATCTCAAGGATCCGCGGCACCCCAGGTTCGTCGGCCGCGCGGCGTCGCCGAGTCAGCGCGAGGGTCAGCCGGGATATCAAGGCGAGTACGCGCACCATCCGATCGTGGACGAGCCGAACAACCGGTTGTACATCGGGTTTCGCGGGGCCGGCCTGGCGGGGAGCTGGGACATCTCCAACCCGGCGTCGCCGAAGCTGGTGTGGATGATCGACACCAGCCCGCCCGGTCGCGGCCCGCATACGGTGTCGCCAATCACGTACGACCAGGTGCCGAACTTCAAGGGCCCCGACGGCCTGCCGCGCACGTATGCCTTCATCACCGACGAAGCCGCGGGCGCCGCCGACATGAAGCCGTGCGCGAGCGGCATCCGCACCAAGGCGTACATGGTGGACATCACCGACGAGACGCATCCGTTCCCGGTCTCGACGTGGCAGGTGCCGGTGGGCGGCTTCTGTGAGAAGGGCGGACGCTTCGGTCCCCATCAGCACGCCGAAACGGTCAACGGCGAGATCAACCGGTTCGAGGACAAGCTGGCGTGGGTGGCGTACTTCAACGCCGGCGTACGCGTGGTCGACCTGTCGGATCCCTACAACCTGAAAGAAGTGGGCTACTACGTGCCCAGGACGAACGCGCTGTCGCACCCGATCACGAAGGGGCAGCCCACGGCGATCCAGATCAACGACGTGGACATCGACCACCGCGGCCTGGCCTACGCGTCGGACCGCGTGGGCTCGGGCCTGTTCGTCCTCGAGTACACGGGACGGAAGTAGGGGCCGCCTTCAGGTGGCTCATGGCCGGCTGAAGCCGGCCCCCACGTACGGGAAGCCGGCGTGACGGCCGGACGCTCACCAGCCACATCTGGCAAGATAGGCACCGTTCGTCCAAGCCGCAAGGAGGCTGCATGCGCGCGCTTACCAGAACCCGAGTGATTCTCCTCACCGCCATCCTGGGGGCCGTCGCGACCGCCGGTCTGTCGTCGAAGGACCTCCCGGGCGCCAAGCCCGAAGACGTCGGCCTGTCGAGCGAGCGGCTCGCCCGCATGGACAAGTTGATTCACGCCTACGTGGACGCCGGCCGCACGCCTGGTGTCGTCACGCTCATCGCCCGCCACGGCAAGGTGGTGCACGTGGACGCCTATGGCAAGGCCGACCTGGCGTCGGGGCGGCCGACACGCGCCGACGACATCTTCCGCATGTACTCGATGACCAAGCCGATCACTTCGGTCGCGCTGCTCATGCAGTACGAGGAAGGCAAGTTCCAGCTCACCGATCCGCTGTCCAAGTTCTTTCCGGCCTTCGCAGACGTGAAGGTGCTGAACGGGATGACGCCGACGGGCGGCATGATGCTCGACTCGCCGCGCCGCCCGATCACGATCCAGGACGTCTTCCGCCACAGTGCCGGCTTCACCTACGGAGTCTTCGGCGGATCGCCCGTCGACAAGATGTACCAGGAAGCCGACATCCTCGGCACCGACCTCGACGGGCTGATGACGAAGCTGCCGAAGCTGCCCCTGCTCTACCAGCCGGGCGAGCAGTGGGTGTACAGCGTCGCGCACGACGTGCAGGCGGCGCTGGTCGAGAAACTGTCGGGACAGAAGTTTGACGACTACGTGCGCCAGCGGATCTTCACGCCGCTCGGCATGGCCGATTCGATGTTCAAGATCCCTGCCGACAGGAAGGCTCGCGTGCCCAGCCTCTACAGTGTCGGACGCGACGGCAAGCTCGCGGTGGACAACAACCCGCTGGGCGGCGCCAATTACGGCGATGCGGTGTTCGGCGGCTACAGCATCTCCACGACCGCGGCTGATTACGCGCTGTTCGCGCAGATGCTCCTGAACAAGGGCCAGTTGAACGGCATGCGCCTGCTCAGCCCGAAGACCGTCGAGCTGATGGCCACCAACCACCTGCCGCCGGCGGCGCTGGCGTCTGGCGCGGCCAGCTTCCTCGGCCCCGGCACCGGCTATGGGCTCGGCGTGGCCGTGCTCATGAACCCCGCCCAGAAAGGCAACGTGGGCTCGGTGGGCGAATTCGGCTGGTCGGGCGCGGCTTCCACCCACGTGCTGATCGATCCGAAGGAAGACCTCGTGGCGCTCTACTGCACCCAGCTCATGGGCGGCGACTTCGCGCTGCGCGCCGAGTTCGCGACGCTCCTCTACCAGTCGATCGTCGGCAACTGAACGCGCCCGACGTACGGACGGAACGGCGCTGGCGATCGAGCCGTCAGCGCCCTTCCGCCGGGAAGGTGAAGATGGCCGACATCGACGGCGACCCGCCCAGCGAGCGGTAGAAGTCGAGCGCGTGCGCGTCGTCTTCGTCCGCGGCGACGAACACGTCGTCGATGCCGCGCCCGCGCGCCGCGACGCGGACCGCCGCCATCAGGTGGCGCCCGACCCCCTGCCGCTGGTAGTCGGGCCGCACGGCCACGTCGTAGATGAACATCTCGGACCGCTCGTCCCGGGTCATCGGCAGCGCGTGCGCGGTGAGGCCGCCCACGATCTCGCCGCCGGCCACCGCGACGAAGGCCCAGAAACCTTCATGGGCGAGGAGGCGATCGACATAGCCGCGCGACAGCGGCGACCCGCCCTCCTCGAACACCGCGGCCATCATCGCGAAGGCGCCGATCGCCAGCTCCGTATCGCCGGCCACCAGCCGTCTGGTCAGGATCTCGCTCACGTCGAACCCCTCGAGTCGCTCAGGATGCTTGTAAATCAGGATGCAGGTACAGAAGATGCATTCTCGAACGCGGAGATTGTACATGGCAAAACGCAGCAGTACGACCAAGCAAACGAAGACCGCGCCGACCCGATTGGCGGCGCGCACGCCGGCGGCCGAAGCGGCAGGCGTGGTGGAACGCCAGGTCTTGGCTTTCGCCGAACAGCTCGGCTACGTAGCCGGCTCGATCCAGTCGAAAGCCGGAGGCTTGATGGATCGCGAGACGCTGAGCCGGCAGGTGTCGGGGGTACGCGACGGCGCGAAGCACCTGCTCGCGCAGCTCGCGCGCGAGGTGACGACGCGCGTGCGGCGGGCGCCGGCTCCCAGCCGGGCGCCGCGCAAGGCGCGCAGCGGCGGCACGGTGGACGCGCCCGGGAAGAAGCACCGGAAACCGGCGCCGGCAGGCCCGGCCAAGGCGATCACGCGCAGCCAGACGACCAAGGTGCGTGCGGCCACGCCGATGGCCAAGACCTATCGCCACCGCGCCCGGGGCTAGTGTTACTTGGCGCGCCTGGCGGCGGCCCCGGCGCGCAGGCTCTCGTAGACGGAGGCCACGAACGCGTCGGGCGACGCCGGGCCCGTGGCGGCGCCGTAGCGCGCATCGTAGTCGAGGGTGGGCTGCGACGCGCGCACCTGCTCGAGCGTCTTCCCCTCGGCCACGAGCGCCTGAACCCGGTCGCGGACGATCGTTAGCATGTTGCGGTACTCGACCACGTCCATCTCGTCGCCGAGCCGCCCGTGCCCTGGCACGACCATCGTGCCGCCTTCCTGGTTGTGCGTCGGTACCGTGAGCCGGATCACGCGATTGAGCGCGGCAATCACGCCGTTGATGCTGCCGCCCTGCGCCCGGTCGAACACCGGATAGGTGGAGGTCGAAAACACATCGCCCGCCACCACCACGTCCGACTTGCGGAAGAACACGACGCTGTCGCCGTCGCCGGTGGCGTTCGGCTGGTGGAGCACCTGCACCGCCTCGTCGTTGAAGAAGATGTCGTTCTCGTCTTCGAAGAAGGTGTCGCTCGGCCACGCGCCGCGCGGGCGCGCGGTGCCGCTGCCCGCAGTGTTGCCTAAAGCGGTGTTTCCTGGAGCGGCGGCAGTCATGCGGTTGAGCACGTTCTCGTGCGCCACGATGCTGGTCGAGCCGCCTGTGTTGCCACCCAGTCCGCTGCCGAGCGGGACTCGATCCGGCCGCGCCGGCCCGGCCTTGGCCAGCGCCTCGTTGCCCCCGGTGTGGTCCTCGCCGGCTTGCGTGTTGACAATGAAATGGATCGGCTTGTCGGAAATCGTGCGGACCGCGGCCAGCGCCGCGCTCGACAGCGCCGCCGGCAGCGTGTCCACGAGGAGTACGCCCTCGTCGCCCGCGTGCACCACCATGTTGCCTTCAGCCGAGGCGAGCATATAGACCTGCCCCTGCACGTGCAGCACGTGCACCTCGCCCGGTTTTGGCGCCGCCAGCACCGGTCCGCTCGGCTTCATCGGCGCGCCGGTCGCGGCGGGAGCCGAGCCGGCAGGATAGGTCTGTGCCGCGCCGCCGCGGGTACTCGACTCCGGGAGCTTGTAGCGGTTGCGGTATTCGAGCAGGTATGGGTTCTTGCCCGGCAGATAATGCGGCACCGCGCCCTCGGGCCGCACCACCTCCACGACCGGCTTGCACTTGTACAGCCACGAGCGGTGCGGCACGCCCTGGGTGTTGAGCACGAACTCTTCGCTCTTCACCAGCGGCTCGGTCAGATAGACCGGGTCCGCGATGGCGCTGATGCGCGTGAGCACGTCGCCGGTGCGGACGAAGTACTCGGTGAGCGTGGCTAGATCGCTTTCGGGCACGCCGTTGCGCCGCAGCCATCCCTTCTTGATGTGCGTCGTCGTGACCACCAGCATGTTGCCCTGCCATTCGCCGGTGGAAAAACCCATCCAGGTGTGCGGCGCGTAGGCCGGGGGATGCGGCCGGCCGTCCATGTAGATCGTCCGCTCCTGGTCGAACGTGCTGATGCGGTGCTTGATGGCGATGAGCTCGCGCGTCCCGGGCGCGCGCTCGTCGAAGATGGCGATGTTGGTCGGGCCGCGATAGATGTACGGCGAGACGTGCACGCGGCACTGCTCTTCCGGCATCGTGATACGCGCCGGATCCCAGCTCTCCGCGTAGCGGCGCGCGCCGTCGGTGAGCGGCAGGCCGGTGTAATCGCCGAGCTCGGGACCCGGCACGCGCTCGCTGAAGTCCTCCTGATAGCGGGGCGACCACGTGCCGGTGAGATCGACCTGGGCGGCCGCCGGCCGCGCGCCGAGCGCGAGCAGGACGCCGATCAGGAGGCGCAGGCGCGCGCGCCTCGGGCTACCCACGGCACGCCTTCGGCGACCACTGGATGTAGGGGCCGCCTTCAGGCGGCCCAACCTTCTTGAAGTTCGTACTGGTCATGAACGGCTGCACCAGATAGAGGGGATCGTCGACCACGGTCCGCACGGTGAGCCATTCGCCGCCGTCGGGTACTGCGTAGCGCATGTAGTGCTCGGTGATGACCGCTTCGGCGCTGTAGGGCACGCCGTTGGCGCGCAGCCAGCCGGCCCGGAAGTTGGTCGTGACCACTTTGAGCGGCGTCCAGGCCATGCGGCGTGCCGCCGCGCCCGATCCGCGATTGAGGCCGTCGAAGCCGCCGGTGCGCAGCACGTCGATCACGTCGGGCGGCCCGTCCCAGCGCGCCGCCGACACGCCTTGCCACGACGGCGGGCCGGCCGCGGGCGGCGGGCCCAGATACAGCCGCCGCGTCTGCGCGCCGGCCTCGGTGTCGATGCGCAGCGTGCTGTCGCTCTCCCACGAGATGTGAAGCCGCCCGGGCGCGCGCAGCCCGGCGCCGACGCCGAACGCCTCGCAGCCGCCGGCCTGTTCAATCTTCCAGGTATCAGCCACCCGGCGCCCCTCGGCGTTGAGGGGCACGCTGCCGTAGTCGCCTTTGAGCGGCATCACCATGCGGTAGCGCCAGTCTTCGGTGACGACCGACACCCAGTAGCCGGTGAGGTCGATGGGGGCCAGGTCGCGCGCCGCCGGCGCGGCTTGCGGCGGCTGACCAGCCGGCGCCTGGCCGTGCAGGGCCACGACCGCAACAAGGACAGGGGCGAGTCCGATTGAAAGGGAGAGGAATCGACTACGACTGGCGGCGGCCATCATGGCGAGGTCCTGTTCGAACAGCGAAAAGAATACATCGAGCCCTTGCGAATCCCGCTCGCCTGGATGGGTGAGCCGCCTGGCACGTATTCCGCGCTTGCCGTGGCAGAGCGGTCAACGTCCCATGAGCTCGCGCAGGAGCACGCAGTGTGCGAGGAGTGGCTCGCGGACATCTGGGCCAAGCACCTCCCGAACGTCCGCCTCCGGCGGGACCTCGTCCTGCGCGGAGCGACGCAGCTGGGCTGGGCGATGCGCCCCCAGAGCCCGAAGCTGAAGGCGGTGCTCGACGAGTTCGTCGCGGGTGCGCAAGCGAAGGGCTTGTTCGAGGGCTTCGTTGCCGGGGCCGATGCGAATGCGCGAAGGAGCGGGCGCGGGCTGGGCACCCGGAGCTCACTGCTCTTCCGGAGCGTGCGGAGCTGAAGGAGCGAAAGCCGCGAGTCGGACCCGTCTCTACGAGCCCGGGCTCTGAGAGCGTGTGAGTGCGAATCTCAACGGGCGGTGACTGTCGATGCCAGCAGGAGGCGATCGCTTTCCCGGGCGCCTCGGCGAACCACCGAGATCGTTGGCGTTTCTGAACCCACGCCGCCGATTGGTTTCGAGCGATCCAGGGCACGGAACTTGCGCGGCCAGAGTACTTCGAACGGTGGACTGTATGGCCGACACGATTGCCAGATTCGTCAGCGCCGTTCTGCTCACGATGGCGGCCCTGCTGCCGATCATCAACTCCCCCGGTCTCGCGCCGATCTTCCTGTCGATGACGCCGGGGGCCACCGACGCCGCCCGCGCCGCGCTCGCGGGCCGGATTGCCCGCAACTCGTTCATGCTGCTCATCGGGGCGATGCTGGTCGGCTCGTACGTGCTGATCTTCTTCGGCCTGTCGCTGGCCGTCGTGAAGATCGCCGGCGGGCTGCTCGTCACGTCCACGGCCTGGCACCTGTTCCGCGCGGAGCAGAGCGAGGGCCCGGCGCTCGTCAGCCCGTCCACGCCGCCGCCCCATCGGATCGAGAGCGTCAGCTTCTATCCGCTGACATTCCCGCTGACGGTTGGCCCGGGGTCGATCTCCGTCGCCGTCACGGTCGGCGCCGGGGCCAGTATCCGGAGCGTCGCGGATCTGACGCCGGCCCTGGGTTCTGTCGTGGGAATTCTTCTCGTGTCGGTGATCATCTATCTCTGCTACCGATACGCCGCGCGCCTGCTCGGCGCGCTCGGGACCACAGGGACCATCGTTCTGCTTCGTCTCTCGGCGTTCCTTCTCCTGTCGGTCGGCGTCCAGATCTTTACGACTGGCCTGATCGAGCGATTCGGGTTGGCGGTCCCCGCGCTCTGAGGATTGCGAGGTCTAGTTCGCCCCTCGCCCCGCCGGTGGCGCGGCTCCGCGCCCTCCCTGTCCGCGGCCGCGGCCGCCGAACTTCGGATAGGGCACCCGGTTCACGAGCAATCGGTCGAGGAACAGATCGATCGCGTGAACCATCATCTCCACTGCGTCGAGCGCCGCCGTGTCGAAGGCGCCATCCGCGCCCTGGACGAGATTAAGCGCGGCTGGAACCCCGAGCGCGTGCAGCTTCGACCAGAAGTCGACGCTCGATTGCACCGGCACGGTGGCGTCGTCGGTGCCGTGAATGAGGATCGTCGGCGCGAAGTCCTTCGAGATGTACGTCGCCGGCGATGCGGCCGACAGGTTCTCGCGGGTCGCTTGTCCCGGCGGGAAGAGCGCCGCCGCGTTCTCAGGGGTGGCCAGAGGATAGACGCCGATGCAGGCGTTGACCTGTGAGCTGACGCCCGGGGTGCCGCTCTCACCCTCGAACTCCGCGCGTCCGGCGGTGCCCGCCGCGAGGAGCGCGAGCAGGCCGCCGGCCCCGTAACCGGCCACGACGATGCGGTTCGGTTCGACGCCGAGTCGCATGGCGTGGGCGCGGGTCCAGCGAACAGCGGCCTTCGCGTCGTGTATCTGGGCCGGCCACGGGCCCTCGCGAGCGAGGCGATAGTTGGCGGCGACGCTGGTGTAGCCGCGGGCGCCTAGCGCTTTCACGTCGTTGACGATGTAGCTCGCGTCCTTGCTGCCGGCGGCGAAGCCGCCCGCGAAGAGGTGCACGATGGCGGTGCGCTTCGCGATCGTGCCCGCCAGAGGGCGGTAGACATCCAGCGTGAGCGTCTTGCTGCCGCCCATGCCGAAGACGATGTCCTTGTCGACGCGCAGCTCGCCCAGATCGGGCGTCTGCCCCCGCGCATTGAGTGGCCGCGTTGCCGGCAGGGCCACGAGCGCCCCGGAGGCTGCCACAAATCGCCGTCGTGTCAGTCGCGCCATGCTTGATTCACGGTCGTACTGCGTTGACCTCGTGCTATCGCTGCCCGAGATGGATCCGCGTTATGCAGCCCCGGAACTCCTCCGTGGAGAACCCCGAAATGAAGAATCGCACACAAAAGCTATCCGAAATGGAGTGACGGGGCGTCCTCCTCGCCATGATGGCGACCTTCGACATCGTCGGCACCACGCCGTCCAGCTGGCTCGCCTACCGTTTCTCGAGCCGCTACCTCGAATGCGCGTATTACGTCTTGCGCGGCCTCTCGCTACTCTTCTCAAGGCGTCGCTGATGCATCGCGACAGGTTTGGCTGGTTCACGGTCTTCTCCGGCCTGACTGGGTGGCCACGGTGCCGCCGACGGTGCGTCTCACGAGCGAGGCGTTGGCTTGGCGAATGGCGTTCGTCACCGTTGGCCGTCGTGCACTGGCGCCCCGTCCTGTGAGGGTGTGACGCGAAAGGGGAATCGGCATGCGCGTCGATGTGGTCGCGGTCGCCCACGGTCTGCTGGCCCTGCTGCTCGCAGGGGTGCCGCTGGCGGCGCAAAGGAACTGGACGGTCGAGCGCACTCCCTGGGGCGATCCCGATCTCCAGGCCGTCTGGTCGGGAGATGCCGCGGGCGGTATCCCAATTCAACGTCCCGTGCAGCTGGGCACGAAAGCCGAACTGACCGACCAGGAGTTCGCCGAAAAGCAGCAGCGGGACGCCCGCGCGCGGAAGCAAGGCGAAGACGCGGTGGGCTCGATGCGCATCGACAGCGCCTGGCTGGATCGGACGTTCCGCCAGACGTCGCTCGTTGTCGACCCGCCCGATGGCCGCATTCCGCCGCTCGTGCCGAGTGCCGAAGCGCGACGCACACCGGTCGGCACGTACGGAAACGGCCCCTTCGATTCGCCGGCGGACCTTACGCTGTACGACCGGTGCGTCACGCTGGGCGTCGTGGGCACGATGGTGCCGCGCGTCTATGGAAATGGTTTCCGCATCGTCCAGGCGCCCGGTGTAGTCGCGATCATGGCTGAGATGATCCACGAGGCTCGCGTGATTCCGCTGGACGGTCGTCCGCACGTCGGAGCCGGCGTGCGCACCTACCTGGGCGACTCGCGCGGGCGCTGGGAAGGCGACACGCTGGTCATCGAGACGACGAATCTGAACGGCCTCATCCCGGCCAACTTCAACGGCAGACAGGCCGCCGATGCGAGCTGGGTGCTTCCGACCAGCGCGCTGAGAATCGTCGAGAGGATCACTCGAGTGGAACGCGATCTTTTGCGCTACGAGGCCACCATCACCGATCCCGGAACGTTCACGCGCCCCTATACGATGGTGATCCCGCTCACGTCGCCGCCCGGCTACCGGATGTTTCCCTACGAATGCCACGAGGGGAACATGGCGGTCCGCCAGGCTTTGGGCGCAGAGCGAGCCGAGGACCGAGCGCTGGCCGAAGACGCCAAACGTGGAGTCATACGCCCGCGGCGTCCCGTCCAGGGCGAATTGACCGTCACGGGTCAGCCGATTCAGTAGCAGGAGCCATGTCGAAGAATACCGTCGTCCGGTGTCAAAACGGCGTGGGCAAGCTTCCCATGGTCGTCAGTTTTGAGGCCGAGAACAAGACGTTCCGCGCCTCTAGGGGAGCCCATGCGAGGAAGTGCGTCGCTCGCCGACAAAAGAGCCCCCGCTCGACGACAAGTCGAAGACGGCTCGCGCGCGCGAACGGCCGCACGAGCGCCTCACCACGCTGCAGCGATAGGCCAAGACGTGAAGGTCGTCAACGAATAACCCCTCCGCCGTCTGACCGAAGGCTTCACAGCGCCGACCTTTAGACGTGCAATCGCGCTCTCCTCGAGGGGTACGACCCTTGCTCTCAAAGGGAGGATGCAGCCCGAGGAGAGGAACGCGCACCGCGCCTGCGTGATCGCCATTCTGGCGCTCGCCGTGACAGCAACGGCCTGCGGGACATCCTCGCCGCCGCCGGCGCCGGACGCGGATCCCACGGGTGGAAGGCTGTCTGCCTTCGCGACGTCGGTCGGGCGCGACGTCGCAGCGGCCTCCGACGCCGTAATGTCCAAACTCGGCTTCGACTCCGGCGCCGGTGCGGCGAAGACCGAAGAGGCCACGACCAACGCAGCTGCGCCGGCAACCCCGCACGCCACCAGGCGGCGAGCCCGACGTGCGACTCGGTTGGAGGCACCAGCGGCTACCGCGATGGACGTCGTGCCGCCGCCTGCGCCGATCCCCGCGGTTCCCCCGATCGAGATCACGGAAGCGGCTGCGGCACCGGCCATCCACGAACCGGTGGCTCTCGTCGATGATTCGATCTTCACCGTCGCTGACCTCGGCGTGAATCGTCCCAACCTGCGTGAGTCTCAGGTTCCGTGGCAGTGGCCTCGCGATGTGTCTCGAACCGACACCCTGGAGATTCTGATCTCGCAGCAAGGCGATGTCGAACGGATCCGGTTCCTCTCGGCGCCCAGACGGATGGTCGACGTGATGAGCCTGAGCGCGGCCAAGATGTGGAAGTTCGACCCGGCGCTGAAGGACGGAGCACCCGTACGCTACCGTCTCGTGCTCACCGCTGACGCGACCGCCTCCCGCCCCTGATTGGTACCGCCGATCGCCAAGGATCGGTACGGCTCGCGCTCAGCGGCGTTCCGCCGCTGAGCGAGTCTTCTCCTTAAGGCCCCTGCCCAGAATTACCTTGCTCTTGAGGATAGGCAGCATTGAGGCAGCATTAGCGGGGGGCGAGGTTGACTGAATGTCCCTTATGCGACCTGGACACGGTGCCGCTGGGCGCCGACTCCCCCCTTCCGACAGCGCAGATTAGATCCGCGCCGTGACCGCCAAGGTTTCGAGCACGGCCACGAGGCGAA
>Ga0207659_10000367_pt1 | contig 27090 bp, 25 predicted proteins | sample KBSM43metaG_FD_184330 | JGI IMG/M metagenome (GOLD analysis project Ga0207659, IMG submission 184330) | Miscanthus rhizosphere microbial communities from Kellogg Biological Station, Michigan, USA - KBS M4-3 metaG (SPAdes) (version 2) | ecosystem: Host-associated > Plants > Roots > Rhizosphere >...
GGGTCAAGCGCCTCGATCGTCGGCTCGATCTGGGCAAGGTCGCCTGGCGCGAGGCCGGCTCGGCCGATGCGGCGCTGGCGCGCAACGACATCGCCCGGGTCGAGATCGAGACGCAGCAGCCGCTCGCGATCGATGCCTACGATGCGGTGCGAGCCGGAGGCGCGTTCGTTCTCGTCGACGGCGCGAGCCATCGCACGGTCGCGGCGGGCATGATCCGCCTCGAAGGCGGCGGCGACTGACGGGGCCCGCGGCGGGCCTGCCGGGCTACCTCGCCCCGGCCCGCTCGAGCTGCTGCACCATCCCGGCGTAGCCGCGGCTTTTCGCCAGCTGCAGCGGCGTCTTGCCGTCGCGGTCGGCGAGCGCGGTGCTGGCGCCGGCGGCGAGCAGCGCCGCCACCACCGCCTGGTGCCGCGCCTTGCCGTCGCCGAGCACCACCGCCTCGATCAGCGCCGTCCAGTGCAGGTTGTTGACGTGGTCGAGGGGCGCGCCGGCGGCGATCAGCTGCCGCACCACGCCGTCGTGGCCGAGGTGCGCCGCGGCGATCAGCGCCGTGCCGTCGTAGCGGCTGGTGACGAGCTTGGCGCTCGCGCCGCCGGCGAGCAGAACGCGCAAGGTCTCCTCGTCGTCGGCGACGGCGGCGATCGTCACCGCGTCGTAGCGGTCGGCATCGAGTGCGCCCGGGTCGGCGCCGGCCCGCAGCAGGGCCTTGGCCGCTTCGCGCTGGCGCGCGTAGGTGGCGACGTGCAGGGGCGTGCGGCCGTAGGCGTCGCGCGCGGCGAGCGCCGAGGGGGCCGTGGCCAGGCGCTCGATGTCCATCAGGTCGCCGCGCTGCGCCGCGGCGTGCAGGCCGCGGTAGGCCGTGATCTCGGCGGGCGAGGGCGGGATCTGCGCGGCGAGGGGAAGGGCGAGCAAGGCGGCAGCCGCCAGCATCGCGGCGCTGATGAAATCGCGGCGCATGCTAGGACCTGCTAGCGCTATGGGAAGGCTCGCGCCGGGGTAGCCCGAGGCGCAGGGCAAGGCGCGTCGCGCGGCCCGGGCTGGCCGCCCGGGCAAGCGGCGCAACGCCGCCCTGCGCCTCGGGCTGCCCCGGCCCTGCGGGTGATCTCTGCAAAGGGCCGCCCGCCGCGTTGCGCGGCTTGCCCAGGCGGCCAGCCGGGGCCGCGCCGCGCGCCTTGCGGGCGACCGTTTGCAGAGTCACGCGAGCCTTCCCATAGCGCTAGCAGGCCCTAGGACGGGAGGAAATCGACCGGGTAGCTGACGACCATCTGGTTCACGTCCTTGGCGCCGAAGTCGAACTGGCGGATGCGCGCCAGGAGCTTGGCCTCGAGCTCCGGCGTCTTCAGGTCGCTCGACTCGATCCGCACGTCGACGACGTTGCCTTCGGGCGCGATCGTCAGCTTCAGCACCACCTTGCCCTGCAGGCCCGGCTCTTCGCGCAGCGCCCGGTTGTAGATGGCGTAGATCGAGCCCTTGTTGCGCTCGAACACCAGGCGCACGTCCTCGATCGAGCGCGACGCCTTGCCGCCGCCGCCGCGGGTGGCGGTGCCGCCCGGACCGGCGCCGGTGCCGTTGCCACCGTAGCCGCCGACGCCGCTGCCGGTGCCGTCGCCCCGGCCGCGCGCACCGCCGCCGCCGGCGCCGCCGCCACCGCCGCCGCCGATCACGCCTTCCACCATCGTCGTCGAGCGGCCGGCGAGGCCGCCGCCGCCGGTGTTCTTGCTGTAGGCCGCGGTGTTGATGCCGCCGCTGCCGCCGGTGGCGTTCGAGGTGATCAGGTTGCGGGTCGGCACGCCGGCCTCGTTGCCCGCGCCGACGCCGACGCCGGTGCTGGTGCCGACGCCCGGGCCCTGCTTGATGTCGGTGCGCATCTGCACCGCGATCGGGGCGCCGTGCAGCTCCTGCACGTCGTCCTTCATCGCCAGGAGGCCGATGCCGGCGACCTTGCGCCGGGCCGCGTCGATCTCGCCCGGCGGCTTGTCGGGCACGGGCACGCGCGCCTCGGGCACCGGCGCCTCCTTGTTGAGCGCGACCTTCGCGGGCGCGCTCGGCTTGGGCGACGCGGGCTTTTCCGGCTCGGGCTTTCTGGTCGCGACCTCGCGCTCGAGCGGCTTGGCCGCTTCGGGCGCTGCCTTGACGACCGGCGGGGGCGGCGGCGGCATCGCCTGCTCGATCAGCAGGCGCGCCATCGGCGCGGCGAGCTCGACCGGCTTGGCCGGATCGGGCTTGAACACCGGCAGCCATGGCATGGCGATGAAGATCACCGCGCAGAGCAGCAGCACCCGCTGCGTGATCCGGCGGAAGCGGATCTCGTCGTCGCTCGCCAGGGTCCACGGCAGGACCGGCGTGCGGAAGGAAACGGTGGCCGCCGCCGTGCTCATGCTTCCAGCCTCTGCCGCACCGCGAACGACACGTCGGCGAAGTTGGCGCGGGCGCCGGTGAACATGATCTTGCGCAGCAGGCGATAGGGGATGTCCTTGTCGCCCATGATCGTCAGGCGCTTGGCGTCGGCCTCGTTCTCCTTGCGGATCACCACCCGTCCGGCCTGCTGCTCGAGCTCGACCTTGAGCGGCGCGATCAGGTCGCCTTCGGTCGCCATCACCTCGGCGACCGAGGCGATCTGGCGCCCGCCGACCAGGATCTCGGTGCCGCTCACGACCACGATCACGGTCTCGCGCGGCGCCTTCTCGGCCACCGATTCCGGCAGGTGCACCGCCTTCGGGCTGGGCAGGGTCTCGACCCCGCCGGAGTTGGAGAGCAGGAAGAAGATCAGGATGGTGAACACGTCGATCAGCGAGACGAGGTTCATGTCGACCATCGTCTTGTTGCGGCTCTTGTGCTCGGCGCGGCGCTGCCGCGGCGTCAGCTTCATGGCTTTCTCGGCGCGGCCAGGGCCACCGGCCCCGCCGCCACCGCCGCGGTGTGGACGATCGGCGCGTCGCCGATCGAGATGTTGGGGAAGTAGTCGACGTGCACCGCCTTGCCGCCCTGCGCCTGGTGGCCGCCGCGGACCGCGTCCATCACCTTGACCAGCTTGTCGTACGAGGTGTTGGGCTCGGCCAGCACGGTGGCGTCGTCATGCTGCGGAAACTTGGCCTTGATCGCCTGGATGAGGACCGCCAGCGCCCGCGTGTCGGGGCCGGTCGCGACGTCGGGAATGCGGTCGCCGATCGGCAGCAGGTTGCCGCCGTGGCGGTCGCCGACCTCGAGGCTGCCGGAGCGGATGACGATCTCGAGCTTGAGCGGCTTGTCGGCGTCGAGCTTGGCGATGGCGTCGCTCGACTGCGCCGGCAGGGCGAGGTCGATCACCGCCAGCCGGGTGAACACCGCGGTCGACAGCAGGAACGGCACCAGCACCACGATCAGGTTGATGAACGCGGTGATCTCGAGGTGGGCCGGCGTCTTGCGCAGGCGGCGGACTCTCATGATCTTCTTGGCAGGCGGTGTGTGCTCAGCGCGTCGCCGGCGCCGGCTGCTCGGCGCGCAGGCGCTGCACCAGGTTCAGGAAGCTGATCTTCGCCGCCTCGAGGCCGTCGACGATCTCGCTCGTCTTGGCCTGGAGGAAGGAGTGGATCAGCAGGAACGGGATCGCGACCATCAGCGCGAAGGCGGTGTTGTTCATCGCGATCGAGATCGAGGCCGAGAGCATCTCCGCCTTTTCCGCCGGGTTGACCTGGGCCACCGCGGTGAAGCCCTTGATCAGGCCGATGATGGTGCCGAGCAGGCCGACCAGCGTGATCACGTTGGCGAAGGTGGCGATGTAGTGGGTCCGCTTCTCGAGGCGCGGCACGATCTCCATCATGCCTTCCTCCATCGCCGCGTCGTAGTCCTCGCGCCGGCCGGGGCTCTGCATCCGCGACAGGCCGTAGTTGACGATCTTGCTGACGGCGGCGTCGGAGTGCGAGGTCACGCCCTGGACGTCGCGGAACTGGCCCTTCTGCAGCATCGGCAGCACCTGGGCCCAGACCTTGCGGTTCTGGTTGCGCGCCTTGGTGAGAAAGAGGAAGCGCTCGATCGAGATCGCGACCCCGAGGGCCATGATCAATGCGCTCGGGTAGATGAACAGGCCGCAATCCTGGAAGAACTTGACGACGGTGCTGAAGGCGTCCATGGGGAGATCTCCGGGTGAAACGATGAATCGGGTGGAAAAGGGTTCTGGGCTTACTTGGCGGGCTTGGCGGCAGCCGCGGGCGCGACCCGCGCCTGCGCCTGCGCGTCGTAATCGACCTGGCGGCGGAACACTTCGCGATCGACGGGCGCGAGCGCCTCGTCGAGCACGCTCACCGGCGGCCGGCCCGAGAGGTCGCCGGGCATGGGCTTCTTCCAGGGCACGATGTAGAGCACCTTCGGCAGCTCGCGGTTGCCGATGATCTGGGTCCGGTCGAGTTCGGCGCGGTCGGGGCCGGCGGCTCCCTCCGGGGCCGAAGCCGAAGATGTCGCCGGCATCGCCGAAAGCGCGGCGGCGGACGGCGCGGCGGCGCCCTTCTTCGCCGGCGGGGCGGCGAGCACGCCCGCGCCGGCGGCGAGCAGCAGCATCGCGGCGACGCGAGGCAGGCGCGACGGGATCCGTGGCGTGGCGGTCATTCTTTCTCCTTCCGGCTCACGGTGATCGGTGCGGACTTGCGGTTCTTGAGGTCGGCGACCCATTTGGTTACGGTTGCGTCGCCGCTCGGCTGCAGCAGCAGGTAGCGGCCGTAGAGATCGAGCGCCCGCGCGCCGTCGTTCAGATAGAGGTCGTGAAGGATGCCCAGGTTGAGCACCGCGGCCGAGTAGCCGGGGTCGAGCGCGATCGCCTTCTCGTAGGCGTCGCGCGCCTTCGCGAACTGCCCGGCCTGGCGGTAGGTGATGCCCAGCTGGTTCCAGTAGACCGGCTGGCGCGGGCTGAGCTTGACCGCGGTCTCGAGCGTGGACACCGCCTCCGGGAGCTTGCCGGCCTGGCGCTGGATCAGTCCGAGGTTGGCATGGGGGCCGGGCAGCTCCGGATGGGCCTGGGCGAGGCTGCGGAAGCGCCGCTCCGCGTCGGCCGCCTGGCCGGCGCGCAGGGCCCGCGCGGCATCGTCGAAGGCGCGCTGCGACTCCGGGCTGACGGCAACGTCCGCCGGCGCCGAGGTCACGACCGCGCTCGCGGCCGCGGCCGGTGCCGAGGCGGCGCTGGCCGGGCGCGGCGCGGAACCGGCGGCGGTCGTCGTCGCGCCGCCCGAGGAGGGCAGCATCGACTGGATCGGCTCGGTCACGCTCGCGCAGCCGGCGATGCCGGCGAGCAGCGCGGCAACGGCGACGGCACGGCCGGCAAGCTCAGCGGATCGCATCGACCACTCCTTCGCTGCGCTCGACCTTGCCGTAGCGCACCGGACGCAGCTCGCGCAGCGCGTCGAAGCTCGCCTGCACCCACTTGTCGTAGACGCCGGCCGCGGCGCGGCGGGCGTTGACCTCGTGCAGCTCGGTCGCCTTCTCCTCGAACGGGTAGGCCTGCTCCTCGAGCAGCACGTCGTACTGCTCGAGCTCGACCTTGCTCAGCTTCTTCGGCCGCTCCGAACTCATCATCGCCTTGCCCATGTCGCGGTAGACGGTGGCGATGCGGTAGGTAGCGGCAGTGGACACGTCGGCGACGCCGTAGTCGGCGGCCACCGCATAGGCCTTCAGTGCCTCTTCCATCTTGGTCTTCTTCAGGCGCAGCTGGCGCTGCAGCGGCTCGACCAGCGCGATCCGGCGGTATTCGGCCGCGACCGGCTCGGCCATCGCCAGCGCTGCAGTGGCACCGAGGTAGCGGGTGCGGTCGGTGCGGGCGCCGCCGCCGTTCTGGTCGGCGAAGAAGATCTCCCTCATCAGCGCCGCTTCGCGGCTGGCGTTGCCGTCGGCCGCGGCGAGCCGCGACAGCCGCCAGCGCGCCTCGATCGCCGGCTCGAGCGGCTGCGGGTACTTCGCCAGGAAGCGCTCGTAGGTCTTGGTCGCGTACGGCCGCGATCCGGCCTTCTCGTACAGCTCGGCGGCCTGCCAGAGGGCGCCGCGGGCGATCTTCGGATCGGGGCTGGTCGCCGCCAGGCGCTCGAATTCGCCGGCGGCGCTGGCCCACTGGCCCTTCTCCAGGTAGGCCACGGCGAGCTTGCCGCTGACCTCGCCCTGGAGCGCGTGGTTGGGGAAGCGGGTGCGGAAATCCTCCAGGGTGCGGATGGCGCCGTCCCAGTCCTTGAGCACGATCAGCGCCGCCGAGGCGTCGTATTGCGCCGCCGCCCGCACCGTCGACTGCGGCGCGACCGTCGCCACCCGGGTGAAGTGATCGACGGCGTCGCGCGTCTGACCCGCGGCGCGGGCCTGCTCGCCCTGCTTGTAGATGGCCGCGGCCTGGCGCTCGACCAGGTCGTTGCGCGCCGGGTCGCGCTCGGGCGTGAGCTTCAGCACTTCGGCGTACTGCTTCTCGGCTCGGTCGAAGGCGTTGGCCTCGAACGAGGTGTGGCCGAGCACGGTCCAGGCGACGCGGCGCTGCGCGTCCGCGGCCGGCGGCTGCAGGTCGATCACCCGCTGCGCAACGACCGCGGCTTGGGCGCCGTCGCGCAGGGCGTAGAGCTTCTCGGCCGCATCGGCGAGCACCGGGCCGGCGCGCGGGTCGGCCGGCCAGGCGGTGGCGAAGCGCAGCGCGCTGGCGACGCTGGCCCGCTGCAGTGCCGGCACCTCGGTGGCAGGCGTCTTCTTCTGCTGCTGCACGTAGGCGAGCAGGGCGGCGTAGCCCGAATCGGCGCTCTTGGCATGCGCCGGATAGCCGTAGGCCGTCTTCTCGTACTCGACCGCGGCCTCGGCGAAGCGCTGGTCCTCGAACAGCAGCTCGGCGAGCAGGAAGTTGTTCTGCGGGGCGGTCGGGTCCTTGGGGAAGGAGACCAGGTACTCGCGGTACCAGTGGATCGCTTCCTGGTAGTCGGCGCTGGCCTTGGTCTTCTGCGCGCTGGCGTGATAGTGGCGCGCCAGCTCGGCGAGGTGGGTCTTGAGCAGCGGCTGCGCCTTGTCCCAGCCTTCGGGGTTGGCGCGGCGGAACTCGCTCGCCACGCCGTAGCGGGCGACGTATTCCTTCTTCGCCTCCAGCGCCAGGTTGGCGAAGCCGGCCTTCTCGTAGATCTCGATCACCCGCGCCTGCAGCACCGGCGCCTGCGCGTGCAGCGGCCGGATGCGGGCGAACATGCCGAAGGTGTCGGCGGCGTCCTTGGTCCGCTCCTGGCGGATGTAGAGCTCGCCGAGCTGCTCGTAGACGCGGAACTCGTAGCTCTGCCGCGCCACCGAGTCGCCGATGAACTCGGGGATGCTCTCGGCCCCCTTCAGGTTCGCCAGGCTGATGCTGGTGACGCGGAAGGTGTCCTCGACCAGCTCGCGGTCGGCGCGGCTGAGGCCGGCGAGGGTCTCGATGCCGCCTTCGCCCTTCCTGCCCGCGATCTTGAGGTCGAGCACGGCGAAGAACGAACGCAGCGCGTCCTCGAGCCGGGCCTGCTTGAACTGCGACCAGCCCTGCATGTAGAGCGAGCGGTCGTGGTACGGGACGGTCGGCCCGCCGGCGAGCACGGTGGCGAACGCCTTCTCCGCGTTCGGATAGTCCTTGGCGGTGAACAGCAACTCGCCGCGGCGGAACTGGGCCTCGTCGCGGAAGCGGTTGAGCGGATAGTCCGCGACCAGCCGGTCCAGGGTCTTCAGCGCCGTGTTCAGGTCGCCGCCCTGCTCGTAGGCGCGGGCGAGCTGGTAGAGCACGCGGTCGTTGCCCGGGTCGTTCGGGTAGGTCTTGAGGAAATCGTTGTAGCGGGCGATCGCCGCCTTGTAGTCGGGGGCCTCGCTGCCGTTGGCGCTTCTGTTGTCGGCCAGGTCCATCTCGAGGTCGCCGATGCGGCGCATCGCCTCGGAGCGCTGTGGCGCGCGCGGCGAGATCTCGAGGAACTTGCGGTAGGCGTCGATCGCCTGCGCCTCGGTGGCCACGACCGTGCGATCGCGCTCCACCGTCACCTCGCGGCCAGCGAGGGTCTTCAGCGTCGGTTCGTTGTCGGGCGTGCCTTTCCTGCCGAAGCCGAACATCGAGCACGAGGCCAGCGACGCCGCCACGGCGAGCAGCAGCGCCGTGCGCACGAAGGCGGCCTGCTCAGGGCTTGGCGGTCGCACGCTCGGGCTCCTTGGTGGCATAGGCGCGGTCGTAGAGCTGGGCGACCGCGAACCGCGCCTGGGTGGTGTAGTCGGCGAGCCGCTCCTGCTGCCGGGTGAGCTCGGCGACGGCGACGTCCTGGACCGCCTTCTGCTGGTCGCGGCTGAGCGCCGCGACCCGCGGGATCATGACATCGAGCAGCGGCCGCAGCGCCGCGATCCGCTGGCCGAAGCGCTCGAAGCGGGCCGGCTCTTCCTTCTGCGCCGCGACCAGCTCGGCGTCGCGCCGCTTGACCTCGACCAGCTCGGCGTCGATGCGCTGCAGGTCCTTCTGCAGGGCCCAGGCGCGATCGGTCTGCTTCTTCGCCAGCTGCCACGACAGCAGGCCGCCGGCGAGTCGGACCCGCTCGCGCAGGGCGCTGATCTCGGCCTCGGCGTTGGGCGCGTCGACCGCGCCCTGCAGCGTCTTCAGGCGCTGCAGCAGGTCGAACTCCTTCGCATCGGCGAAGGCGATGCCGTCACCGGCCTGCTCGCCTTTGGCGATCTCGTCGGCGATGGCCTCGCGGCGCTTGGCCAGCAGCTCGATGCCGGTGTCGCCGGCACGCGCCTGCACCGGCGGCAGCCGGTCGGCGAAGGCCTTGCGCCGGGTCGCCAGCATGTCGTCGAAGGTGCCGAGCTTGGCCTTCCAGTCCTCGAGGTTCTTCGCCAGGTAGCGCAGGTCGCGATAGTTCTTGAACGCTTCCTGGAACTCGTGCTGCGCCAGCACCTGCGACAGGTGCGCGGCATGCGGCACCTCGGGCAGGTCGCCGAGGCGCCAGAACCAGCCCATCTCGTCGCCCGGGTTGGCGTCGATCATGGTGTCGATCCACTTCGGCGAGCGCAGCGCGGCGATCGACTCCCGGAGGGCCTTGCTCTCCTGCTCGAACGCCGCGATCGCGGTGTTGTAGCCGTCGAGCGCCTGGCCGTAGGCGCCGAGCTTGACGTAGGCGTAGGGCACGGCGATGCGCGCCTCCAGGGCGGCGGAATCGCCGACGTCGCGGCCGGCGAGCTCGAGCCAGGGCACGAGCGCGAGCTTGGGATCCTTGAGCGAATCGGCGGCCCAGCCGAAGCCGAGCAGCGCCTTGTTCGCCTGCAGGCTCTTCAGCCGCACCCGCTCGAGATAGCTGCGCGCCGTCTTCGGGTCGCCTTCGCCCAGGGCGGTGAAGCCGAGGGCGACGTTGGCTCGGTCGCGCAAGGCCCGGAACTCCTCGTTCTCGGCCGGCATGCGGCCGACGTCGTCGAGGATCGCCATGCCGCGGGCGATGCTGCGCGGCGTGCCGTCGAGCTTGAGCAGGGCGATGCCGAGGTTGTAGCGGGCATAGCGCGAGCTCGACGCCTTGAGCGACATGCCGTTCAGGATCTCGGCCGCGGCGGTGTAGTCGCCGTGCGCCATCAGCAGGTTGGCCTGGAGCAGGATCCTCTCCTCCTGCAGGCCTTCGGGCAGGTTGTTCTCGACCTGGGCGAGCGCGTTCTCGGCCTCGGGCAGGTAGCCGCGCTGGTAGCGGATCTTGGCGAGGAAGAACCAGGCCCGGTCGCGCACCTTCGGCGAGGTGCTCTCGATCAGCCGGGCGAAGATCTGCCCCGACTCCTTGGTGAGGCCGTACGACAGCAGCATGCCGCCGCGCAGGATCTCGGACTCCTCGTCGTGGTGCGAGACCCGGCCGAAGTGCTGCGAGGCCATCAGCGTCGTCACCGACGTGAAGTAGTGGTCCTGGAAGAAATGGAACAGGGCGTCGCCGTAGTAGGGATCCTTGACCTCGTGGTTCGGCTTGGCGGCCTCGTCGGCCGCGGCCGCGGCCGCGCCGGCGCAGGCGCCCGCGGCCAGGGCCACTGCGAGGGCGATCCTCGTCAGCGGCCGGCGAAGGAGTGATGCTTCGCGCATCGCCATCCCGTCCCTACTGCCAGAGCTTGACGTCGAACTCGGGCTGGAGCTTGCCCATCGAGTCCCTGATGCGCAGCTCGATGTACTTGGCCTCGGTGCCCTTGTCGAACTTCACGGTCGCGCCGCGCTTGTAGTCGCGGTCGTGCGGTCCCTTGCCGGTGAAGTAGGCGACGAGTTCGTGCTCGCCGGTCTTCAGGTTGCCGAGCCAGACCCGCTGCACGCCGCCGCGGTGCAGCGCCGCGACCTCCAGCGGGGTGTAGAGGTAGGCGGCGACGACCTTGTCGTCGAGCTTGATCTGCACCGAGTCGAGTTCGAACATCTTGCCGACGTCCATCGAGACGAAGAGCGCCACCTGGGTGTTGGCCGGGAACAGCAGTTCCTCCTCGAGCACCAGCAGGTCGCGGTTGAGCTTGATGACGTCGCTCTTCACGTCCTGCACGCGGCCGTCGAGCGTGGGGGCCAGGGGCGGGGCGCTGGCGGCGCTGGCGGGCGCGACCGCGACGGTGGTCCCGCTGGCCGCCGCGGCGGCGGGGGCGGGGGCGGGCGTAGTCGAGGGTCCGGACGCGGCGGCGGGCGCCGGCGTGGCCGTCTGGCTCAAGGCCGCCGGCGTCGCTGCGATCAGCAGCAGTGCCGCGAGGGACAGGCGAAAGGAGTGCAGCAACATGGGCGAATCTCGTCGTCAGAAGGTGCCGGTCACATACAGCTGCAGGATGCTGGCGCTGTAGGCGTACTTGTCGCCGGTGCGGACGTCGGTGAAATCCTTGAAATTGAAGTGCACGAACTCGTAGGCGCCATTGACCTTGATTTCGTACTTGCCCGGGTCCTTGCGCCACAGCCACGAGACCTTGGCGCCGATCGCGGCGTTATTGAAGGTGCTGAGCTGGCGGTTGCGCGAGACGTAGAGGGTCTCGCTCTGTGCGTTGTCGCTGTAGAACGAAGCCTTGTCCTGGGTGTAATAGCGCAGATAGGCGTCGGCCAGCCAGGCTTCCTGGAAGTAGCGGCTGTAGCCGACCTCCAGGGTGTGGCCCTTGATCTCCCAGGTGTCGGTGTAGTAGCGGTAGCTGGCGTGCATCGCGTCGCGCGAGCCGAGGTCGCCGTTGACGCGCAGCACCACGGCCCGCGCCGAGCGGGTGCGCGGATTGCGCTCCGGCACGGCGGCGCCGAACACCAGCGCCGACCGGTAGGGGCTGCCGAGATAGCCGTCGTCGGAGAGGGCCTCGGCGTTGAGGCTCATGATCCAGCGCGGGCTGAGGATCTGGCTGATGCCGACCCGGTACTGCCAGTGCCGGGCGGTGTCGGCAAACTCGGGCGAGTCCTTCTTGCCGACCTTGTCGGAGCCGCGGGTGAAGCCGAGCGCCACCGTCGTCATGCCGCCGAACATCTCCTGCGAGATGTCGAGGCTGAGCCGGTTGGCGGTGTAGTCGGGCTCGTGGCTGGTGCTGCCGCCGAGGGTGATCTGCGAGTCGCGGTAGACGTAGTCGCCGGAGAGCCCGAACTCGTGGCGCGTCTCCTTGTACTTGCTGGCGGTGGTGACGACGTCGATCGAGGCGTTGCTGACGGCGTCCATGTAGTAGGAGCCGGTGAGCGAGAACCGGTCGGCGACGCTCTTGCGCACCAGGAACGCCGGTCCCGCCGCGGTGACGCCGCCGCCGTTGTAGACGTGGAGCAGGCCTTCGCCCATGTCTTCCGGCAGGTCGGCCGCGCGTGCGCCGCCGATCGCGAGCAGGCCGCCGAGCAGGCTGCCGAGCAACGCCGCGAGGCGCCGCCACAGGCTCAGCGCGGCCCTAGTTGCAGCCACAGCCGCCCCCCTGCACGCCGGTCGCGCCGCGCGAGCCCTCGCGCACGTCGCGCACGTGCTCGATGTGCTTCTCGGGCAGGCTGCTGCGCGAGAACCGCATGATCGGATCGGCCAGGCGCTCGCGCTCGTAGGGCTTGACCCAGGGCTCGACCGTCGGCACCGAGAAGCTCGAGCAGCCGCCGAGCAGCGTCGCGCCGAGCGCGAGCAGCGCCGCCGCGCCGATGCGCGCCAGCCGGCTCATTTCAGGAGCTCCCGGATCTGCTTGTCGTAGTTGTCCTCGTAGCCGGCGAGGTAGCCGCGATGGAGGTAGCGGACCTTGCCGTCGCGGTCGATGATCACGGTCGAGGGCATGGTGCTCAGGTCGTAGAGCTTGCTCACCGCCTTGTCGGTGTCGAGCAGCACCGGGAAGGTGACGCCGAGCTTGGCGGCGACGTCGGTCGCCTTGCGCGCGTCCTCGTCGACGTTGACGCCGAGCAGCACGAAGCCGGAGGACTTGTACTTCTGGTAGAGCCGGTCGAGCTGCGGCATTTCCTGGCGGCAGGGTCCGCACCAGGTCGCCCAGAAGTTCACCATCACCACCCGGCCGCGCTGCTCGGCCAGGCGCAGGTTCGGGCCGTTCAGGGTGCGCAGGGTGAAGTCGGGCGCCGATGCCTGGGTCGCGACCGCGCCGGTGGCCAGCGGCGAGGCCAGGGTCGCCAGCGCGAACGCGAGGAGGCCGAGGGCGCGACCGGCGAGGGAAGGGGGAGTCACGTTCGGCTCCTTAGAAGTAGAACGACAGGCCGGTGGTCAGCTCGAGGTTCTGCGTGCTCTGGCTCTTGCCGAGCAGGTCGAGCGAGAAGATGTGGTCGCGCAGGTCGAGCTGCAGCGAGGCGTAGTCGGTCAGGAAGACGCGAAAGCCGAACCCGAAGTTGAAGGTGGGCTTGTTCTGGTCGACGAACTTGGTGCTGCCGACGCCGCCGATGATGAACAGCTGCGACGGCCGGGCCCGGTTCGAGAACAGGAACACCTCGCCGGGCAGGATGTTGTAGCCGACCGAGAGGTTGTAGTAGTTGAGCTTCTGCGTCTTCGACTCGAACACGCCGCCCGGCAGGATCTGCCGGAACGCCTCGTCGGTGACCTTGGTCTGCGCGTACACGCCCTGGACGAAGAAGTCCTCGGTCAGGTGGTAGCCGACGCGCGCGCCGTAGACCCAGCTCGTGCCGAAGTTCTCGGTCGCGTACACGCCGGTGTAGAGGCCGACCTCGAAGTCGTTCGACGGATAGCGGGGCTTGCGCACGTCGCGGCGGTCGACCTCCGGCACGACCACCGGCTCGCTGGGCGCCGGTGCCGGCGCGGTCGACTGGGCGAGCGCAGGCAGCGCGGTCGCGGCGAAGGACAAGGCGATGAGCAGTTTTTTCGGATTCATGTTCCTGGCGTCGCTGCGGCCGATCGGGCCTAGAAGAAGAAGGAGACGCCGGCGCTCCACGCGCCGTATTCCTTCGTCTTCGCATCGTTGACGAAAACCGTGTAGAGCGAGTAGTCGGCGCGAAGCACGAAACGGTCGGTGAGGTAATACCGCACGCCGATGCCGGCGTTGGCGAGATTGGCGCTGGTGGTCTCGGCGTCCACCAGGCTCTGGTTCGGCAGGTTGCGAAAGCGCCCGACGCCAATGCCGAAGAACGGCGACAGCCGCTGGTCGCTCCACGGCTCGGCGATCAGGTTGAGGTGCCAGAAGTCGGTGCCGGAGAAGACGCCCTGCACCTGGCCGAGCGTGCCCTCGATGCTGAGCGTCTCCGAGAGCCGGTAGCTGCCCCAGACCTTGAGCATCGGCTCCGACTTGAACTGGCCGTAGGCAAAGCCGATCTGCAGCTTGCGGTTCAGGTAGTCGTCGACCAGGATGTCGCGAAAGCTCTTCTGCTGGCCGCTGGCGGTGAGGGTGGTCTCGAGCTGGCCGCGATGCACCCAGCCGACCTTGCCGCCGGCGGTGCGGATGCGAAACCAGTCGGTATGGCGCAGCTCGATGTCGATCTGCTCGCCGCGGCCGGCGACGAAGAAGATCGGGTAGCCGCGGCCCGGGCCGGTGCGTATCTCGACGTACGGGTCGGTGATGGTGACCCGCTCGGCCTTCGGGTTCTCCGGCGCCGGCTCGTCGGCGGCGAGCGCCGGCGCCGCCAGGGCGATGCATCCGGCGAGGCAGGCAACGCGCAGCCCCGCCCGGCCCCAAGCCAGGCCTTTCATTGGGTGTTGCACGTGCCGGTGTTCGGGTCGGCCGGCGTGAACAGGTTGTTCGCGGAAGAGCTGAACTCGTCCTGCCCGGCCGGCATCGGCCGGCTGATCCAGAAGGCGATCAGCTTGGCATGCGGATCGTCGATGCTGTCGAAGACGATGCCGCCGCCGTGCAGGACCCCTTGCACCAGCGGCTTGAGGAGCAGGCGGCTCTGGGTCGGCGAGCCGAGCACTATCGCACCCGACGCCGAGTAGAAGTTCTTGTACATGTCGGTCGCGCGGATCAGGTCGGGCGTGTTCGCCGGATCGGTGACGTCGATGACCGCGGCGTTGGAGATGACCCGGAAGGACCCGCCGGTGCCGTTGGTGTTGTCGTGGCAGCCCGAGCCGGCGCAGGTGTTGATCGAGCTGACGTTGCCCTGGCGGATCGGCAGCTGCGCCTGGAAGACCGGATAGACGCAGCGCTGGAAATAGGCGAACGAGAGCTTCTGTCCGCCGACGCCTGGCGGGTTCTCGACCGACGAGGGATTGCCGAAGGGGTTCGAGCCGCCTCCGCAGGCGCCGAGCGCGGCGGCGAGGGCGAAGGCGGCGAGGGTGCGGGGCTTCAGGGGGTCGGACATCCGGTCGAGATCCAGTTCGCAATCGCGGTGTAGCCGGCGCTGCCCATCGGCAGCACCGCCGTCGTCTGCGTCGTCGCGCCGCGCGGATGCGGCACGGTCGACGGTCGGCTGAGCAGGTAGTTGCTCGCCGCCATGCAGGTGTTGGAGATCATCGACAGCGTCACGTTGTAGTCGCCTTCCGGGCTGCCGGTCAGGATGAAGCGATTGCCGCGGAACGAGGGCGCCACCGTCGGTGTCGGCCCGGTCCCGCCGGCCTGGTGACAGCCGGACGCACAGTTTGCCTGCAGCACCGGGTAAACCTGCGCCTCGAAAGTCTGCTGGCTGAGCATTAGGACCGCGCGCACGCCACCATCGGCGGGGTTGTTGACGTATTGCCCACCCAGATCCATCCACTCGGTGACGAGGCGTCGCTCGGCGGCATTGAGCATGGTCGAGTGATCCGGAGCGGTCGACGGCGGATTCGGATGCGCGGTGCGCGCATCGCTGCTCGCCTTGAGCGTCTCGCCGAACAGGATCTCGGTAAGCCGGCTCGATCGCGCCATGCCCATGGCGCCGCCGGCGCCGTTCTCCACCAGGGCCGGCCCGCGCACGATCATCGGCACGCCTTCCTCGATGCGCGTCTGCGGCTGGCCGGTGACCGGGTCGACCACCGGGTCGCCGAGCAGCAGTTCCTCGTAGGAGGCAACGCGGCCGGTGCCGGAAATGTCGGCGCGCAGGTCGAGCTTGACCGGGTCGGTGTGGCAGTTGGTGCAGGTGGTGGCACCACCGGTGCCGCGGGTGCGCGCCCAGATCGGCGCGATGTGCTGCGGATAGTTGATGAAGCCGTTGCTCGGCGCGGGCGTGACGAGATCGTCGGCGGGGTTGGCGTTGCCGGTGTACTTGACGTTGATCGAGGCGCGAGCCGTGACGCCCGTCTTCGAGGTGTCGGCCCAGATGTCGCTGAAGGCGAGGTCGCTCTTCAGGTCGAGTGCGCTGGGGTCGAGCCGGGTGCGCAGCGCCGCCATCGTCTCGCCCGACTGATGCGCGCTGGCGAGCGTCGGCATGATCGCCGCCGGCACGGCGTTGGCGACGGTGCCCGAGTTGATCGCCGCGCCGCGGCGCGGGCTGTGGCAGCCGTCACAGGTGCGGCGCTCGCCCGGGCGGACCTGGATCCAGTTGAGGTGGGTCTGGATGCTGCGGCCCTTGGCATCGATCACCGAGAAGCCCAGCGGCACGTCGGCCGGCACGATCAGCTTGAACGAGCCGTCGGGCTCGACCGGTGCATAGCCGAGGATCTGCTGTTGCTCGAACTCGGTCTCGCCGATCGCCTCGCGCCCGCCCATCGCGTTCGACTGCGGCGAGACGGCACGCGTGGCACGGACGAAGCGCGCCGGCGCGCAGCCGTACGCGGCATCGGCCGGGTCCTTCATCCGCACCAGGTCGGGGACCTCGGCGCGGGTATCCATCGCATCGAGCGGGGTCCGCTTGGCGATGCCGACGGTGCAGCCGGCCGGCAGGTCGACCGGGGCGAGCATGTTCTCCGCCATCCGGTTCAGGCCGTCGGTGTCATAGACGCTGCGCACCTCGATCAGCGCCATGCCGCGGACGGCCAGGGCGGCGTCGATGGCGACCGGCTCGATCACGCTCGGCTCGGTCCGGGCCTGCAGCGGGATCGGGTCGGTGTTCATGAAGCCGGGCGGCGGCGCGGCGACGATCAGCCAGGTCTGCGGGCCGGGGTCATACATGTAGATCGCATACGAGGCGGGAACGTTGTCCTGCACCGATTGGGTGGCGCGCTGCTCGCGCGTCATGTTCTCGTCCTCGAGGAGGGCGATCTCGTCGGCGGTGAGGTTGACGCAGGGGATGACGATGCCGTCGCGCGTGACCTCGCACGGCCGGTAGCCGAGGAGCACCCGGTTGCTGCCGTCCCAGAGCGGGTAGGGCGTGGTGATCCGGCCGAACAGCGACAGCCCGCGGCCCTGGTTGAGCGGCTTGTCGGTGACCTCGGTCTGGCCGCCGCTGGCCGGCACGGTGGTGTTGGCCGGCGTGTTGTGCTCCGAGTAGTTGGCGGCGTCGATGAACATCAGCGAGCCGCCCTCCTGCGTGCCCGAGAGCGACATCAGCGACGACGAGACGAAGCCGGCGTACTTGCCCGACGGGTCCATGTCGCGCGGATGGAGGAAGCTGTTGCCGGGGCTCTGCGCGCCGTAGAGCACGAACGCGTCGGTGCCGTCGGGCTTGAGGCGGAAGATCGCGAAACGGTTGCGCGGGCCGACGTGCTCCCAGCGCGAATACATGATGTCGCCGTTCGGCCGGACCACGGGATTGCGCTCGTGGCTCTGGTTGAACGAGATCTGGGTGATCGCGCCGCCGTCCTTGTCCATCGTGTGCAGGTTCAGGACGCGCTCGCGCTCGTATTCGTCGAGGCCGAGATAGACGGTGCCGGTCGCCTGTTTGGCCTTCGACGTGGTCTGCCGGTTCGAGGCGAACACGAAGCCGCGTCCGGCCGGCAGGTAGGCCGGATCGACATCGTCGCCGTCGGTCGCCGCAGTGATGCGGCGGAAGACGCCCTTGTCGAGCGCCGTGCCCGTCATGTCGTATTCCCAGATGTTCCACATCCCGGTGCACGCGGGGACCCCGTTGATCATCGACGTGTTGGTCGTCGGGCACTTCATCGAGAACACGACCTTCTTGCCGTCGTACGAGACCTCCGGGTCGGAGGCGTCGCCCTTGCCCTGGGTGAACTGGGCGGTGAGGTTGTGCTCGATCGCGCTGGCCGAGGACTTCTCGCGTAGCATCAGGTCGCCGCCGGCGGCGAAGGGCGTGCCGTCCGTGGGATTGAGGCCGAGGGTGTTGACCCGCTGCGCATAGACGATGGGCACGTCGCCGGCCACGGTGAGTGTGCTCGACGCGCTCGTGCTGCCGCCGCTGCAGCCGCCGAGGCCCACCAGCAAGAGGCCGATCGTGCTCGCGCACGCCATAGGGCTCAGGAACTGCTTCATCGTTCTCTCCCTTGTGATTTCGTTCTTCATGGCCGCGCCGCTGCCGCCGGGGCGACGAGGCCCGCGGAGTAGTGCAGGGCGCCGGCGGCGTCGACGACGATCGCGTCGACACCCGGAAACGAGTCGATCAGCGCCAGGCCCTTGGCGACGCCGAGCACGAACACCGCCTTCGACAGGGCTTCGCTGGTGAGCCCGTCTTCAGCCAGCACGGTCACGCTGCGCACGCTCGCCGGCGAACGGCCGGTGGCGGGATCGATGAGGTGATGGAAGCGCTCGCCGCCGGCGTCGAAGTAGCGCTCGTAGTCGCCGGAGGTCGAGATCGAGACGTCCTCGAGGGGCAGCACGGCGACCACGTCGCCGCTGCCGCCGCGCGGATCGCGGATGCCGATCGTCCAGGGCCGGCCGCGGCGGTCGCCGATGACGCGGCTGTCGCCGCCGGCGCTGACCATGGCATGGCGGACCCCGTGGGCGCGCAGGATGCGGGTGGCGTTGTCGACCGCGTAGCCCTTGGCGAAGCCGCCGAGGTCGATGCGCATGCCGGGTCGGGTGAAGCGCACGGTGCGCGCGCCGCGGTCGAGCGCCAGGAAGCGCCAGCCGACCGCGCGGCAGGCCCTCGCCAGCGCCTCGGCGCTCGGCCGGATGCCGGCACGGTAGTCGTAGAGATGGCCGACGGCCGCATAGGTGATGTCGAAGGCGCCGCCGGTCAGCCGGGCGAAGCTTTCGGCCCGCGTCAGCAGGCTCGTCATCTCGTCGCTCAGGCGCACCGGCGCCGAGCCAGCGCCGCGGTTGATGCGCGTCAGCTCCGAATCGTCCTTGTGCGGGCTCATGGTCCGGTCGATGCGGTGCATCTCGGCCATCACCGCATCGATCGCGGCCTCGCCTGCGGCCGCGTCGTCGCTCCAGAGCTCGACCACGATGGCCGTGCCCATGATCGCCTGCTCGCGCTTCATCCAGCCTGCGGCCGGGCCCGCCAGGATGGGCTCGACGCGCGAATCGCGGACGGGGGCACTCGAGGCGGCGAACATCGTGGTCGAGACTTGACCACACGGCGGGACGTCGAAGGCGTCCATATTTGTTAGCAAAGGCATTCAGTCCTTGCTGCTTGTGCACGCCGCGGCGGCAATTTGTCTCGGATCGAAGCCGACGACTGCGACCTTCGATTCGTTTTGCACCAGCCGCGGGCATCGGGCGGCCGGCTCCGCTCATGTCCCCCGATCCGCGGCTGCGCCGCGGATCTCCTCCTAATACTTCGCTCCGCCGGGCGCCCGATGCCCGCGGCGACCTGCACGTTCGACGGCCCAACGCCGGGCCAAAACCAAATCAATCGGCAGTCGAAGGATCGGGGCGGTGGGGCGCGCTGCGCAGCGAAGTACTAGGAGGAGAAGTCGGCCGCAGGCCGGCTTCGGGGGACATGAGCGGAGCAGCGCGCCCACGCCGCCCCGATCCATCCGGCGCCCGGCCGAAACAGCTAGCGCAGCAAGGTCTCGCGCATGAACATCACGATCGAATAGAAGAGGAAGTCGGCGTTCTCCTTGCGGACGAAGCCGTGCCCCTCGTTCTCCGCCAGCAGGTACCAGACCCTGGCCCCGCTGGAGCGCGCCTCGCGCACGATCTGCTCGGCCTCGGTCCAGGGCACGCGCGGGTCGTTCCTGCCCTGCACCACGAACAGCGGCTTGGTGATCTTCGCGGCATGGGTGAGCGGCGAGATGCTGGTCAGGAAGGCGCGCATCTCCGGGTCGCGCTCGTCGCCGTACTCGACCCGGCGCAGGTCGCGCCGGTAGCTCTCGGTGTTCTCGAGGAAGCTCACGAAGTTGGAGATGCCGACGATGTCGATCGCGCCGGCGATGCGATCCGCATAGGTGGTCGCCACCGCCAGGCTCATGTAGCCGCCGTAGCTGCCGCCGACGACGACGACCCGGCTCGCGTCGAGCCGCGGCTGAGTGGCGATCCAGTCGAGCAGGGCGCCGATGTCCTTGACCGAGTCTTCGCGCTTTCTGCCGTCGTCGAGGGTCAGAAAGGTCTTGCCGAAGCCCTCGGAGCCGCGCACGTTCGGCCGGATCACGGCGACGCCGAGCTCCTCGAGGTAGTAGTTGCTGCGGCCCAGGAAGCCGAACCTGGCATCGCCCTCGGGCCCGCCGTGGATGTCGATCAGCACCGGGCGCTTGCCTGGAAAGCGCGCCGCGGGAAAGGCGGCGATGCCGGTGATCTCGCGGCCGTCGAAGCTCTTCCAGCGCACGATCTGCTGTTCCGCGAAGGTCGCCGTGTCGACCCCCGGGGCGGCATGCGGCCGGGTCCACGCCTGCGAACCGCCGTCGGCCGGCATCAGGGTGCCGAGCTGGCTCGGGCCCCTGCTGTTGTTGAGCGCGAACGCGAGGATCGGCAGGCGCGGATGGAAATCCACGGTCGTGACGCTGCCCTCGGGCAGCGCCGGCGACGGCAGCTCGTTGAAGGCGTCGGTGTCGAAGAACACCAGGTTCGTGCGGCCCTCGACCTTGGCCCGCACGGCAAGCAGCCTGCCGTCGTGGCTGAGGCTCGCGCCTTCGATGTCGCCCTTGATGTGGCGGGTGATCGGGACGATCCGGGCGTCTGCGAGGGAATAGAACATCAGCTCGCGAAACTCGCCGCTGCGGTCGCTGACGAAGAAGAATCCCGAGTTGTCGCGCTTCCAGACGCTGGCCAGGTGCACCGCCTTGTCGTTGCTGCCCGGCGGCGGCAGGACGCGGGTGCGCTCGCCGCCGGCGAGGTCGAGCAGCCAGACTTCGGAATGGTTGGCGGAATAGAGCCGGTTGAGCACGAGGCGGCGGTCGTCCCACGATGCGCTGCCGACATCCCAGCCACCGCCCGGAAGCTCGGCGAGCTTGCGCCGCCCGTCCGGGTTCGCCGGATCGACCAAGGTCAGCGTCTGCACGATCTCGGCACGCCGCCCGCCGGCGGCGGTGCGGTCCAGCGGCACCGAAGAATAGATCAGCCGGCTGCTCAGGTTCAGCCAGCCGGCGAGGTCGTGCCGCATGTCGGGCTCGGAGACGACCGTGACCTGCCGGGTCGCCAGGTCGAGGCGGTAGATCTGCGATGCTTCGTCGCCGCCGCTGCTGCGCTCGAAGACGATCGAGTCGCCGGTGCGCGGCTCGTAGCTCGCCTGCCAGACCGGCTCGGCGAAATCGGTGAGCTGCTCGAGCTCGCCCATCGGCGCCGCGAGGCGATAGATCTGCGGCGTGCTCGCGCCCGCCTTGCGATGCGAGACCAGCATCTCGCGCCGGCTCGGATGCCAGTCGACGAAGCCGTGGCCACGGAAATCGGCGTAGCGCGCGACGTCCTGGACGACGCTCGCCGGTATCGGCGGAATCCCCTGGAGCACGAGCTTGTCGTTCGGCTGCACCCAGTCGCCGGATCCGACCGCCGGCGCTGCGGCCATGGCGGGGGTGCTCTGCGCCGGCGCGGCGGGCGGCATCGGCGCGCAGGCGGAGAGAAGCGCGGCCGAGACGAGGGCGGCGAGCGCGGGTCGTGACATGCGGGATCTCCGGCGCGTCGATCGCGCGCTGTTCGTGGGCGGGGTGCGCCGAATTGTCGCGCAGCCCGTCGCGCGGGGAGAGGTCCTCAGGGATCGCGAACGTCGGCCACCGGGCTGGCGCCGAAATCGGCGCGGCCCAGGTAGGCGACGAGGCGGGCCGCGGCGTCGCGGCTGGAGGTCAGCTGGCCCGATTCCTTGAGCTTGACGAACATCGGCTGCTCGGGAAAGCCGGCGCCGCTGCTGCTGCGCAGCTGCGTCTGCATGTCGGTGTCGATCACGCCGGGGGCGAGCGAGACGATCTTCGCGCCATTGCCGAGAAGCGCCTGGTCGAGCGCGACGGCACGCGACAGGTGGTCCATGCCCGCCTTGGCGGCGCAGTACGTCGCCTGCCCTGCCATCGCCCGCCGGCCGAGGCCCGATGAGATGTTGAGCACGCGCCGCTCGCCGCGCCAGCGTGCCGTGGCGCGCAGGAAGGCGGCGGTCAGGAGCAGCGGCGCCTCGAGGCCGACGCGCAAGGCCGAGGACAGCTCCTCGACGCTGCAGTCCTCGAGCGGGCCGATCTTCGTCACCACGCCGGCGTTGTTGACCAGGGTGGCCTGGCTGAACAGCGCGCCGCCGCGGGCGGCGAGCCAGCCGTGCAGGCGCGCGGCGACGCCGACCGGCTCGGCCAGGTCGGCCTGCCATTGCTCAAGAGTCGCGCCGCTCTGCGCGGCAACGGCAGCGAGGGCGTCGTTCGCCCGCCGGGCGATGCCGATCACCGTGTGCCCCGCGTCGGCGAGCAACTGCTCGGCCAGCGCCGCGCCCATGCCGCGCGACGCGCCGGTGACGACAAACAGCTTCAAGCCGCCTGGGCCAGCGCGCTATTCGACTGCTGGATGCCGGCGATCGCCCACTCGCGGCTGCCGTCGGTCGGCTTCACCAGGTGCCAGATCTCGTCGAAGGGTTCGGCGACGCCGTCGGTCTGCTCGCGGATCAGGCCGTGGAAGCGGACGCTGACGATCTGCCGATCGGCCTCGCTGGCGACGTCGAGCACCTCGGCGTCGACGCGGACGACGTCGGTGCGCTGCGCCGTCGGGCCGCGCTCCTGCAGGTCGAGCCGGACCGCGGCGAACATCTCCGGGGTGGTGAAGGCGCGCAGGTCCTTGAGGTCGCCGGCGTCGTTGGCTGCCTGCAGGCGGATGAAGATCATCTTGGCGATGCGCTCGAAGCCTTCGGCATCGAAGCCCGCGGGCAGGCTCGGGGCGTTCGCTGCTGCGGCAAGCGGTGCCGTGCCGACGGCATAGGCCTGGGGCTCGAGGCGCGCCGGCGGCAAGGGCGCGCCGGCGCCCGCCAACTGCAGCGAGCCGGTACTGCCGGTCGCGGCCTTCGGGCCGAAACGGCGCAGCAGGAAGCGGATGGCGAAGAAGGCGACGCCGGCCAGCAGCACGAGGGTGAGGATGTTGCCGAAGGCCTCGCCGAAGCCGAGGTGGCTCATCAGCGCGGCGATGCCGAGGCCGGCGGCGAGGCCGGCGATCGGCCCGAGCCACGAGCGCTTCGCGGCCGCGGCGGCAGGCGCGGCGGTCGCGGCGGCATTCGGTCCCGCGGGCTGGGCCGTGGGCGGGACCGGGCGCGGCGCTTCGGGCGCGACCCGCGGCGGCACGCTGCGCTGCATGCCGGCCGCACCGCCGCCGCCGATGCGTCGGGCAAAGGCGTCGCCGGGCACCGAGGTGGCCGCGACCAGGGCGACTGCGAGAGCGATGACGAACGACTTCATTCCTTCTCCGGGTGAGGCGCGACTGGGACAAGCGCGCGACGATCATACGAGGGCCGAATGACCTTGTTCCGGATGTGCGGGTGGCCGGTTCGTCTGCAAGACCGGCGAGTCGCGTGGCGCGGATCTGTTGCGGGAACCGCGATGCGAACCCGCGTGCTCGTTGACGCCGTCCCGCGGTTGGCGGAGACTCTGGCCCGCGCCGGCAAGCCCGTCGGCCGCCACACCGAAGCGCCCCGCGCCTCGCCCTGCCATCGGCCAGCAAAGGAGAGCCTCATGTCCAAGACCATGCCTGACTCTGCTCCTGCCGCCGTGTCGGCAGCCGCCTGATCCGCGCGTAGCTCCGCACCGGCCCTCAAGGCCGGTTCCACCGAAGTCGTTCGAATCCGGCGCCGCCCCCCGGCGCCTCCCGCATCGCCCGTTCCGGCAGTCCGTCTGCCGGCGACCCGCGTCCGTGCGCCTGCGCGGCCGCAACCCTTGCTTCGGATTCCACATGCTTCAACCATTCGATTTCGATCGCCTCCAGCGCGTCGGCCTCACGCCGGCACTCGCCGAGCGCGCCCGCGACTCGGCCGAGGGCAGCGATCAGCGTCTCGACCTGCTGCGGGTCAGCGCGGTGCACCGCGAGACCGTGCAGCTTCACGACGGTGTGCGCGAGAGCCCGGCGCGCCAGGTGCCGCGGCTCGCGCGCCAGCTGCTCGAAGACGGCACGATGCTCGCCGTCGGCGACTGGGTGCTCGCCTCGCGCGACGCCTCGGGCGCGCGCTGGGTGCAGCGGCGCGTGCCGCCGCTTTCGCACATCGCCCGCCGCGACGGCGAGGGCAGCCGCCATGCGGTCGTCAGCAACGTCGACTGGGCCCTGCTCGTGATGGGCCTGGACGACGACTTCAACCTGCGCCGGCTCGAGCGCTACCTGACGCTGGTGTACGGCAGCGGCATCGTGCCGATCGTCGTCCTGACCAAGGCCGACATCGCCGCCGCCGATCCGCAGCTGCGCGACGAGCGTCTGGCCGCGCTCGGCAAGCGCATCCCGGGCACGGTGCAGACCGTGGTCGTCGACGCCACCGAGCCGGCCAGCGCCGAGCGCTTCGCCGCCGTCGCCTGCGGCGGGCAGACGCTGGTGCTGCTCGGCTCGTCGGGCGCGGGCAAGTCGACCCTCACCAACACCCTGATCGGCAGCGCCGTCCAGGACACCGGCGCCGTGCGCGAGCACGACAGCCGCGGCATGCACACGACCACCGCCCGCTCGCTGCACCTGCTGCCGGGCGGCGCCTGCGTCATCGACACGCCGGGGCTGAGGACGCTCAGGCCCGACATCGACGAGGCGACCCTGGCGGCGAGCTTCGGCGACGTCGAGACCCTGGCCGGGCAGTGCCGCTTCCGCGACTGCCGCCACGGGGACGAGCCGGGCTGTGCGGTGCGCGAAGGGGTCGATCCGGATCGCCTGCGCAACTTCCACAAGCTGCTGCGCGAGACCCGGCGCGATTCGCTGACCTGGGTCGAGCGGCGGCAGCAGCTTGCCGCTTGGAAGTCGCGCGGCAAGGACACGCGGATGCGGATGAAGCTGAAGCGCGGCGACGGCTGAGAGCACAGGGCCCCGTGCCCGACGCCGGCATCGCGGCGTCCTCGGCGCGCGGTGTCAACGCGCCGTCGTCAACCGGTTGCGCTGCGCCAGGGCGGGGAAGAGCCGCACCCAGGCGCCGGCGACGACGAGCGTGCCGACGCCGCCGAGCACGACCGAGCCGACCGGGCCGAGCCAGGCCGCGGTGACGCCCGATTCGAATTCGCCGAGCTGGTTCGAGGCGCCGATGAAGACCGAGTTGACGGCGCTCACCCGGCCGCGCATCTCGTCGGGCGTGTCGAGCTGCACCAGCGACTGGCGGATGACGACGCTGATCATGTCGGCCCCGCCGGTGACGACGAGCGCGACCAGCGAGAGCGGGAACGAGGTCGAGAGGCCGAATCCCAGCGTCGCGGCGCCGTACACCGCCACCGCCGTCAGCAGCACCGTGCCGGCGCGGCGCGTCACCGGCCAGCGGGTGAGCAGGATCGAGGTGACGAGGGCCCCGGCGGCGGGCGCGGCGCGCAGCAGGCCCAGGCCCCAGGCATCGACGTGGAGGATGTCGCGGGCGAAGATCGGCAGCAGCGCGACCGCGCCGCCGAACAGCACCGCGAACAGGTCGAGCGAGATCGCGCCCAGCACCACCGGCCGGTCGCGCACGAAGCGCACGCCGGCGAGCAGGGTCTCGAGCGAGATCGCCTTCTTCACCCGCGCCGCCTGCTCGTAGCGGACGCCGAAGACGAGCACGCCGGCAACGACGAAGAGGAATGCGCAGGCGGCGTAGACGGTGGCCGGACCGGCGGCGTAGACGAAGCCGCCGATTGCCGGACCGGCGACGATCGCGCCCTGCGCGCCGGCCGCGCTGAAGGCCAGGCCGCGCGGCAGGAGCGACGGCGGCAGCACCATCGGCGTCAGCGCCTGCTGGGTGGGCAGCTGGAAGGCGCGGACCGTGCCGACCGCGATCGAGACGACGAACAGCATCTCGCGGCTGACCGCGTGCGTCGCCGAGCCCCAGATTAGCAGGCCCGCGACCACCGTCTGCGCCGCCATGCAGGCGGCGACGATGCGGGCCCGGTGCAGCCGGTCGATCACCTGGCCGGCGACCAGCACCAGGGCCAGCGCCGGCAGGAACTGCAGCAGGCCGACCAGGCCCAGGTCCCAGGCGCTGTGCGTCAGGTCGTACATCTGCCAGCCGAGCGCGACCAGCAGCATCTGGTTGCCCGTGACGCCGGCCAGGCGCGAGAACCAGAGGCGCATGAAGGCGCGGTGGCGGAACAGCGCCGCGGTCGGCCGCGCCAGCGGCGCGTGCTCAGTGGGCGGTGCGACGGTCTCGGCCCGATCCTCGGTGTCGCCCTGCGGCGGCAGGGGCTGGAGGTCGTGGCGGGCCGGCGGCGCGTCAGCCGGCGGCACCCTGCATCTCGCCCGAGGCGAGGATCCTGACTCCGGGCTCGCCGCGAGCCGCCGCGGCGACCAGTGCCGCGGCGACGTCGACGGCGGCGATCGGCCGCACCGCGCGGGGCACGAGGAGGCTCAGCGGCCGGGAAAAGCGCATCGCCAGCGCTTCCAGGCGCCGCACCGGCTGGCCGAGCGCCTCGCGGTCGCCGAGCAGGAGCGACGGCCGGGCGATCGCGACCGAGGCGTAGCCGAGGCCGGCGACGGCGGCCTCGGTCTCGCCCTTGACCCGGTTGTAGAAGACGCGCGAGCCGGCATCGGCGCCGAGCGCCGAGACGAGTGCGAGGCGGGTCGCGCCGGCCGCACGCGCGGCACGCGCGGTCGCGACCACGGCGTCGAAATCGACGGCGCGAAACGCTGCTTCGGAGCCGGCGACGGCGATGGTCGTGCCGAGGGCGATGAAGACGTCGTCGACCGCGGGGACCGTGTCCCCGAGCCGCGCGAAGTCGACGACATGCGGTCGCAGGCGCGGATCGGCGCCGAGCGCCGGCACGGGCCGGCGCAGCAGCAGATCGACCGACGCGTGGCCGCGCAGCAGGAGCGGCAGCATCGCCCGGCCGACCAGGCCGGTGGCGCCGGCGAGCAGGGCGCGACGGAGCGGGGCTTTCGACGCCATCGGCTCGCCGACCCCGGACGCCGCCCTGTCCTCAGCGCTTGGGCGAGACCAGGCGGGCCGGCGGACGACCGCCGCCACCTCCGCCCGAGCGACCATCGCGGGCCGGGCCTTGCGGCCGCGGCGGCGCCTGGCGATGCGAGCCGCCGGCGTGGTTGCTGTTGCCGTTGCCGCTGCCGCCGTTGCCGTTGCCGGCATGTGCGCCGTTGCTCGCATGGCCACCGTTGCTTGCATGGCCACCGCCGCTGCTCCGGCTGCCGCCATGGCCGCCGTAGCCGCCACGCGAGTCACCCCGCGAATCGCCGCGATGTCCGCCGCCCGACGAACGGCGCATGCCGCCGCGGCCGGCGCCTTCGCCGATCACCATCCGGCCGAGCACGATCGGCTCGGGGCGCTCGTGCGCCGGCGGCTCGAAGCCGGGAACGATCTCCTTCGGGATCTCGTTCTTGGTCAGCCGCTCGATCTCGCGCAGGAACCCGTTCTCGTCGACGCAGACGAGCGAGATCGCCTCGCCCTTGGTGCCGGCGCGGCCGGTGCGGCCGATCCGGTGCACGTAGTCCTCGGGCACGTTCGGC
>Ga0207659_10000368_pt1 | contig 27047 bp, 29 predicted proteins | sample KBSM43metaG_FD_184330 | JGI IMG/M metagenome (GOLD analysis project Ga0207659, IMG submission 184330) | Miscanthus rhizosphere microbial communities from Kellogg Biological Station, Michigan, USA - KBS M4-3 metaG (SPAdes) (version 2) | ecosystem: Host-associated > Plants > Roots > Rhizosphere >...
AAGATCAGCCCGGAGATGACGAAGGCGACCGGGGTGAGGCCGAGGGCGAAGGCGGCGGTGACGCCGAGCGCGTAGTAGATCGAGGAGCCGACGTTGCCGTAGGCGGCGGAGAACAGCGCTCCGACGCCGTGGACGCGGCTCAGCGATTCGTCTCTGGGGATCCGCTGGGCCATCTATGAGGAACGAAGACGGGTCACTCAGACCGAATATACGGACGCGGCTGGCGCCCTCCGCACGTGGGACCGGTTCAGCTCGGCGGGCGCGGTGCAGCCGCAGAGGCCGAGGGTCAGCTCCAGCTCGGCCTGCAGCAGCTCGAGGACGGCGGCGACCCCCTCGCCGCCGGCGGCGGCCAGGCCCCAGAGGGCGGGCCGGCCGACGAGCACCGCGTCGGCGCCGAGGGCGAGGGCGGTGGCGACGTCGACGCCGCGGCGGATGCCGCCGTCGACCAGCAGGGTTCCCCGGCCCTCGAGCGCGTCGGCGACCTCGGGCAGGGCGTCGGCGGTGGCGAGGCAGCGGTCGAGCTGGCGGCCGCCGTGGTTGGAGACGACGACTCCGGCGGCGCCGTGCTCGACCGCCAGCTCGGCGTCCTCGGCGGTGACCAGGCCCTTGACGTGGACCGGAACCTCGCATTCGGAGGAGAGGTCGGCGACGTCGTCCCAGGTGAGGGCGTGGTTCATCAGGGCGAAGGTCTGCTCGATCGTCAGCGCCTTCTCGCCGCCGGTGGCGGCGGTCAGGCTCGGCGTCCCCAGCTCCTTCGGCAGCGCGAAGCGGTTGCGGCGGTCGCGCTCGCGGTTGCCGCCGGGCGGGGCGTCGGCGGTGACCAGGATCGCCTCGAACCCGGCCTCGATCGCCTCGTCCATCAGCGCCCGGGTGACGCCGGCGTCCTTGAAGGCGTAGAGCTGGAACCAGTTGCGGCCGCCGGGTGCGGCCGCGGCGACCTCGGCCGGGCGGGTGGTCGAGAGCGTCGAGAGGCACATCGCGATGCCGGCCGCGGCGGCGCCGCGAGCCATCCCGACCTCGGCTTCGGGATGCGCCATCCGCTGGTAGGCGACCGGAGCGACCAGGATCGGCATCTCAACCGGCTTCCCGAGAAGCTCGGTCCGCGTCGAGACCGCGCCCACGTCGTTCAGCACCCGCGGCCGCAGCCGCCAGTTGCTCCAGGCGGCCACGTTCTCCCGCAGCGTCAGCTCGTCGCCCGCACCGCCGGCGAAGTAGTCCCGCGGCCCCTGCTCGAGCTTCGCTTCACCCTCTCGCTGGGCGTCGGCGACGTTGATCCAGTCCGAGATCACGGCGGGAACCTACTGCGGTTGGTCAGAGACAGGGCCACAACACCCTCTGCTTGCTGGGTGGAGGATGTTGTGGCCCTGTCTTTGCAGCTCAAGGAACCCAGTGGTTAGTTGAGCACCTATACGGTGCCGAAATCACCTCTCGCCGCCCGACGCGGGCTCAGATCCGGCGACGCAGGGCAATTGCACTTACGGTTCTCGCCGTGTTCGCAACTGCCGCCGTCTACCTCGCGCTCGCTGCCACGGTGTTCGCCCCCGTGGACGAGCACGGAGCGCGGGTGGTCCACCTGAACGTTCATAGCCAAGCCGTAGGGCGACAGCTCGGGGTCAACGTCATCGTGCCGGCGAAGACCAAGCCCCGAGGCGACCGGCCGCTGCTCGTCTTCCTCCACGGCCGCGGCGGCTCCGACGACACCTTCGTCGGCAACGAGGCGGTTTTCGAAGGCTTGGCGAAGCTCGGCCGCAGGGCTCCGATCGTCGCCTTCCCCGACGGCGGCGACCACAGCTACTGGCACGACCGTAGAAACGGCAGGTGGGGCAGGTACGTGATGCAAGAAGTGATCCCGGCGGTGGAAAAGCGTTTCGGGACCGATTCTCACGCGGTCGCGATCGGCGGCATCTCGATGGGGGGCTTCGGCGCCTACGACCTGGCCCTGCTGCACCCGAACCGCTTCTGCGCGGTCGGCGGCCACTCCCCCGCCCTCTGGTTCGACGGCGGTGAAACCGCACCTGGCGCCTTCGACAGTGCCGCCGACTTCGTTCGCAACGACGTCGTCGGCATGGTCCGCGGCAACCCCGATGCCTTTGCGGGGATGCGCGTCTGGAACGACTACGGCGACGTCGATCCCTTCCGCGTCTACGACGAAGGCTTCGTCGATTACCTCGAAACCGACGGCGCCGACCTCAGCGCCCACTCTTGGAGCGGCGGCCACGACGGCGCCTACTGGAGTCGCCACTGGCCGGCGTACCTGCGCTTCTATGGCAACTCGCTGGCGGCCTGCGGTTAGTCAGATATCCCAGTGTCGCTTTTGTTACCCATGGGGGAACAAAAGCGACATGCCGGACCCCAGCTTTCGCGACCGTCGGTGGTCGCGATCGGGATCTTCGGGCCGGCGAGGGCGGGGGTGTCGAAGGTGACGTCGGCGACCGCCTTCACCCGCGAGAGGACCTCGCGGACGGCGCTCTTGCGGCCCTGGTAGCCCCAGCCCTGCAGGTCGGCGGTGAGGCCGGTGGCGTCGATCCCCGCCGCGTCGGCGAGGTAGAGCGCCCGCGGCATGTGGAACCCCTGGGTTATGACCACAGCCTTGTTGACGCCGAAGATGCTGCGAGCCCGCACCATCGTCGCCCAGGTATCGAAGCCGGCGTGGTCCTCGAAGACGTCCTCCGGCGCCACCCCGTCCCGGACCAGAGCCTTCCGCATCGTGTCCGGCTCGTCGTACTTCCAGCTCCCGTGATCGCCGGAGACGAGGATCTTCTCCACCTTCTCCGCATGCCAGAGCCGCGAAGCCTGCTCCACCCGCGCCGCCAGCATCGGACTCATCGTCCCGTCAGGCTGCACCAGCGCCCCCGGCACGATCGCCACTTCGGCCTTCGGCACGTCAGAGATCTCCGAAGTCGAGTCCCCACCCTGCATGAAGACGTAGACGTTGGCGAGTGCGACCACCAACACGAGCGCCACGGCCCCGCCGACCACCAGCTTGGAAAGCCGCGGCCAGCGCCGCAGCGGGTACGTCGCAATGTGAATCAGCCCCCGCAAGGCGCAAACGCTAACAAGGCCGGGCCACAACACCCTCTGCTTGCTGGGTAGAGGGTGTTGTGGCCCGGCCCCACGCCAGCCAAGCTCAGCTCAACGAGTCCGCGCCAGCCCGTCTTCTACAAGGGTTCTCGCGGACTCGCTGATTCGAGCGTGTCGCCGGAGGGGCGTGGCGCCCCTCTCACAGAGGCTCATGAGACCACGATGGCGCCCAGCAGCCCGCCCCAGCTGCGCGACGGTCTCTGGGAGAGGGGCACCGCGCCCCTCCCCCATAACCGCTTAGAACTTCAGATCAGAACTTAACTATGGGGATGATGAGGATGGCGACGATGTTCGCCACCTTGATCATCGGGTTGATCGCCGGCCCGGCGGTGTCCTTGTAGGGATCGCCGACGGTGTCGCCGGTCACCGAGGCGGCGTGGGCCTCGGAGCCTTTGCCGCCGTGGGCGCCGTCCTCGATCAGCTTCTTCGCGTTGTCCCAGGCGCCGCCGCCGGCGGTCATGCTGATCGCGGCGAAGAGGCCGACGACGATGACGCCGATCAGGAGGCCGCCGAGCGCGTCGACGCTGAGCAGGCCGACGATCACCGGCACGATGATCGGGATCAGGGCCGGCAGGATCATCTCTTTCTGCGCTGCCGCGGTGACGATGGCGACCGTTTTGCCGTACTCGGGCTTTTCGGTCCCCTCCATGATCCCGGGGTGCTCGCGGAACTGCTCGCGAACCTGTTCGACCACCTGCCCGCCGGCGCGGCCGACTGCCTCGATCGCGAAGGCGGCGAACAGGTAGACCATCATGCCGCCGATGATCAGCCCGATCAGCACGTCGGGGCTGGAGAGGTTGAAGAGGCCGTTGAGGTCGAAGCCCTGCGGCGCTTCCTCTGCCAATTCGCTCTTGAAGGCGGCGAACAGCACCAGCGCGGCGAGCGCGGCGGAGCCGATCGCGTAACCCTTGGTCACGGCCTTGGTCGTGTTGCCGACCGCGTCGAGCGGGTCGGTGACGTTGCGGACGTCCTCCGGCAACTCCGCCATCTCGGCGATGCCGCCGGCGTTGTCGGTGATCGGCCCGAAGGCGTCCAGCGCGACGATCAGACCGCAGAGCGAGAGCTGGGCCATCACGGCGATGCCGATTCCGTAGATGCCGGCGAGCTCGTTCGCCCCGAGGATCGCGAAGGCGATGACGAGCGCCGGAGCGGCGGTCGACTGGAAGCCCTGGGCAAGCCCCTGGATGATGTTGGTCGCGTGCCCGGTCTCGGAAGCCTGGGCGATCGTCTTCACCGGCCGGAACCGGGTCGACGTATAAAATTCGGTAATCACGAACAGCAGCGCCGTGACCGCGACGCCGATCACCGCGCAGAGCCAGAGATCACCGACGCTGACCGCGCTGGCCGCCGCATCGGCGAAGCCGAGCTTGACCGGGTCGCTCATCAGCCAGTCCGTGATCGGGTAGAAGGCGGCGATCGAGATCACGCCGGCCAGGATCACGCCCTGGTAGAGCGCACCCTCGACGCGGTCGGACTTCGTCCGCACCACCAGCGCCCCGATGATCGAGGCGATGATCGCGACGCCGCCGATCACCAGCGGGTAGATCGCGACGTTGCTGGCGTAGTCCGAGGTGAAGGTGAGGACGCCGAGCAGCATCACCGCAACGGTCGTCACGGCGTAGGTCTCGAAGAGGTCGGCGGCCATGCCGGCGCAGTCGCCGACGTTGTCGCCGACGTTGTCGGCGATCACGGCCGGGTTGCGGGGGTCGTCCTCGGGGATCCCCGCCTCGACCTTGCCGACGAGGTCGGCACCGACGTCGGCGGCCTTGGTGAAGATGCCGCCGCCCAACCGGGCGAAGACCGAGATCAGCGAACCGCCGAAGCCGAGGCCGATTAGCGCGTCGACGGCCTCCTTGTCGCTGGAGCCGGTGAGAACCAGGATCCCGTAGTAGCCGGCGACGCCAAGCAGCGCCAGGCCGACCACGAGCAGACCGGTGACCGAACCGCCTTTGAAGGCGACGTCGAGGGCCGGCGGCACACCGCCGCGGGCGGCCTCGGCGACCCGCGAGTTGGCCCGCACCGAGACGTTCATCCCGATGAAGCCGGTGGCACCGGAGAGCGTGGCGCCGATCAGGAAGCCGATCGCGGTCTTGTAGTCCTGCAGCACGAGCAGCAGGACGGCGATCGGCACCGCGAGGGCGGCGATGATCGTGTACTGGCGGCTCAGGTAGGCCTGCGCGCCTTCCTGCACGGCGCCGGAAATTTCCTGCATCCGGTCGTTGCCGGCAGGCTTCGCCAGCAGGCGCTGGGTAACGAGAAGTCCGTAGATGACGGCGGCGCCCGCGCAGACGAGGGCGACAACTACGCCGTATTCGGTCAGAAAGTCGGTCAAGTTCCTATTCCTCCGGTGGTTTTAGCGGCGCGGGAGTCTATAGACGAAGGCGGCGACATTGCGCCGAGGCCCGCTCTGGATGGTGAATCGCGCCCTTCGCCAGCGAATCAGGCGCGATCGGAGGCCTTCGCACCCGCGTAGGTCCGCCGCGTCTCGGCCACCGCATCGCGGTAGATGTCCTCGATCGAGATCCCCTCGTCGAGCGCCTCCCGGGCCCGCTCGGCGCCGTTGCGCTCCGGCAGCGCCAGGTCGATCCCGAGCCGGGTCCGCGCCGGCTCGGTCCAGACGACCGCCTGCTCGAGCAGCGAGCGCGTCGGCACCTCCTCCCCGCGCCTCCAGTCGACCATCCGCCCGCCGGCGCCGTAGCGAATCGCCCGCCAGAGGTTCTCCTCGATCTCGCGGTCGGCCAGCGGCGCCCCCTTGCCCTCGTAGCCGTGCTCGTCATAGTCGAGCGCGGCCTGGGCGATGCAGGCGGCGATCAGCCCGGCGAGGGCGAAGGAGTCGTCCCCCCGCGTCTGCGCGTCGCAGATCCGCACCTCGACGGTGCCGAAGCTGTGGTGAGGGCGCACGCTCCACCACAGCTGCGTCGACTCGACGACCGAGCCGAAGCGCTCGAGGTCGCCGACGAAGCCGGCGTAGGTGCTCCAGTCGCCGAACGCCGAGGGGACCCCACAGCGGGGGAAGGTGCGGGTGAAGATCTCGGTGCGGACGCTGTGCAGCCCGGAGTCCCGACGGTCGAGGAAGGGCGAGTTGGCCGAGGCCGCCAGCAGCAGCGGCAGCAGCTCCCGCAGCCGGTCGCAGACGGCGATCGCCCGGTCGGCCCCGCGCACGCCCATGTGCAGGTGCAGGCTCCAGGTGTTGTTGCGCTGCGCCACCCAGCCGAGTTCATTGCGGAGCCGGTTGTAGTGCGGGGTGTCGATGATCCGCTGGTCGAGGTAGTCGGCCCAGGGGTGGGTCCCCATCGCCCCCAGCGTCAGCCCCATCCCGCTGACGACCTCGAAAAGCCGCGCCCGCCGCTCGCGCTGACGGGAAACGGCTTCGCCGAAGCTCTCCGAGCGCCCCGAGCGGATCTCGACCTCGGCGGCGATCAGCTCCCCCGCCGCCGACTCGGACAGCACCTCGTCCTCCTGGCAGGCGGCGTAGACGTCCTCGAAGCGGTGCTCCAGCTCCAGCGTCCGCGGGTCGAGGATCGCGAACTCCTCCTCGAGGCCGATCGTGAAGTCCTGCGAGGACTCGAACTTCTCGCGGGCGAGATCGAGGTCTAGGGACACGTTCCGCCGGCGGCCGTCAGGCCAGGTAGAAGTAGAGCGCGTAGAGCAGGTCGACGGCGGGGCTGGAGGTGTGGACCGTCACCTCCGGCGGCACCTGCAGGAGCTGCTCGGAGTAGTTGAAGATGATCTTCACCCCGGCTTTGACGAGGCGGTCGGCGACGTCCTGGGCCGCCTCGGCCGGGACCGCGAGGACGCCGACGACGATCTCCTCCTCGGCGACGACCGCCGGCAGGTCGCCGATGTCCCGCACGGTCAGCTCCCCGATCGGGTTGCCGACGACTCCCGGGTCGCTGTCGAAGACGGCGACGACCTGGAAGCCGTGGTCGGCGAAGATCGAGGAGGTGGCGATCGCCTGGCCGAGGTTGCCGGCGCCGAAGAGGGCGATGTTGTGCTGGCCGGAGGTGCGAAGGATCTTGCGGATCTCCAAGACCAGCGACTCGACGTTGTAGCCGACGCCCCGCTTGCCGAACTTGCCGAAGCCGGAGAGGTCGCGGCGGATCTGGGTCGGGTTGATGTGCGTGTACTCGGAGAGCTCCTGCGAGGAGATCGTCTCCCTTCCCATCTTCCGCGCCTGGGTCAGCACCTGCAGGTAGCGCGAGAGGCGGGCGGCGACGCCCAGCGAGAGACGCTCGCCTTCGACTGGAAACGCCCCTGCGGCGTCGAACTCCTCGATCACCTCGACCATGCCCCCACAGTATCGAGCCTGGCCGTGAGCGCCGCCCGGTCGAGGATCAGCTCCGAGACCTCGACCCCGTCGACCTCGACCACCGGGATCCGCTCGAGGTGGCGCCGCAGCAGCAGCTCGTTGCTCTCGATGTCGACCTCGTGCAGCTCGAAGCGGTAGCCCTCGGCGTGGAGGGCGACGATCTGCTCCAGCGCTTCCTCGCAGAGATGACACCCGGGACGGGAGTAGACGACGACGTCGGCCATGACTCAGTGCCGACGGGCCGATTTCCCGCCATATAGGGGTACTTTCGTCCCGTCGGCGGGGCGCTCCCCCGTGGCGAAGGCGTCGTAGCCGAGGTAGTCGGGGTAGGGGATCGGGTCCACGTAGCGGGCGGCGGCTCCGATCATCGCGGCGTTGTCGGTGCAGAGGGCGATCGGGACCAGCTTCAGCCGCACCCCCATCTCCTCGCAGAGGCGCCCGACCGCCTCGCGCAGGGGACCGTTGGCGGCGACGCCGCCGCCGAGCGCGACCGCCTCCCACTCTCCTTTCTTCAGCGCCCGCTTCAGCTTCGCGGTCAGCTGCTCGACGACGGCAGCCTGGAAGGAGGCGGCGACGTCGGCGCGGCGAGCCTCCACGCCCTCCGGGCCAAGTTCCCTGCAGCGATAGAGAACTGCCGTCTTCAAGCCGCTGAAGCTGAAGTCGAGGCCGGGGTTGCGGGACATCGCCACCGGCATCTCGAACGCCCCCGGATCCCCCGCCTCGGCCTCGCGCTGGACCGCCGGGCCGCCGGGGTACCCGAGACCCAGCAGCCGGGCCGACTTGTCGAAGGCCTCGCCGGCGGCGTCGTCGAGGGTCTGGCCGAGCAGCTCGTAGCCCTCGTGGTCGCGGACGCCGGCCAGCAGGGTGTGGCCGCCGCTGGCGATCAGGCAGAGGAAGGGCGGCTCCAGCGGCTCGGGCTCGAGGAAGTTCGCCGCGACGTGGCCCTGCAGGTGGTCGACCGGGATGAAGGGCAGCCGGCGCGCAGCGGCGATTCCCTTGGCGGCGCTGATCCCGACCAGCAGCGCCCCGATCAGGCCCGGGCCGGCGGTCGCGGCGACCGCGTCGACCTCGTCCAGGGTCACCCCCGCCTCCTCCAGTGCCGCCTCGACCACGGGCTCGACCAGCTCCAGGTGGTGGCGCGCGGCGACCTCGGGGACGACGCCGCCGAAGCCCTCGTGGGCCTTCGCCTGCGAGGAGATCACGTTGCTGAGGATCCGCGGCCCGTCGAGGACGGCGGCGCAGGTGTCGTCGCAGGAGGTCTCGATCGCCAGCAGCTTCATCCGGCCCTCAGTCGAGCCACATGATCAGGGCGTCCTCGCCGTTGTCGTGGTAATAGCGAGGACGGACGCCGGCGGAGCGGAACCCGAAGCGTTCGTACATCCCGATCGCGCGGCGGTTGGAGACGCGGACCTCGAGCGTGAACGGCAGCGTCCCCTGCGACTCCTCGATCAGGCGCCGCATCAGCTGCCCGGCGACGCCGCTGCCGCGGCTGCCGGGGGCGACGGCGATGTTCATCAGGTGCCAGACCTGGTCGTAGCGGGAGCAGATCACGTAGCCGAGCAGCTCGCCGCCAGCGCTGGCGGCGAGGCAGATCCCCGACGGCTTCGAGAGCTCGAGGACGAACATCGCCAGTGACCAGGGGGTCGGGAACGATCGCCGCTCGATCGAGATCACCGCCGGCAGGTCGCTGTAGGCGAGCCTGCGGACCTGGACCTCTCGTTTCAGCTCATTTGGCTCTTTGTGAAGCGTCTCGCTCACGCCACCGCTCCGCGTCGGGGGGTCTCAGATAGATCGGGGCGAGCCCGTCGGGCTCCGAGCCGCCCGCCGCCGCCAGCGCGCAGACGTGTCGCGCGGCGACCCGGTGGACGGGATCGGAATCGTCCGCTATCCGGACGCCGTCTCGGGCCAGCTCGTCCCGGAATCGTACCGCCCCCGAGCCGGCGACCGTCGGCGTTTCGCCCAGCCCCGCGACCCGCTCGGCCAGCTCCTCGGGCCGGTAGACGGCGGGCTCCCAGGTCCGCGACCCGTCGGCGTCGTAGAGCGCGGCGAAGACCTCGCCGCGCCAGCCGTCCAGCACCGCCAGCGCTCGCCTGTTCCTTTTCGTTGCTATGTCCCCAGAAGGAACAGTCGAAGCGTCGACCTCGCGGATCCCGGCGGCCAGGGCGTCGAGGGTGCAGACCCCGCGCGCCGGCAGCCCGAGACTGACGCCGAGGCCGCGGGCGCTGGCGATCCCGACCCGCAGGCCGGTGAAGGTGCCGGGGCCGAGCCCGACCGCGAGCAGGTCGACCGCGTCCCAGCCGCCGGCCGCCGCGGCCGCCGCCTCGACCTCCTCCAGCAGCCGGGTCGCGTGCAGGGGCCTCCCCTCGGGGGAAAGCCCCAGCTGCGACTCGTGCAGGACCTCGCCGTCGCGCCAGGCGCAGGCGACGGTGTCGACCGTCGCGGTGTCGAAGCCGACGACTACCAGGGGTGCGCTACCCCGTCACCGTGAAAGCCCAGGAACCGACTTTCTTCCCTTTGACGTACCAGCTGACGACGTGCTTGCCGACGATCGTCGAGGTGATCTTGTTGACGTAGAGGGTCCCCTGTTCGGCTTTCTGAGCCTGGGCGCAGAGGTTTTTCCCGCTCGGGAACTTGACGCAGACGCTGTAGGAGACGTCGCCGGCGAGGCTCTTGAAGAAGGCGCCCTTCTTGGCTTTCTTCGGGCACTTGTGGGCGGGCTTGGCGTTGCGGGAGACCCCGCAGCCGACGTAGTGCTTGTAGGCGGCCGCGCTGGCCGAAGCGGGCACCGCCGCGATCAGCAATCCGCTCACCAACATCACCGCCGCGAGCGCCTTCAGTCCCTTCATCCCGTCCTAGCCTTTCCTCGTCGAGTTCCGAGCGCCGATGCTAGCTGGCGCACCTCCCTGAACACTCCCGGCACCGGATTGGTGCGCCGCTGCCGCTTCCCTACCCGTTCCAGTCGACCTCGATCCGCCGCCGCTCCTCGTCGACGTGGGCGAGGCGGACCTCGAGGGCGGGACGGTCGAGCCGGCCGGAGCCGGCGCCGGGCCACTCGACGAAGCCGACCCCCTCCGGGCGCAGGTAGTCGTCGAGCAAGGCCGGGTCCTCGCCCTCGAGGGTCTGCAGGCGGTAGAGGTCGAGGTGGGAGACCGGCAGCCGGCCGCCCTGGTAGCGCTGGCCGATCGTGAAGGTCGGCGAGGTGACCGGTCCGGGGACCCCGAGGGCGCGACAGGCGCCGCGGACCAGGGTCGTCTTGCCGGTCCCGAGCTCGCCGGAGAGGAGGACGACGTCGCCTGCTTTCAGGTCGGCGGCGATGCGGGCGCCGAGCTCTTCGGTTCCGGCGGCGCCGTCGGTTTCGACTACCTCGGTGGGCATCGCTGCCGTTCTACCCGAAGAAGCCGAGCTGGTCGGCCGGCGGCGGAGGCGGCGCGTCCTCGCCGGCTTCCGCCTCGGCGATCTCCTCCGTGCTCGGCGTCGGCTCGGGCAGCGGCCGCTGCAGCAGCTCCGGGATCGTCGCGAAGTCGGCCCGCAGCGTCTCCTTGACCGCGGGGGTGCGCAGCGCGGCGGCGGGGTGGAAGAGCGGCAGCAGGTAGACGGCGCGGCCGCCGAGCTCGTGCACCTGCGGGGTGCCGCGGACCTTGGTGATCCCGGTCGGGCTGCCGGTCAGCAGCTTCGTCGAGAAGTTGCCGAGCGTGCAGAGGACGCGGGGCTCGATCAGCCGCACCTGCTCGAACAGGTAGGGCTTGCAGGCCTCGATCTCCAGCGGCTGGGGGTCGCGGTTGCCGGGCGGGCGCGACTTGAGCACGTTGGCGATGAAGACGTCGTCGCGGGCGAGCCCGATCTCCTCCAGCATCTGGTTCAGCAGCTGTCCGGCACGGCCGACGAACGGCAGCCCCTGGCGGTCCTCGTCGGCCCCCGGCGCCTCGCCGACGAACATCAGGTCGGCGTCGGCGTTGCCGGCCCCGAACACCGCCTTGGTCCGGGTCTCGTAGAGAGGGCATTTGGTGCAGCCCTGGACCTCCTTGTAGAGGTCGACCAGCCGTTCCCGCCGCTCCTCGGCGCTCGCGCTCACGGCTTCTCCCCCGCCGCCCGCCGCTTGCGCGACTCGGCCATCCGGTCCTGCCGCGCCGCCTCCCGCTCCCGCCGCCGCGATTCGTCGGCGCGCACCCCGGCGCCGCGCGGCTGGCGCCCGGGCGGCGAGACCTCGGAATAGAGCCGGCGACTGCGCTCGGCGCCGCAGCTGGGGCAGGCGACGGCCTCCCCCGCCGCGACCAGCTCCTCGAAGCGTGCCCCGCACTCCCCGCACTCGAACTCGTAGATCGGCATGCCGCCCCATCGTAGTTCGCCGCAACTCGGTACCGGCCGTTCGAATACTCTGCGCCGATGAAGGCAAGGGGATGCGCGATGATTCTGCTCTGCGCGACGGCGATGTTGTCGGCGTTGCCGGCGGCCGCGAGCGCTGGGAAGACCCACGCATTCAAGCTCGGGACGATCGAACTGGAAGGGTCGAACGGGTACGAAATCGAAGTCGGAATCTTCCAGGAAGACAAGAAGCGCAGCTTCGCGGAGGTCGGGGTGACGAACGGGCCACTGCACGCCACCTACGAGGTGAGAACCGAGCCGGCGCCGGGGATACACGCGGCCTTCGGCTCGCTCGGCCAGCTCGACGTCAGCTTCCAGCGGCGAAAGAAGGTGGTGACGTACCCGGAAGCCAACTGCCCCTGGGTCTTCGAAAAAGGCGTCTTCCGCGGCAGCTTCCGCTTCGTCGGCGAGGGCGGCTACACCGTGGTCGAAGCGGTGAATCCCCAAGGGACGCAGTTCCGACTTCCCCATGGCTTCTGCGGCTTCAAAGACGATCGCCGGGCGCGGCCGTTCCTGGGGCTGGAGCAGAGGGTGCTGGCGGCGGAAAAAAGCGAAGAGGGGCGCGTCGTCTCATTCAACGCCTCCCAGGAAGCGTTCGTCGACAGGCCTTCCTTTCACGCCTCGCTGGGCGAAAAGGTCGAAGGGATGAACATCGAGCGCAGCGCTAAGACGCCGGGCAAGAAGGGGTCCTTCACCAGCGCCGGCACCACCCGCGGCTCCGTTCACCCGCCGGCGCCGTTCGTCGGCAGCGCCCTCTTCCGCCACCCAGCCGGGAAACCGGCCACCTGGACCGGCTCGCTGATGGTCTCCTTGCCCGGCGCTCCCGAAGTCCCACTCGCGGGCGAAGGCTTCGCCGCCAGCCTCTGCCCGCGGATCTCCATCCTCTCGAGCTGCCTGAAGCGCTAAAGCCCCGCTACGGCAGCGGCTCCCACTCCCAGCCCTTGGCGCTGGCGAGGCTCTCCTCGCTGAGGTAGCGGCGGAACTCGTCGAGCTCGGCCGGCTCGACGCTGTAGACGTGCTGGGGCTCGGGGAAGTGGCGGCTGCGGACCTCGCGGCTGTAGCGGCCGACCGCGTCGACCATGGTCTCGTGGACGTCGGCGTAGCGCTTGACGAACTTCGCCATGTGGCCGGTGGTGATCCCGAGCAGGTCGTGGAAGACGAGGACCTGGCCGGAGGTGCCGGCGCCGGCGCCGATCCCGATCGTCGGCACCTGGAGCTTCTTGACGATCTCGTCGGTGATCGCCGAGGGGACGGCCTCGATCACGATCGCGAAGCAGCCGACCGACTGCAGGGCGAGGCAGTCCTCGAGCAGCTTGATCGCGCTCTTGGCGCTCTTGCCCTGAGCTTTGTAGCCGCCGAGGGCGGTCGCGGTCTGCGGGGTGAGGCCGACGTGGCCCATCACCGGGATGCCGGAGTTGACGATCGCCCTGGCGCGCTCGACGATGACACCGCCGGCCTCGAGCTTGACCGCCTGGCAGCCGGTCTCCTTGACCAGGCGCTGGGCGCTGCGGATCGCTTCCTCGTTGCTCGCCTCGTAGCTGCCCATCGGCATGTCGCCGACCATCAACGGCGTCGTCAGGCCGCGGCGGACGGCTTTGCCGAGGATCACCATCTCGTCCATCGAGACCATCTCGGTTCCGGGGTAGCCGAGGACGACGTTGGCGGCGGAGTCGCCGACGAGGACGATGTCGACGCCGGCCGCCTCGGCGACGGTCGCCGAGGGGTAGTCGTAGGCGGTGACCATCACGATCGGCTCGCCGTTGGCCTTCATCTCGCCGAGGCGCGGCAGGCCGACCGGTTTGCGGTCGGAGGTCGGAGCGGTGTGGGAGCGGCCGCCGGAGCTCATTTGAGGAGGACCTCCGGGTGCGAGTCGATCGCGATCGCCTTGTTGTCGTCGTCGACGTGGACGACGACCGGGTCGTAGCGCTCGAGGTCCGACTCGTCGTAGGCGCCGAAGGAGGCGACGATGATCTTGTGGCCGGGCTCGACCAGGTGGGCGGCGGCCCCGTTGACCTGCATCGTCCCGGATCCCGGTTCGCCGTCGATCACGTAGGTGACGAAGCGGGAGCCGTTGTCGACGTCCCAGACGTGGACCTGCTCGTTGGTGATCAGATCGGCGCCGGCCATCAGCTCGGTGTCGATCGTGATGCTGCCGATGTAGTCGACGTCGCAGTCGGTCACGGTCGCCCGGTGGATCTTCGACTTCAGCATCTGTCTCTGCACGGTCTCCCCTTTCGGGCTTAGGTGTCGCTGCTTGCGGTTGGTCGGATCAAGACGTTGTCGATCAGGCGGGCGGCGCCGACGCGGGCGGCGACGGCGACGAGGACGGGGCGGTCGGCGAGCCGCTCGACCGGCTCCAGCGTCTCCGCGTCGCGGGCCTCGAGGTACTCGGGCTCGACACCGGCGGCGGCGAGCTCACGCCGAGCGGCGTCGAGGCCGGCGGCGAGGGAGCCGGCGCGAGCCTCGCCCTCGGCCGCCCCGAGGGCGCGGAAGAGCGCCGTCGCGCGTTCGCGGTCGGCCGGCTCCAGGTAGGCGTTGCGGCTGCTCATCGCCAGCCCGTCCGGCTCGCGCACGATCGGCAGCACCTCGATCCGGACCGGGAAGTCGAGGTCGCGGACCATCCGGCGGATCACCACCGCCTGCTGCGCGTCCTTCTGGCCGAAGTAGGCGACGTCGGGGCCGACGAGGTTGAAGAGCTTGGCGACGACGGTGGTGACGCCGCGGAAGTGCTCGGAGCCGCGGCGGCCCGGGTCGCCGTCGAGGACGTTGGTCAGCGGGCCGCTGACCTCGACCGCGGTCGAGGCGTCGGCGGCGTAGACCTCGGAGACGGGCGGGGCGAAGACGATGTCGGCGCCGGCCTCGGCGGCGAGCCGCAGGTCGCGGTCCTCGTCGCGCGGGTAGCGCTCGAGGTCCTCGTCGGGGCCGAACTGGGTCGGGTTGACGAAGAGGCTCATCACCACCAGGTCGCACCCGGCGCGGGCGGCGCGGATCAGCGAGAGGTGCCCCTCGTGCAGGTAGCCCATCGTCGGCACCAGCCCGATCGCCAGCCCCTGGCGGCGCGCCGGCTCTAGCGCAGAGCGGAGCTCGGCCTTGGTGCGCAGGGCGGGGGCGGCCACGGTGGGACGAGGGTTATCGGCGAGGAGATTGGAGTTCATAGGTCCATGCCCAGGGGGTCACGGCCGTGCAGAGCAAAATTATAGGCACGCTTTGTGGCGCTTCTGTGACAAATGAAGCGAAAAGTTCGCTAACTGGTGACGGGCGATGAACGGAATTCGATCCTGCGGATCGGCTTCGCCGGCGCCCCGGCCGCGATCGTGCCGCCCTCGACGTCGCGGTTGACGACCGAGTTGGCGCCGACGACGCAGCGGTCGCCAACGCTGACGCCGCTGGTGACCACGCAGTTGACCCCGAACCAGCAGTTGTCGCCGATCTTCACCGAGCCCTTGCTGGTGAAGCCCTGCCAGGTGATCGGCTGCTCGGGGTCGTCGTAGCGGTGCTCGGCGTCGCCGACGAAGCAGCCGTTGGCGAACATCGTGTGGTCGCCGATCGCGACGCTCTCCTGGGCGGCGATCATCACGCCTCGGTTGAGGAAGCAGCCCTCGCCGATCTCGATCCGCGCCCCCGGCGCCAGCGTCAGCCAGCAGCCCGGCTCCAGCAGCGTCCCCTCGCCGATCACGAGCCGCCCCTCGTCGAGCGCCTCGAGGATCTCCCCCTCGACCGGGTGGCGGACGAAGAAGCCGCCCCGCGCCGCGTGCCGGTTGATCCGCCAGCGCCGCAGCAGCCGCCGGTTGCGCTCGTACCAGCGCCGCTTCTGCCACCAGAGCTTCCAGCCACCCATCGAGCCGTAGACTCGCAGGCGTGACGGACCTGCGCGGCGGCATCGACCTCGGCGGCACCAAGATCCAGACGGCGATCGTCGACGGCCGCGGCGACGTCACCGGTCAGGCGCGGCGGCCGACGCCGACCAGCGGCGGCCCCGAGGACGTGGCGGCGGCGATGGCCGACGCGCTCCAGGAGGCGGCGAAGGAAGCGGGCGTGGAGAGCGGCGAGCTCGCCGGAATCGGCGTCGGCTCGCCCGGGGACGCCGACGAGAAGACCGGCGTCGTCTCCTCGGCGAAGAACCTGCCCGGATGGGAAGGCAGCTTCCCGCTCGCCGAAAAGCTGAAGGAGACGCTGGGGACCGAGGTCCGGATCGGCAACGACGTCCAGGTCGCGACCGAAGCCGAGTTCCATCTCGGCGCCGGCCAGGAGTTCCAGAGCCTGCTCGGCGTCTTCTGGGGGACCGGCGTCGGCGGCGGACTGATGCTCGACGGGAAGCCGTGGCTGGGCCGGGGCGCCGCCGGGGAGATCGGCCACATGGTCGTCAAGCGGGGCGGCGCCAAGTGCCCCTGCGGGCGCAAGGGCTGTCTCGAGGCCTACGCCGGCCGCTCGGCGATGGAAGCCGAGGCCCGGCGCCAGCACGAAGAGGGCCAGAAGACCGACCTCTTCCACCTGATGGAGAAGCACGACAAACCGCGGCTGACCAGCGGGATTTGGGAGCGGGCGCTCGACCACGGCGACCACCTGGCCGAGAAGCTGATCGAGCGCGCGGTCGAGGCACTGGGGACGGGGATCGCCTCCGCCGTCAACCTCGTCGACCCCGAAGCGGTGATCCTCGGCGGCGGTCTCGGCGTCCGCTTCGGCGAGCGGCTGATGGACCCGCTCCGCGAGGAGATGTCCAAGCACCTCTTCGTCGACGAGCGCCCGCCCGCGGTCCGCGTCGCCTCGCTCGGCGATCTAGGTGGCGCAATCGGCGCCTCCCTGCTGTTCTCGCGCTAAACCCGGCCCGAGGTCTGGCGCTGCTGGCGGGCGACCGCGTCGACCAGGACCGCCAGCAGGAGGACGCCGCCGGTGACCATCAGTTTCACCGCCGAGGAGAGCGAGAGCAGATCCATCCCGTTGGAGATCGAGCCGATCACCAGCGCGCCCAGCAGCGCCGTCCAGACCGAGCCGCGGCCGCCGAAGAGGCTGGTTCCGGCGATCACCGGCCCGGCGATCGCTAGCAGCAGGAGTTCGTTGCCGCCGGAGTTCTGGTTGACAGCGAAGAGGCGGGAGGCGGCCATGACGCCGCCGATCGCCGCCATCGTGCCGGAGATCGTGAAGACCGCGACCCGCACCCGGTTGACGTGGATGCCGGCGCGCCGCGCAGCCTCCGCGTTGCCGCCGACGGCGAAGACGTGGCGGCCGAAGGTGGTCTGTTTGGCGACGTACTCCATCCCGACCACGAAGGCGAGCAGGATCATCACCGCCAGCGGCACGCCGCGATCTGAGTTGAGGATGGCGACAGCGACGATCACGATCGCGGCGAGGAGGACGAAGCGGACGATCTGGGAGATCGCGTTGGTGTCCCCCAGGCCGGCGGCCACCCGGCGGCGGTAGCCGACCGCGAGGGCGGCGCCGTAGGCGCCGATGATCACCGCGGCGAAGATCCACCCGACCGTGTCGGAGTAGAAGATGTTGGCGAGGCCGGTGATCTTCGGGTCGTTGATGTTGAGCGAGCCGGTCTTCCCCAGCACCTGCAGGAGCGCCCCTTCCCAGGCCAGCAGGCCGGCCAGGGTGACGACGAAGGAGGGGACGACGAAGCGGCTGAAGAGCGAGCCCTGCAGGCAGCCGATCGCGGCGCCGGTCGCGATTCCGGCGGCGATCGCCAGGTAGGCGTTCCAGCCGTGTTTGACGCTCAGCACCGACATCACCGCGGCCGAGAGGCCACTGACCGCGCCGACGGAGAGGTCGATCTCACCAAGCAGGAGGACGTAGACGATGCCGACCGAGATCAGCCCGATCGTGGTGATCTGCAGCATCAGGTTGGTCAGGTTCTCGGCCGAGAGGAAGCGGTCTTCCTGGACCTGGAAGATGATCGCGATCACGACCAGGCCGAGCACGACCCGGACCGAGGAGAGGTCACCCTGGACGATCCGCCGCAGGGTTTCTCCGGTCGACGGACGGTCCTCGGTCGTCTCCTCGGCGGTCGCCGCTTCGGTCGCGCTCACGATTTCTCCCCCTCCTCAGCGGAGTGCTCGTTCCTCTCGCCGCCGTCGCCGACGCCGGTGATCGCGCCGACGACGTGCTCCTCGGTGGTTTCTTCGGCCTTGAACTCGCCGGCGGCGCGGCCGAGCCGGAGGACGAAGACGCGGTCGGCGACCGCGAAGACGTCGGCCAGGTTGTGGCTGATGACGACGACGCCGAGGTCGCGCTCGCGCAGGCGCCGGATCAGCTCCAGCACCTGTTTGGTCTGCGGCACCCCGAGCGCCGCCGTCGGCTCGTCGAGGAGGACCACCTTGGGGTCGCCGAGCAGCGAGCGGGCGACGGCGACCTGCTGGCGCTGACCGCCGGAGAGGGTCCCGACCTCGCTGCGCAGGCTGGGGATCGTCACCGCCAGGTTCGAGAGCAGGTCGGCGGTCTCGTGCTCCATCTTCACCTCGTCGAGCTGGCGCGAGACCTGGCCCGGGCCGGCCGAGACCTGCTCGCGGCCGAGGAAGAGGTTGGCGACGACGTCGAGGTTGTCGCAGAGGGCGAGGTCCTGGTAGACGGTCGCGATCCCCAGTTCGGTCGCGTCCTGGGGTCCTTTGATCCGCACTTCCTCGCCCTCGAAGCGGATCTTCCCCCCGTCCGGGGAGTAGATGCCGGCGATCGCCTTGACCAGAGTCGACTTGCCGGCCCCGTTGTCGCCGACGAGGCCGACCACCTCACCGGCGTGGACGGCGAAGTCGACCCGGTCCAGAGCCTGGACCGGGCCGAATCGCTTGCTTACTCCCTCCAGCTCGAGGAGTGGAGTGCCGTCCGCCATCTCAACCGGAGATTCCCGCTTCTTTGCAGTCGGCCGCGTAGGGGCCGGTGCAGAGTTCGGAGGCGCTGACGAACCCGTCTTTGATCACCGTGTCCTTGATGTTGTCCTTGACCACCGCGACCGGTTCCAGGATCGCCGAGGGGACGTCGGCCTTGCCGTTGTTCACTTCTTCGGTGACTTTGTCCTGCGGCAGTTCTTCGCCGTTGCCGAGCGCGATCGCGAATTCGGCGGCGATTTCGGCCTGCGGCGGGATCGCCTTGTAGATCGTCATGAACTGCTGGCCGGCGAGGATCCGCTGCAGGCCGGCGACGGTCGAGTCCTGACCGGTGACGGGCACTTCTTCGGGGTTGATCCCGGCCCCTTTGAGGGCCGCGATCGCGCCGCCGCCGGTGTCGTCGTTGGCAGCGTAGATGCCGTGGAACCCGCTCTTGCCGAGCGCGGTGATCGCCTGCTGCGCCTCACGCTGGGCGTTTTCCGCCGTCCAGCCGGGGGTGTCGTATTCCTTCGCGACTTTGACTCCCGCTTCTTCGAAGCCCTTGTTCGAGCCCTTCTTGAAGAGCGCCGCGTTGGGGTCGGCGGGGTCGCCGTTGATCTTGATGATCGGGCCGCTCGGGTTCCCGTCTTCCTTCAGTTTTTCCGCCAGCGTTTCGGCCTGCAGTTCGCCGACCCGTTCGTTGTCGAAGGAGACGTAGGCGTCGACTTCGCTGTTTTCGATCAGGCGGTCATAGCTGACCACCGGCACGCCCTGGGCGTTGGCCCGTTCGGCGATCGCCGCCGCCGATTTGGAGTCCATCGGGTCGAGGACGAGGACTTCGGCGCCTTTGGTCAGCGCCGCTTCGCCCTGCGACTGCTGCTTTTCGGCATCGCCGCCGGCGTTGAAGTAGATGACTTCGCATTCGGGGCACTTTTCTTTGACCGATTTTTCGAAGTCGGGCTTGTCGTTGGTTTCGTAGCGGGGGGTTTCGTTTTCCGGGAGCAGGAGGGCGATCGTCGCGCTGCCGCCACCGCCACCTCCCCCGCCGCCGCTGCTGCCGGTCGTGTCGCTGCTGCTGCCGCAGCCGGCGATCAAAATTCCAAGGGCAAGCAACGCGCATCCGGTTAACACGAGCGGTCGCAACAACGCTGGTCTGGACATGACCCTCCTCCTCAGGGATTGGCACCCGACCACTACCCCGGTGCAGACGTTTCATTCACCCGATGCGGGAGAGATGTCAATCCTGGCCAATCGGCAGCAAGGAATGCCGAACCGTTGGCCTAGGCGGCCACAGGCTCACGCCTGCGACGCTTCGGCTTCGCCGCCTGCACCAGGTCGGCGAGGAAGCTGCCGGTGTAGGAGCCGGCGACCGCCGCGACCTCCTCCGGGGTGCCGGTGGCGACGATCTGCCCACCCTCTTCCCCGCCCTCGGGGCCGAGGTCGACGAGCCAGTCGGCGGTCTTGATCACGTCGAGGTTGTGCTCGATCACGACCACGGTGTTGCCAGCGTCGACGAGGCGGCCGAGGACGTCGAGCAGGCGCTGGACATCGGCGAAGTGAAGGCCGGTGGTCGGCTCGTCGAGGATGTAGAGGGTGTCGCCGGTGGCGACTTTAGAGAGCTCGGTGGCGAGCTTGACCCGCTGCGCCTCGCCGCCGGAGAGGGTGGTCGCCGGCTGCCCGAGGCGGATGTAGCCGAGGCCGACGTCGTTGAGGGTGCGCAGGCGGCGGGCGATCTTCGGCACGTTCTCGAAGAACTCGACCCCTTCCTCGACCGACATCTCGAGGACGTCGGCGATGTTCTTGCCCTTGAAGCGGACCTCGAGCGTCTCACGGTTGTAGCGCTTGCCGTGGCACTGCTCGCAGGGGACGTAGACGTCGGGCAGGAAGTGCATCTCGATCTTGATCTGGCCGTCGCCTTTGCAGACCTCGCAGCGGCCGCCCTTGACGTTGAAGGAGAAGCGTCCCGGCTTGTAGCCGCGCGCCCGCGCCTCCTGGGTCTGGGTGAAGATCTGGCGGATGTGGTCGAAGAGGCCGGTGTAGGTGGCCGGGTTGGAGCGCGGGGTGCGGCCGATCGGCGACTGGTCGATGTTGATGATCTTGTCGATCTGGTCGAGGCCGTCGATGCCGTCGTGCGAGCCCGGCCGCAGCTTCGCCTGGTGGAGGCGGTTGGCGACCGCGTGGTGCAGGGTCTCGTTGACCAGGGTCGACTTGCCCGAGCCGGAGACGCCGGTGACGCAGCAGAACACCCCGAGCGGGATCTCGACGTCGACGTCCTTGAGGTTGTGTTCGCGGGCGCCCCGGACCAGCAGGTTGCCGGTCGGCCGGCGGCGCCGCTCCGGCAGCTCGATCTTTTTCTTCCCGGAGAGGTACTGGCCGGTCAGCGAGGAGGCGTTCTTCGAGACCTCCTTCGGGGTGCCGGCGGCGATCACGTGGCCGCCGTGCTCGCCGGCGCCGGGGCCGAGGTCGACGAGGTGGTCGGCCGCCATCATCGTGCCCTCGTCGTGCTCGACCACGATCACCGTGTTGCCGAGGTCGCGGAGGCGGTCGAGGGTCGCGATCAGCTTCTCGTTGTCGCGCTGGTGGAGGCCGATCGAGGGCTCGTCGAGCACGTACATCACCCCGACCAGGTGGGAGCCGATCTGGGTCGCGAGCCGGATTCGCTGCGCCTCGCCGCCGGAGAGGGTGCGGGCCGAGCGGGCCAGCGAGAGGTAGCCGATGCCGACGTTCTCGAGGAAGGAGAGCCGCTCGGTGATCTCGCGCACGATCAGCCGCGCGATCGCCCGCTCGGTCTCGGTCATCTCCAGCTCGCGGATCCAGGCCGAGGCGGCGCGGGCGGAGAGGTCGGTGTACTCGGAGATGCTGAGGCCGCCGATCTTGACCGCGAGGCTCTCCGGCCGCAGCCGGGCGCCGTGACAGGCCGGGCATGGCTGCTCCGCCATGTAGCCCTCGATGCGCTCGCGATTGGACTCCGAGTCGGTCTCCTCGTAGCGCCGCTGCAGGTTGTTGACGATCCCCTCGAAACGGACCTTGTAGGAGCGGCGGCGGCCGAATCGGTTGGTGTAGCTGACGTGGTGGCGCTCGTCGCCGGTGCCGTAGAGGAAGATCTCCCGCTCGTCGGGCTTCAGCTTGGACCAGGGCTTGTCGACGTCGACGTCGTAGGCCTCGGCGACGGAGGCGATCAGCCGCTTCCAGTAGGCGGTGATGCCGCGGTTCCAGGGCTGCAGTGCGCCCTCGGCGAGCGAGAGGGTCGGGTCGGGGACGACCAGCTCGGGGTCGATCACCCGCTGGAAGCCGAGCCCGTGGCAGCGGTCGCAGGCGCCGTGGGGGGAGTTGAAGGAGAAGATCCGCGGCTCCAGCTCGGGGATCGAGGTGCCGCACTCGAGGCAGGCGAACTGCTCGGAGAAGAGCATCGTCCCGCCCGGATACTCGGCGTCCTTGCTGCCGGCCGCGCCCTTGCCCTCGAGGATCTCCACTTCGACCAGACCGGCGGCGAGCCCGGCCGCCGCTTCGACCGACTCCGAGAGGCGGCGCCGCAGGTCGGTCTTCATCACCAGCCGGTCGACGACGATCGAGATGTCGTGTTTGTACTTCTTGTCGAGCTCGATCTTCTCGTCGAGGCGGACCAGCTCGCCGTCGATCTTGGCCCGCGAGTACCCCTCCAGCCGCATCTGGTCGAGCAATTTGCCGTACTCGCCTTTGCGGCCGCGGACGACCGGCGCCATCACCATGAACTTGGTCCCGTCCTCCAGCGTCATCAGCCGGTCGACGATCTGCTCCTGGGTCTGGCCGGTGATCTCCTCGCCGCACTCGGGGCAGTACGGGGTGCCGATCCGCGCCCAGAGCAGGCGCAGGTAGTCGTAGATCTCGGTCACGGTGCCGACCGTCGAGCGCGGGTTGCGCGAGGTCGTCTTCTGGTCGATCGAGATCGCCGGCGAGAGCCCCTCGATCGAGTCGACGTCGGGCTTCTCCATCAGCCCGAGGAACTGCCGTGCATAGGCCGAGAGCGACTCCACGTAGCGCCGCTGTCCCTCGGCGTAGATCGTGTCGAAGGCAAGGCTCGACTTCCCCGACCCGGAGAGGCCGGTGATCACGATCAGCGCGTCCCGGGGCAGCTCGACGTCGACGTCCTTGAGGTTGTGCTCCCGGGCGCCGGAGATGACGATTCGCTCAGAGGCTGCCACTCGTACCGATTCTAGCCAGGCGAACAGATGTTCCCTCGGGTGTGCCGGCCCTTTGCACTGCTATGCGGGACAAAAGGCCGGCGCGCTCAGCCCAGCGCCGCCGCGAGCTTGCGGCGGTAGGCGCGGGCGGTGGGGTCGGCGGGGTCGAGGTCACTGAGGACGCCGACGATGGCGCGGCGGAGGTCGTCGCGGCTGTGGTTCTCCGTGCGCTCCAGCTCCTCGATCAGCGCGTCGAGGGCCGGCTCGCGCTCGCCGCGGTCGAGGGCGGCGAAGGCGTCGCGGGCGATGCCGGCCCTGGCGAGGCGGATGCGGGCGGCGATGCCGGCGGCGGCGAAGTCGCCGTCGTGGCCCTCCACCGCCTCCAGGGCCTCGTTTTCGGCCCCGCGCTCCAGCCGCGCCTGCGCCAGGGCGACGGCGAGATCGGCGCGGCGGGGCTCCAGCTCGGCCGCCTCGCGCAGCGAGAGCTCGTCGCCGGCCGCCAGCAGCTCGTCGGCGCGAGAGGGAACGAGGGAGTCGAAGAAGGCATCGACCCGGGCCGGTGGCAGAGCGCCGACGAACTCGTCGACGACGCCGCCGTCGCGGAAGGCCTTGACGGCCGGGATCCCCTGGACCCTGAACAGCGAGGAGAGCTGCGGGTTGGCGTCGACGTCGACCTTGGCCAGCACCACCTTGCCCTCGCGGGCGGCCGCGGCCTTCTCCAGCGCCGGGCTCAGCGCCTTGCACGGCCCGCACCAGTCCGCCCAGAAGTCGACCACGACCGGCAGCTGCCGCGAACGTTGCAGTACCTCCGCCTCGAAGGTCTCTTCGTCGACCACTACGGACATTTTTCGAGCTTAATCGCGCTGGCTCGCCAGCCAAGGCCAGGCACGCCTACGCGGGTGACAACTTCCGCTTCTCAGGTCCCCGCCGTCATCCCGTCCAAGTCGCGGCGCAGTTCGCGCAGCTCGTCGCGGATCCGGCCTGCCTCCTCGAAGCGGAGGTCGTCGGCCGCCGCCAGCATCTCCTCCTCCAGAGCGACGATCGTCTTCTCCAGCTCCTCGGGGCCGGCGAATTCCTCGGCCCGTTTGCGCCGGCGCTTGCGCGGCGCCCGGTCCTCCATCGCCAGGAACTCGGTCATCTCGGAGATGCCTTTGCGCACCGTCTCCGGCGTGATCCCGTGCTCCTCGTTGTAAGCCAGCTGGATCTCGCGGCGGCGGTCGGTCTCGCGCATCGCCGCCCGCATCGCCTCGGTCTCCTTGTCGGCGTACATCAGCACCCGCCCGTTGACGTTCCGCGCCGCCCGCCCGATCGTCTGAACGAGGCTGGTCTCGCCGCGCAGGAAGCCCTCCTTGTCGGCGTCGAGGATCGCCACCAGCGAGACCTCGGGCAGGTCGAGCCCCTCGCGCAGGAGGTTGACGCCGACGAGGACGTCGTACTCCCCCAGCCGCAGGTCGCGGACGATCTGGATCCGTTCCAGGGTGTCGACCTCCGAGTGCAGGTAGCGAACCTTGACCCCGTACTCGAGCAGGTAGGCGGTCAGGTCCTCGGCCATCTTCTTGGTCAGGGTCGTGACCAGGGTGCGGTCGCCCTGCTCGGCCACCCGCTTCACCTCGTTCATCAGGTCGTCGATTTGGTTCCGGGTCTCCCGCAGTTCGATCTCGGGGTCGACGATCCCGGTCGGGCGGACGATCTGCTCGACCGTGCGGCTCGATTCGGCTTTCTCGAACGGGCCCGGCGTCGCCGAGACCATCACCAGCTGGGGAACCCGCTGCAGGAACTCGTCGAACTTGAGTGGCCGGTTATCGATCGCCGAGGGCAGCCGGAAGCCGAAGTCGACCAGGGTCGTCTTCCGCGACCGGTCGCCCTCGTACATGCCGCCGATCTGCGGGACCGTCTGGTGGGACTCGTCGACGAAGACGACGAAGTCGTCGGGGAAATAGTCGATCAGGGTGTGCGGCGGGCTGCCCGGGGGGCGGCCGTCGAGGATCCGCGAGTAGTTCTCGATCCCGGAGGTGAAGCCGAGCTCCTTGATCATCTCCAGGTCGTACATCGTCCGCTGCCGCAGCCGGTGCGCCTCCAGCTGCTTGCCCTCCGCTTCGAGCTCGGCCGTCCGTTGTTCCAGTTCGGCCCGGATCTCGTCGACGGCGCGGTCGACCGTCTCGTCTTTGGTCACGTAGTGCGAGGCCGGCCAGACGGAGACGTGGTCGATCACGTCGAGGACCTCGCCGGTCAGCGGGTCGAAGTGCTGGATCCCCTCGATCTCGTCGCCGAATAGCTGGATCCGGTAGGCCGACTCGGCGTAGGAGGGCATGATCTCCAGCACCTCGCCGCGGACCCGGAAGGCGCCGCGCCCCAGCACCTGGTCGTTGCGCTGGTACTGCATCTTCACCAGCTTGCGGAGGACGTCGTCGCGGTCGATCTCCTTGCCGACCTGGAAGAGCTGCATTTTTTCGTTGTAGACCTGAGGCGAGCCGATCCCGTAGATGCACGAGACCGAGGCGACGATGATCACGTCGCGGCGGGCGAACAGCGCCGCGGTGGCGGCGTGCCGCAGCCGGTCGATCTCGTCGTTGATCGAGGAGTCCTTCTCGATGTAGAGGTCCTGGGCCGGGACGTAGGCCTCCGGCTGGTAGTAGTCGTAGTAGGAGACGAAGTACTCGACCGAGTTGCCGGGGAAGAACTCGCGGAACTCGTTGCAGAGCTGCGCGGCGAGCGTCTTGTTGTGCGCGATCACCAGGCTGGGCCGCTGCACCTCGGCGATCGTCGCCGCCATCGTGAAGGTCTTGCCGGTGCCGGTGGCGCCGAGCAGGGTCTGGAAGCGTTCGCCCTCGCGCAGGCCCTCGGCCAGCCCGGCGATCGCCTTCGGCTGGTCCGCCGTCGGGGAGTAGGCGGGGTTGAGCTCGAACTTCGGCACAGGTCAGAACATAGCTGGCGCATATGCTGGGCCCTCGATGAGGCTCTCGCGCGCCGCGCTTGCGGCTTTCTTCGCTTTCACCGGGACGATGCACTTCCTGCGGCCGCGCTTCTTCGAAGCAATCGTGCCGCCGGCGATCGAGGCTCAGAAGAGGGAGGCGGTGGCGATCAGCGGCGCGGCCGAGATCGCGGGCGCTGCTCTGGTCCTCGCCCCTGCCACCCGCCGGCTCGGCCGCTGGTGGCTGCTGGGGCTGCTGCTTGCCGTCTTCCCCGCCAACGTCCACATGGCGGTCAACCCGGAGCAGATCCGCGGCCTCGACATGCGCAGGTTCCCGCGCTGGGCGCTCTGGGCGCGGCTGCCGCTGCAGCCGCTGGCGATGGCCTGGGTCTGGCGCGCGACCCGCGGCTGAATACAATTCGTGACAGAGTTGAGGATATGGACCACCGCGACCGCTTCTCCGTGAACCTGCGCCGGGCCCGGCAGGACGCCGGCATCTCCCAGGAAGAGCTGGCCGAGCGCTGCGAAATCCACCGCACCGAGGTCTCGCTGCTCGAGCGCGGCGGCCGCGAACCGCGGCTGGGGACGATGGTCAAGCTCGCCACCGCCCTCGGCACCACCCCGGAAGCCCTCTGCTCCGGCATCGCCTGGAACCCGCAGGCACGCCAGTTCAAGGTCTCCGACCCGAGCTAAAAAAACGCGGCTCCGCCGCCGCTCAGGGCAGGCCCAGTCCTTCCAGCCCCCCGGGCAGGAGCTGTTCGAGCACGCCCTGGGCCGGACCGAGGAAGCCTTCGGCGTCGCTGAGGAAGCCCTGGGCGTCGTTGATGATTTCGATCGCCTGTTCTAGCGGTATCTGCTTCAGGGTCTGGCGCAGCGGCACCGCGATCAGCGGGCTCAGCGCCCCCGCTTCTTCGGCGTCGTCGACGGCGCGGAGGAGGCCGGCGCGGATCGCCTTCGCCAGCTTTTCGTCGTCGATGCCGTAGCGCTTTTCGAACGCTTCCCGCCGCTCCGGGGTGGTCAGCGCCAGCGCCAGCGTCTCCCGCGTCACCCCGAGCTTGCAGGCGGCGCCGTCGAGGGCGGAGATCGTGAACTGGTTGGCGATCTGGCCCAGCGACTGCGGGTTGCTCCAGGGCCGCGGCTGGCAGGGGTCCTGCACCTTCTCGGGCTCGTAGCTGGAGCCCCCGGCGGCGAGGTAGGCGCCGACGAGGACGAGGGCGGCGAGGATCGACCCGAGGACCAGCGCCTTGCCGCCGAGATTGCCGGCGCGCCCGCTCACAAGTCGACCCTCCGCGAGAGGGCGATCGGGAAGAGGGCGATCAGGCCGAGCAGCGCCGCGAGCAGGAAAGAGGTGCTGAAGGCGTGGGTGGCGCCGCGATCGAGCTGGTCCTGGAGTTCGCTCTGCAGCTGCTCGACTTCGGACCGCT
>Ga0207659_10000370_pt1 | contig 27017 bp, 21 predicted proteins | sample KBSM43metaG_FD_184330 | JGI IMG/M metagenome (GOLD analysis project Ga0207659, IMG submission 184330) | Miscanthus rhizosphere microbial communities from Kellogg Biological Station, Michigan, USA - KBS M4-3 metaG (SPAdes) (version 2) | ecosystem: Host-associated > Plants > Roots > Rhizosphere >...
CGAAGGTACTTGTGGAGATATTTGTACTCGCCGACCGTTGGACAGTCGTCGTCAAGGAGGCGCGGCGCAACGCGCGCCAACGCTATCTTGGTCGTCGAGCCGCGCCGCGTCAGCCAATCGAACATGGTCAGCCCGGCCAATCGGTCAACGGAGCTTCGCGTCGCGAATCGACTCCGCCATCGTCGGGGCATCGGAGGGCCACAACATCAGGAGGACGGCCGGCGGAACCAGGCACATCGCCAGCAGCAATGCTCCGGTGCCCATCGTGACCGACACGCCCAAGGCAATTGCGGCGACGACGATCAGCAACACCACGGCGAACCAGATTTGGAGCAATTTCAAGCGAGTAAGGTTTCGGAAATTCATGTACGAGTCCTTGTGTTTGAAGGCCTTCGATCGGTTTTCAACTCAGTCAGCATATCCGTGCGCGGTGCGTGAGATGTGTGCGAAACAGCACACTCCCACAATCAAGAGATAGGCGTGCCAGCCAGCAGTCCATGTTCGGCGACGGCGTATACTTGACACTTCAGAGCCCGCTTTCCTGAGCCCTGCGGCCAATTTCGGCCTCCAGCCCTCACCAAAGCCCATTGGAGGAACGATGAAGGGTTATGGCCAACCGTCGTCACCTGGCCCGAGCGTCACGCTTGCACCAGGCTCGTGTCCGTTCTGCCAGTCGTCGATGATTGTGACCACCTCGAAAAGCCCCGACGCCGAGAGCTATTGGCGATGTACGAATTGCGGCGAAGTCTGGAATGTGTCGCGCGCGCAGGCGGATGTCTACCGAGGGCGCCGCTGGTAGATACAACTTTGCTGATGTAGCTGACGTGGCCGGGTTGTCTAGCGAGGCACCGTGAAGTTGACGGTGACCGTTACGATGCCTTCGTAGGGGAGGGGCGTATATCGCCACCGTTTGACGGCATCGGCGGCCGCTTGCGCGAACGCGGCGTTTGTCGACTGCAGGATCTTGATCTCGCCGATCGTACCGTCGCGCCGAATGATTGCGTCGAGAACGACCGCGCCAGGAATTCTCGCGGCTTCCATCGTCCGCGGATACGTGGGAGTGATTTTCGTGAGCAGCGTCAGTCCTTCGCCAGACCCTAGTCGTACGGGACCAGATCCGCCGCCTCCCGGCGTTCCCGGCGTGCCACCCGCTTGACCACTTTCCGCCGGTTCGTCGGCCACTGCGGGAGTGGCGCGAACGGCGCGCGTGGGGGTCGTCTTCTTGGCCGGTGATACCGGCTTCACGTTCGGCGACGACGTTCCGGCGGTTCCGAGCGCTCCGGAATTGAACGCCGCCATCCCGATTTGGGATGAGGCGCCAGGGGTGAGGCGCACGGGCTGCGATCGCCCTGCGATCATCAGGCCGAGAAGCAAGGCGACGTGTAGGACAAGGACCGTCGCAAACGCCCCGCTCACGACCCGCCGATGTGGCGGAATCTCCCGAACCGGGCCTTCGACGAAGGTGATGTGATTCACACCCCTGATCCAGCAAGAGGGCTGCCACCGTACCGCTGAGGCCAGCTCAGCGAGTGGGTCGAGCTTCGCTCGCGGCCTCGACGCGCTCGGTGTTCGACTTTCGTCATTTCAGAACAGGCGCGGATAATCCGTGTCGTTGACCGGAACCGCGATGACGAGGCTCTGGCGACGCTCGACCGCGCGCCGGGCGGCCGATGCGAGTTCGTCCGGGTTGCTGGTGCGCAGGCCAGAAACTCCGCACGCCTCAGCCATCCTGACGTTGTCGATCGGCCGGAATTCGGTGCGGTACGGCTCCAGTTTTTTTCCCGCCTGCGAGATCTTGATCAGCGAATAGCTGCCGTCCTCGAGCACAATCGTGATGAACGGCGCGCCGACCCGTTCGGCGGTTTCGAGTTCCTGCGCGTTCATCGAGAACCCGCCATCACCAACTGCCGCCAGCACCGGCGATTCGGGTCGCGCCAGCTTGGCGCCGATCGCGGCACTTAATCCGTACGCCATACCCGACAACCCGTTCGACATCCAGAAGGTTTCCGGCTCGCGGCTCGGCCAGTACTGCCCGAACAGGTATTTGTGCGAGCCGACATCGGTCGTGACGATCGTCTCTCGCGGCATCACCGACGACAGCCCCTCGACGATGTCGCCGGGCCACATTGTCCCGGCTTGCGGCGTGCGATCGGTCAACATCTGCTTCCGCTTGTCCTGAAACGTTCGAAATGGCTCCGACCACGACGCCGGGGGCTGCTCGTCGACGAGCGCTTCGAGCAGTGCGCGATGGCTGACCAGCGTGGCCCCGACCGGCACGATGCCGCAGGCATTTGGCGATTCGAGCAGCCAGTGAATCGCCCGTTCGGCATGCCACGTCTTGTCGATTTCCACCGGATCGAGGCCGAAGCCGACCACCAGATCCGCCGCGGCAATCGCGTCGCACATCACGCCGTCGGCCGCCATCCCGCCGACGACACCGACGAAGTTGGCGGAAGTCTCGTCGACGATTCCCTTGACCTTCGGCGTGACGGCGACAGGAAGATTCCACTGCGTCAGCCAGCGTCGGATCGGCGCCGCATTCGCCGGGTCGACGCCGAGTCCAATCACTACCAGCGGACGTTTCGCGCCTCGCAGCGCCGACACGAGCTTGGCCGCCTGTTCGCGGGCACCGGCGCTTGGGAGTGGCGTCGGCATGAACGAACGCGCTGCCCGATTGGCGGCCGGCTTCAGCGCTTCGCGCGCGGACAGCGTGAGATAAGACACGCCGAACGGGCGCTCCATGCAGCGGGCAAGCGCCTGCGCAACAACGTCGAAGACGTTCGTGCGGGTAATCTTCTCGACGTAGCGCGCGATCGGCCGGTAGATCTCACCTAACGGCAGCAGTTGATGGGTGTGGCTCGCCGGAAAATCGTCCGGGATCTGCGCCGAGATCGCCAGCAGCGGCTCGAGGTCCAGGCAGGCGTTCGACATCGGCAGCATCAGGTTCGCCGCGCCCGGACCGAGTGTCGTCAGCACGACTCCAGGCTGACGGCGCAGCTTGCCGTAGACCGCCGCCGCGATCCCCGCGTTCGCTTCGTGGCGCATCAGCACGAAGTCCACACCGGCGAGGCGGAGCTCGTCCATCAACACGAGCACTTCACCGCCCGGAAGGCCGAAGACACGATCGATGCCTGCATCGGCCAGAACTCTTGCGATTGCGGCCGCGGTGGATGTCATTGGCGCATATCTTAACGGCACTCCGGAGGCGACCGATTCAGACACAGGACACCGCCGCACCGACGACCAGCGTCGTCAAGTTGATCGGTCCCGGCCTGCTCGTCGCCGCCGCTGGCATCGGCGCCGGCGACATCGTGTCGTCGACGATGGCGGCGTCCGCGCATGGTCTGCAACTGCTGTGGGTCGTGGCGCTGATCATCGTCCGGACGTTCACGATTGTCGGCAGCTTGTTCATTCCGTTTCTGGCCGCCACACTCATATACTTGAACAACTTCACGATCCCGCCAGCCAGCGGAGTAGCCAGGAATTCGATGCTGACGAACATCGTCCTGGTGTTCGCGTTGGCGCTGTTCGCAATCGTTGGCGCGTCCGAGGCGGGGCTGTTTCGATAATGCGCTGAAGCAGGTCTTCCAGTCGGCCTACGGCGCTTCCGTGACGCGGTTGGAATCGGAGTAGAAGGCATCCCGCGCGGCGTGTGAGCGGTTGAGAGGCTGGCGCGTCAATCCGGATAGACCGGACTCCACTGCGTCGCCATCACCCGCCGACGCCGCTCCTCATCGGTCTGCTCGGCAGCGACACCATCGCGTTGTGCCTGCAAGCCAACCGCGATGGCAATTTCCGCGGCCACCCGGCGAATGTCCGTGAGAGGAGGCAGCAGAGCGGCGGACCTGTCCCTGAGCGCGGGCGAATTGTCGCCAAGCGCCCGGGCCGCCGCCAGCATCATCGCATCGGTAACTCGCGACGCACCGGCCGCGACCACTCCGAGTCCGACGGCCGGGAAAATCAAGACGTTATTGCACTGCGCGATCGGAATGGTGCGTCCCTCATATCGGACGGGTACGAACGGCGATCCGGTCGCCACCAGCGCGCGGCCATCGGTCCATCGAATCAGATCGTCCGCGATCGCTTCGGAATTGGCGGTGGGGTTGGACAATGGAAAGATAATCGGGCGTTGAACCTTGCGGGCCATTTCCCGAACAATCGGTTCCGTGAATGCCCCGCCGACGGTCGAAAGGCCGATGAGAATGGTTGCCTCGCATTGTCCAATCACGTCGGCGAGCCCGACGTGGCCATTGAACGTGCGCGGCCATCCGGCGACACGGCACTCCAGCTGCGCGTAGACGCGCTGCTCCGGTGTGAGGTGTTGTCGAGCGGAATGCAGAAGGCCTTCTCTATCGACGATCCAGAAGCGGCTGCGCGAGTCTTCTTCCGACAGTCCGTCGCGCTGCATCGCCGCACGAAGCCCGTCGGCAACGCCGATGCCGGCCGAGCCTGCTCCGAAAATCACGATTTGCTGATCCTTCAGCGTCTCTCCAGTCACTTGGACTGCGGCAAAAACGGCTCCCAGCGTGACCGCCGCCGTTCCCTGGATGTCGTCGTTAAACGTCAGCAACTCGTTGCGGTAGCGCTGAAGAATCGGCCGGGCATGCGGCGTAGCGAAGTCTTCCCACTGCAGACACGCTCCGGGAAACTCTTGCTTCACGGCCTGAACGAATCGATCGACGAAGTCGAAGTACTCCTGGCCGGTGATCCGCTCGTGGCGCCAACCCAGGTACTCGGGATCGCTGAGCCGCTCCGAGTTGTTGGTGCCGACATCCAGGATAATCGGCAGGGTTCGTTCCGGGCGGATTCCGCCGATCAGGCTGTACAACGCAAGCTTTCCGATAGGGATGCTTAGGCCACCTGCCCCCTGATCGCCGATGCCAAGGATGCGTTCACCGTCGGTGACGACGATCACATCGACTGCGGCGTTGGGCCGATTCCGCAGGAGTGCGGGGATAGAGTCGCGGAGCGGGTATGAAATGAAGAGACCGCGGGGGCGCCGGTAGATTTGGCTGAATTGTTCACACGCCAGGGCGACGACCGGTGTGTAAACGATCGGCATCATTTCATCGATGTGATCGAGGAGGAGTCTGTAAAAGAGGACTTCGTTGGTGTCCTGAAGAGCTCGCAAGTAAATGTGGCGCTCCAAGTCATCGCTCTTTCGTTCGAAGGCTCGATACGCGCGAATGACCTGCTCGCCGATGTTTTCGACGTGAGGCGGAAGAAGACCATGGAGACCCAAATCCCTTCGCTCCTGGTTCGTAAATGCCGTCCCTTTGTTCAGCCATGGACAGTTGAGGAGATTCGTCCCGCGGCGAAGATCTCCAACATCTGACCGCGTCGTCCGCGCTTCCGGCGCCATCGGTTTGCCTGCCTTCTGTGATCTGCCCGTGATCATGGCCAGACGATTGACCCGAACATTGAAACCATCAGACGAAGATATCGCATACCGTCAGCACGTCGTGGCACGCCTTATGACTGGTCCGCTGCAATCAACACGCGTGAACGTCGCGCTCCGATTCGGCAAGTACATGAAACACAACGTCTTGCCCTGGTGCGACAGTTCGGGCCAAGCCAACAGGGCCTCCGCCGCCTCCGCTCCGTCGGAGTCGGAGATGGAGGTGTTTTGTGTCTGGAGGACATGGGATGCGTACCGCTCTCGCGTTAACCGTTGCCACGTGTCTCGTCGGCGTTTCGGCAGCGTGGACTAATGCCCAGCAAGCCCGACCAGCCACTCTGTCACCGACGACAGTCGACGAGGTCTTGCAGGCAGTCCGCGCGGATTTGCAGGAAAGCCGGTCGGACATCGTCGCGAAAAACCTGACACTGACCAGCGGACAGGCCGCACAGTTCTGGCCGCTGTTCGAGAAGTACCAGGCCGAGCAGAACGTCATCATGGACGACCAGTTGCGTGGCATCCAACGCTACATCGAGAACTTTGACGCATTGGACGACACGGCCGCGCTCGGCCTGATCAACGCTCATATCGATCGCGACGCCAAGATGAGCGCGCTACGTCAGCGCTGGCTCGCCGAATTTCAAAAAGCCATCGGCGCCAAGCTCGCCGTCCGGGTCATCCAGATCGACCGGCGGCTGTCGTTAGTACACCAGCTGCAGTTCGCGTCGAAGATTCCTTTGGTCCATTAAGGGAGCCACGCATCGAGTTCCTCATATCGACCGCTCTCGTCGCAGGGTTGCTACTGCTCGTCACGGCACTCGGACTCCAGGCGAATCGGGACGATGAAACGTCATTGCTTCGTCAGCCGAAACGGCTGCTTCGATCGCTGACATCGATGCTGGTGGTGATGCCGGTTGTCGCGGCGGCGCTCGCGTCCGCGTTTGATCTGGATCGCGCGGTGAAGATCGGGCTGGTTGCGCTTGCGTTGTCGCCGATGCCGCCGTTTCTGCCGTCCAGACACATCAGAGCCGGCGGCGAGCCGTCCTTTGCCATCGGTCTACTTGTCGCGACGTCATTGATCTCGATCGTCTACGTGCCGCTGGCGGTGGCGCTGCTCAAGCTGTTGTTCGACATTCCCTTAAGTCTTTCCGTATCGCACGTGATCGTGCCGATAAGCTGGACGGTCTTCATCCCGCTGGTCGTCGGGCTCGTCATCAAGCGATTCGCTCCCGACTTTGCGATGCGAGTCGCGGGGCCGGCCGGCCGACTGGCGTCAGGCCTGATGCTGCTCGGTCTGATCCCTCTCGCCGTGATGTCGCTCGCTCGAGCGATGCCACTGGTCGGCAGCGGCGCCTTCCTGGCGATGCTCATTCTGTCGGTGATTGGTCTTGGCGTCGGCCATCTACTTGGCGGGCGCGTGCCAGGCGATCGTGCCACGCTCGCCTTAGCGACGGCTGCACGTCACCCGGGAGTGGCGATGGCCATCGCGAAGGCCAATTTTCCCGATCAGGCACTGGTGTTTCCGGTGGTGTTCCTCTACGTCCTGCTCAACGTGATCGTGTCGGTGCCCTACGTCAGGTGGAATGCCAGGCAGTCGGCGCGGCTGGTTCCGACTCCTTGACAATCGGGAGAGAATCGCACCCGTGCGAGTCTCGATAGCGATCGCCTTGATCGCCGCAGCCCTGGTCGTTGGGTTCCTGGCGATGCGCTCGACGCCGCCAGCGATTGAAACGGTTGCGCCGAATCACGCGCTCGCACGACCACCGTCAAACGGATTCCTGCCGACAACCGAGAACCAGAATCGGCCGTCCGAAGCTGCGCCCGTTGGCATGGTGTGGATTCCCGGTGGCGAGTTCTCGATGGGCGCACAGGATCCGCCGGGCTTGCAGGATCCCATCGGTATGCAGGCGACCACCGACTCGCGGCCGGTGCACCGCGTGCTGGTCGACGGCTTCTGGATGGACGCGACGGAAGTCACGAACGAAGCGTTCACAGCCTTCGTGACGGCGACCGGTTACATCACGGTGGCCGAGCGCAAGCCACGAGCCGAGGATTTTCCCGGCGCAAAGCCCAAGGATTTGGTCCCCGGGTCGGTCGTGTTTTCGCCTCCCAGCCACGCCGTTCCGCTGACCGACGAGTTGGTCTGGTGGTCGTACGTTAGCGGTGCGAACTGGCTGCACCCGTCCGGTCCGGAGAGTTCCATCAAGGGAAAAGAACAACGGCCGGTCGTGCACGTGGCTTTTGAGGATGCGCTGGCGTATGCGCACTGGGCCGGTAAGCGCCTGCCGACCGAAGCGGAGTGGGAATTTGCGGCGCGCGGCGGACTGACCGGCCAGGTGTTCCCCTGGGGCAATGCGTTCAAGAACGGCGATCGGTGGATGGCCAACAGCCATCAAGGTCATTTTCCCGATCACGACTCTGGCGCGGATGCATTCGCCGGGATCGCTCCGGTGGCGCAATTTCCTGCAAACGGTTATGGACTTTATGACGTCGCCGGCAACGTGTGGGAATGGACGAGCGATTGGTATCGTGCTGACTATTACCGCCAGTTGGCTGCGACCGGTTCGGTTGCTCGCAATCCGCAAGGTCCGGCTGATTCGCTCGATCCCGCCGAACCCGGCGTCAAGAAACGCGTCCATCGCGGCGGGTCGTTTCTCTGTACGGATCAGTTCTGCTCACGCTACATGGTGGGCACGCGCGGCAAGGGCGAGATCAGTACCGGCACGAACCACCTCGGCTTCCGCTGCGTGAAGCCGCTGGTTATTTCTTCAGCGCGGCCGTCCAGTTCAACACCACAATGAACGGCGTGGATGCGCTGGGGGGTGTGACGAGCAGAAACCGTTTGCCGTCGGAGGTTACATCCCCGACCGTTGTTCCAGGTGGTGTCTGAAAAAGCGGCGTCGGCAATCCCGCGTGGAACTCCGGTCCGGCGTTCACGTCAACCGCCATCATTTTTCCATTTGCCGCCAGATAAAACATCTCGCGCCCGTCGCCGCGCCAGCGCGGCGCGGTTCCGCCGCCGCGAGACACCAGGACGCTGCCGGCGCTGTTCGCCGATCCGGGACCGAAGTCCGTCGCAAACTCGCGCACGTAGATTTCGCTCTGACCGGACTCGTTCGAGGCGTAGGCAACCCATCGCCCGTTCGGTGAAAACCGGCCCTGCTCTTCGCTGAACGAGGTGGCGATGAATGGCACCGGTTTGGAATCGTCGGATCGAAGCACTAACAGATCCAAGCTACGAGTGGTGGCGAACCCTCCGCTGTACAGAAAAAAACGTCCATCGGGCGAGAACGAGTTCGAGCGCAGCAACTCGGCACTGTTTGCCCGCAACAGCTCGTTCTCATCGCCCCCGCCGCTCGCCAGTTTCTGATGGATCCGGCTGTGGTTGAACGTATAGACGATGCGCTTGCCGTCAGGAGACCACACCGGAAACTCGGCGATGCCGGCGCCGCGGGTCAGTCGCGTGGCGCCAGCGCCCCGCGACAAATCAAACAGCCAGAGATCGGCCTTGGTGCTGTCCTGAGGATCGGTGCGTGACGCGGCGGCGCGGGTTCCGTCGGGCGAAAGCGCCACCTCGCGATATCCGCCAGGTTCAGAAATCCGACCCGCAACGCTGCCCTGCCGGTCGAACCACGTCAACTGATAATCGGACTCTGCCGTCCGGTAAACCAGCGTGTCGTTATCCGAAACCGCAAAATAAGCGCCGTCACGAAACGATCCGACTCGTTCCACGACTGGCACGGGATCCCCGGCGAGTGCGAGACGTTCCGCATCGAACGGCTGCGACATCAGCGCGCCCTCACGAAGAAATAACAAACGGCCGCGATCGCCGTCGCGGGGCGCGACAAATGTCAGACCAACCGCGTACGGCATCAACCGCTGCGCGCTCTGTTCTTCAGGCTTCGCGTCGAGCGTGCCGATAAAGGTGCCGCCAGCTTCAGGCGCGGTCGGCGATACCCGCAGGTAGACGAAATGGCGTCCGTCCGGAAGAAACGACGGCAGCAGATGGAATTCTTCGTTCCGCGAGCGATCGAGAACGGTAACCGGAATCGCATCGCCGCCGGTCTCGCGGACGCGCAGCAGACCACCGACGATGTTCCCAAAGATGATGTCACCATTGCGATTCCACGAGCCGCCGACCGCCACGCTCGGAATCTCGCAGAGGGTTTGCGGCAGACCGCCGGACAGTTCCAGTTTTTTGAGCCGGCCGCCGGCATCAAACGCTATGAAGCGACTGTCGGGAGACCAGAACGGCGGCGGCGTGACGCCGGTGAGTTCGGATCCCGGCAACGGCCGCGCTTCCAGCGAATCCAGGCTGCGGATCCACAGCCGGGCGATTCCGTCCGGACCGCGACCGGCGAAGGCGATGTGACGGCCGTCGGGAGACACGCTGAAATTCCCCGGTGGTGCAAATTCGACGGTCGGAGCCACATTGAAGCGCATCCGATCAGGCATTGGACGGCGCTCGCGAAAATGCTGATAAGCAATCGGCGTCAGTACGGCGAGCAGCAGCGCGGCGATCGCCCCGCCAATCCACGACGTTCGGACGCCGGCTCTCGGTCTCGCGAAGGGCATCGCTTTCGACGTACTCGAAACGTCGGACAGGCCGTGCAGCGCGAATGCGAGATCGCCAGCGTTCTGAAATCGCGCTGCCGGCGTCTTCTCGAGACAACGGTTGACGATCCGCACCAGGTCCGGAGGGATAGCGGCGACGCCGTCGCCGAGTTCCGGCGGATCATCGTTGAGGATCGACGCCATGGTCTCCGGCCCCGTGTCGCGTGAGAACGCGCGGCGCCCTGAGACGAGCTCGTAAAGGATCGCGCCAAACGCAAACAGGTCCGCGCGATGATCGACGGGCAGTCCGCGCACCTGTTCCGGCGCCATGTACCCGACGGTCCCGAGCATGACGCCCGGTTCGGTCGGCGACGGTACGGTTGCCAGCGTGCTGCCGGCAACGGACTGATCCTGCGTCAGCTTCGCCAGGCCAAAGTCGAGAATCTTGACGCGATTGTCGCTGGTTATGAAAACGTTCTCAGGTTTCAGATCGCGATGGGTGATCCCCTTTTCGTGCGCCGCGGCAAGCCCGTGCGCAATGGGCAGCGCCAGCTGAATTGCCTTGCGAGCCCCGAGCGGACCGGCACGCAACCGATCGCGCAGCGTCTCGCCTTCGAGTAGCTCCGACACGATGTAGGGCGCGGCGTCGGCAGTGCCGATGTCGTAGACGGCGAGGATGTTGGGATGGGCGAGCGCGGCGGCTGCCCGGGCTTCCTGCTCGAACCGATGAAGGCGATCGACGCTGGTCGAGTATGCGGCCGGCAGGACCTTGATCGCGACGTCACGTCCCAGCCGCGGATCGCGGGCGCGATACACCTCGCCCATCCCGCCGGCGCCCAGGAGCGACACGATCTCGTACGGCCCGAGGCGGGCGCCCGGCTGTAGGAACATGTTAAGGAACGGCGCCTATCCTACCGCTGAACTGATTGTCTCGGGCCTGGCAGACATTGCCTCGGAGCGGCACGCCATGTGCCTTCGCGTATGCCCGAATGACTTCACGGCGCGAATTCCATGGGAATCGTCCCCAATCCAGTCAAGCGGCCACGGCATTTCGTGACCAACCCAATGGATCGTGTCGGAGGTGGGCGCTCGGCCTCTTGCTATTCGTGGCCGGGGCGTGCGCGGCGTGTGCCGCACCGCTTCAAAAAGTCGCGCCACGGTCGTCGTCCACGGACAACAACCGCGTGACGACGCCCGCTCAACGTGTGTCGGGCCGGCCCTCGGTCGGTGTAGCGTTCGGGGGCGGCAGTGCGCGCGGCATCGCCCATGTCGGGGTGATTCGCTGGCTCGAGGAGCACCGTGTCCCGATCGACGTAGCGGCCGGCACGAGCATGGGAGGACTGGTCGGCGGAGCGTTCGCCAGCGGGATGGACGCTCGTGAGCTCGAGGCGTTCATTGCGTCGCTTGACTGGGACCAGCTGTTTGGCGCCTCGTCTTTTGCCTACAAGAACATCCGCCGCAAAGCCGATGCGCGCGCCTACCCGGCGCGTCTCGAGTTCGGCATGAGGGGCGGCATTGTGCCGCCGGCCGCTTTGAACAGCGGCGAGTACGTCGAACTGCTTCTCGGACGCATCGCCGCACCGTACTTCGGCGTCACGGACTTTGATGATCTGCCAACGCCGTTTCGAACGGTGGCCGTTGATCTATTATCGGCGCAGCCGGTCGTGATCCGCAGCGGTTCGCTGGCGGACGCGATGCGCGCGACGATGTCGCTGCCGCTGATTTTTCCTCCTGTCGAATTAGACGGCCAGGTGTTGGTCGACGGCGGCACCATGAACAACGTGCCCGCAGACATCGTCAAGGCGATGGGCGCGGATCGCGTGGTCGCCATCAACGTTGGCGACCTCTCCAATCCCGAAGGGTTGAATGCCACGATGTTTGGCATCGCCGGCACCACGCTCGACTCGATGATGCGGGCATCGACGCGGCGCGCGCTCGTCGCCGCCGACGTCATCATCAACGTGCCGCTGGAGGAGTACGGTTCGCTGGACTGGCGGCGCGCCGACGCCCTGATCGATGAGGGCTATCGCGCCGCCGAGAGCATGCGCGATCGGTTGCTGCCGCTCGCCGTCAGCGAAGCGGATTACGCGGCGTGGCGCGCCGACCGTCAGGCGCGGCGCCGCAGCGAGCTGCCCGCGCCCGCGTTCGTCGAACTCGAGGGGATCGGCGCAAGCGACGCGAAACGGCTGAATGTGCTGTTGGCACGGCATGTCGGCGTGCCCTTGGATGTGAAGGCCATCGAGCACGACATCGCCGCCGTCGCAGGCCTCGATCGTTATCAGACGGTGACCTGGCGGATGGTGGACGGCCACGAGCGCGGATTCGGCGTCGTGGTGACGGGCCTGGTCAAACCGTATGCACCGCCTTTCATGATGATCGGCATCAACCTCGAGAACACGACCTCGAGCGACTTCCGTATCACCACGACGGCACGCTATCTGGCGTTTGACATCGTCGGATCGGGTTCCGAGTTGCGAATCGACGGAACGATCGGCTCGGACCCTGGTGTCGGCATTGAGCTGTATCGGCCGATCGGCCCGACACCGCTGTTCGTCGCACCGTACGCCGGTGTCGAACAGACGACGTTCAACTTTATTGTCGACGATGCCATCGTCGCTCGCTACACGCAGACGATTGCGCGCGCCGGGGTGAGGGCCGGCGTCAATCTGGGCGCGAACAGTGACGTGCGCATCGGCGCCTACATCGGACGGACGAACGCCTCGATCGAAGTGGGAGATCCCGGCTTCCCCGAACTGCGCGGAAAGCAGACGGGTGGGGACCTCGCCTGGCGGTACGATACTCAGGACACGCCAGTCGTACCTTCCACTGGAACGCATTCTCAAGTGCAGCTCTCGCGCATCTTCAACGGTCCTGACGTTGCGATCGGCGGCGAAACACACTCCTTTGACACGTCGGTGACGCAGCTGGCCGGTGTCGTGAACCGCTTCTGGAGCCTCGGGCCACAAAACCGCCTCTTCTTGTACGGCGGACTCGGCACATCTTTCGATTCGAGACCGTTACCAACCGATCAGTTCGAGCTCGGCACGCCGTTTCGGCTCGGCGCATACGATACTGGAGAGTTGAGGGGCGCCCACTATTACGCGCTCAGCGGCGGCTACTTCAGGCGCGTTGGACGGCTACCCGACTTTATGGGCGGCCCGGTGTATGCCGGCACCTGGCTCGAAAATGGCGATGCGTTCGATCAGTGGGAGCACGCGGGCTGGAAAACCAACGGCGGTGCCGGCGTGGTGATGGACACGATCGTCGGTCCGGTCGTGCTCGCGGGCTCGTGGAGTTTCGACGGACGCTGGCGGACCTACCTGGGAATCGGGCGGGTGTTCCGGTGAGCGATTGGTGGAGGCTCTGATGTGCGATTTATTTGACTAATCAAACTTAAAGGCATATATATATCAAACTAAGCCTAAGACACCGTGACCGGTGTCGTGGGGGACCCAAGGGCGCGATGAACGCGCCAGGGGCGAATCAGGAATTTGCATTCTGCATTTTGCATTTTGCATTTTTTCCCGAGGGGGACTTCCAACCTCCAGCCCGTCAGCTAACCCCGCCGGCTTTTGGAGGCCCGCCGTGGCTACGCTCGAACGACGCTCTGCGCTTCCGTTATTGATCGCTCCATTCGGCGCCGCCCTGTTGCTGCTCGGAGGTGCGGCCACCCTCACCTGGTTTCTCGGATCGCGCAACCCGTTTACGCCGGCGGGCTACGTCGGCTACCTCACGAAAGGCGCGGTCGTCGGCAAGGCGCGCTTCTACGGCATCCAGCGTGGGCCGACGTCGGCGGGCCGCACCTGGCTGCTCGACGTCACCAACGTCAGCATTACGCCGTACACCTACTCGGAAGACTTCACGGCGAACGAGGCGGTCCTGAGTCGCGACAACCTCAAGATCGCGTTTCGGGTGCACACGGTCTGGCGCGTCGACGAAACCAGGGTCCCGCTCTTTCTCGAACGCTATAGCACGACTACGAACCGTCGCGACATCGAGAAAGATCCCGACACAATCGTGAAGGTGGCCTACGGCAACTTCGTGCGCGAACCACTCCGAACATTCGCGCGCGACGAAGTGCAGCGCCGCAACGGCCTCGAAGTCAAAGACGCGCTGATTCCGATCGGCGATGCGGTCCTCGCGCGGATTCGCGCGTACGCAGACGGCAGCCCGTTCATCATCAACAGCGTCGTGGTCGGCAACGTGCAATACCCGAACGAAGTCGCTGACGCCGTGTCGCGGAAACTTGCCGCAACCCAGGAACTGCAGCGCAAGGACACGGAAATCGAAATCGAGCGCAAGGAACGCACCAAGCGCGAGGTTCAGGCGCAAGGGATCGCGAATGCCATGTCGATCATTCGTGGCCAGCTCAGCCCGATGTACGTCCAGCACGAGGCGATCGAGGCGCAGAAAGCCATGGTCGGCTCGCCGAATCACACGGTCGTCTACATCCCGACCGGGCCGATGGGAGTGCCCGTAACCGGCACGTTCGAGGCCACCGGCCGGAGGTAGGAAGTAGGAAGTAGTGGGGTCGCGAGCCGCGAGCGACGAGCCCCAAACCGCAAGCCGCGAGCAACGAGCCGCGAGCTACGAGCAACGAGCGACGAGCGACGACGCATTTCCTGTCAACCCAACCCTCCGGCATGGCGTATCGTCCAATACGCCATGCTGCGAGATCTGCGTCACGCCGTCCGTCTACTTGTTCGGGCCAAGGGATGGACGGCGGTGGTTGTCCTCTCGCTGGCGCTGGGTATTGGCGCCAATACCGCGCTGTTCAGCGCCGCCAATGGCCTGCTCCTCAAGACCGTTCCGGTTCGAGACCCTCAATCGCTCGTTCGTCTTCGCTGGTACGGGCGAAACCAGATGTCGAACAACTCGAGCGACTACGGCTTCACCGGCAAGACCGCCGCGGGGCAGAACATCCGCAGCACCGTGTCGTATGCGATGTACCAGGAATACCGCGCGAACAACCAGACGATGCAGGATCTGACCGCCTGCGCGCCGTTCGGCCGCGTCAACCTCGTCGTCGACGGGCACGCCGAGATCGCGACGTCGTTCATTTCCACTGGCAACTACTACCGTCTGCTCGGCGTCACCGCACCGCTCGGCCGGACGATTGTGCCGGACGACGACAGGCCCGGCGCGCCGCCGGTGGCGTTGATCAGCCATCGCTACTGGCGATCGCGTTTCGGCAGCGACCCTGGCGTCGTCGGCAAAAACGTTCAGATGAACAACGTGCCGCTGACGATCATCGGCGTTCTGTCAGCGGACTATACCGGCATCCAGCAGACGGTCGCCGAACCGCCCGACATTTCTGTACCGCTCGCGATGGAACCGCAACTGCAGATCGGCAACGCCACATCGCGGCTGTCGCAGCCAACCACCTGGTGGCTACAGGTGATGGGGAGGCTGAAACCCGGCGTGACACCGGAGCAGGTGCAGGCGAATCTGGCGACGGTGTTTCAACACACCGCGCGGGCCGGCATGGACGCCTACCTCGCCGGTCTGACGCCGGAAGTTCGGGCGCGCTCGACCAACCAGAACCGAACCGCCGTGCCGACTTTCATGTCCGACTCGGGAAAGCACGGCATCTACGACGTCAACACCAACGACCTTCGAGCGGTGACGATTCTGACCGTGGTGGTTGCGCTGGTGCTGCTGATCGTGTGCGCGAACGTGGCGAACCTGCTGCTGTCGCGCGCAACTGCGCGACAGAAAGAAATTTCCGTTCGTCTGTCGCTTGGCGCAACTCGTCGACGTCTGGTTCGTCAGTTGCTGACCGAAAGCCTGCTGTTGGCAGCGCTCGGCGGGGCGCTCGGCATCCTGGTTGGCTATTGGGGTCAGCAGCTTCTGCCAGGCGCCCCGGGCCAGGCGACGCCGTTCGACTGGCGGGTCGCTGCGTTCCTGGTTGCGATCACCGGCGTCACCGGCATCCTGTTCGGTATCGCACCGGCGCTACGGGCAACCCAACTCAACGTCAGCTCGGCGTTGAAAGAAACCAGTCGGAGCGTCGCCGGGGCCCGCAGCCTGCTGACCAAGACGCTGCTGGTTGTGCAGGTAGCGGTTTCGCTCGTGCTGCTGATCGGCGCCGGCCTGTTTTTGCGGACGCTGGCCAACCTGCGGCAGGTAGACGTCGGCTTCAATCCGAACAACATCGTCTTGTTCCGCATCAATCCCTCGCTGAATCGCTACGACCAGCCGCGCCAGGCTGCCTTGTACCGGCAGCTCGAAGAGCGGTTGTCGGGTGTCAGCGGCGTGCGCTCGGTGGCGTGGTCGAACCCGGCGCTACTCAGCGGCAGCGTCAATTCAACGAACTTCGTGGTCAAGGGACATGCGTACTCGCGCGATGTGATCAACAGCATCAACCGGCTGGTCGTGTCATCGGGATTCTTCACAACGATGGAAATGCCGGTCGTCGTCGGTCGTGCCTTCACGCCGCGCGACGACGCCAGCGGTCCGTTCGTCGCCCTGATCAACGAAACCGCGGCGCGCACGTATTTCGCCAAGCATGAAAATCCGATTGGGATGCGCTTCGGCAGCAATCCCGAAGAATCGGGCAAAGTCGAGATTGTTGGGATTCTGCGCGACGCCAAATACGACAGCGTGCGCGACGAGATTCCGCCGACGATGTATGTGCCGTTTGCGCAGAGTCCGCAGGGCGGGATGGTGTTCGAAATCCGGACCGCGGGCGAGCCGATGAGCATCCTCGGCGCGATCCGCGAGGCAGTCCGGCAGGTCGATCCGAATCTGCCGATGCAGGACGTCTCGACGCAGATGGAGCAGTTCGAGAAGCGGTTCATGCAGGAGAAACTGTTCGCGCAGGCCTACGCACTGTTCGGCGGCCTGGCGCTGCTGCTGGCCGCGGTCGGCCTCTTCGGGTTGATGTCCTACAACGTGGCGCGACGCACCAACGAGATCGGCATCCGCATGGCGCTCGGCGCGCAGCGCGGCGACGTGGTCCGGATGGTGATCGGCGAGTCGATGTGGCTGGTTGGAATCGGTGCCGCAGTCGGCCTGGCTGCCGCGTTCGCCGCCGGCCGGCTGGTCGCGACCCTGCTGTTCGGTCTCGCGCCGACGGACGTCATCACGATGATGACTGCGCTCGTCACGATGCTGGCGGTTTCGGCGCTGGCTGGCTACCTGCCGGCGCGCCGCGCCGCAAGGGTCGATCCGATTGTGGCACTCCACTACGAGTGATCCTGGCGAACAGAAGAAACCGCAGAGTACGCCGAGAGCGCCGAGCTGTTTTTTCCTCTGCGTACTCTGCGATCTCTGCGGTTTTTTCTTTGTCCGTCAGAACGTCGCCAGCGCGTTGACCGGGAACCCGGTGCCGCCGGTGACCGGTACCGGCGCGACCGTGATCATGAATTCCCACCGATTGAGTTTCGCGGCGGTCTCGGCGACTGCTTCGAGATCCTGATTGTCGAGCAGGTTCACGCCCATCGCGGTGATCAACAGCGTATGCAGCGGCAGTGCGACCCCTTCGACACGCGACGGCAGGACGTCCTCAGCCACGTCGCTGCCGACAATCGCGACGCCGCGGGTTTTGAACCATGGCGCGATCGATGCGTGGAATCCCGCGGCGCTCTGGCCGACATTCCACGGACCGAGCTTGGCGCGCCGCGACCATCGCCCGGTCCGTAACAGCACGACGTCGCCGGCGCCGATCTTCACGCCGGCCTTCTTTTCCCACGCCTCGACATCTTCCGCGTAAAGCGGCGTCCCCGGTTCGAGGTACTCGACACCTTTCAGTCGCGGCGCATCGATCAGGATGCCGCGCGACACGATGCCCTGTTTCAGGTTGTCGATTCCCAGCTTGGTGCACCCTTTTTCGGTGTTGACCTCGGCGCGCGGGTAACCGTTGTAGGTTTGATCTTTGTAGAGAATGTGGCAGAGCGCATCGATGTGGCTGTGCGCGTAGCCGTGATACGACACCGCGTAGCGATCCATGTTGTTGCCGCGCAACATGGTGTGTTCAAACGGACTGCTGTTGTCTTCCGCCCGCTCGGTCAGCGGGTTGTGTGCGAGCGAGACGCTGACGCCGGTCTTCGCCAGCGCCAGCGCCTGTTTGCGTTTCGCGGCCGTGATCAAGTTGACCGAACCGAGCTGATCGTCTTTCCCCCAGCGTCCCCAGTTCGACACCTGCTTGAAGAGTTCGTCGAATTCGGCGGCATTGCGCGGCGCGCGCGACGGTTCGGTCGCCTGGAGCAAACCCAACGCGAGCGCCGAAACCAAACAAACAAAACGCATGTGTAGCCCTACTCCGACGAGCCCGGTTAATCAACCGGACCGTTCAGAAGCTTAGTTGTCCGCCGATCTTCACCATCCGCCCCTGCAGCACGTCAGTCGGCCGGAGCCACTCCGTTCCGAACGTGGTGTTGTAGGCCAGCACCGGATTGGCGTTGAAGACGTTATAGATATCCACCATCGCCTGAATCCGCGAGCGGTTGTATTTGAAGATCTTTCCCAACCGCATATCGGTCTGGTTCAAACGGTCGCCGTACAAGGTGTTGGGCTCGACGAGAGCGACCGTGGCGCTGCCGGCCGAAAACGCGCGGCCTAATGTCACGCCGTTCGCGGCAGCCGTCGCGGTGGTCACCGTGTAGTTCGCAGTGAGTGCGGGGCCCTTGACGCTCTGGAATGTCCCGCTGATCTGGATGTCGTACGGAAGCAAATACGAACCGAGCACCTTCACCTGGGTGATCCACGGCGTCGTGTTGTCGCAGAAGCGAACATCGGGGCTGTCGAACGTTTCGCAATTGACGTTGTGGACGCGGCCGGTGCTGGCGCCGCCCCCCAGTAGCAGCTTGTCTCGCATGCGCGCGCTGACGGTGTAGTCGAAGCCGTCGAACACGTTGGATCGCTTCGAGGAGTCCGCGAAATCGACCAGCCGGTTGATCGACAGATTACCGCGCGCCGCTGCTTTCACGTCGTAGAGGCCGCAAACCTGCTGACCGGCGTTCGGCAGGCGCGGATCGTTTGGCGCATTCATGCAGTACGGATCGTACTCGCTCGGCCCTACCAGCAGCGCATCGGTGTGCGTGTAGTTGCCGAACCAGCGCCGGAAATAGCCGAACGTGCCCGACATCCGCGGCCGGAATTCGTGCTGAATGGTGGCCGAGTATTCCCAATTGTAGGCACGCTTGAACCAGCCTTCCTTCACATCGTCCGCCGGATTGGTGACCAGGGTCGTCGAACCGAACAACGGATTACCGCTTGGCCCCAGCTCGGACGTCTGGACAATTCGATCGCCGTTCGGGTCGGTCCAGGTGCGGGTGTCCGCGCCGGTGCCGGAGAAACCCGCCCCGGTCACCGTACCGCCGAGCGGATTGAACTGGCTGGCGAAGCCGACCGTCTGGCTGGCGACGTACCGGCTCAAACTGGTTTTCACCGCGGTCTTGCCATCGCCAAACAGGTCGTACGCCAGACCGAGCCGCGGATTGATGTCCTTCCAGATCGGCAGCCCGGTCAGTTCGCCAAGGCTGCGAGCCGGTACGAAGGTGCCGGCCGGGAAATTCTGCGCCTCGAGTTTGGCGTTCAGGTAATCGAAGCGGAGACCGAGGTTCAACGTCATGCGATCGATCGTCCATTGATCCTGCGCGTAAATCCCGAGATCGGCATTGAGCCGCTCGTGGGCATCGCGCGGCGACGCCGTCAGGATCACCGACACCGGCGTCGGGCCGTTGAAGTTCAGCGTCATGTCACCGTTGACGGTCGCTTTCTCGTGGCGCGGCCCTTCGCTCAGATTCATGCCGACTTTCATCGCATGCGAACCGGTGACGTACGACATCGACGCGACGTAGGTCCGCAGGGTTGACCAATGTTCCGAGTAGTACGGCGCGGCATTGATGCGGCGACCGGTGCCGGCATCGCGCACCGACAGCGACGTCAGCGAAATACCAGGCTGCGGCAAGCGGGTGTACTCCTGAGCGTAGTTGCTCATTCCCGCTTCGATCAGCACCCGCGAGCTGACCGTCGACGTCCATTTCAACTGCCAGAGGTGGCCAATCGGAGTGGTTTGCACCCACGACCCTTCGGGCGTGGTCAGCCCGAAGATGCCGCCCTGCCCGATGAACCAATGGCCGGTGAGGCGATCCTGCAGATCGTAGTAGCCGGTGAACTTGTTGCGTTGCGACGCCTGGTAGGTGAAGCGCACCGCATTGCTCTTGTTCCAGGTGTCGTCGACGCCCTGATTGGTACGATCCGGCGCGTAGACGTAGTAGCGCGGGTCGGCGTCGTAGAACGAATCGGCCGGATACTTATCGAGCCCCCAGTAGCGGCTCGCGAAGAAAAACCACACCTTGTTTTTGCGAATCGGGCCGCCGAGCGCGCCGTTGATATCCCAGACTTTCTTGACGCGGTTGACTGCGGTCAAGCCCTGCTTCTGTAAATCGCTCGTCAGGTTGTTGCTCTGGAAACTGTCGTTCGCACCGTTGACGAAGAACGATCCGCGGAAAGTATTGCCGCCTTCCTTGGGGATCATGTTGACTTTGATGCCGCCGGTGCCCATGTCGGCGGAAATCGCGCCGGTTTCGAAACTGATTTGCTCGACCAGCGCGTCGTTGCCGGAAATGCCGGTGTACGATCCGCTGCCGCACAGGTTGTTGAAGCGCATGCCGTCCATCTGAACGACCATGTCTTGGGTGTTGCCGCCATGAATCGCCATCTGCACCTGCTGCTCGCCCGACGAGCCGCCCACGTCGTAGGGCGTCGCGCCCGTGCCGCCAGCGCCGACCACCACGCCCGGAACCAGCACGCCGATGTTCTGGAACGTTTTGCCGGTCGGCACCGCATCGATCACATCGCGGGTGATCACCCGCTGCTGAGTAATCCGCTGCGTGTCGACGATCGGCGATTCGGCACTGACCGTGACGGTCTCGGTGATCGCGCCGACTTTCAACTCGACGCTGACTGGCGCGGTGAATCCGGTGGTGATCTCGATGGCTTCACGCTTGACGATGTTGAAGCCGGTGAGCGTGAAGGTCACCTCGTAGACACCCGGGCGAAGATCGACGATCTTGTACTGGCCCTTCTCGTCGGTCGTCGCGGTGCGTACGCGCTCGATCAGCGCCGGACTGCTCGCTTCAACCGTGACCCCTGGCATCACCGCGCCGGTTGTGTCTTTGACCACACCGGCGATGGCACCCGTTTGAGCAGAGACACTTGCGGGAAAACCGGCGAGGACAAACAGAACGGCGCACGATCTGCAGAATCGCATCAGGCGGCCCTCCTCCGCATGATCTGCCTCGCACGCGGCTCGCACGTGCTTCGGCGAGACTAGCGACGCGGCTACCCTAGCACACGATTCGGCGCAGCGACCGGAAGGCTTTAACCATTTTCTTATAGCTGAAATGGGCGTTCCGGCCGCTTGGATTCGGCAGCACCACCACGCAGGCGCCTTCGAATCGGTCGCGATGCAGGCCGATTTTCACAGCGGTTCCTGCCGGACAGGCGAAAACTGCGCGAAATACCGTTACGCCGACCAACGCCACGATCGGTGGCCGCCAGCGCCGGACTTTGCGCCTGAGGATGCGGACGCCCGCGATGTATTCGTCCGGCTCGAGCGTGTCGATACCAGGAGTGGCGCGCGCGATCAGGTTGGTGATGCCGAGGCCCCACTCGTGCAGCCGATCGTCGTCCTCGAAGGTGATCGGTTCGGGAACGATTCGCGCGTCGTACAGGATTTTCCAGAAACGGTTGGAGTAGCCGGCGAAATGATGCCCGGTCTGTGCCGATCGCACGCCCGGATTGATGCCGACGAACAAGACCCGAACCGGCGGCGTGACGCGATCGCGGAGCCGCGGCCATTTGTCGCCCGCAGTCGTGTTTCGAACCGGAGATACAATTTGAGGCATGAATTGGCTGTTCAAAGAGGAACCGACGCACTACAGCTACGACGCCTTCGCCAGGGACAAGGGAACCGTATGGAGCGGCGTCAAGAATCCGGTCGCGCAACGGCATCTGCATTCCGTCAAGAAAGGCGACCGTATCTTCTATTACCACACCGGTGACGAAAAAGCGGTCGTTGGCGTGGCGAAGGCAGCGTCGAATGCGTATCCCGATCCGAACGATCCCGCAGGAAAATTCGCCGTTGTCGATGTCGTGCCGGTGCGCAAGCTCAAGCGGCCGGTGACACTCAAAGAAATCAAAGCGGATCCATCGTTCAAAACGTTCCCGCTGGTTCGCATTTCGCGTCTGTCGGTGATGCCGGTGACCGACGACGAGTGGGAACGCATCGAGCTAAAAAGTTCGTAGTTCATCGGCGTGTCACACGCTGGTCACACGGCGGCCACGTCCTCTCTGTCAGAGTCAGTGATGCCGCTGCTCTGCTCTGGAGGAAGCCATGCGCACCTTAGTTCTTGCCGCGATAATCGCCGCGATCCCGGCCGCCGGATTCGCGCAAACCCACCGCGCCTACATCAACGGCACCGGCGGATTTGCCACGACGCCAGACGGCACCTCGGGTGAACTGTCCGGCGAAGCCGGCGTCAAAGTTGCCCCGCACCTCTATCTCTTCGGCGACGTCGGGCAATACCATAACCTGCAGCCATCGAGTCTGCAGCCAACCCTCGACGCGACCAGCGCCACGCTGGCGAGCCTCGGAGTAGGCGTGACCGGCACGGCCCGGGTTCCGGCGTGGTACTCCACCGGCGGCGTGCGCGCCGCCATTCCGACCGGCTCGCGATTCACGCCGTACGTGTTCGGCAGCCTCGGGATGGCGCACTTGATGCCTCACGCAACGTTCTCCTATGACGGCGGCACACTCGCCGACTCTGCGCCGGTGGCGGGTGACGATGTCACGTCGACGCTGGTCACGCTCGGCGATTTCACGCAGCCGGCGTCAAGCAATGCGCTGATGTTGACGACCGGTGGCGGTATCGAAGCGCCGATCGCCAAACGGGTGGTCTTCGACGCCAGCTACCACTTTTCGCACGTAAACGCCGATACGCCGCTGCACGCACAGGGGTTGGCCTTCGGAGTCGGATACCGATTCTGACGGAGGACGCCATGCTGCTGCCGATGCGTTACTTTTATTCAGCGCTCGTCATCTTGGTTCTGGCCGGATGCGGCGCATGGGTGGCGGCATGGCCGGGCACGCAATTCGACGTGATCGCGGCTCCCGCGACCACTGGCCCGGTGGTTCACGAGATCGTCATGCAATCGGCGCTGCACGCGGTGTCGACGGTGGATGTTGACACTGCGGTGTCGGGCGAAGTGCAGGCGCTCGAAGTGGAGCCGAACACCGCGGTCCACGCCGGCGACATCCTGGCGCGGATCGACGCGACGCCGTTCGAAGAAGCATTGCGCGAGGCGCGGACGACGCTCGCTTACCTGAAGGTTGATGAGCGCGCATCGCCGCAGCGCATCGCCGACGCCGAGGCGGCAGTCCGCGCGGCGACTCATGATCTCGATCGGACGATCGTGCGGGCACCGGTCGACGGTGTCGTCGTCGTTCGCAACGTCAGCGTCGGACAGATCGTGACCGTCGGCGACGGCGCGCCGATTCTCTACCGAATCGCGACCGACCTCAGGCATCTCGAGATCGAGGTGGACGTCGCCCCGACCGACTTCGTCCGGCTTCGGCCGGGCAGCGACGTCGTGGTCGCGGTAACTGATGCCGACGAACCAGAACGGCACGGCCGCGTTACCCGTGTTGCCTCGACAACGACGATCGATGTGCCCAATCCCGACCTGCGGCTGCAACCTGGCACACCGGTAACCGCCACCATTGTGTTGGATCGACGCGACAACGTTCTGCGCATTCCGAGCGACGCCCTCACCTTCGCACCTCCCGATGGATCAGCAGCGATCGTCGACCGCGGCGCCGGCGGTTTTTCTACCGCCAGCGCGCCGGCCGGCAGCCGGATGCAGGAGTTGTGGCGATATCAGCACGGACGACTGACGCCGGTGGCGGTGCGGATTGGCTTGTCGGGTGAAGGCTGGACCGAGATCGACAGCGGCCTGGAGGAAGGTGACGAAGTCGCGACGGGCGTTGTCGCCCGTCACGCTTCGATCTGGTCCGCTATTTGGTCTCTTTGAAATCCGCCGGGACGGCGACATCGGAAGCGCTGACGTTGGTCACGACTTTCAGGACCTCGGTGGTTGCGGTCATGAAAGTAGCGCGTGACTTGTCTTTGCTTTCGTCGTTGCCGGCGGCTTTCTTCGCGGCAGCACGCTTCGCGAATCCGCCCAGCAGGCCGCCAACGGTGGCCGGCGACTTCTGATTCGACGACTCGGATGACGTCTGCTTCGCTTCAGCGGCGAGCTGCTCCGCAGATTTCACCGCATCCATCGTCGTCACGGTCATAATCGCGGTGCCGTCGATCTTGCCGCCTTCCTTGTTCATCTTCCCGACCGCATCCTTCATCATCGGGTACATCGCGGTGACCGCCGCCATCTGCTGCGCGGAGACGCCGCCATAGGTCGGACCGTAGAGTTTTGCCGCGTACTTCATGTCGAAGTCCGCGACTTCCTTCATTTCCTTGATCTGCGGCGCGAGCCACATGTCGGTGGTCATCACCATGCCGCCGCCCTGCTCGAGCGTCTTGCCCTTTTCACGAACCGTGACGGTGACGATCGCCTGGTGCGTGTCGAAGCCGTTCAGCGATTTTTTCTCGCCGGTATTCTTGATGTCGAAATCGACTTCGACCTGCGGCTCCTGCGGCGTGCCCGGTTCGGTTTTCTGCGGCGCCTTGCCCTCCTCCTTGCGTGCTTCCTCCTCTGCTTTTTTTTGCGCTTCCTCCATCTGGCGGCGCAGCTCAGCAAAGGTCGTCACTTTATAGGTCTTCTTCTTCATGTCCAGGTCGTAGATCTTCTCTTCGGAGAGATCGATGATCTGGCCGGTGGTGTCGTTGATCGACGCCTTGCGATTGCCTTTCACCGCAACGGTCGAAGTGGTGCCTTCGCGCGCACCATGGCCGCCAAACAGGTTGAACATTTTGCCGAGCATCCCGGCAAATTCGATTTTGGTTTTCTGATCAGAACGAACGTCGGCGCGAACAGACAACGGTGCAAGCGCGATCACGGTGAGCGTCACCGCAATCGCGGCAGTCGGTCGTACTTTCATACTGCGGACTCCTTGGTATTCGCGGGGTTACTTCTTCGATTTTAACCCGACTGCCGCGCTGTGCAGATCAGTGCACGGCTGATCGGCGACGCGGCGGGCCCGCAGCCACGCCGCGCTTTTTCTAATTCTTTAGGGCGCTGCGATGGACAATGCCTCCGCGCCGAGGGAACAGAGCAGCTGAGTTCACGGAGTTGTTGTCGCGGCGTGGATGTCGCCCGGTGAGCGGCGCCGACGTGAGGACCATCCAGTTCGGCGAGCGGCGCGTAAGCGCCGCGGAAGTCGGGCTGCCTTCGGCAGCCCACTCGCCGAACTGAGAGCGTGTGAAAAAAACCAACAAGTCATCGCAAAACTGATTGCCCGCGGGTCAGACGCGTACGACGCTGGCGCGATGACTGATCGGCTGTTTCCCGATGGGGATCCGACGCCAGCGACCGATGGCCATGACGACGCCCCGGTGCGGTATGAGACCGCGCAGCGGGATCAAATCGACCTGCTGCCGTGTGATCTCGAGGCGCTCTTGCCGCCGGGCCACGCGGCCCGATTGGTCTGGCACTTTGTCGAAGGATTGGACCTCGCGGGATTTTATGCGGCGATTCGCGCGCGCGAAGGCCGTGCCGGGCGGCCGGCGATTGATCCCAAGATTCTCGTCGCGTTGTGGTTGTACGCCACGATGGATGGCGTCGGCAGTGCGCGCGAAGTCGACCGGCTCTGTTACAGCCACGATGCCTATCGCTGGCTGCGGGGCGGGGTCTCGGTGAATTACCACACGCTCAGTGATTTTCGCGTCGATCACCATGCGGCGCTCGATACCTTGCTGACGCAATCGATCGCCGTCCTCCTGCAGCGCGGGGTGATCACGATGGCGCGCGTCGCGCACGACGGCACACGCGTCCGCGGCAGCGCCGGGGCTGGATCGTTTCGTCGTGCCGCCACACTCAAAGACTGTCTGAAAGCCGCGCGGAAACAGGTCGCGCGCACGGCCAAACAGATGGATCCGCCCATCAATGCGCGCAGCGTGGCGGCGCAGCACCGCGCTGCCCGCGAGCAACTGGCGCGGGTGGACGAAGCGTTGAAGCAATTACCGGCGGTGCAGGCGACGAAAAACCGGCACCGCGATAAACGGCGACCGCGCACCGAGGCGCGGGTGTCGACGACGGATCCCGACGCCCGAGTTATGAAGATGGCCGATGGCGGCTATCGGCCTGCCTACAACGTGCAGTTGGCGACCGACGTCGCGAGCCGCGCGATTGTCGGTGTGGCCGTCACCAATCTGGGCAGTGATCGCGCCAGCCTGTCGCCGATGCTCGCGCACGTGCAGCGGCGCACCGGACGCTATCCGGATGCGGCGCTCGTTGACGGCGGCTGCTTTACCCGTGAGGCGGTCACCGACGCGGCCGCCCACGGGGTCACCGTCTATGCGCCGCTCGCCAAGCGGCCTGGCGGACCGATTGCCACGCCACGGCCGGATGATTCATTAGCGGTACGGGCGTGGCGCTCGCGCATGGCCGCCGACGACAGCCAACGGATTTACAAGGAGCGGGCGGCCACGGCCGAGTGGGTCAATGCCGACTTCCGGACGCATCGAACGCGCGCAGCCATCCCGTTGCGCGGCTTGCGGAAAGTCCACACCTGGGTGCTGTGGATTGCGCTGGCGCACAACATGGTCCGGCTCATGGAACTCGTTCCGCATCTCATGACCTAACGCGCGACGACCAGTCGATCACGCCGCGGTCAGTGCCCGCCTGCCTGATCAGCACGGCCAATCCTGGCCTGCGGCACGCGATCTAATTCATTCACAGGCTCTGAGACCCGTTATCTCTCTGACCTCAGTTCCTCCGTGTTTATTGCTTTTTGACAGTAATAGCAGCGCCAGCGCTCGCGGCAACCATGTGGCTCTCAGCCGCTGGTTTTACTCTCGCCAACAATCCGGTAACCAGCAACAGCGAAGGCGCCCAAAACAGCGCCAGCATCGGAAAGCTCGCTCGCTCGTAGACGAAT
>Ga0207659_10000371_pt1 | contig 27010 bp, 24 predicted proteins | sample KBSM43metaG_FD_184330 | JGI IMG/M metagenome (GOLD analysis project Ga0207659, IMG submission 184330) | Miscanthus rhizosphere microbial communities from Kellogg Biological Station, Michigan, USA - KBS M4-3 metaG (SPAdes) (version 2) | ecosystem: Host-associated > Plants > Roots > Rhizosphere >...
CGCTGGTTCCGCGCTAATCAGAGATCGTAGACCGTTTCGGCGCGCGCGAACTCGACGCGGTGACCACTGTCGCCAGTCCGCCGCAGCATCGATTCGTCCAGCCAGTTTCGCTCCAGCCAATCGCGATTGGGATCGTGATGGCCAATCAGCGTCAGCCGCACACGGCATGCGCTCGCCATTTCGACGACGTCTTCAATACAGCTATGGCCCCAGCCGGCGCGCGAGATTGCGCCGCTTCCGCCAATTCCCATTATGCCGTCATACTCGGCACGCAAGTACTGACCGTCGCGGTAGACCAGGTCGGCGCCGGTCGCGTGCGCGACGACGCGCGCTTCCGCTTCGAGACTGCGCGGGCGACTGGCGTGCGCTGGATCACCACGCCACAATTCGTGATCCGTACAAAACACAAAGGCACGCGGTCCGTGCTCGATTCGATACCCGAGACATGGCGCCGGGTGGAACAGTTCGAACGGCGTGATCGTCGTGCCGCCCAGTCGAATCGGTTCGCTGAGAGGATGCGCGGCGCTGTGCAGCGATGGCCGTCCGCGCCGCTCGGGCGGAATCTCGCCGATCGTGCAGGCGTCGAACGTTGCCGGCATCACGCCGAAGAAGATCGGCGTCTGGACACCTTGAACCGACTGAGGAACCTTCCGCGAAAAAATCCCGAGGTTGAAGTCGAGCGCTCTCAGAAACTGATGGTTGCCATAGATGTGCAGACGATTCCGCGGATCGAAACACACCGCCGCCTGGTCGAACCCCTCCGTGTGATCGAGGTGGCTGTGGCTACCGAAGACATAGAGATGCCTTTCGGCCTTCGCGCCCCATTTCGCCTGCAGTTCACGGGCACAGTTACGGAAGCCGCTACCGCAGTCGAAAACGATGTCGTAGCCATCCGCCGTCTCGACGTGAACACAAGTGGTCCAGCCGCCGTAGATGCGCGGCTCCGGCAGCTCGAGACGTTCGAGGTACGCCGTGATCGTCGATGCGTTGACCGGCCCGCCCAGGACATCCGCCAGCGTCGTATTGATCCGTCCTTCGGCGTCGGAGTGGTGCGAGAGGTCGTCGAACACGTGCTTCAGGAGCTCGACGTTCGTATATTGGTTGATCGCACGGCGCTCGGCGGCAGACGGAAAAATCGAGCCGCTGCCCTGCGTGCCGTAAAAGCGAATGCGCAGATTGTCGATGGAATCGTTCATGCTCGACGCCTGCATTGTGTCTGCCTTCGCGTCGTCCATCAAGTCACCTGCGAAGAAATTCAATGGCAACCGCCGTGCCGCCGCGGGTTGTCAGCGCCACCGGGTCGAGCTGCGGTCGAGCGCCGCACTCCAGCGTCAGTTCGGTACCGTCGAGATACGAGATCATCTCCACATCGTCCAACGAAGTGGGCGGTGTCACGATCGTCTGACCGCCGGCGTCGAGATGAAACCGGATTCCCTCAGCGGTGCATTCGACACGGATCAGCCGGCCGGACACCCGTTGCTCGCCGGGCTGCGTTTTGCGAAGTAGCTGCTGCGTCCGGCTTGCTTGTTGCTGGTACTCGTCGAGCTGGTTCAGCCGCTGCTGCGCTCCGTCGGCCGCGCGCGGGTCGCTGCGCAGGTCCGCGATCTGCGCGAGCAGTGTCCGCGCGTCCTTATATCCGCCTTGCAGCATGCGAACATCCGCCCACCGCAGACGATGATCGATCCGTCCGGGCGCCAGTTCGATCGCGGTTTCGATCGATCGCCGCGCATCGGCCAGGGTGCGATCGTTCTGCATCTGCGCGTAGGCCAGCCAGGCGTGCGCGTCAGACGACTCCGGCCTCAATACCGCCGCTCGCGCCAGTGCCAGAACCGCTGATTCGGAATTCCTGGTCGAGCCAACCAGATCCTCGCGCAGCAACCAGACGCCGTGGAGGAACTGGGTTTCGAAGTCGTTCGGCGCCAGCGCCGCGGCGCGCTCCATTTCGAGCAGTCCTTCACTGGTCCGTTGCTGGGTAAAGCGCAGCAGGCCGGCGGCAAGATGCGTCGTCGGGTTGTCGGGGTCGGCGGCGACCGCCGCATCGATGCGCGGCGCTGCCTCGGCGTCTCGTCCAACGCGTCGTTGCAGGTCGCCCAGCCAGGCGTTGGCTTCGCTGTACGACAGCACGCGCGGCGCTCCCGGCTCGGGGACGGCGAGTGTCTCGGGAAATGTGAAACGCGTGCCGGCGAAGAGACTTCGTTGCACATACACCCGTAAGAGTCGATCGAACTGAGCCGGCGTCTGGCCGAACGCCGCGAAAAACGCTTCGTCCGGGGTGCGCCCCTCACCGATCGCCGCAACGTAGGCGTTGATCGCCTCGCCGCCCTTCGGCAATTGGGTGAGGACGTAATGCGTCAAGGCCCACGACTCGGCGTAGAAGATCGACCGCTTGTCGCTTTCGTTGTAGAGCGCGGAGGCGTGATCGACCGCAATCACCTGGGTCAGCGGCAGGCCGTCCTGCCGTAGGAGCGCGAGACGGCCTTCGGGCGGACGTCCGATTTGCGCTTCGCGCCCGCCATCGACCAGTCGATAGGTACTGTAGTACTCGGCCAGTCCTTCGTTGAGCCAGACCGGCATGTTCCGCACGGCGTTGCCGACCAGCAGATGCGTGTACTCGTGGTAGGTGACCGCGGACGATTCGTCGACGCGCTCGAGTGATAGCGCGATGGTGTTGACGTCACCGTCGCGTTGAAAGAAGCCGGCGAGCGACGCCGGACGTCCGCTGCTGAGCGGCTGGTACGGGCGCAGCGCGTTGCGCGTGCCGAAGACGAAGACGTTGGTCGGCAGCGACGGCGGGCGGTCGGCACCGGCGATCTGCCCGGCGACCACCGAACGAAACTGTTCAAGCTGAATCGCCACGTCGCGGAGAGCGGCCGGCGACTGATCGCCAATCACGGTCAAACTCGGCGTCCGCACCATCGTCCAGCGGGTGTCAGCCACCGCCGACGACGCAAGGCACACCAGGACCGCTGCACGGAGCAAGTGACGCATAGTGCGGCCCTATTGTCGCTGAAAACTGCCGTCTAAGGTCTTCGGACCGGCACGACGACGGTGCCACCGTCGAGGTATCCATCCGCGCCGGCGGCCATCGCCGCATCGCCCAACTGACGAGCGTAGCGTTCGTCCCAATCCCACCAGAAGTTAGCGAACGCAGCGTACTCCGCGGCGTAAACGCGAACCCGTTTCCCGGTGCCCCAGGCGCTCGAAGTCGGCCAGTGCGCATAGCCCCAGGTAAAGCGATCCGCCAGCGAGCCGCGCCCGGGTCTTGGATTCAGACGGAATTGGTCGGTGAAGTTCTTGATGAATTCCGCTGACGGCGTTTCGCTGCCGCCGTACACGTAGCCGACGTTCTGAACGAGATAGCCGTGCACGAATGGCGCGACGCGATTCCATGCCCCTGGAATGCCGAGCGCCTTCTGATCCTCATGGTTGCCGGGAACATCGACGTCGGCCTCCATATGGAGCAGACTCAGCGCATTCGGCAGCACGCGCCGGCCCCACTGCAACCAGCAGATCCACTCCGCATTCGACGTGTCCTTGTTCGGTTCCCAACCTCCCGGTACGGCGATGCGCACCAGCCGCTGCGCACGCGGCTGACTGTAAAACGGCGTCAGCGATTCGAGCTGCTGGCAAGACCAGTCGTCTGGTTTGACGAACACCACCGGTTTAATGCCGTGATCCCAGAACTGTTGCAGCAGATCGAGATACTGCTCGAACGTCAGATTCTGTTGCGGGTAAACCTTGTGATACGGCGAGTAAGACTGCGGCTGCCACGCGCCGGCGACGCCATGCGTGTAGCCGCGGGAAGTGTAGGCGCGAAATGCCGCCTCGCGCACCTCGGGCGCTTCTCCCGCAATCGCCGAGAGCGCGAGGATGTTCGTCGGCTTGCCGGGCCGTGGACCAGACTGTAGCGGATGGCGAGCCGTCCACATTGCGCCGCGGATGGCGGCGAGCTCTTCGAGCGGGACCGCCGCCGGATCGACCGGAGCAGCCCTGACGACAACGACGACAACAACGACGACAACGGCGAGCGCCAGCGCGCTCGCGGCAGGGAACTGACGCCGGATGTTCACAGTCGGCCCTTCAGGCGCGCGCGGCGGCTGCGCTTTCACTGCGGCACCAGTCGAGCGTGCGTCGCAGCCCTTCTTCCAGCAAAACGGTGGGCTTGTAACCGAGCAGCGATTCGGCTTTGGAAATGTCGGCCTGCGAATCTCGCACATCGCCGGCACGTTCTTCCCGGTAGATGGCCTGAATGTTCGTGCCGAGCAGCTGATTCATCGTGTTCAGCAGTTCGTTCAGAGAAATCCGGCCACCCGTCGCCACATTCATTACCTCGCCGGCGGCCTTGGGCGCGTCGCAGCAGCGCAGCACGCCGTCAACGACGTTCGCGACATAGGTGAAATCGCGCGTCTGCTCACCGTCGCCGAAAATCGTCGGCTGGCGATTCTCGAGCAACGCTGTCGAAAACAGGGAAATCACGCCCGAGTACGGCGAGTTCGGATCCTGCCTTGGCCCGAACACATTGAAATAGCGCGTCGTCACGGTCTCGAAACCGTAGAGCTGCGTGAACATGTGACAGTACTGCTCGCTCACCAGTTTCTGTAGCGCGTAGGGCGACAGCGGATTGGTCGGCATCTCCTCCCGCTTCGGTAACGTCGGCGTGTTGCCGTAGGCAGACGACGACCCGGCGTAGACCAGTCGCTTGACACCCGCATCGCGCGCCGCGACGAGAATATTCACCGTCGCCGTTACGTTGGCGCGGTTCGACGTGACCGGATCTTTCACCGAGCGGGGCACGGACGGGATGGCCGCCTGGTGCAGAACGTAGTTGATGCCCTGGACAGCGCGTTCCGCGACGCCCGGTTCGGCCAGGTCGCCCTCCACGAACTCGACGCCGGGAATGTGATCGAGATTGCGGCGCTTGCCGGTGATCAAACTATCGAGGACGCGGACCTGATGCCCGCCGCGAACCAGTTCCTCGGTGAGATGTGACCCAATGAAGCCTGCCCCACCCGTAACCAGATAAGTCGCCATAGTGTGTTGAGGTGTCTAGCAAAACCTAGTCCGTAAACGCCGCCTTCGAGAGACCCGGCACCAGCCTCAGCGCATTCTGATAGTAGAGCTTCCGCAATACCGGATCGGGCAAGCCGATTCCGTACAGTTTCCAGAACGCGTGGTAATCGCGGTAATAGTCGAAATATTCGTCGTTCGTCTCGAAAACCCGCCAGTAGTACGGATATTCGTCGGGCTGGTAGCTGTCTTTGCCGAACAGGATCCGATCCTGGTACTTGAGGAAGAACTCGTGGGCCGCGCGCGGCTGCCGTCCGAAGTCGTAGAGCACGGCGGCAACGTCGTAATAGACGTTCGGATTCTGATCGAGCAGCGTGCCGGCGCGCGCCAGGTCGTTGCCATGCCATCCGAAGTGCGCCAGGATGAAATTGGTCTTCGGATGCTTCTTGATCATGTTGTTGCGTTCCGTCATCAGCTCTTCGAAACGCACGCCGGTCTGGTGCCGCCGGTCGGCATAGAGCGCCAGCTCGAGCCAGCGTTCGTTGTTGAAATCGAGCGGATCGAAAAACGCCTGCGGTTCGGCGATGTGAATCAGCACCGGCGCGTTGTGCTTGGCGCACATCTCCCACACCGGATCCAACTCCGGGTCGTCCACTTTCAAACGGCTGCCGTCGGCCTTCCGCGCGAACATGCCGAGGTCCTTGAATACTTTCAAACCCATCGCGCCGGCGTTGAAATCCGCCTCGAGCTGCGCGGCGGCCTTCGGTCCAAAGCCCGGGCCGACATTGCTCCAATTGACGTTGGCGAACAGCACCATCCGGTCTTTGTACTTGCTGGTCTTCAGCGCCTCGATCCCCGAGCGCAGCCGATCGCCCGATCCGCCACTCAGGTTGACGAGGATCTGGAGGTTGTTGTCCTGCATCCCCTTCATGACGCGTTCGAACTCCGCCGGCGAAATCGGCGTCGGCTGGTGGCTATGGATGTCGACGACCGGAAACTTGGCGCGCGGCACCGGATGCTGCGGCACCACCAGGGTTGACTTCGGCTTGTACTCGCGAATCGTCGGCGGCGTGAATTCCGGCTCGCGCCCCTGCGCCGGCCGCGGCCGTATCTGACCGGAAGCCTGTCCGCCTCCGCCGCTGGATTGCAGCGCGGCTTCGGCGTGACCACGCCATAGCCCGTTCGCATTCAGGACGTGGGCGACGGTGGGCTGATCCGCGAGAAGAAGCGGCGTTGCGACGGCGGCCGCGACCAGGGCGAGGGCGATTCTTTTCATAAAGGGCGTTGGTTTAGTCATCTGGTCGTCTGGTCATTGGATTGATCAATTGCTCGATGCAATGCCTAGATGACCAAATGTCTAGATGACCAGATAATGAGTGTCGCAGCGAGCCGTAAGCCGAATTCTGTCCACCTTCGCTCGCGCTAACGCGCGAGCTTCGGCGTGACGATCATTCCTCTAGCCCTGTCATCGCTGACAGGATCAAGCGACCGACCCGGAGGCATCAGGCGGGCCGCCTGTGGAACGCCTCCCTATTTGGTCTTGCTCCGTGCGGGGTTTTGCCTGCCACCCGTGTTACCACAGGCGCGGTGCGCTCTTACCGCACCTTTTCACCATTGCCTCCGCGTCGCCCGCGCATGCGCGAGCTACCGCGAGATCGGCTGTGTATTTTCTGTGCCACTATCCTTCGAGTTGCCCCGACCGGGCGTTACCCGGCGCACTGCCCTGCGGAGTTCGGACTTTCCTCCTCCGCCTCCGCCCGAAGGGCGATGGCGGAGACGATCGTCTGGCTCACTGCGACAAAAGCCATTGTACAACGCGGCTAAGTCTGAAGTTTGAAGTCTGAAGTTTGAAGTCTGCCTCGTTCGATCAATCGGATGCCGCTGCGACTGCCCGTTCGGCAGCGGGCTGCGCCGACTTCAGACTTCCGACTTCCGACTTCCACCCGTTAGCCGTCCGTTTCCTGCGTAATCTGATACTGCTCTAACTTCTTGTAGAGATTGCTGCGCGGCGTGTCGATCACCTCGGCGGTCTTCGAGATGTTCCAGCCGTTCTCGCGCAGCTTCTGGACCAGATAGGCGCGTTCGGCGTTGTCCTTGAACTCCCGCAATGTACCGGCACCGCCCGGCGGCGCGCTTGCCGCGCTGAAGGTTCCGACCGGCGCCGCGGCAGACGGCGATCGGACGGCGCTTGGCAGGTCCGCGACGTCGATCGTGTCGCCGCTGGTCATGATGTGCAGCCGTTCGACGGTGTTGCGCAGCTCGCGGATGTTGCCGCGCCAGCGATAACGCTGGAGCGCGTCCATCGCAGCCTGCGTGATCCGCTTCGGCCGCACGTTGTTCTCGCGGCTGAAATAATCCATGTAGTGCCGCACCAGCAGCGGAATATCTTCCGGACGCTCCCGCAGCGGCTGGACGTGAATCGGAATCACCGCCAGGCGGAAGTACAAATCCTCGCGGAAGTTCCCCCTCTCGATCTCTTCTTCGAGATTCTTGTTGGTTGCGGCGATCACCCGTACGTCGACCTTGACGGTCCGCGCCGACCCGAGGCGTTCGACTTCGCCTTCCTGCAGCACACGGAGGACTTTTGCCTGCGTCTTGGCAGACATGTCGCCGACCTCATCGAGGAAGATCGTGCCGCGGTCGGCCTGCTCGAACTTTCCTACCTGCTTTTCGGTGGCGCCGGTGAACGAGCCCTTTTCGTGGCCGAACAACTCGCTCTCGATCAATTCTTCGGGAATCGCGGCGCAGTTCACCTGCACGAACCGCTCGCGGCTGCGCAGGCTGTTGCGATGAATGGTCCGTGCCACCAGTTCCTTGCCGACACCGCTTTCGCCGGTGATCAGCACGGTCGCATTGGTCGGCGCCGCCCGGCCGATCGACGCCATGATCTGCTTCAGCGCCGGACTATCGCCGATCATCTGGTGCCGGACCTCGACCGCCCGCTTCAACGATCGATTCTCGTCGCGCAGTTGGCGATGGTCGAGCGCATTGCGCAAGCTGACCAGGATCCGCTCGCTGGCAAACGGCTTCTCGATGAAATCGAACGCGCCCTTCTTGGTTGCTTCAACCGCGGTACTGATGGTGCCGTGGCCCGAAATGACGACGATCGGCAGCTGATCGTTCATCTTGCGCAGCCGCTCGAGCACCTCGAGGCCGTCCATTCCCGGCATCTTGACGTCGAGCAGCACCAGGTCTGGCACGTCGCGCTCGGCCAGCGCCAGCCCTTCTTGACCGGTCGCCGCACCGACGAACTCGTAGCCTTCATATTCGAGCGTCATCTTCAGCGAATCGCGAATCGCGGCTTCGTCGTCTACAACGAGGATGCGTGGTCGGGGCATAGGAGCTAACGGAGACGGAGGGAACGGAGACGGAGGTACGGAGGAAACGGAGTTACGGGATCAACACGGAGCAACAGAGAAACAGAGAAAAAAAGAATATTTGGTGTTGAACCCGTGCCTCCGTTCATCTCTGTTACTTTTCTTCGACTCGGACCGTCTTGATTTGCCGCTGCGCCAGATCGGGCGCGTAGACCCACAAAGTCAGGATCTCGCCAGGGCGTGCGGCGCGTGCCACACGGCGGTACTCGGCGGCCGAAGTGACACGCTGGCGATTGATTTCGAGAATGACGGTGCCGCGCTCGATGCCGCTGTCGAACGACGAACTGAGCGGCTCGACGCGCGTGATCAGCACGCCATGCGTGTCCTTGGCGAGATCGAGACGCTCGACGGTCTGCCGATCGAGATCGCGGACGCTGATGCCCAGCGCGACGTCCTGGTCCGCCTTCACCCGATCGGAGGGCGACGGCGAATCGCCGCGTGAGTCGGCGCTATCGCGCTGCGGACGCTCGGCCAGCTTGACGGTGGCGGTCTGCTCGTGTCCGTCGCGCACGAACTTGAGGTGTGCGGCCGAGCCGGGCGCGCGACCGGCGATTTCGCGGATCAGTTGATCCTCGTTGCTTACGCCTTTGTCGTCGATCGCCACGACGACGTCGTACGGCTTCAGGCCGGCCCGATCGGCTGGCGAACCGTCAGTGACGTCCTGCACCACCGCGCCGTGGCTGACCGACAGGTTCAGCGAGCGCTCCAGATCAGCGTCCACGTCGCGCAGCGCCACCCCCATGTAGCCACGGCTTACTTTGCCGCGGGCACGCAGTTGCGGTAAGACCGCCGCGGCCCCATTGATCGGAACGGCAAATCCGATGTTGCTGGCACGCGAACTAATCGCGGCGTTAATCCCGATTACCTCGCCGCGCGTGTTGATCAGCGGACCGCCGCTGTTGCCGAAGTTAATCGCCGCGTCAGTCTGAATGTAGTTGTCGAGGCTCATATCGAACAGCTTCCGTCCGAGGAAGCTGACGACACCGACCGTGACACTGTGTTCGTAGCCGAGTGGGTTACCAATCGCACACACCCACTCGCCCATCCGCAAGGTCGTCGAATCGCCGAGCGGCGCGACCGGCAGTCCGGTCAAGCCGTCGATCTTGATCAATGCGACGTCAGTGTCGGGATCGGCGCCGATCACCCTGGCCCGCGCCGTCCGTCCATCCGACAGTTTGACGATGATCCGTTCGGCGCGATCGATGACGTGATTGTTGGTGAGGATGCTGCCGTCAGGGTCGATGACGAACCCGCTGCCGGCGCCGCGATGGGGATTATCGCGCTCCAGTCGCGGCGGGAAATCGAACGGCATGTCCGGTGGATCGGGAACGCTGGTCCGACCCCGCCGGCGACGCCCTTCCTGGCCGCGTGCCGTCGCGTCGATGTTCACGACCGCCGGGTTGATCCGTTCGACGACGTCGGCAAAATTCACCGCCGGAATAACTGGAGCAGCGTTGGACGGCCGCGCTGCGGCGGCAATCGAACGGCCCGAGGTCGTCTTGGGCGCCCCGGCCGAAACATCCGGCCGGGCGAACCCGCCTGCCATGATCGCGCCGACCAGGAACGCGACAACCGCGGTGAGTGCGAGGGTGACAAACGTGAAGCGCCGCATTCCTAGTTCTTCATTATAAGCATCAGAAAGGCAGCTTCATCCAGCACCTCGACGCCGAGCTTCTCCGCTTTCTCGAGCTTGCTGCCGCCGTCGGCGCCGGCAATCAAGGCGGTGGTTTTCTTGCTGACTGAGCCAGACACTTTCGCGCCGAGTTGCTCGAGCGCGTCGGTGGCTTGCTCGCGCGACATCGCCTCGAGCGTGCCGGTGATCACGTAGGTCTTCCCCTCGAGCGGACCCGCAGCGGCCACCGATGGCTCCGGCAGGCTGGTCGTCATGTTGACGCCGGCCTCGGCAAGCTTTTCAATCAGCGCCCGGTTGCGCGGCTCGTCCGCAAACATCTTGACCGACTCGGCGACCACCGGCCCGATTTCGGGCACCTGCTGGAGCGTTTCGACGCTGGCGTTGATGATCGCGTCCATCGATCGCAGGTGTCGGGCCAGTGTCGTGGCAGCTTTTTCGCCGATGTGGCGGATGCCGAGCGCGTAAATCAATCGAGCCACGTCGTTCGACTTGCTGCGGGCAATCTGTTCGACGACGTTGCGCCCCACTTTTCCGAGCTTGCGGGGCACCGCACGGTCGGAGCGCGGTTCCTTCGGCGTCACGATCAGGTTTTCGAGCGTCGCCGCGTCGAGCTTGTAGAGATCGCTGAAATCGGTGACCAGGCCTTTATCCAGCAACTGGTCGACGATTGACGCGCCGAGTCCTTCGATGTTCATCGCCGAGCGCGAGGCAAAGTGCTCGAGACTGCGGCGCAGTCGCGCCGGACACGACGTGTTCTCGCAACGCCAGACCACCTCTTCCTCGTCCCGACGCAACTGGCTGCCACATTCCGGACAAGCCGTCGGCATCACCCAGGGCTGCGCGTCCGCCGGCCGCAGACTGAGGATCGGCGCCACGACTTTGGGGATGACGTCGCCGGCCTTCTCGATCACCACCGTGTCGCCGGGACGAATGTCTTTCCGCGCGATGTCTTCGGCGTTGTGCAGCGTGGCCATCGAAATCGTCGAGCCGGCCACGAACACCGGGTCGAGCACCGCATAAGGCGTGACCGCGCCGGTGCGACCGACATTGACGGCGATCTCGCGCAGTCTGGTGTGCGCCTGCTGCGCCGGGAACTTGAACGCCGTCGCCCAGCGAGGAAACTTGGCGGTGGTGCCGAGGCGATCGCGCAGCGCTAGATCGTCCACCTTGATCACGACGCCATCGGTGTCGAATTCCAGCGATTGCCGCCGGTCGGCCCAGTCGCTGCAAAACGCCACCAATTCGTCAACACCGACGCAGCGACGCCAGTGAGATTCGACCGGCAGCCCCCAGCTGCGCATCGCTTCGAGCGTGTCGCTGTGATGCGCCCGCTCGCGCGCGCCGACCAGTTGATAGGTGAACGCTGACAACCGTCGTCGCGCGACCAGCGCCGGATCGAGATTCCGAATCGTCCCGGCGGCAGTATTTCGCGGGTTTGCGTAGAGCGGTTCGCCCGCGGCGGCCTGTTCGCGATTCATTCGTTCGAACGCGGCACGCGGTAAATACGCTTCGCCGCGGATTTCGATGCGACCCGCCGGGACCTGATGCCCCGGGACCGTCGAATGCCGCAACGACAGCGGGATGGCGCGAATCGTTCTGGCGTTCGCTGTGACATCTTCACCGTTCGTCCCATCACCGCGCGTCGCCGCGCGCACCAACCGGCCCTCGTCGTAGGTCAGCGAGATGCTCAAACCGTCGATCTTCAGTTCAGCCACGTAGGCGACCGGACCGGCGCCAACCCCGGCACTGCGGCGGACTCGCTCGTCGAACGCGCGTAATTCCTCTTCGTTGTAGGCGTTGTCGAGGCTCAACATCGGCATCAGATGCTGCACCGTCGGAAAACCCTCCACCGGGCGGCCGGCGACGCGTTGGGTCGGCGAATCGACGGTAACCAGATCCGGATGCTCGGCCTCGAGCCGCTCGAGCTCGTGCAGCAGCGCATCGAATTGTTCGTCGGAAATCTCGGGCGCGTTGCGAATGTAGTAGCACTCCTCGTGATGCCGAATCGCGTCGCGCAGCTCCTGAAGTCGCTGCTCGGGAGCGGTCATGCGGAGATCGGACAGTCGGGAGGTCCATCGAGGGGAGGGCCGAGCCGTTCGCCGGCCGCTTCGGCAAACGCCAGGTAGGCGTTCTGGCCGAACAGGACCAGCCGTACGACGCGAAGGCTGCGAGGACGATGCGCGCGAATCACGTCGATCATTATCAGCGCGCAGGCGCGAACGGAAAAGCCGCCGACGCCGGTGCCGAACGCCGGTAAAGCGACCGACGTGAATCGCCTGTACTCCGCGAGCTCCAGAGCCCGACGCGTGGCGCGCTCGATGATGTCCGTGGACGTTTGCAGGTCCTGTCCCATCACGGCGGCATGGATTACATGCCGCGCACGCAGCTGCCCCCCGCCGGTTACGACGGCGTCGCCCGGCTCGACCGGTCCAAGCGCCATCGCTTCGGTTTCAATCGCTGGACCACCGCGCGCCTTCAGCGCCCCGGCCACACCGGAACCCATCCAGAAATGATTATTGGCGGCGTTGACGATCGCGTCGACGTCCTGGAGCGAGATGTCGCCGTCGACGATTTCGAGCGTGGCAGGTGGAATCTGGAACGAGATCATGGCAATGGCTGAAGCCTGATGGCTAAGCCCTCAGCCATGTCACCGGTCTCTGGACAGCACGTAATCCGGCAGCGCCAGCAGCGCGTCACGTTCAGGGCTGCTGGGAAACGCGTAGAGGTGCGTCTTCGCGTGATCGGCGAACTCGACCGCCTTGCGGTAGGCGTAGTCGATCGAGGCGTGATCGCGCAGGTTGCGTTTCAAGTCGCTCCACTGCGTTTCGGTAACCTGACGCGACGTGATCACGTCACGGATGATCTGGGCGCCACTGCCGTCCTTGTCCTGCCGCTGCAGATGAATCAACGGCAGCGTCACTTTGCCTTCGCGCAGGTCGCTGCCGAGCGGTTTGCCGACGGTTTCTTCGTCGCCGGTGTAATCCAGCAAGTCGTCGACCAGCTGGAAGGCCATCCCGAGATTGAACCCGTACTCGCGCAGCGCCTGTTCCTGATCTTTCGACACCTTGCCGAGCAGTCCGCCGATCTGGGCGCAGCCGCCGAATAGGTACGCGGTCTTGCGCCGCATGATGTCGAAGTGCTCTTCTTCGGTGATGTCGGCGTCGCCGTTCTTGGTCAGCTGATACAACTCGCCCTCGATCATCTTCAACGTCACGTCGCACAGCAGCCGGACGATGTCGAGCGTATCGTGGGTCAGCGCCAGCGCCATCGACTTGATGTAGAGATAATCGCCGAGCAGTACGGTGATGTCGTTGCCCCACCGCGAGTGCACCGCCAGGCGCCCGCGGCGCAAATCGGCATCGTCGATGATGTCGTCGTGAACCAGCGTTGCGGTATGGATGAACTCAACGACCGCCGCATAGAGGATCGAGTGGTCGCCCGTGTAACCGGATAGCCGTGCTGCCATCAGCAGCACCGCCGGCCGCATCCGTTTGCCTCCACTGGTACGGATGTATTGACCGATTTGTGGAATCAGCTGAACCCGCGACTGCACGTGCCGCGCGAATTCCTCGTCGACCTTCTCCAGGTCGGCGCGGATTGGCTCAAAGATCTGCGAGAGGGCCAGCGATTTTTCCACAGCGGTTCAGGTGGACTTTATCACGGCCGGAACAGGCTGTGAAAGTTGGCGGTCGTCTGGCGAGCAACCGCCGCGGCGTCAGTCGCGTGCAGCTCGGCAAGTGTTGCAACCACGCGCGCAACATGCGCCGGCTCGTTACGCTTCCCGCGATGCGGAACCGGCGCCAGGAACGGGCTGTCGGTTTCGACCAGCAACCGATCGAGCGGAACGCGGCGGATCACCTGGCGCAATTCCTCGGCCTTGGGAAACGTCAGGATGCCGGCCACCGAGATGAAAAAGCCGAGTTCGAGCGCGGCCTGGGCCAGCTGATGGCTACCCGTAAAACAGTGAAACACGCCGCGCAATCGGCCTCCGCCTTCCTCTCGTAACGCAGCAACCGTGTCGTCGTCCGCCTCGCGGGTGTGGATAACGACGGGGCGGTCGAGCGCCAGCGCGAGGCACAGCTGACCGCGGAACACTTCGCGCTGCACGTCGGGCGGTGAAAAATCGTAGTGATAGTCGAGCCCGATTTCACCGATCGCACGCGCCGCCGGTGTTCGCGAAAACTGCTCGCGGACGGTTGCCGCGGCCTCAGACGGCGCTTTCTTGAACTGGTGTGCCTGATGCGGGTGGACGCCGATCGCGAAGCGGGTTTCCGGCCACAGCTCGAGCAGCCGCGAGCCCTGCTCGGCTTCTTTGGCGTTACCGGCTTCGAGAATGACCAACGGACGCTCGAGGCTCGCCGCTTGCGCGCGTGCGACCACGTCGGCCAGGTCGCCGGCAAAGGTGTCGTCGGCGAGGTGGCAGTGCGAGTCGATCACGCCGGCGGCCGCCGCTCGAACTCGGCGAACGCGCGCTCGAGATCCGCGCGCAACCGTGTTTTGGTCGTCGCGTCCGCAAAACTGTACTCGATGGAGTTGCGGACGAGCCGTTTCAAGGTCGGATAGTCGAGTCCGTGGTCGGTTACTGCTCTCATGAATTCCAGGGTGTGGGTCGACCGCGACACCCCCATGTCGTCGGTGACGAGGGCCACTGGCACATTGGCGGCCAGGAACGTCTTCAACGGATGGCGCGCACCGCTGACGCCGAGAATCTGCGCGGCGCTGCTCATCGCCACCTCGACGAGCACCTGCCTCTCCGACAGTTCGCGCAGCAGGCCGAACGGATCGTCTTCGAGTACCGCGGCGGTGCCGTGACCGATGCGGCGGGCGTGGCCGATGCGGATCGAATCGCGAACATGCGAGCGAAGCGCCGATGGCGGTACCAGTCCGTCAGCAAGCTCGCCGGCGTGCAAGGTAATTGGTACGCCCGGATGGAGGCGGTGCAAGTAGTCCAGCATCGACATGTGGAGCGAAAAATCGCGCACCGATACCGGGTCGTCCTCGGGCTGGACGAGATTCAGCGAAACGACACGAGAGTCTGCCTCAACCAGCTCGAACCAGGCCACCATCTGCGCGAACACTTCCTGTGGCGTTCGCGCGCGTCCGACCTGGGCGATGTAGCGGATCGTGACCTGACATCCGGGATCAGGCTTATCACTCGCGCAGCGCAACGACTCATGCAACCGCGCTTCGGCGGCATCGAGACTGGCTCGCGCCGGCTTGACGACACGCTCGGTCAACCCGGCAGCCTGCAGCCGTGCCCGCCACTGCGCCAGATCTGGTCCAGACGCGACGCTCCGCCCAAGCGCGGTGGCGCCCGCATACGGCGTCAGCATCAGTTCGAGATAGCTGACCCGCTCGGCCGCGGCGTTCGACGCGGCCTCGGCGAGCATGTCGCCGGTGCGATCTGACGGCGGGCCGAACTTCCCGAATGCCGCAAAAAACTGATCGTGCCCGTTGCGCGACACGTCCCAATGGCGCATCGACATCGCGTCGACCGCCTGATCGAACAGCACCAGATTCTGTACGACTGCGCTCGCCGCGATCGTGGCCTTGCCGTCGCACGGGCCGACGACAATCGACATCGTCGCCATCGCGAGGCACTGGCCATCCTCAGCGGCCCACTGGAGGTAACGCTCGGCGTAGATCGCCCCGGTCAAATGGTTGTGGAGGTCTCCGCCCTTCGGCATCTCGCGAAGAAAAGCGCGCAACCGGATCGGATCGCCCTTCAGCGCTTCGAAGTGCCGCGCCGTGCTTACCTCGCCGGCTCGTGGATCCGGAACGGCGGATTGGGCTCCGACCAGCGGCGACAGAACCAACGCAGCCGCACAGCAGAAGAGCGCAGACGTTCGCATAAACTCAGCGGACCCGCGTTCCCGGATCGGGAGGGTTCGCGAACATGACCACTTCCGGCTTGCCGCCATCCGGGCTCGCGGCCAGCACCATTCCGTTCGACTCAATCCCCATCAGCTTCGCCGGCTTCAGGTTGAAGACGATCACCACTGTCTTGCCGACGAGCGATTCCGGCTCGTACGCTTCGGCGATGCCGGCCACCAGCGTGCGCTGTTCGGTGCCGACGTCCACGGACAGCTTCAGCAGCTTCTTGGACTTCTCCACTTTCTCCGCGGACAGCACCTTCGCGACCCGCAATTCGACTTTCATGAAGTCTTCAATCGAGATGCGGTCCGACGCCGGTGCTGCCGGCGTTTCAACACGAGCTCCTGGCGAGGGCGCGTCGGGCGGTAACGGGTTGTCGCTCACGGTCGATGTCTCCTTGCGCGGCCACAGCGCGCCTTCCTGAAGCAACGTGCGCTCGCCGTCGGTGCGCCAGCGGCCGTCGCGTTCGAAATTCAGTCTGTCGCTGCTGATGCCAACCCGCCGCAGGATTTCGCGGCTGCCCGTCGGCATCATCGGTTCGAGCATCACCGCGGCAAGGCGGATCGCTTCCGACGCGTCGAACAACACCTGGCTCAGTCGTTCGGCGTTAGCCGCTTCCTTAGCCAGCGTCCAGGGTGCGGTTGCGGCAATGAATTCGTTGGTACCGTCAATCAACCTGAACGCCGCCGCGGCCCCTTCGTGCAACATGAAGGCGTCCATCGCCCTCCGGTAGTCGACCACCACCTGCTCGCCAAGCCGGGCGAGTTGATCGTTGCCGGCGGCCGCCGGACGAACCACGCCCTTCTGGTAACGGGCCGCCATCGCGGACACCCGGCTGACCAGGTTTCCGAGGTTGTTCGCCAGATCGGCGTTGTAGCGTTCCTCGAGCCGCGTGAACGAAAAGTCGCCGTCGCCGCCAAACGGGATCTCCTTGATCAGATAGAGCCGCAGCGGATCGACCCCGACGCGTTCGGCGGCGACGATCGGATCGATAATCGTGCCGAGCGTCTTGCTCATCCGCTGCCCATCGATGGTCATGAAGCCGTGGCCGAACACCTGGCGAGGAAGCGGAAGCCTGGCGGCCATCAGCATCGCCGGCCAGAAGACGCAATGAAAGCGGGTGATGTCCTTACCGATGATGTGCAGATCGGCGGGCCACCACTTTTCGAACGTTTCCTTCTGCGCATCGTCGCCGAGGCCGACTGCCGAGGCGTAGTTGATGAGTGCATCGAACCACACGTAGACGACGCTCGACGGGTCGAACGGCAGCGGAATTCCCCACGACTGCCCGGCGCGGCTGCACGAGATATCGAGCAGCCCCCCTTCGATCAGCCGCAGGATCTCGTTGCGCCGGATCTCGGGCACCAGAAAATCCGGATGGCCGTGAAAATGCTCGAGCAGCGGCTGTTGATACTTGGACAGCCGGAAAAAGAAGTTCTTTTCGCGGATCCACTCGGGTTTGATGGTCGGGTGCAACGGGCAGTGCCCGTCAACGAGATCCTTCTCCTGCTTGAATTCCTCGCAGCTGACGCAGTACCAACCCTCGTAGACGCCTTCATAGATGTCGCCGGATTGGTAGTGCCGGCGCGCGATTTCCGACACACCGATTCGGTGGCGCTGCTGCGTCGTCCGAATGAAATCGTCGAACGACACGTCGAGGTGTGCCCAGGCTTTCCGGAACGCCTCTTCCATCTTGTCGCAGTAGGCGATTGGGTCGAGGCCCGCTTCCTGAGCCTTTTTGAACACGTTCTGCGAGTGCTCGTCGTTCCCCATCAGGAACCGCGTCTCGAAGCCGCACAGGCGCTTATAGCGCGCGATAACGTCGGCGCACACCTTCTCGTAGGCGGTGCCGAGGTGCGGCACGCTGTTCACATAATCGATGGCGGTGGTCAGAAAAAAACGCTTCACGGTGTATAGGCCTTGATCGCGATCGCCTGGACGTCCTTCACCGACAGGTTGTTAGCCGCCGCCAGCCTCGCGCAGTCGTCGAACTCGGGGGTGGCGTTGACGACGCGCCCGCCACGGTGCGCAATCTTGAATCTTACCGTGCCAATCGGCGTCGTGACTTCGACGATTTCGCGCGCCAACACTTCCCGCTCGACCTCGCCATGCCGCAGTCCGATCGTCGTCGTCTCGCGGAAAATCACATCCGCCAACTCGGACCGCTTTTCCGGAGGCGCAATCACGGTCAGCAGGGTACCGGGCCGATTCTTCTTCATCTGAACCGGCACGTAAAACACTTCCAGCGCGCCGGCCGCGTACAAGCGATCCATGGCGACACCGAAGATCTGCGGGTTCATGTCGTCGATTTCGCATTCGATGACCGTCACCCGTTCGCGCGTCGAAGGCTGCGCCGCAGTGCCGATCAACACGCGCAGCACGTTTGGTGTGACCGGATCGTCGCGATCGCCGGCGCCGTACCCGATCCGCTCGATCGACATCGCTGGAATGGAGCCAAACGACGCTGCATAGGTCGTCGCGATCAACGCACCGGTCGGCGTGACCAATTCCTTTTGCACGGTGCCCGAATAGACCGGCGCGCCGCCGAGAATCTTCAGCGTCGCAGGCGCGGGAACCGGAAACAGGCCGTGCGCCGATTGAACCATTCCGCCGCCAACGTTGAGCGGCGAACAGACCACCTGGTCGGCGCCGGCCCACTCCATCGCGAACACAATGCCGACGATGTCGATGATCGAGTCGAGGGCGCCGACTTCGTGCAGGTGGACTTTCTCCACCGGCATCTGGTGAATTGCTGCTTCGGCTTCTCCGAGGCGCTGGAACATCGCCCTCGCGCGCTCGCGGCCGGACGCCGACAACGCCGATCTGTCGATCATCTTGAAGATGGCGGACAGATGCCGATGCGGATGCGATCCGGCGTGCGAGTGCGGCTGATCGTGCGAATGATCGTGAGCATGATCAGCGTCGTCGTGCTGATGCTCGTGGACACTGAACTTCGTCGCCGAGACCCCCGCCCGGAGGACTTTCCTGGCGTGAACGTGCGCCTCGCCGAGCGCGAGGCTGCCCAGCGCGCGCTGGAGCTCCGCGAGCGGCAGCCCGGCATCGAGCAACGCGCCGATCGCCATGTCGCCGGAGATCCCCGAAAAGCAGTCGAAGTACAGAACCCGGCTCACAGTGCGCGTAACTCCTTCAGGCTGCAGTAGCGCTGATCGCCGACAATGATGTGATCCACCAGATCGATACCCATCAACACTCCAGCCGCCGCGAGCCGCCGCGTCAACGCCACATCGTCCGGACTGGGCGTGGGATCGCCGGAAGGGTGGTTATGGAACGCCACTATCGCCGACGCGCCGCCCAGCGCCGCCTCCCGGAACACTTCCCGCGGCTCGACCACCGAAGTGTTCGTCGTGCCGCTGGCGATCACCGCGGTGCGCAGCACCCGGTGCCGCGTGTCGAGCAGGATGATCCCGAACTGTTCGACGCCGTGCGAACCGAACCGTGGCAGCAACAGCTGCGCCGCATCGCGAGCACTGGTCACGCGAGGCCGTTCAGCAGCGGCCGTCGCCAGCGTCCGGCGTCCCAGTTCGATCGCCGCGACGATCTGCGCCGCCCGCGCCCGCCCTATGCCTTTCGTGCGCGCCAGCACGTCGGCAGTGCAGCGCGCCAGTGCGTGAACGCCGCCGTGTGCCGCCAGCACCTCGTTGGCGACTGCCAGCGCTCCACCGCGACGCGAACCCGAGCCGATGACGAGCGCCAGCAGCTCGTTGTCCCCTAGCGCCGCCACGCCATGTCGTTGGAGCTTCTCGCGCGGCCGATCGTCGTTCGCAAGAAATTTCATCGTACTACAACCTCACGGACCGGCCCACGCCGGCCCGCAAAACCGTTCCAGGCATTGGATATACTGGTATTCATGCCGGTTCGACGCTGCGTGCTGCCGCTTGCGCTGGCCGCGGCGTTGGCGGCGTTTACCCCGTTAACCTTCGTCGCGTGCGGTGGCGATCCCCCCGACAAAGAAATCCAACAAGCACACGGCGCGATCGACGCCGCCAAGGCCGTCGGCGCGGACCAATATGCCAGCGAAGAGTTCGCGGCCGCGCAGGCAGCGCTGAAAAACGCCACCGATGCGGTCGAGCAGCGGGATTACCGCCTCGCGCTGAATCACGCGCTCGATGCGCGCGATCGCGCGAAGACCGCGGCGCGCCAGGCCGCCGATCGCAAGGCCGCAGCGCGCGTGGACGCCGACCGCGCCCTGGCGGCCTCTGCTCGCGCACTGACTGAGGCTCGGGCTCATTTGAAGACCGCGGAAGCCAATCGCGCCTCGGCTCGCCTGCTGCAAGACGCGCGGCGGATGCTCGCAACCGCCGAGCGCTCGGTGCAAAAAGCGCGCACAAGCTTCGATCAGGGCGACTATCCCGCCGCGACGCAAGCCGCCAACCAGGCAACCTCGGAGGTTCAACCAATTGCGCGGACGCTCGGTCTGGCGCCAACCGGCGGACCACGCCGCCGGCCCTGACGATCAGCGCAGAAAACGATCGGATCACGTGGAGTTCAGTAGGTGATTTCTAACGCAGCCAGGTGCCGTCGAACAGCACCTCGGCCCAACCGGTAAGGTAAACGCTGTCGTCGCGCCATTCGACATGCTGTGTCCCGCCCGGAGCGACGACATCGGCGTGTCTGGCCGCGCCGCCGAACGCGGCCGCGGCGATCAACGAGGCGCACGACCCGGTCCCCGACGACATCGTCGGACCAACCCCGCGCTCCCAGATAACGATCCGCACCGTCGACGCATTGTCGACGTGGGCAAACTCGACATTGGTTCGCGCCGGGAACAGTTCGTGATGCTCGAGCGCCGGGCCAAGTCGCTCGAACCGGACATCGTCGGGCAGCGGCCCGAGAACGACGCATTGCGGGTTGCCGAAGTCCATGACCACCAGTTTCAGGGTTTCTCCGGCGACCGGTGCGGTGACCTGGCGGAGATCTTTTGGCAACCCCATCGCAGCGACGAACGTGTGACGGGTCTGCTGGTGAGCGGTGCGGCGCAATCGCTTCTCGCCTGCTTCGGTGTGGATGACGATTTCGGTATCGCGCTCAGGATTCTCGCGGACCAGGATGGCCGCCAGTCCGCGCACGCCGTTGCCCGATACTTCTGACGGGCTGCCATCCGCATTCAGCAGTCGCATCGTCGCGCCATCAGCGGTCGGCGTATACAACATCAAGCCGTCGGCGCCGATGCCGGTGTGGCGGTCGCACAACTCCCGCGCCAGCGCCGCCATCCGGTCCGGCCGGTGATCGACTACCGCGTCGTGGCGCACGTAGAGGAAGTCGTTTCCGTAAGCGTGTGCCTTGGTGAAGGGCAACATGGCTGGTTGCTCGCGACTCGTTGCTCGTTTACTCGCTACTCGCTACTCGCTGCTCGTTGCTGGTTACTCGCTGTACCTGCTGTCCACTAGCCGCTATTTCCTGCAAAAAGCCAGGAGGTGCCAGCCAAAGCGACGGACCAGGCTGCGCGGCAACGCGTTGAACGTCCCGACGAAGAACGTATTGAACACCAGCCCTTTCCACCCTCCGTGCAGCCGCGACTTCACCGGAAAACGCTCGGGCACGAGGCGGACGTCACGAAAATCGCGTAATAAGGCTTTGAACTCGGGAATACTGAATTTCAGCAGGACCGGCGCATCGTCGTGCTCGAGGCCAACCTTCATCAGCTTGGACAAGGCGTTCAGCCATGAGACGCGGTTATAGACCTGAAAGATTGCCTGGCCGTCCGGCTTGAGCACCCGGCGGCATTCGTCAACCAATCGCTGCGGATGGGCCGTGTATTGGACAACCCCGTGGGCGTAGACACAGTCAAAGGTGTTGTCGGCGAACGGCAGCTGCTCCCCGTCCGCCACCTCGAAGGTGCCCTTCAGCCCCTGCTGTTCGAAGTTCTGGCGGGCCAGGGCGATTGCGGACGGGGCGAGGTCGACACCGGTCGTCACAGCTCCGCCCTTCGCGAACCGGGCAAGGTCGACGGCTGCGCCGCAGCCGACTTCGAGAACCATTCGGCCGCGGTAGCCGTCAAAGTCCACGAGCCGGAGCAGGTGGTGCAGTTTTTCAAAATGATACTGGTCGAGATCGTCGAAAAACCCACGCGAACCGACCGGGTGCCGAGTGATTTCGAGGTCGTGGATGTGCTGATCCCAATACGTGCGAACGTCCGCCGTCGTGGCCACCGCAAAACTATATCGCACACTGTTACGATGACAGGCACCTCGGATACCTCAAGACGATGACGCGCGACCTCGATCGGCTCAGCGGACGCAGCTTCGACGTCGCCGTCGTTGGCGGCGGCATCTACGGGTTGATCATCGCTTGCGACGCCGCGCAGCGTGGCCTGTCGGTGGCGCTGATGGAGCGCGACGATTTCGGGGCCGGCACCTCGTTCAATCATCTGCGGACGATTCATGGCGGCTTGCGCTATCTCCAGTCGGCCGACATCAGCCGCGCGCGCGAGTCGGTTCGCGAACGGCGGACCCTGGCGCGGATCGCGCCTCACACGCTGAAACCGCTGCTGTTCGCGCTGCCGCTCTACCGCTCGCTGACGCGCGGCAAGATGGCGTTGCGCGCCGGGTTCCTTCTCGATCGCATCGTGTCAGTCGGACGCAATGCCGGAGTATCCGAGTCGCATCGGCTGCCGGGCGGACGCGTCTACGGCCGGGCAACAGCGATTCACCGTTTCCCGGGGCTGAAGCGCCAGGGACTGACCGGAGCCGCGGTGTGGCACGATTACGTGACGACGGAACCGGATCGCCTGACGTTTTCCTGGGCACTTGCCGCTCACGAGAACGGCGCCGTGCTCGCCAACCACGTCGAGGTTACCGAACTGGTGAAAGAGGGCTCGCGCGTCGTCGGCGTTCGCACACGCGATTCGCTGAACGGCCGCGCGCAGGATGTTTCGGCGAAGCTGGTGATCAATGCAACTGGTGGCGCCGTCGATCGTCTATTGAAGTCCGCCGGCCTTTCGAGTGGTGTTCCGATGCTCACGGCCATGAACCTGGTGACACGCCGCGACGCCGGCGACGAGGCACTGGGTGGCCGCTCGGTCTCGGGCCGCAATCTGTTCATGGTGCCGTGGCGCGAAAAGGCATTGTTCGGCACCTGGGAGTCTGATCGCACCTGCGAACCCGGCGATTGTCAAGCGTCAGAGTCTGACGTCGCTTCGTTCGTCGCCGACCTGAATCAGGCCTTTCCAAACCTCGAGTTGACGCTTGCGGACATTACGCTCGTGCATCAAGGCATTGTGCCGGCACTGGTACGGGGATCGAAGGTGGCCCTCGAAGGACGCGATCAGATCCGCGATCACGCTGCAGAGGGCGTCGAAGGCATCGTCAGCGTCCCGGGCACGAAATACACCGCAGCTCGCGCCGTCGCCGCGCGTGTGACCGACCTGGCGCTTCGTAAACTGCAGCGTGAAGCGATCGCGTGTAAGACGGCGACGACTACACTTCCGGGCGGTAGCGTCCAGGACGTCGGCTACGCAATCGCGGGCGCACGGCGCGAACACGACGAAGGGCTGCCGTCCGACACGATTCCACACCTGATCGCTGCCTACGGTTCCCGCTATCAGGAAGTACTGGAACTGACCAGCGATCGGCCGGAATTGAAGAAGCGGGTGGCTAGAGGGCTGCCAGCGGTCGGCGCCGAACTGCTCTTCGCCGCAAAGCGTGAAATGGCAATCACGCTCGCGGATGCGATGATTCGCCGGACACCGGTCGGCGCGCTCGGCTACCCGGGCGATGAAGCAGTAACCCGGGCCGCCGACATCGTCGGCGGCGAATTGCGTTGGAGCAACGAACGCAAGCGGTCCGAAATGGCGGCAGTGCGCGCGTTCTACGGCACTTTGAACGCGTTGAAGACGTAAGTGAAACCGAACGTCGCGCCGATCGTCGGATCAATCGTCGTCAGTCCAAAGTAGACGCCCGCATCGAGGCGCAGAGTCCCGGTCGTAAAGCGTCCGCCGAATCTCAGCGTCCCTCGCGTTTCCGTGCCCGGAAACGGCTCGCCACCTCTTGTCGATACCCGTCCGTTGACTTCACCGACCAATTCCGCGGCCTGCGTCAGCGCGCGGGCAAAAGACAGTCCGTAGGTGAGGACATCGTTTTGCTGGCTGCCGACCACCGGATCGGGCAGGATACCGAATCCGATATTGCCAACGACGCGGACCGATTGGACGGTCTTGGCGCCGAGCAGCGAGGCATAAAAGTCAATCGTGTCGAGGCCGAGGCCATTTTCGTTGGACGCGTTCGGCAGCTTCGTCGCGAACCGCAGGCCAAACGCCGGCCGATTCGCCGTTTCAGACAAAACACGGATTTTGGTGGCCACCACGGCATCGGTGACGTCGTGCGTGCTGTCGCCGGTGAAAGTCAGCAACGATGCGAGCGGCGCCGATGCGTCCCGTTCTTCGACGTTCAGGCGGTTGTAGAGAGCGCCGTCGATTTGAAACTCGGCGATCGAGCTGAGTCCGAAACTGAGACCGATGGTCGGAATCGTCAACTGATTGCCCTTGAGACCCGAGGCCGGGTACTTCTGATTGTCCGCCAGATCGACGCCGCCTTCGAGCAGCAACCGGCCGGCGCCGATCGTTTCCGGGTCCTCAGTGACAAGCGGACGCTGCTGCGCGTGCACGGATCGCGCGCACAACAAGAGAAATGCAGAATGCACAATGCACAATGCAAAATGCAAAGAGCGGAATGGCACCGGTTTAGACATTAGTCATTCATCATTCCGCATTGTGCATTTTGCATTTTGCATTCTGCATTTTGCACTCGGTTTACCGCCTGCTGTCGAGCAGCAGCGTCACTGGTCCGTCGTTGACCAGCGAAACCTGCATCATCGCCTGAAACTGACCGGTGGCGACTGTCAGCCCATGCTGGCGCAGCGCCAACACGACCGATTCGTAGAGCGGCCTGGCGATTTCGGGCGGCGCGGCATTGTCGAATGCGGGACGCCGGCCCTTGCGGCAGTCGGCGGCGAGCGTAAATTGCGAGACGACTAGCACCTGCCCGCCGACGTCCTGGACCGAGCGATCGAAACGCTTGCCCGCCGCGTCGTCACCTGTCGCGTCGAAAATGCGCAACTCGCGGATTTTCCGCGCGATGTAATCGACATCGTCGGGACCGTCGCCCCGCTCGACGCCGACCAGGACGACAAGTCCTTGTCCGATCGCTTCTGACAGCGTCTCGGGACGACTCGGCTCTGGGAGTATGGTGACGCAGGCCGTCGTAACACGTTGGACGACGGCCCTCACGCGATGGTTGGGATAGCGGACAGCTTCAGGCCTGCGCTCAGGGAGGGTTTCAAACGCGCCGTCAGCGCGGCTGGCGGATTCAGGCGCGTGTCGAGCAGATGGCGCGGGGCGACGTTTCCCAACGCCTTCAGCATCGAATTTTTCACTCCCGGATGCTCGCGCTCGAGCTCCATCAACAGCCGCTTCGCGCGCTGCCGCTGCAGGCCGAGATCGCCGCACGCTGGACAGCAGCAGCCGATGATCGGCAAATCGCATTCCCTGGTGTAGGCGCGCGCTTCGTCTTCACCGACGTAAACCAGCGGGCGAATGACGACGTGCGCGCCGTCGTCCGAGACCAGCTTCGCCGGCATCGCTTTCAGCGAGCCAGCGAACAACAGGTTCAGCAACAGTGTTTCGATGAAGTCGTCGGCGTGATGACCGAGGGCAATCTTGGTGGCGCCCACTTCCCGGGCAATCCGGTAGAGCACTCCGCGGCGCAGGCGCGCACACAACGAGCACGGCGTATCGCCGTCGTCAAGAATGTCTTCGATCACTTCGCCAATGCCGGTGTGTTCGATTCGATATTCCCAGCCGCGCGCGGTGCAAGTGCTGGCGATGAGATCGTGTTTGTATTCCTTGTAGCCTGAATCGACGTTGACCGCGACGAGCGAGAACTTCACCGGCGCGCGTTGTCGCAGGACGTCGAGCACCTGCAGCAGTGCCCAACTGTCCTTGCCGCCGGACAAACCGACCATGATGCGGTCGCCGTCCTCGATCATCGCGAAGTCAACGATCGCCTTCGTCGTTTTTTTTGCGACGCGCGACTCCAGCTCGGTCTTGTATCCCATCTCTCCGTGTCTTCGTGGCTTCGTGCTATCCGCCCGCGATACGCGGCACCAGGTGCACCTCGCTGGTCGGACGGACTGCCTGGTAACCCGGGTCCTGATAGATCTCGCCGTCAACCGCGACGGCCACCTGGTCGAGCTGCGGACCGAGCTCAGGATAGCGGGCGGCCAGCGTCGCCAGGAGATCGGCGACGCGTGGCGCTTCGATGGTGAGCGTCGACAGCCCACCCGTGAACTGTGTCAAACCACTCGGCAGGTGGACCGTAGCCATCAGCTGACGCCCACTGGTTGACGACTCGCCTGTTCGATTCCCGCCAGAACGCGCGGTGGCGACAGCGGCAGCTCCGTGAACCGGATGCCGGTCGCCTGCCTGACCGCATTCGCCACGGCAGCCAGTGGCGGCACGATCGGCACCTCGCCGACGCCTCGCACGCCGTAGGGGTGAAGCGGGTTCGCGACTTCGATCAGCACGGTCTCGATCATCGGCAGGTCCGACGCCACCGGCATCCGATAGTCGAGAAAGCCGGCGTTTTCCATCAAGCCGCTCGGGTTGTAAACGTATTCCTCGTTCAACGCCCAGCCGATCCCTTGCGCCGCTCCACCCTGAATCTGGCCCTCGACGTAGCTTGGATGGACCGCCTTACCGACGTCTTGAAACGCCGTGTAACGGAGGATCGTCGTGCGGCCGGTCTCAGGATCGACTTCGAGGTCGCAGATGTGCGCGCCAAACCCGGGGCCGGCCATTGGCGCATACAACGAAGCGCGACCGACAATTGGCCCGCCGGTGTGCGCCATTTTCGCGCCGATGTCGGCGACACCGAGCGGATGCGGTGCCTTTTCAACGCCTGGCGGCGGAATCGCCTGACCGTCTTCCCACTTGATCGATTCGACGTCGACATCCCAGATCTTCGCCGCCCGGGCGCGCAGTTGTTCGCGGACGTCGCGGGCAGCGTTGATCACGGCCATGCCGGTCGCGTAACACACCCGGCTGCCGCCGGTGACATCGGTCATCCCGCTGGTGTCGGTATCCGCAACAATCGGACGAACGCGC
>Ga0207659_10000373_pt1 | contig 27002 bp, 25 predicted proteins | sample KBSM43metaG_FD_184330 | JGI IMG/M metagenome (GOLD analysis project Ga0207659, IMG submission 184330) | Miscanthus rhizosphere microbial communities from Kellogg Biological Station, Michigan, USA - KBS M4-3 metaG (SPAdes) (version 2) | ecosystem: Host-associated > Plants > Roots > Rhizosphere >...
CGTATCGTTCGGCCAGAGAGTCGAGTCGCTGGCTCTATCAGTCCAGCGATACGCGCAAGCGACAAGGTTTCGCGCAGCGGGATACCAGGCGACCGCCGATGAAATCATGCACATTGCGGAGACCGTGTCGGAAGTCAGGAACACACGCGGCAAGCTCACCATCCCTGTCCTCGTCGTTACCGGTGCGCGAGGAGCCGACGCGAATTGGCGACGGCTGCAGCAAGATGAGGCTTCGTTGTCAGAACGAGGATGCCTGATCACGGCTCAACAGTCCGGTCACGTTATCCCGATCGACCAACCAAAGGTCGTTGTGGACGCGATTCGGACCGTCGTGGAGATCGCAAGAGGCCAAGAGGTTCCCCTTTGCGCCACGCTCGCAGCAAACGGCCGCGGCAATCCACCTCGGGAATGATTCCGGTCGCTCAGACCAACTGGAGCGTCGCCGCGAAGTCTCCGCTTCACCTTCCTGTCGACAAGGGGCCGTCGAGGCCCATACCTCGGGCGTAACTCTGACGTCTCTGACAGCGCAAATCGAAGGCCGCACGGCACGCCCGTTTCAAACGGTCCCATCATCCAAGAGGCCTTATCTGCGGTTACACTCCTGCTCAATGGACCAGACAGGGAACGCACACAGCGATCAGTACGCTCCGGGCCATGCGCCGAGTGAAATCGAGCGGCTCATCGACCAGGGACGCTGGTTTGGCGATCTCACCGAGCGACTGTTTCGTGATGCAGGCATGGTCCCCGGAATGAGTGTGCTGGACGTCGGCTGCGGCGCGGGTGACGTTTCGTTCCTCGCTATGAGTCTGGTCGGCTCCGGCGGGAAGGTCATCGGCGTGGACCGCGCGCCAGAGCCGGTTGCGGTGGCCGCGGCGCGGGCCGCTGCAGCCGGTCTTGCCAATGTGGAGTTCATCGCGGGCGACATCGCTGAGCTCACACTGCGACAACCGGTCGACTTTGTCGTCGGACGCCTCGTTCTGATGTACCTGCCGGATCCAACAAGCGTTGTCCGTCACCTGAGGACGCTGGTGAAGGACGGTGGCGTCCTGGCATTTCACGAGTTCGACATCCTGGGTGCTACATCCGAACCACCATGCCCGTTGTTCGAGACCACCGTTGAGCGAATTCGTCAGACGTTCGCGAAGGCCGGATTCGGCATTCGAACCGGCCTGTTATTGGGGCGCATCTTCGAGGGTGCCGGCCTTGCGGCCCCAACCATGACATTGAGCGCGAGGATCGAACGTGGCTTCGACGCGAAGATCTATCGTCAGCTAGCCGGCATCACGCGCGCAATGCTTCCGATGATCATCCGCACCGAAGTGGCGACCGCCCAATCGGTCGATGTCGACACGCTGGAGACTCGTCTACGAGAAGAAGCGGTGGCGCTGGACGCCACTCTCGTCGCGCCTCCTCTCATCGGAGCCTGGGCACGGAATTGAACACGACGTCGCGGCGAGGGCGACGCGGTGAAAATCTGGCTCAGCACCCACCAGTCCCAATCGGTCACACCGACTGACAGTCAGCAAACGCTCGAACCCCAAAGACGTAATCGAACCCGTTACTGTCTCCTGCCGTTCGCTGGTTTTGCTTATCGCTACAATCCTGCTGATGCATTCCAGGCGCGAACTGGCAGACGGCTTTCGAGCGTTGGGTGTCGCCGCTGGTGATACGGTCATGGTGCACGCTTCTGTTCGGGCCGTCGGTGCGGTCGCCGGCGGACCTGACCAGATCCATCTTGCACTCAAAGAGGTTCTGTCACCTGAGGGCACCCTAATCATGTACGCGGGTTGTCCCGCCTATGTCGACGAGGTCGGGCGAGGACATCTCACGCCGGATCAGGAACGCGAGCTGTTAGAGAAACTCCCGGCATTCGATCCGTTCACGGCAAGGGCACAGCGCGAGAACGGCACGTTAGTGGAATTCCTGCGGACATATCCCGGCTCCGCGGTGAACCAGCACGTGACGCGGTTTGTTGTGTGGGGAGGACGCGCCAGCGACCTCGTCTCGAACCAACCGCGGAATTACGCCTTCGGTTTGGGTTAGTCCTCGATCGGTTCGCGAACCTCGATGGCAAGATTCTGTTGCTTGGGTGCGATCACGACAACGTGACCTTTCTCCACTACGCCGAGCACATCGTCGATATTCCGGGTAAGCGAGTGGTGATCCTATGGACCGGCGACGTATGGAAGGGAAGAAATGCCATTGAAGAGGGCCACGCAGCGGTCCACAAGACGGTCTTTCGGAACAGCATTCAGCGCGAGCGGCTCGAGGAGCTTACCTTTGTCGGACCCGACGCGGCAGTTGTCAGGTTCTACAGCACACTAACGGCAGACGAACGCGCTCCCGGCAAGACCATTCGTAGCCGCAAGATCTTGATCGTGACGAAGCGAGCGGGAGAGTGGAAAGTTGGATGGGGACAGAACACGAGGCTTGCCGACTCGACGCGCGAATGATCTAAGGATTCAAACAAGACGAACACCGGTAGCAGGGACTTCGGAACGCAGACTCTCAGGACGGTTCCACCTGTTCTCGCGTCACGTCGTACTGCTCAATGACCTCATCGATGCTGAGGTCCTCGAGGTTCTCAAGCGTCCTCCAGCTCCAGCTTACTGGATGTCGTTGCAGCCGTCACGCAGGGTCAGGCCGCGCCCCGGAGATCCTCGATCCGTTGCAGCCATCCCCGATGTGGTTCCAACTCGCACAATTCTGGCTCAACGCCTCTCGCTCGCGCTCGAGTCATGGATCCGGGTCGTCTTCAGGCACTCAGGCTTGGCCTTCGGCCTCGCCTTTCGGGCACGATTCCTTCCCGCCCGATCCCTCGCTGCCCCAGTTCCGCGGACACCGCGAAGGCGAGCCGCGCGGCACCACCTTCATTGATTGGAACGACGCGCCGATCGGCTCGATTTCATCGCACTGCGCAGCGCCCCGATGATTTCAGCGCGGTTCAATCGTCTCATTGTGCATGAAACGACTATCTGGGCTCATCGCATTCGCCGCAGCCGTCGTCGCGGCTCCCCCTCTCGCCGCTCAAGAGGCACGGCTATCGCTTGAGGCGTACCTGATCGCGGATCGCGACTCAGAGATCGCACTCGCGCGGAGCGCTGCGCCTGAGGCGATCTCGCGCGACGCAACGATCCTTGTGCTCGGCCATCGTGGGTTCGAGGCGGCCGTCAAGGGCTCGAATGGATTCGTCTGTTTGGTGGAACGCTCATGGCTCGGGCCGTTTGATTTCCCCGACATGTGGAATCCAAGAATTCGCGGCGCGCAGTGCCTGAATCCGCAGGCAGCGAGGTCGATGCTGCCGCTGATCAAAAAGCGAACAGCCATGTATCTCGATGGCCTAACCACAGCGCAGATGATCGCGGCCATGAAGGCGTTGATCGCGAAGCGTGAGTTCCCGGCACTCGAGCCTGGGGCGATGGCCTATATGATGTCGCGCGCCGCCTACCTGTTCGACCACGGCGATCACAATGGATCGCACCTGATGTTTTACGTGCCGGTCGCGCGTCCGCAGGACTGGGGCGTTGGAGCCGAGCACTCTCCGGTCGTCGCGTCCGCCTCCTACTGGTTCATGCGGCCCAACGTAGAGTCAGCCCATTTTCCGCCGCTCGTGATCTACGCTATCCCCGTGAGCCAATGGTCGGATGGGTCGCCAATCTCCCGTTGATTTCGGGTCGTTGTTCGAGCGGCATCGGCGCGAGCTCCACGTCCATTGCTACCGCATGCTCGGAACGTTGGACGATGCGGACGATCTCGTGCAGGAGACGTTCCTCAAGGCATGGCGGAAGCGAAAGAGCAGCCGCGGACCGGCGACCATCCGTCCATGGCTCTATCGCATCGCCACGAACGCTTGCCTCGATGCGCTCAAGCGGCGGCCATCTCGCATCATGCCGTGGCATCTGGGGCCACCAGCGGCCGACGGGGCCGAGCCGGTGGGATCATCTCCTGAGCTTCCTTGGCTCCAGCCGTATCCCGATCGGTTGCTTCCAGCGGATGAACGGCTCGTGGCGCGTGAGACGATCGAGATCGCGTTTCTCGCGGCCATCCATGTGCTTCCGCCGCGGCAGCGCGCCGTGCTCATCCTTCGCGACGTGCTCGACTGGCCGGCGAAGGAGACCGCCGATTTGGTCAGTACCAGCGTCGCGGCGGCAAACAGTGCGTTGCAGCGCGCCCGCACCACGATGAAGCAACATCACGCGACCGCGTTGAAAGCCCGCGCCAGACCGAGCAGTGCGGAGGAGCGGGCGATACTCGAACGATTCATCGCGGCATGGGAGCGATCGGATCCGACAGCCATCGCGGCGTTGCTGCGCGAAGACGCGCGATGGTCTATGCCGCCAGCCCCCCTTTGGCACGGCTCACGCGACGTGATCGTCGCGGCGATACGCGCAGCGCTCGACCCGGTGTCCCGCGCTCGCGTCGGACAGATGCGCCAAGTCGCCCTCGATGGCGCGAACCGGCAGCCGGCCTGCGCCATCTATCTCCGCTCGCCCGGCGATGAAGTCTACCGCGCGTTTGGCATCAATGTCCTGCGCGTTGAAGGCAGGAAGATCGCTGAGGTGACTGCGTTCCTCGATGCGCGGCTCTTTCCCGCGTTTGGAGCGCCATCGTCCATCTGACGGCGGCGTAACACGATGGGTGGGAGCCTCAAGCGACACTACCCCGCTTCAGGAGCACGTGATGCGACCCCTTCGATATTCAATCAACGTCACGTTGGACGGATGCTGCGATCACCGTGCAATCCCGGCGGACGAGGAATTGCATCGTCATGCGACCGAGACCCTCGCGCAGGCCGATGCTCTCCTTTTCGGCCGCGTCATGTACGAAACGATGGAGTCCGCGTGGCGGCCGCCGGCGGAGACGCGCGAGAGACCTGATTGGATGACCGATTGGATGGAACCTTTCGCCCAGACAATCCACGCGGCAAGGAAGTACGTCGTCTCGAGCACCCTCCACCGGGTCGATTGGAACGCGGAGCTTGTGCGCGGGGACCTGGGTGGTGCCGTTCAGCAGCTTAAGCGAGAGCCAGGCAACGGACTGTACGTCGCGGGCGTGAAGCTCCCGCTGGCATTGGCGGAGCTGGAATTGATCGATGAGTACGAGTTCATCGTGCAGCCCAGGCTCGCTGGACATGGGCCGGCGCTGTTCGCGGGGCTATCAAAGCATGTCGACTTGACGTTCGTGAGCCGGCAGGAGTTCCGCTCGGGCGCCGTGGCGATGCGATACGTGCCGAAGAAGTAGTGGTCCTGAAATTGGGACTGGCAAAGATCGACCAACGACGCACGCAGCGGCCCCGTGACGGGCGGCTGCTGATGCTGAGTGTTGAGCACCGGTTTCCGTGAAGTACATCCGTCAGACCGCAAAGAACGCCGCAGCGTTTAGGCCGCGTGCCGAATCTCGTCGAGCCGTTTCAGCGATTCGTCAATCTGGTTCCAACTCGCGAAAATGCGGCTCACCAGCTCTCGCTTCGCTCAAGGCACGATTCCCACCCGGCTCGCCGCTATCCATCGTCCCTCAGTACATCGGTCGGCTCCACCCGAAATACCCGCAGAAGCGGTCCGACGCAGGCGACAGCACAGACGCCCATCATGATCGTTCCATACCCGAGGAGCAGCGCGGCATGTCTCGTCATGGTGTCAACCCCCACGTCGGAATCGCGAATGGACACCTCGACCAGCGCCCCCATCATGAGACAGCCCGCGGCCACGCCCATCGCCACCTGAAACATGGGACCGCGAAAGACGATCGAGACGACGTGTGAGACCTGAGCCCCCAGCGCCACTCGAACGGCGATCTCGCGCGTGCGCCGCGAGACCGTTAAGGACGTGATGGCGTAGATACCTGCCAGCGAAAGCACCAGCGCGATGGCGCTCACCAGCAGGATGAAGTTGGCAAAGCCGTTCCAGGCGCGCGCATCGCTGCTGGTTCCCTGGTCCAGCCTCTGGACGTCGCTGAGCCGAAGCCCTGGGCTGATGTCAGCAGCGATCCGGCGCAGTGCTGGCAACACTGAAGCGGGAGCGCCGCTCCTCAGGTGTGTGGCGAGATACAGCGGATAGCTCTGCGTCCGATTAGAGCCCAGTGTGTGGTACACGACGATCTTGCCCGGATTGTCGAGGCTCATGGGGGCCTCGGGATTCGGCACCAGATCGCGCACGACGCCGATGATTTCAAACCAGGGTCCCGGCGCCTTGATGGCTCCCGAATCTTTCGATAGGTAACGGATGCGCCGCCCGACCGCGTTGCGTCCGGTCAGGATTTGGTTCACGAACAGCTGGTTGACGACGACCGTGTTGGCACCGGCTCCTGTGTCCAGCGAAGCAAAGCCTCGCCCAGCGAGAACGGGCGTCTGGAACACCTCGAAGAAGTCCGGATCCACAGCGGTCGTGGAGACGAAGAGCTGTCTACCGGTCACCGAGTCGCGCAGTCCCGCATCGTCGAGTTCGATCACGGCTCCGCCCGACGGCATCATCGGGAGCACGTCGGCCAGGGTCACGCCTGCGACCCTAGCGTCCGCGGCGACTCGTTGCTCCAGCTCTCGGGCGGTCGCTTCGTAGCGCCGCAGAAAGGACTCGTCGACCGTACCCGCCTTCTCCTCCATCAGGCCGTCACGGTCCATCTCGAGTCGCACCGCCAGGTACTCTTCGGCTGGGAAGGCAGCTTTCGCGGACGCGATGCCTGCAGCCTGACGCTGTACGACATACGCCACCGCGGTGAAGAAAATCGTCCCGGCGATTTGCGCCACGATGACGCCAGTCCAAATCCCACCCATTCGGATGCCGCCTGCTCCAGCGCTCGCCTGACGGAGGCCGGCCTCCATGTTCGTTCTGGTGATTTTCAGCGCCGGAACCACGCCGGCAACGACCGCCGCGAGGAATGTGAGCCAGGCCGAATAGGTCACGGTTGTCGCAGAGAGCCCGCCTTCGAGCCAGAACGGCCAGCCTTCGGCCTCGGTACTCAGCGCGGCCAGTGTCCACTTCAATGCGAAATCCGTTGCGGCCAAGCCGAGCACCGCCGCAATGGCGGCGAGCACGAGCGCTTCGGCGAACAGTTGCATCACGATCCGGCTCCGGGCGGCACCGAGGGCCCGCCGCACGACAATCTCCCGCTCACGCGTCGCGGCTCGGGCAAACATCAACAGTGCGACGTTGCCGCAGACCACCACGAGAAACACCGCACCGAAGGCGTTGATCGAATGAATGCCCGCCCTGACAAGAAAACCCTGCGGGATCGCCAGGAAGGATTCGGCGTACGGCAGCACCCGAGGCTGCAGGTTCTCGTACTGCTTCGGGAACTGCGCCGCGATTTGGGACCCGAATGCCGTCAACTCCGCTCGAGCGGCCGGGAGCTCGATGCCAGGCGCCAGACGGCCGAATACCCGCAAGCCCGGCCCCCGACCTGGTTCCTGCGGCAGCTCTTGCACGCGGAGCGGCGTCCAGAGATTTTGCCGGACAGGGAACGCGAATCCTTCCGGCATAACTCCGACCACCGTCGCTTGCGTCGCTCCGAGCCGTACGACGCGACCGATCACCGCCGGATCGGCGCCGAATCGGATCTTCCAGAGGCGGTTCCCCACAACGACGACCGCGGGCGATTGCGGAGCCTCGTCCTCATCCACGAGAACACGCCCCATCAGAGGGGGAACGCGGGTCACCCTGAAAGCCGCGGCACTAATCTCGGCGGCGTCGACAGGTTCGCCCACTTGCTCGCCCACGATCAGGTTCCGCTGGACCAACCGGAACGCGCCGATGTCCTCGACTGTTCGAAGTCTTTCCCGCCAGTTGAGGACGTCGTAAGGACTTGCCGGTCGAGCACCGGACTCCGCCCGGTGCCAGTAGTTCAGCGCGACGATGCGATCTCCGCCCGGTAGCGGGAGCGACGGATCGGTCACTCGCGTGATCACCTCGAACGTGCCGGCCCCGACGGCGATCGCAACGGCCATCGCCAGGCCCCCGACGACCGTGAGCATCGGATACCTGGCCAACATCCGGAATCCCAACTTGAAGTCCAGCCAAGACAGTCCGATGCGCATCAAGCCTCCCCGGCGCCGGTCGCGCCATCGCTCCACAACGAAATGCAGAGTGAACGACATCGTCTGCCGCCAGTAGCGGCGTCGCGCGCCAGGCAGACCGTACTTCCTGCAATCGCGCTGGAAGACTTCGTCCAGATCGCCTCTGACAGACTCGCGCACGTCGGCCGGCAACGCGTGTCCCAGTAACGAGCGCGCCACAGACGGTGGCATTGACGTCTGCGTCATTGGGCGCCCCGCAGCTTCGGGTCCAGCCCCTTCCACATGCTGTCGAGTACTTTGCGCGAGTCGCGCAGGCTTTCCAGACCGGCTACGGTGACCTTCACGCAGCGCCGTGACTTGCCGCCGCGCTCGGGTGTGGAATCGCCCATCCAGGACGTCAACAGGCCCTTCTGCTCGAGGCGGCGCAGCGTGACGTACACCGCTGCCGGGGCCACGGTCCTTCCGGTTCGGCGTTGGATTTCGTCCACGATGGGCACACCGTAAACGCCATCGCCGAGATGCAGAATCGCGAGGAGGACCATCTGCTCGAACTCGCCGAGCGCTTCCCGACTCATGCCGCACCCGCGTTCAGCGATGTCTAGTCCAACGACGACAAAAGCATACAACGCTAATAATACGGCCGGCCGGATTTCTTTGTTCACGCGGCTGGTTTTTGGGGCGAGGGGAAAGTCCGCCTATGTGGTCCACCACCTTCGCAGCGACCGAGAACGACGGCGCATGTTCAAACGCCAACTATGCAGGGATTTGCGGACGCCGCCGCCAGACGTTGACGTTCGGGAAGCCCTACCACGTGACCTTCACGAACGACACACTCTTGCGCGGCAGGTCGAACGTGTCGGTGAGGCGGCCGTCCCGGCCGACCGTGGCCTGGCGGGCCGGCCTCAGTGTCTCAAGTTCGCTTGCTTTCTCGAGCGCGGCGTACTGCGCGGGCGTCGGCTTCTGCGGCGAGCCCATCTTCACCCACGCGGAGTACGAGTTGCTGTGCGTTTCATCGATGCGGAAGTGCGTCACCGTCGCGCGGCCCGCCGGTAGCCCGCCAATCGTCAGCGCGATCGGCGCTGGCGGAGCCGGCAGGTCGTCGTCGTGGTAATTCCAGATCAGGACCGTGGCCGATCGCGGCGACCGCGCCGCGAGTGCCGAGATGTCGGGCGCGCCCCGCACGCCCCCGTCCCTGATCTCCTGCACCGTGAGACCGGCCGAACTCGTCGCCTGGACGCGATCGCCGCTCATCTGCCCGAGCATGCGGAACGTATTGAGGACCGGCTTGTTGATCCCATTGGTTGCCAGATCGCGGAAGCCATCGAAGTACGGCTGGTCCTCGAAGAGGAACGCCCAGGTCACGGCGCCAAGCAGTTTCACCTCGTGGAGATCGGCCAGCTCGTAGGTGCGCGCGATCTGGAGGGCGGTGTACGTCGGGAACATCGTTCCGTTGCGGTAGCCGTTCTGCGGGTAGTGACTCACCCCGCAGGCCGCGCAGCCTTCGGGATCGGACTCGCCGATGACAATCGGCGTCTTCGCGTACATCGGGAACTCCTTGATGACCGCGAAGTGGTCGTTGATGCTGCGAAGCTGGTTCGCTACGCCCATGCGCACACGGTTCTCGACGAACGTCGGGCTGCCTTTCGCATGGAACGTAATGAGGTCGAGGGGTGTCCCAATCGCTCCGGTGACGGCGTTCGTGCCCGCCGACGTGTGCTGCAGGAACGTGCGGAGCATCGCCTGCGCGCCGCCCGTCACTTCCGGACCGCCGATCCTCGCCGTGGGCAGCGCGCGACGGACGCCCGCAACGGTGAAGTCGTAGAGTGCCAAGAACTCGTCACGTCGCGTCTGGGCCTTCTCGGCGGCCCGGGGATCGCCCCGGCCCGCGCTCGGCCCGACCGAGCCGCTCCAGTAGCCGATGTCGGGCTCGTTCCAGAGCTCGAACCACCAGCTCTCCACCGCCAGCCTGCCGTACCGCTCGACCAGGTGTGTCGTGACCTGGTAGCAGAGGGCTTCCCACTTCGTGTAATCCTTCGGCGCATACGTCCACCCGGTGTAAATGTCGTTGTACGGATCGCCAGGCTTCCAGAAGTGGCGGTACGGTGTGCCTGAGGGCGCCGACGATAGCGCCTCCGGCATGAAGCCGAGCTGCACGAGCGGCTTCATGTGGCGCGCCATATAGGTGTCCACGATTCGGTCGACGATCGTCCAGTCGTAGATCGGTCGTCCGCCGCCATCCTCGGTGTAGACGTTGGTGGAGCCCCATTTGAGGGCGTGCGTGCCATCGCCCGACGTGAGCAGGTTGTGCACCCGCACGAACACGGGAACGGGGCTGAGATCATGCAGCGCCGACAACAGCTTCTTGCCATTCGTGGTGTAGGTGTAGTTCGGTTCGTCGTGGCCGAACCAAGCCCAGAAGGGAAGCATGGGCCCTTTGCGAGCGGCCGTGTCGACGCGAATCGTGACAGGTTCCTGCTGCTGCGCGCCTCCGGCAGCGGCGAGCAGACACAACACCGAGACGATGACAACGCGCATTCGCACTCGGTTACTTTTCGATCGTTGCCGGGTCGATGGCGACGTGCTTGATCTTCTCGCGCCGCCACGTGTAAGTGATGTGCACCTCGCCGTCGCGCGACTGGATCATCGCCGGATATGAGAACTCGCCCTGGGACTCGTCCTCGAGCATCGTCACCGGCCGCCACGCCTTGCCGTCCACCGACGCCGCCACGGCGAGCTGCGCACGCGACGTCGGCGACGGGTTATAGACCAGCAGGAAACGGCCGTCGGCCAGGCGGAGTGCATCGATCCCCGCGCTCGGGTTCGGCAGCGCCGTCGCCGTCATGCGCCCCCAGCTGACGCCGCCGTCCTTCGACCACGCTTCGACGATCACGCGCTGGCGACTACGCAAGAGGATCTGTATCTCGGTCGCCGAGTGGACGAGAATCGTCGGCTGGATCGCGCCGAATTCGTCCTTCGCGTTCAGTGGACCGCTCTTCTGCCACGCGGCTGCAGACGCCAGCCCCTGAGCGTCCCACGGGCCGCCGAACCGCTCCGTGTGCGCGACCCACCCATCGTCTTCCGTGCTGGAGCCGGCGAGCATCACGCGGGGGAGGATCTCGATCGGCTTCGCGCGAATCGGCCCGAGGATTCCTGGCGGCAGTTTGATCGGAGTTGACCAGGTCCGGCCGCCATTCTGCGACGTCCGCGCCATGCCCCACCATTGCGACGGGCTTGGACCGACCTTGTAGAAGAGGACGAGCGGTCCACTCGACGGTTGGAACAGCACTGGATTCCAGCAGGGATGCCGCGTGCCGTCAGCCTGGACGCCGTTCGCTACTTCGACCGGTGGCGTCCACCCGGAGGCGTCGCGCCGCGATACCCAGATCCCGACGTCGGGGTCGCGCTCACGCGTGCCGCCGAACCAGGCCGCGACGAAACCATCATGCGTCTCGACAATCGTCGACGCGTGCGACGAGGGAAACGGCGCGCGCTCGAAGATGAATTCCGATCGCATCGCGAGCGCCAACAGAATCACGTTAAGCATGAGAGGGTTTCATGAATCTGGCGGTGCCGAACCACAGCAGCGAGCCGACGAGCAAGTAGACGATAGAGCTCGCACTGATGGCGGCGCTCATGCCGTAGTGCTCCGACGCCACCGCGATGGCGATCGGCGCAAATCCGCCGCCGATCCACCCGGCTGAGTTCATCACGCCGACGGCCGTCGCGCGCACCCGCGCCGGCACGGTGTCGTGCAGCGACGCCCAGATGTTCGCGTCGTACAGTCCCTTGAAGTAGCCGAATCCCGCCAGGGCAAGAACGAGAATCGGCACCGACAGCGTCCACCCGGTGATAAAGATGAACGGCACTCCCGCCATCAATCCGATCGTCTGCGTCATCATACGCCCGCCGGGGCGGCGCCGGACGAGCCGATCTGCCAGTACGCCGCCGCTGATGACGCCCAGTACCGACGCGATCTGCAGATAGGCCGTGCTGCTGAAACCCGCGGCGGCGAGACTCATCCCGAACTTCCGATTGAGGAACGACGGCATCCACGTCAGGACGATCGACGCGACGAAGTTCGCGCCGACGAAGACCGCGATCAGGATCAGCGCCATGGGCGTGCTCAGGACCGTTGCGACCCCGGCCAAAGGCGAGTGCCCCGACGCCGGCGATTCGCTGCGCGTCGGCTCGCGCAGCCAGACGATGAGTGCGAGACCGAGCATCGTGCCGAGGGTGCCGAACAAGTAGAAGCTCGATCGCCATCCAAGCGCCTGCCCCATCACGCCCGCCGCCGTTCCTCCAGCGATCGTGCCGGCATAGACGCTCGACTGATGGATCGCCATCGCGCGCGAGCGCGTGTCGCGGCCGTGATAGTCGCTCAACATCGACATCGAGGCGGGAAAGTAAAACGCTTCACCCAGTCCCTCGAGCCCGCGGCAGATGACCAGATGCGAATAGCGCGTTGAAAGCGCCGTGGCGACGGTGATCGCGGACCAGAAGACCAGGCCGCCGATGACGACGTTCTTGCGCGCGAAGCGATCGCCGATGATGCCCGCGAGCGGCGCCGCGGCGGCGTACACCCACATGAACGACGCGCCGACAATGCCGAGCTGCACGTCGGTCAGACCCATCTCCGTCTTCAGCAGCGGGAAAATCGAATAGATTGCCTGCCGATCGGCGTAGTTGAAGAAGCAGACGAACCACAGCAGGGCGACAACGGCCCACTTGTTCACCGGGCCGTATCCTAGCAAACGTTCACAGAAGGTTGGGTGCTGGACTGCTGGTTCGCCCGGAGGTGCGCGGAGTTATCCTAGCCAAATGATTGCTCGAACCAGCTGGGGAGTAGCGATCGGCGCAACGACGGTCGTGACCCTTTTCGGCGCGCTTGACGCGATTGCCGCGAGTCAGACTCCCATCGTGCAACCTGCCGATGAAAAAACTCTTCGTGAGTACACGGGCGTCTATCAGTGGGGACCGAACGCGTTCGTCTATTTGCAGCTGTGGGACGAGTTCAGCGGATTTGGCAAGCCTCAACTGGTGGCGTTTGACGAGTCGGGTGACGTGCGCACGCTGTATCCGACCGACAGTAACCAGTTTTTCGCCGGCACCGGCGCCGCGATATCTGCCTCGGTCGAGTCGCGCATCGCGTTTCAGCGCGACACCGCCGGACAGATTGTCTCGCTGACCTGGCAGCGTGACGGTGCTGCGCCGCGCACCGCGAAACACGTCGAGATCGAAACTCGCGAAGATGTGCGATTTACGAATCGCGAGGTCCAGTTGAGCGGGACGTTGATCGCGCCAGTTGCCGGCGCCAAACATCCCGCCATCGTCCTCGTCCACGGGTCCGGCGCGGAGAACCGCGCCTACATGCTGCCGTGGGCACGATTCCTGATTCGCCACGGTATCGCGGTGCTCGGTTACGACAAACGGGGCGTGGGCGGATCAACCGGCGACTGGAACGCCTCCACCTACGAAGATTTGGCGGACGATGCGATCGCCGCCGTCGAGTACTTGAAAACGCGCCATGACATTGACGCGGCACAGATTGGTTTGCTGGGCATCAGCCAGGCGGGCTGGATCATGCCGCTCGCCGCCGTGCGCTCGAAGGACGTCGCATTTCTGATTAGCGTCTCTGGCGCGGGCGTGACACCCGCCGAAACGACGATCGATCAGGCGCGAAACGAGCTGACGATGACAGGCATGCCGGCGGCGACGGTTGCGGACATCGTCGCGCTCATCAGGCTGCAGTACGACTTCGCCCGAACGGGCAACGGCTGGGACGCGTACGCCGCGGCGCGGGAGAAACTCGTGGCCCGGATGGGCGCTCCGCCAGAAACAGCTTTTCCGAGCACGCGCGAACATTCGCAATGGCAAGTGATCAAGCGCACGTACTTCTATGATCCGGTGCCGACGCTGCGCCAACTCACAGTACCGACGCTGGCAATGTGGGGCGAGCTGGACAACAACATCACGGCCGACAAGAACAAGCCGGCGTGGGATACCGCGCTCAGGGCCGCGGGCAATCGCGACTACACGCTAGTCGTGATTCCGAGGGCGAATCACGCCATGCTCGAGGCGAAGGTTGGTAGCAACGCGGAGGTCAAGTCGCTCCAACGATTCGCGCCATCGTATTTCACGACGATCGGAGACTGGCTCGCGAAGCGGATTCGAGGCTTCCACTGACCTTCTCCCGATCGCCTTTCCTCAGAACTGTCCTTCCTTGCTCAGCGACGGCCGGATTCGGCTGAACGGAATCTCGACTTCTGCAGTGCGCTCCGTCTGGTGCCTGCGCTGTTACATCGCCCGCGTCGAAACGCCCCGCCTTCCAAGACGCCGTTGGTCAGACGCACCGCTTTGCTCCGCAAAGTGTAAAAAGCCTAGGAAAATCTGCCAAATTGTGATATAATTAGTAACGGAGATTCATTCGCCCACTTCCAAATTCGTCACAGTGAGGACACCATGAGACTGGAGACCGAACCGGTCGTCTACCGCGATGGCGACGCACGACTCCACGGGTTTCTTGCGATCGATGCGGACCGTGCCGGCAAACGGCCGGGCGTTCTCGTCGTGCACGGCGGCGCCGGCGTCGACGATCACGCGCGCGGACGGGCGCGGCGGTTCGCCGAGTTGGGCTTCGTAGTGTTTGCGTGCGACATGTACGGCGAAGGCGTGACGGGGAACCGCGAACGAACCATACGCCACATTGGCGACCTTCGGAACAACCGCACGGCGCTGGTTCGCCGGGTGCAGCCGGCGATCGAGATCCTGTCATCGCGACAGGAAGTCGACGGCCGCATCGCCGCGGTCGGCTATTGTTTCGGTGGCATGGTCGTCCTCGAGTACGCGCGCAGCGCCTCAACGATCAGCGGCGTCGTGTGCGTCCACGGCAGTCTCGAAACGACCAGTTCTGCCGAGTCGTCATCAATTCGCGCGCGCATTCTGGTCTGCCACGGAGGGCTCGACCCGCACGCGCCGATGTCGCAGGTCACGGCGTTTGCCGAGGAGATGAAGCGCGCGGGCGCCGACTATCAGTTGATTGTCTACGGGAACGCGATGCATGGTTTCACGCACGAGACCGCTACCGGTCAGCAGCCAGGCGTGCTGTATCACGCGCAAACCGATGCGCGGTCATCGGTCGCGATTCAGGATTTTTTCAGAGAGTTATTTGACGAGTAGGCCCCGACCCGTTCGCGTTCTACTCGACGCCCCGGATCTCGCCGGCGGCCGTCAGATCGATGTCCAGTGCGTGCGGCCGTCTTGGCAATCCCGGCATCGTCAGCACCTCGCCGGTCAGAGGTACGAGGAAGCCGGCGCCGGCGGCGATTCGCACCTCGCGGACGGTGAGGTCGAAGTCGCGCGGCCGGCCGACGCGCTTCTGGTCGTCCGACAGCGAGAGGTGCGTCTTGGCCATGCAGATCGGTATCTCGCCAAATCCCATTCTCACCGCGCGGTCCAACTGCGACTTCGCTGCGATGGTGAAATCGACGTCGGTCGCGCCGTAGATCGTCCGCGCCACCTTGCGGATCTTCTCGGCGGGCGGATCCGACAGGTCGTAGATGTAGCGAGCCGACGGCGAGGCGGCCTTCGCCCGCGCCACGATCGATTCGACGAGAGCGGTGGCTCCCGAGCCGCCCTGGGCGAACACGTCCGCCAGGCCGGCGTGCACGCCCGAGTCGCGCAACTGTTGCAGAACGGCGTCGAGCTCGGAGGTCGTGTCACCGGCCCGCACGTTCAGCGCGACCACCGGATCGAGCCCGAATTGCCGAACGCTGTCGATGTGCTTCTCCAGATTCTCCATGCCGAGGGCGAGGGCGCGCGCGTTCTCGAAACCCGATTCGGTCACGGGCGCGCCGCCGTGCACCTTGAGCGCGCGCAGCGTTGCGACCAGCACGACCGCGTGCGGCCAGATACCGGCCGCCCGGCACTTGATGTCGAGGAACTTCTCGGCGCCGAGATCGAACCCGAAGCCCGCTTCGGTGAAGACGAAATCCGCCCGTCGCATCGCCAGTCGTGTCGCGATCAGACTGTTGCAGCCGTGCGCGATGTTGCCGAAGGGGCCGCCGTGCACGAATGCCGGCGCGCCTTCCGTCGTCTGCACGATGTTCGGGAGAAGCGCATCGCGCAGGAGCGCGGCCATCGCACCGGCCGCACCGATGTCGCCGCTGTAAACCGGCGCTCCGTCCTCGGTGAACCCGAGCAGGATCCGACCGAGCCGTGCTTTGAGATCGCTGTAGTCGCGCGACAGGCACAGAATTGCCATCACTTCGGACGCTGCGGTGATGTCAAATCCATCCTCGCGCGGCACTCCCATCGACTTGCCACCCAGGCCGACCACGGTCCGTCGAAGGAACCGGTCGTTCATGTCGAGCACACGACGGAATGTCACCTGGCGCTGATCGAGTTGCGAGGCCGATCCCGCCGGCGACCGGAAGTACATGTGGTTGTCGGCCAGGGCGGCGAGCAGGTTGTGTGCCGATGTCACAGCGTGCAGATCACCGGTGAAGTGCAGGTTGATCCGAGCGGACGGTTCCAGACGGCACCGCCCGCCGCCGGTGCCGCCTCCTTTCTGGCCGAACACTGGACCGAGCGACGGCTCGCGCAGCGCGCACGCGACGCTGATGCCGAGCCGTCGGGCGGCCTGCGTGAGTCCGATCGTGCAGGTGGTTTTTCCTTCGCCGGCCGGTGTCGGGCTGATCGCCGACACCAGAATCAACCGCGCTCGCAACGGGTCGTCTCGAAAAGCAACCTCCGGCCGAACCTTCAGAACGTCCGGTCCCCATGGCTGGACGTCGGCGTCCTCAAATCCCAACTCGGAGGCGACGTCCTGAATCGGTCTCATGTAATCTCCCGTTCGTTTACGTCGATCATATCTGGCTGGGGAAGTCCTGCGGATGAACGACACAAACGAACGAAGGGGGAGGTAGCCCAAACTCAATTGACAGGCGCCGCGATAACTCCTACGCTGACTTCACGGTTTACGCAATCGGCTCTCGTGAACAGACGGACCGGTCGTGATCACCATGATGCTTGGAACACTCGTCATTGCAGCCGGAATCCTGGCGGCACCAGCGGCGCAAACACCGCAAGCCAGCGAGCGCGTCGTCCTCGAGGGCAGCGTGAAAGTCGACAGCATCGATCGGTCGACGCGATCGATGACCGTGCGCAGCGAAGACAATCAGCTTTTCGGGGTCTACGTCGATCGATCGATGAAGCTCTTCGACCAATTGAAGACCGGAGACACCGTCAGAGTGCGGGTCGTCGAATCGGTGGTTGTCGCTGTCGTTCGCAACGCGAAACCGACGGTGTTTACGGACACCACTGCGGCGGCGCGAAAGGCCGCCGAGAACAGTCCGACCGAAGTCCTCCAGCAGTTGAAGGCAGTCGTGACTATCGAGCGCGTGGACCTGAACACGCAGACGGTGGTTTACAAGACCGGGGACAATCGGAGCGTCATTCGCTACGCCGTCGATCCGAAGCTGCTCGAGAATTTGAAGCAGGGCGACGTCGTTGAAGTGACCTATACGCGCCAGCGCGCGGTGGTACTCGAAAAACGTTAAAGGCCGGCGTTGGGCACTTCGGACGCCGACGGCAGCACGGTCCCTCGCGAGTCAACGGTGCGTGACGCCATGTGTCCGAACAAGCTAAGCGTTCCGGCCACGCAGTAGAAGCCGAGCCACGCCACGAGCACACTGCTGATCGGCGCGATCGAGACTGCAGCAAGCAAAACCGCGCACAGCGCCAGGGCGATGGCCTGCGGCGTCAGACGCGTGCGCTTCCGCATCTCAGTCGTCAGTGCCAGTCCAAACAGCCCAATCAACTGTCGATAGAGCCACAACTGGGAACGGCCCCGACTGATCTCTTCCAGGACATCTCCGACCAGCTCCTCTCGAGCGCCGACCGAATCAGCGAACGCCAGCAGCCTGAGCGCCAATCGTGGATAGGGCATGATCATCCCTCGTGAACCGGTACGCCTCGCCATAACGTGGTCAGCGCCTTTTTCGCGGCCCTGACTTCGCGCAACCCAGTCGTGGTCATCGAAAAATAGCGCTTGGCGCGGCCTCCACGTGCCGCGGTCGGCAGACCGACGGCTGAGCGGACCAGTCCCTTTTCTTCCAACCGCTCGAGTGTGTTGTAGACGCTCGCGAGAACGACCGGCTTGCCGGTGCTTTCTTCGATAGCGCGTGCGATCGGTACACCGTACGCTTCGTCTTCCTCACGAAGCAGCGCCAGGAGCACGAGTAGTTCGAAGTGCCCCAAAGATTCCCTTGACATATCTTCACCTTTTACTACTAAACTGGCGCCGATGCAAGTCGGCCTCGAAGCGCAGCACCTGACCAAGTACTACGCGGCGATCCCGGCGATTCGCGACGTCAGTTTCAGTCTGCAGCCGGGCACCGTGCTCGGACTGCTTGGACCGAATGGCTCCGGCAAATCGACCACGGTGTCCCTGTTGGCGGGACTGCGCGAACCCTCATTCGGACAGATTGTGTTCGGCGGTCGCAACATCGCCGACTATCCGGTCGAGTACAAGGCACGAGTCGGCTACGTGCCTGAGGAGGCACACCTTTATTCGTTCCTATCGGGTCGTGAACAACTGCAACTGATTGGCCGGCTCCGTCGTCTTCCAACCGACCTGCGGAGCCGCAAGATCGCCGTACTACTCGACTTGTTTGGCCTGACTCCCGCCGCTGATCAGTCGATGACCGGCTACTCCAAGGGCATGAGGCAAAAAATCCTGATCATCGCTGCGTTGTTACACGATCCCGATCTGCTGATCCTCGACGAGCCGGAGTCGGGACTGGATCTCGCCGCGGGTCTCGTGCTGCGTCACCTGATTCCAATCCTGGCGGCGCGAGGCAAGATGATCCTCTACAGCTCTCACGTGCTCGATTATGTCGAACGACTGTGCCGAGAAGTTGTGGTTCTCCATCGCGGCAGCATCGTTGCCGCCGGAGACGTGGGGGAATTGCGCGCGCGAATGCAGACAGAGTCGACGCTCGAAGCGGTGATTGCCCAGCTGGTCACCACGATCGATCCTGGCGGCACCGCGCGCGACATCGCCGACATCGTCGGTCAGAAGGCGTGAGACGACCGGTGGCCTCTGACGAAGCATCGGCGTTCCGTCTGATGACACGCTTGTTCCTTCGACGCCTCATCCACAACGACCTCATCTCGCCGTATGCCGACCGACACGAGTCGCTGGCGATGGTCTACGCACTGACGATGTCGCTGGCGGTATTCGCGACGTTTTTCCTGTCGACCAATTACCTGTCTGCCTTCATCCAGCTGCCTGGCACGGCGGCGCTCAGCGCATTGTCCGATCGGTTTCTGTTCATCGCCGGATCAATCACTATCAGCGCGTTGGCGGCTCTGATGGTATGGGACGCATTGGCGCTCGAACCGCGCGACGCCGCCATTCTGGGACCATTGCCAATCGGCGCGCGCACGATTTCCCGGGCAAAACTTGCGGCAGCCATCGTGTTCGGTGTCGCCCTGACGATTGCGCTGAACGCGGTCCCGAGCATCCTCTATCCCGCGTTTCTTACGCTTAACATCCGTGGCATTGCCGGTACGACGATTCTTCGACTGATCGCCGTCCACGCCGCGACCGTCTCGTTGGCCGGTTTCTTCGGGTTTTTCGGAATTGTCGCGATTCGCGGGCTACTCCGGCTTGTGCTCGGTGAAACCGGCCAACGAGGTGTGGCGAGCGGAGTGCAGAGCCTGCTCGTTGTCGGGATGGTTACCGGGCTGCTGGTGGCGCCGACCGTTCGAGCTACAGAGGTACGCAGCTGGGTGAACCAGGCGATGGTTGCGCGATGGCCCGCACGCCCGGTGTTGTGGTTCCTCGGAGCTAACGAAACGCTCGCGGGCTACCTCGTCGCGGACACGCCGATCGTATTGCCGCCGCGATTCGCTGTCCTTCCCGCGATCCTGGCCGCGGAAGATCGGGTCGCCCGGGCGGCCTATCGTCCGATGCGTCCACATTTTGGCTTGCTCGCGCAACGGGCCTGGACGTCAGTGGCGGTGCTGATGGCACTCGCGCTGGGAACATTCCTCTGGACCAATCGTCGCTTGCCCGATGGAGCAGCGGGCGTACCATTGCCTTCGCGCTTGCGCGGGAGCGCCCGCCGCATCGCCGAGCGGTACACGGACACTGATCCCGAGGCGCAGGCGGGTTGCTTTTTCGCGTTACAGACGTTGACTCGCAGCGCCCCCCACCGAACCGTCATCGCGATCGCCATCGCAGTCGGACTCACGCATGGCCTGATCGTGTTGGCGCAGAGCAATTCGCAATCATTCGAGACGCCACCGCTCGGAGTTTTCGCGATCGCGGTGATGTTGCTGCTGTCCCTATTGGGCGGCATCTCGTACGCCGCCACCATTCCGGCGGCGCCGTCGGCGAACTGGGCTATCCGCATGGCATGGCTTGGCGACGAGCGCGGTTACCTTGCGGGCGTCAAGCAAACCGCGATGGGTATGGTGGCCATATCCCTGGTCGTGCTGCTGCCGCTCCATGTCGCTCTGCTCGGGGCCGCTGCGGCGCTGGCCCACTCGCTTTTCTGCGCGCTGATCGCGGCGGTGGCGAGCGGCGTGCTGTTTCTGTGGTATCACAAATTGCCGTTTGCCTGCAGCCACGTGCCGATCGAGAACCCGAAGCTCGTATGGCCGACTGCATTCGCGAGTCTGCTGCTCGTCAGCTACGGCTTCGCCGCGGCGGAACAGTGGGCCTTGCAAACCGGTGTGCGCACGGTTACCTTCGGCGCTACTATCGCCTCGATCGCGTTGCTCGTCAGGGCAGTCGATCGCGCGTGGCGGAGTGAACGAGTACGCATCGATTTCGACGATCGCCCGGCTCTTGCGACGCAGCGATTGGGCCTGTTCGACCACATTGCCGTTCACGACTAGTGCAGCGTATCGTCAAAAACAGTACTGGCCCGGAAGAAGAACGCAGAGTTCGCTAAGTTCGCAGCGTATGAATGTCACTCGGATTCTTTGCGTTCTTTGCGAACTTTGCGTTCATCGTCAATTGGCGAGCGGTAGTGAACCAGGCGAGACAGTCCACGAGTGATTTCTTTTCGGAAGCCATCAGCCTTGCCACGAAACCGCCTCCGTCATATCGGAGGAACTCCGGCAAAGGCACACGATACATACTTGCACGCGCCGTTGATTGGCAGCGACCGTACGCCACACTTATGATTCGCCAAGAGGGCAGGCGCGATGCACCGGGTCCGACTAATCATCGAGAAGTGAAGCGCGACATCCCTTCGGTCAGTCACTGTTCTGTGCCGCGAGCCGCTTTGGCCGCGATGCTTGTCCTTTTCAGTGTTGCGGCTGCGGCGCAAACGCGGACGACCGCCGATTCCTCGAGCCAACAACCGCCCGGTGGCGTGCCAAGTTCACCGCTGACGATTCACATCGGCGATGCGGATTTGCTGTTCGGCGGCTTCATCGACGCGACGGCGATCCGGCGGACCGTCAACACCGGCAGTGGGCTCGGCACGTCGTTCGGCACGATCCCGATGGGCAACACGGTTGCGGGCCACATGAACGACACGCAGTTCTCGTCGCAGAACTCGCGGCTCTCGCTGCAGGCTACCGGCAAGGCCGGCACCGCCGACTTGAAGGGATCCCTCGAAGTGGATTTCCTCGGCAACGCGCCGAACGGCCTCAACGTCACTTCGAATTCCAACACGCTGCGGATGCGCGTCTTCTGGGGCCAGTATCGACAGGGCGGATTCGAGTTCCTGGCCGGTCAATCGTGGAGCCTGATGACACCGAATCGCACCGGGCTGTCGCCGGAGACGGCCGACGTGTTCTTCAGCCAGACGGTCGATCCGAACTATCAGGTGGGGTTGACCTGGGGCCGGACGATGCAGTTCAGGCTGACTACGCATCCCCGCGACAGCTTTACCGCGGCGGTCGCGATCGAAAACCCCGACCAGTACGTTGGCAGCGGCGTCAGGTTGCCAGCCGGATTTCCCTCCGGCGAGGTCGACACGGGTGCCTCGGTCAATGACGTTCCGAATCCCTTTCCCGACATCATCGGCAAAATCGCGTTCGATCCGAAGATCGGGCGCACCCATCAGCACATCGACGCCGCCGTGCTGGTGCGCAACTTCAAGACCTACAACCTCGGCTCGGAGACGGCATTCAACAAAACCGGGATTGGCGGCGAGCTGAATGCCGTCATCGAGCCGACTCCCTCGATTCGACTCGTTGCCTCGGGCTTCTATTCCTCGGGCGGCGGCCGCTACATCGCCAACGCGAACCTGCCAGACTTGATCGTCAACCACGACGCCAGCATGACGCTGGTCACGACCTGGTCGTCGTTGTTCGGTACCGAGCTCCAGGCCGGCAGCAAGACGAACGTCTACGCGTACTACAGCGCGACACACGCCGATCCGGCCGTTACCACCGATGTCGATGGCAGCGCGATCGGATTCGGGGTTCCGGGATCGACAACGGCAAACGAACAGATCGCCGAAGTGACGGCAGGCGTCACCCAGACCTTCTTTCGCGACCCGAAGATCGGCGGCATCCAGTTCATGGCGCAGTACTCACACGTGCGGCGCACGCCCTTCTCCGTTCCCTCTGGCACGCCGGCCGACGCGTCGGTCAACATGCTCTATTTCAACGTGCGGTATTTCCTGCCATGAATTTCCGCCAAGGAGGCAACCGATGCGGTCTGCAATGATGCGAATGCTAATCGGCGCAGCGCTGGGGAGCGCCGTCGCTGGCGCCCAGGGCACGATGCCGCCGGCCGCGGACGTGCTGCGCGAGCTGAAGGCCGGCAACGACCATCATGTCGGCAAACGGTATCAGCATCCGCATCAGAGCGCCGCGCGGCAGCGCGAAATCGCCGCGACGCAACACCCGCACGCGACCATTCTGAGCTGCGCCGACTCGCGCGTCGTGCCCGAGATCATCTTCGATCAGGGCCTCGGCGATTTGTTCGACGTACGGGTGGCCGGCAACGTCGCCAGCGACATCGAACTCGCCAGCATCGAATACGCGGCGGCGCACCTGCACACGCCACTGGTCGTGATTTTGGGCCACCAGAAGTGCGGCGCGGTAACGGCCGCTGCGGAAAGTGGAGAAGCGGAAGGCCACCTGCCGTCGCTGCTCGCGCTGATCCGGCCGGCGATTGAACGGGCGAAGGCGCAGCCTGGCGATCTGATCGACAACGCGGTCCGGCTCAACGTCGAAAACGTCGTGCGGCAAGTGCGCGGCTCGGCGCCGGTGCTGACGGATTTGGTGAATCGCGGCGCCCTGATGGTGGCCGGGGCGGTGTATTCGCTCGACACCGGCAAGGTCGCCTGGCTGCCGGACAGTCAGATGCGGACCGTGGCGCGGTTCGAACTTCCGCGCGAGTCGGCGCAATGTGCTGCCGGCCGCAGAGCGACGAATTAAGCCATCCACGCCGCACTTTTTCTAATTCTTTAGGGGCGCTCCGATGGACAACGCTTCCACGCCGAGGGAACAGAGCAGCTGAGTTCACGGAGTTGTTGTCGCGGCGTGGATGTCGCCCGGTGAGCGGCGCCGGAAGGACACCGCGATCCGCGAACACGAAACGCACTGGCGCCGGGCGTCTCGTGTTCACGGATCGCGGTGTCCTTCCGTCGGGCTGCCTTCGGCAGCCCACTCGCCGAACTGAGACCCGTGTCCTCTGTGACCCTGTGTCTCTGTGTTGAGCTTTTGCCAGGATTTGCCGATCACCATCGCTCACCGAAGTTGCTTTCCGCGCAAATTGTGGGGGCATTTCACGTCCGGGCAGCCTACGATCACAGCTCCCGGACCCAAGACCGCTGTTCATGGGTAACGGTTCCGATCGCGAGGACGCCGTGTTTCTCAGCTTCGACGACCGACCGTCAGATTCGCCATTCGTCGAGCGCGTATGGCGAAGCCAGAGCCATCGCGCGGGCAGGTTTGTGTCCGTTGCGGCAAGCCATTTTGAGATCGCCGTCACGCGACTGCAGGGCCGGATCTTTCTCACTGTGCGCGGGCCGGAGACGAAACCGACGCAAGCTGACTGTCCGGCCCAAGGTGAATGGCTCGGGATTCGTTTCAAGCTCGGCACATTCATGCCAAGCTTCACGCCTGGCGATCTCAAAGATCGACGTGATGTCACGTTGCCGGATGCGACGAGCCGGTCATTCTGGCTGGACGGAACGGCGTGGGATTACCCCGACTTCGATAATGCGGAGACCTTCGTCACCCGGCTCGCGCGAAAGGGCATCATTGTCCGTGACGCGAGCGTTGCGTCTGTCTTGCGGAGTCAAGCCGAAGGGGTCCACATCCGATCGGCTCAACGTCATTTTCTGAGGGCGGTCGGCATCACCCGCCGGACGGTCACCCAAATCGAGCGGGCGCGATATGCAGCGACCCTTCTGAAGCAAGGAGCGTCGATTCTCGACACAGTCTACGAAGCGCGCTACTTCGATCAGGCGCATCTGACGCGATCCGTGAAAGCGCTGATCGGACAGACGCCGCTGGAGATCAGCCGGGGCAAACAGCAGCTGTCGTTTCTATACAAAACAATCCGGCCGCCGCGACTCTACGATGCACATGGGAGGTTTGCCCATGATTGCAGCGGAACGACTCGCCAGTGTCGGGAATATTGAACACCGCCGCGGCCCAATCGCCGGCATTGTCTGCGTCACGCTCACCGCGCTTTTCCTCACGTTCGACAGCGTCCTCAAAGTCCTGAGCCTCCGACCGGCGGTCGAAGGCACGATTTCTCTTGGGTACCCGGTCGAACTGGTGCCCTGGATTGGCGGCGCCGAGCTGGTGTGCCTTGCCGTCTATCTTCTGCCGCGAACGTCCGTGCTCGGCGGTCTGCTGTTGACAGGATATTTGGGTGGTGCGGTCGCCACTCATGTGCGCATCTCCAGCCCGTTGGCGACGCACGTGCTCTTCCCGATCTATGTCGCCATCGTTCTTTGGCTTGGGCTGTATCTACGCAACCAACGATTGCGGCAACTCCTGCCGCTTGTCCAATAAACCGCGCCTCTAACTACTCGCTTTTTACGGAGGCCCTCCAGAATGGCGTGGATCCGCCGGCAAGCAGCACCTCGACAAAACCGGCCCTTGCACTTGCCAGATGACGACGAGCCGTGAGCCACCGCACCGTGGCGTCCGCTCGGTCACCATTAACGGAGATCCGCTCGAGCGGTGACCAATCGTTGGACGCGAAATTGCGCCTCGCTGTGCGCAGCGACCGCCGCGCAACATTTCCTCGCGACCCACCTCGACGGTACGCCCTGTGCACAAAACGTTCGCTCAGCCTGCTTGCCGTGCGCGATTACTGGGCTCGCCGAGCAGGAAGGAGCTCGAAGATGAAGTCGCTACGATTAGCCAGCGTGTTCGTGGCCGCTGCACTCGCCTATGGGTCCCAGCCATCACAGGCTCAGGAAGAGGGCAAAACGAAGGCGTCGGAACTGGTGACCACCTCGAAGGCAGCCCTGACCCAGTTGCAGGCAAAGGCGCCACTCGCCAAACAGCTTACGGCAAAGGCGCACGCGATTCTGGTGTTCCCGAAGGTCACGAAGGCCGGCTTGATGGTCGGCGGCCAGTATGGCGAGGGCGCGCTGTTGAAGAACGGCGCCGCCTCCGCCTACTACAAGACGACAGGCGCGTCATTCGGGCTGCAGGCCGGCGGACAGGCGTACGGCTACGCAATGTTTTTCATGAACGCGAAGGCGCTCGCTGAGCTTGATAACGCGAAGGGATTCGAAGTGGGCGTTGGTCCGAGCATCGTTATGGTCGACGAGGGCATGGCAAAGACCACTACGACGAATACTCTGAAGGACGACATTTACGCCTTCGTCTTCGCACAGAAGGGACTGATGGCGGGCCTTGGCTTGCAGGGGAACAAGATCACCAAGATCACGCCGAAGTAGAGATAGAAATGCCTATCGCCATCGTTTCCTCCGCAGTTCGGGCCGAACCGATTCGCATTGTGTCGCTCGGCCGTGCCGCAATCGTCGGTGCGATGGTTCCCGGTGTTGCGTTCGACGAGGATGCGCAGCGCGACATGCCGCAGATTGACGCCCTGGCCCGAGTGGCGTCTGGCGCCGACAGCGCCGCCGGAACGTCATCGCTGATCAGCGGTTCTTCAGCACAGGGGGGACAATTTTTCGGGCTCGGTAGTGCAGTTGCGCGATCCGAAACGATCGCGCAATCGGCGGATGCGCACGCCAGCGCGCGCTTTTCGACCACTTTCGAAACCACGATCGCGCTCACCTACGACTTCGCCGCGGCGTTTGCCAGCGGCGGCCAGCACACGTCTGGCGTCGGACCTTATCAATTCGGCAACTGGACGGCGGTATTGTGGCCGTCCCGGCTTGGACGCGATTCCGCGTTGTTCGCCTTCGACGCGTATGACGATCAGTTCGTGCGCGAACGGGGTGTCATTCCGCCGGGTCGCTACGATTTTCAGATTGGCGCGCAATCAGTCGGCAACAGTACCGGCGGTCTCGCCCTCGGCTTTGCGGATTTTGATTTCAGTCTGAAGGTGATGCCGCCTGATGTCGCCGCGACGCCCGAGCCGGATTCGGCGGTGTTGCTCGGCACTGGAATGATCAGCCGGTTCGGACTGTGGCGGCGCCCATCGAATCGCAGGCTGCAGCGAACACGGCGTCATAAGTAATCAGCGTTAGCGGACTGCTGTATTCAGCCTGGTCCAACCCGCACAACTAACTGACTGCTTGGCGGTTCATCGCACTGAGTCAGGCCCCGCGGCGCTCAGAGCCGGATGGACTTCGCCCGGATTCCAATCACGCTGTCTGTTAAGATTCCGCTCACTCTCATCCCATGGAGGTCACTCGTGACCCGTGACAATCTGCGTGCGGACCTTCTTCCCGTCACCTGGCAACTCGCGGTCGCCTTTGGCCAGGGCGCCGGAACGTGTTTGATCACCGGCGAAGCGGCGGCAGCAGTGATGGATCATTACGCCGAACCGCTGATGCGCAACCTCCCGTCGACCGCCACGATG
>Ga0207659_10000376_pt1 | contig 26940 bp, 12 predicted proteins | sample KBSM43metaG_FD_184330 | JGI IMG/M metagenome (GOLD analysis project Ga0207659, IMG submission 184330) | Miscanthus rhizosphere microbial communities from Kellogg Biological Station, Michigan, USA - KBS M4-3 metaG (SPAdes) (version 2) | ecosystem: Host-associated > Plants > Roots > Rhizosphere >...
GTCGGCAACGATAAGGCCGAGATCGAAGGCATCATGCGCGAGGATCCCTTTTGCGCACGCGGGCTGGCGGATCTACGGGTAATCGAGTTTCGCGCCAGTCAAGTGGCCGTCGACGTTCAAGCGCGAATCGACGCTTATCGGCCGAGCAAGTGAATTCGTAATTCCTAATTCCTAATTCCTAATTTCTGATCCCCAGTCCCCAGTCCCCAGTCCCCAGTCCCCAGTCACGCTGTCCGTAGCGCACTCATTGGGGAAATCGAGGCGGCTCGTCCCGCCGGAATAATCGCGGCGATGAACGCACAAAGGGCCAGCGAGATGCCTGCCACGCCAAGCGCCAGCGGATCCCAGTACTTTACGCCGTAGAGTTGGGCCGACAGCAATCGGCCGGCACCGACCGCCAGCGGCAAGCCAAGCGCCAGACCAACCAGCACGCGCCGAAACGCCACGCGCAGCACCATACCGACCACGTTGCCCCGATCGGCGCCGAGCGCCATGCGGATCCCAATCTCGTTCGTGCGCTGCGACACGGTATACGCGGTCACGCCGTAGAGACCGATCGCCGCCAGGACCAGCGCAACGATGCCGAACAATCCGGCCAGGCTGGCCACCGCGCGCTGCTGATCGAACGACCGATCCACTTGTTGCTGCAGCGTGCGAACCGTGGTGATGGTGAGATTCGGATCCGCTTCAGCGATCGCGCGTTTGAGCAGCGGCTCCAACGTTCCGGGCGGCGTGTTGGTAACCAGAAGCAGGCCGCCGATGAAATGTGATTGCCGCTCGAGGCGCGTCATGATCGGATTCGTGTATGGCACGGTCTGCGCCAGCGCCACGTAGAACATCGGACGCGCCGCTTGATCAAGCGCAAAGCCGGCAAACTTGGCATCACGCACCACGCCGACGATCCGATAGGTGCCGACGTTTTCCGGCAGGTCGAGGCCGAAATGCTGATCGAGCGGATCCTCGTCGCTTTTGAAGAAACGGCGCACGAACGCTTCATTCACGACGGCGACCGGCGCAGTCGTTTCGTTATCGGCCTCGCTGAAATGACGGCCACGAACAATCTTGACGCCGAGATTCTGCAAGTAGTTCGCGCTGACGCGGTCCCACGACGCTCCAGCTTGCTCGCCCGGCTTCGGGGTGGGATGTCCTGCGACCAACACCAATTCACCCCAGTTGTCGGTCAACGGGTTGTAGAGGGCGAGCCCCGATCCCTGCACTCCGGGAATGCGATTGAGCCGTTCTTCGAGATTGCGGTAGAGCGCCGAAAGTTTTTCCAGCGCGTAATCAGCCGGTGGCCGGTTCAGCTGCACCAGGACCCGTCCGGCGATGTCGAAGCCGAAGTTCTGGTTCTCGAGATTCCCAAGGCTGCGCGCCAGCATCGTCGAGCCGGCGACCAGCACCACCGAAAGCGTGGCCTGGACGATCAGCAGTGCCCGCCGTGCGAACGACGAGTGATCGCCGGTGCTTCGTCCGGCGCCGCGCAGCGCATCAATCGGGTTCGTGCGGGTCGCCAGCCATGCCGGCGCAGCACCAAAGATGAGGCCGGTCAGTAGTGCCAGGCCGAACGCAAACAGGAGAACCAATGGTGAGGGGCGCGTATCGATCGGCAGGAATGTCACCCCCGCGAATGCGAGCGCGAGCAACAGTCGCGCGGCGCCGATCGCGACCGCCAGCCCGGCGATGCCGCCGGCCACGGCAAGCAACACGCTTTCGACCAGCGCCTGCGTGACGATCTGTCGGCGCGACGCGCCCATCGCCAGCCGCACCGCGGTTTGTCCGCGTCGCGCGACACTCCGCGCCAGCAACAGATTCGCGACGTTGGCGCAGGCAATCAGCAGTACCAGTCCGCACACGCCCAGCAGAATCTGCAGGCTGCGGGCGTAGCGCTCTTTCATGACTCCGACGCCGGAGCCAGCGGGCACAACCGTAATCACCTGCTTCGGCAACGCCTCGATGATTGCCGGCATCCAGTTCGACGGATAGCCCGACTCGTACTGCATCCACTGACGCAGGATGCCGGTCAGGCGCGGCCCGATCGCGTCGGTGGTCGCGCCTGGCCGCAGCCGGCCGATGACGCGAAGCCATGCCGAAATCGGCTGCCGCAGAATCGACGTCGAGCCATTGATCACCGGTTCCTGCTGCAAGGGAATGAACAAATCAGGCGGATCGCCGCGCAGCGTTTCGCCAAAGAATCCCGGCGGCGTAATCCCGATGACGGTAAACGGATGGCCTTCGACAAAGAGCGTGGCGCCGAGGATCGACGGATCGGCGCCGTAAGTTCCTTCCCAGACGTGATGGCTGATGACGACGGCAGGCGCAGCCGCCGGCGCATCTTCCGCCGCCGTGAACAGACGCCCGCCGAACGCGTTCACGCCGAGCGTTGAAAAGTACGTCCCGGTGACGTATTGCGATCGCAGCGGCCGCGCGGCAACGTCGGCATTCTGGCGCCGGACGCTGACCCGCGGACCACCGGCCTGAAACGCTGTCAGTTCCTCGAATTCAGGAAGATCGGCCCTCAGCCGCTCGTAGAGCGGAAACGAAAACATGCCCCACCGTTCTTGCGGGCCGCCTTGCACGCAGCATGCGTCTCCGTCGCCGATGCGATACAGCCGCGATGGATCGCCAACCGGCAACGAACGCATCATCACCGCATGCATTAAGGTAAAAACCGCGGTGGTGCCGCCGATCCCGAGCGCAAGCGTTAGAACTGCAGTCGCCGTAAACACGCGAGCGACCCAGAACTGCCGCACCGCGTAGCGAAGCTCTCCGAGAATTGTTCCCACGTCACCGATTAGACGGAATCTGCGTTGAATCCGTTGAGGTAGATTTCTCCTGATAGCCGAGCTGGATGGAACGCTCCTTGCTGTTGAGTCTCGGTTTGGTCCTCTTTTTGGCCGCAGCGTTTTAGATCGATGCTGTTGCAGAGGTTAGAGTAGCGTTCTCATGCACCGGATCCTTCTCATCACTAACCCGGTGCAGGGCGAACATCTGATCGCTGGCATCCGCGGCATTCTCGAAGGGCAGGGCTGAGGTGGAACTGACTGCCCTCCAGCAGGACGCCCTCATCGAGCTGCTCAACATCGGGTTCGGCCGCGCCGGCGCGTCGTTGTCGCAGCTCACCAGGCACCGCGTTCTGCTCGAAGTGCCAAAGGTGACGATCCGTCCGATCGAGGAGGTGGCGCAGGCGCTGGAAGGCGTCATCGCCAGCGACGTCGCGAGTGTTCACCAGATTTTCTCGGGACCGGTTGCCGGGGACGCGCTACTGATGCTGGACCAGAATGGTGCGGCGATTCTGAAAGAATTGCTGACCAGCGAACCGGCTCTGCCGTTGGCGATCGACGCTTCGGCGCGTGAAGTCATCACCGAGGTCGGCAACATCCTGTTGAACGCCTGCCTGGGTACTTTTGGCAACATCCTCCACGTCCAGGTGGCGTTTTCGGTACCGCAGTTGAGCCTCGAAAGTGTCGGCGGCATCCTCGAATCGCTGCGGGTGCACCGCGAAGGTGTGCGTTATGCGCTGGTCGTGCACGCCGCCTTCAAGCTCCGCGATACCGAGGTGCGAGGCTACCTGGTCATCATTCTCAGCGTGGTGTCGTTGGATCGGCTGCTCAGAGAAGTCGAAGCGTGGGAGCGCGATAATCGATGATCGACCGCGCGTTACCCACCCGTACGCTGCTCGACCTCGCGGCACGACAGTGGTTCGACGAGCTGGCAGACCGCGGGATCGTCGTCACCGACAACGATTTGATCGTCCGCGCGTGGAATTCCTGGCTGGTCGAGCAAACCGGCATCCTCGCGGACAATGCGATCGGCCACCCGCTGTTCGTCGTCTGCCCGACGATCGCAGCGCGCGGCCTCGGCGAACATTACCAGCGCGCACTGATCGGCGAAGTCCGAGTGCTGGCGCATCGGTTTCACAAGTTCCTCATTCCGGTGTCGAAGAGCGCGCTACCAGCGGGCGCTACCGAAGCGACGCAGACCGCCCGCATCGTTCCGCTGACCTCGGATGGTCAGGTCGTCGGCACCGTGACGATCGTCGAGGACGTCAGCGAACGGGTGGTCAGCGAGCGTGAGCTGCGCAACCAGATTCTGGTTTCCGAGCGCGCCCGGAATGTCGCCGAGGATGCGTCGAAGCTGAAGGACGAGTTTCTCGCAACGATGTCCCACGAAATCCGGACTCCGTTGAACGCGGTGCTCGGCTGGACGCAAATTCTGCGAACCCAGGGGAACATCAAGTCGCGCGATCGCGCGCTCGAAGTGATCGAGCGCAATGCCGCGTCGCAGCTGCGGCTGGTCGAGGACTTGCTCGACATGGCGCGGATTGTCAGCGGCAAGCTTCGCCTCGATATCGAGACGATCGAGCTGCAGACGGTCGTCCAGGCCGCTCTCGACGTGATCGAACCGGGCGCCACCGCCAAGCGCGTGGCCATCGTTGCGGACTTCGAAGCGATGCCGATCCCGATCAACGCCGATGCCGATCGCCTGCAGCAGGCGGTTTGGAACGTGCTGTCGAACGCTCTCAAGTTTACGAACTCGGGCGGCACCATCAACGTGTCGGTGAGGCGCGACAACACAACCGCTCGCCTGATCGTCGCCGACACCGGCCAGGGAATCACCGCGGAATTCCTGCCGTACGTTTTCGATCGGTTTCGCCAGGCCGATGCGTCCACCAGCCGTCGCCACGGCGGTCTGGGGCTGGGCCTCGCTTTGACGCGGCAGATTCTCGAATTGCACGGCGGTTCGATCGAGGTGAAGAGCGCCGGCACCGACAAGGGCAGCACGTTTGCCTTTCGGCTGCCGGTCGCCGATACGCTGGCGCAGGCGGCCGCGACCATCAAACCGCACCTGGATGCCGATGCGCTCGACGGCATCGTCGTGCTGATTGTCGACGACAGCGCCGACAGCCGGGAAATGCTCGAAGTGGCACTGCGCGCCTACTGCGCGTCGGTCACGACAGTCGATTCGGTGGACTACGCCCTGGCGAAGCTGGCATCCGGCTCGATCGTGCCCGACGTCGTGGTGTCGGACATCGGCATGCCCGGACGCGACGGCTACGAGCTGATCCGCCGGCTGCGATCGTTTGCCGAACCGATTCGCTCTACGCCGGCGATCGCCGTCACCGCCTATGCCGATCCGGAGGATCGCATGCGCGCACTGGCGGCTGGTTATCAACTCCATCTGGCGAAACCGGCCGATCCATCGGTCGTCGCGGAATCGATCCTCAGCCTGAACGCGGCGCGGTCTTCGTCAGCCAAGCATCACCGCTCCTGACAACGACGAACCGGCCACCCACGGCCGGTCGTAGTTCAAGCGAAACAGCTCGACAACTCGCGGCACGTCCGACTCGTCGCGGATGAAAACGCTGACCCACCCCGAGTCGGGATAAATGTGATGCGGTTCCGCTTTACCCTCGGCGACCAGCGCGTCGCGGATCAGCAGCGGAAACGGGAGGTCGGCGAGCCGGCTGCCGTGCACGTGACCGAGCTCCCGGCGACCGTAGCGCAATTCCACGCCGCCAAACCGATGCCGCCCACTGGTCACGCCCGGCCAGGACAACACCTGACGAACGATCGCCTGCTGAATGCTCTCTTCCATGGACTGTCTCGCATGGTTTTACTCGCGCTCGCCCGATCAGGACAAACGCAAAGTTCGCAAAGAACGCAAAAGAATCCCCATTGACATTTATACCCGGCGATCTCGGCGTTCCTCTTTGCTCAGGAGCCGCTCCGGAACAGCCCCTGCGGCGACGCTGGCGGCAGGACGACGACGCTCGCGCCGCGGACGCCGATCGTATCGCCGTTGCCCGCCGATGGCGACAGCTGCACCGCCTCGAAATTGACCAGCGACGATTCATAGTCGAGCATCGTCCGCAACAGGTTCACTTCGGCCTGCAGCAGGTCGCGTTGCGCCTGCGTCACCAGAAAGGTCGTCGACAAGCCGACCTCGAAGCGACGCTGTTCCGATGAGAGCCGCTCCTGCGCCAGCGTCGCACTCGCGCGTGCGGCATCGATCCGTTCGGCGCTGCTGCGGACCTGGCGCGCGGCCTGGCGAACAGTCTCGGTGGTCTGTTGCCGCAGGCTGGCGATACGCTGTGTTGCTTGCCGGCGTTCGACGTCCGCGCGAGCCGCGCTGGCCTGTTCGTAACTGTTCCCGAGCGGATAGCTGACGGTGACGCCAAAACTCCAGGTCGGATAATCCGAGGTGAATGCCTGGCCCAGCGCGTCGCCGAAACCGCGACCGCGCGTGCCGATCACGGTCCCCGGAAATTCGCCGGCGCGCAGGAATTGCGTGCCGCCGAGGCCGTTGCCGCGGTACGACGCTTCGACGCGCACGTCCGGAAGTTTCTGGTTCTTCAAATACTCCACCGTGGTACGCGCGTTCTCGAGATCGTGGCCGGCACGAAGGATGTCGAGGCGCTCACGCAATGCCTTCGCCGTCGCACCGTCGACATCGGGCAGAGTCTCGTGATCCGATGGCGCATCGATGGCTTCCAATGGCGCGTTCCAGAATCCCTCATCCGCGGGATCCATGATCAATGTCCGCAAGCGGTCTTCGGCGTCGCCGGCGATGGCTCGCGCCGCGATCAGACCTTCGCGGCGCTGCGCCGCTTCAGCCTGCGCCTGGACCAGATCGAGCGGCGGGATTTGCCCGGCGTCGACCCGAACTTTATTTTGCCGCGCCAGTTCCTCGGCGAGTTCCAGCGAGCGTTGCTGCACGTTCACGTTAGCCACGGCGGCCTTCAGCGTCCAGTACGCCTGTTTGACCGCTGCGACCGTCTGGACGACCGACTCCCGGAAGCGCAGTTCCGAACTCTCGCGGTTGCGTTTCGCAACGATGTACTGCTGCCGGTTCGCGTCGATTTGCCGGTCCTTCAATAACGGCTGCGAAAACGCGAGCTGCAGTCCCGACTGCAACGTGGGATCGAAACTGCTGAACGGGTTGTTGGTCGCCGTACGCGATGCATCCCAGGAAGCGCTCCAGGTGCCGCCGCCCCGCGACAACCGCTGTCGCACCCCCGTCGACGAAAACAGGTCGTGAACGTCAACTCCGCGATCGCCGAGCAGGATGTTCGATGGCGGCGTGACGACGCTGGAGCGGCCGAATGTGCTGGAGAACACCGGGGCAAAGGCGCCGCGGCTTTCGCCAACCCGCGCCGCCTCTACCTCGGTGCCCATGCGAACGATCGCGAGATCGGGATTGTGGTCAATCGCGCGGCGCACCGCCTCGTCCAACGTCAGCGACACGACTTTAGTGTCGGCTGCGGCTGACGGCTGGCTCTGAGCGGAGGCAACGCCGCCAGTCAGGAACGTGGCGAGCAGCACCATCGCGACCGCCTCGGCAAACTTGCGCGCACGCCGTTCGGTCACCGGCTGCTCCTGGACAACCGCCACACGGGTTTTCGCGACGAGCATGTAGATCGACGGCACGATGAACAGTGTGAAGATTGTGCCGATCACCATCCCGCTCACCAACATGATGCCGATGCTGTTGCGTGCGCCGGCTCCCGGTCCGGTCGCCAGCACCAGCGGAAAATGCCCCACGACGGTCGCGGCCGTGGTCATGAGAATCGGACGGAGTCGAGTGCCGGCCGCCTCGATCACGGCGTCGAGCTTCCCTGCGCCGGTCTCTTGCAGATGATTGGCAAACTGGACGATCAGGATCCCGTTCTTCGAAACCAGGCCGACCAGCGTGATCAGGCCAACCTGGCTGTAGATGTTCAGCGTGGTAAAGCCGAGGAACGAAAACAGCAGCGCCCCTGAAACCGCCAGCGGCACCGAACCGGCCAACACGATGAACGGGTCGCGGAAGCTTTCGAACTGGGCCGCCAGCACCAGGTAGATCAGCACGGCCGACAGCAGGAAGGTGCCGAGAAATTTGCCGCTTTCGGTGCGGAGCTGTCGCGATTCGCCGGCATAGTCGATGGTGAATCCCTGCGGCAGGATCGCCCTTGCCTCGTTCTCCAGGAAGGTCAGCGCCTGGTTCAACGGCACCGGCGGCGGAATCACGCCCTGGATGCGGACCGCGTTGAGCTGTTGAAACTTCTTCAGCTCGCGTGGTTCGCTGGTGGTCCGCAGGCTGGCAAATGTCGACAACGGTACCAGCCGATCGTGGGAACCGGTGATGTAGATCTGCTCGAGTTGCTGCGCGGTCAATCGTTCGGCGCGCGCCAGTTGCGGAATCACTTTGTAGCTGCGCCCCTGAATGCTGAAGCGATTGACATAGTTGGCGCCGAGCAGCGTCGAGAGGTCGCGTCCCGCCTGGCTCAAATCGACGCCCTGGGAACGCAGCTTGTCGCGATCGAACACCACCTCGGTTTGCGGCTGATCGAACTTGAGATCGGCGTCGGCGAAGATGAACATGCCGCTGGCGAACGCTTTCTGCACCAGTTGACCGGCCAACGCTTCAAGCTGTTTCGGCTCCGCCGCCGACGCGATCACCAAATCCACTGGAAAGTCCCCGCCGCCGGGCAGCGGTGGCGGCGCCTGCGGAATGACGCGGATGCCAGCGATTTTCGAGAGCGGGCCCATCGACTCCATCAGCAGTTGTTGAGTCGTCTTGCTGCGTTCGCTCCAGGGCTTCGCCACCATTCCGCCGATGCCGCCGTTCGGAAACGTGATCTGAAAGATGCTGGCAGCCTCCGGGAACGATTTGTAGACATCGAAGATCTGGCTGGTGAACAGCCGTGTCTGATCGAGCGTTGCGTTCGGCGAACTCTGCACGAAGCCGAAGAAGAACCCCTGATCTTCATATGGCGCCAGCTCGCTCTGCGAGAACATGAAGAACGGGACGGTCAACAGCGCGACGATTACCCAGACCGCCAGCACGACCGGGCGGTAGCGCAGCGTCGCCGCCAGCGAACGGGTGTAGCGGCGTCGCACACCTTCGAAGCGTCGGTTGATCCACCCGGCGAAGCCGCGCTCGGTGTCGCCGGTGCGCAGTAGACGAGCGCCCATCATCGGCGACAAGGTCAACGCTACGACGCCCGAGACGATCACCGCACCCGCGAGAGTGAACGCGAACTCGCGGAACAACGAACCGGTGAGGCCGCCCTGCAGGCCAATCGGCGCGTAAACCGCAGCCAGGGTGATGGTCATCGCGACGATCGGGCCGACCAGTTCGCGCGCACCTTCGAGCGCCGCCTGGCGCGGCGTCTTCCCTTCGTGCAGATGCCGTTCGACGTTTTCCACCATCACAATCGCGTCGTCCACCACCAGGCCGACCGACAGCACAATCGCCAGCAGCGTCAGCAGGTTCACCGTGAAGCCGGCAACCAGCATCAGGAACACCGCACCAACCAGTGAGATCGGAATGGCAACAATCGGAATCAGCACCGAGCGGAACGAACCGAGGAACAGGAAGATGACGATCACCACGATGACCAGCGTTTCGGTGAGCGTCCTCAGCACTTCGTTGATCGCGTCGTGGATGTATTCGGTCGAATCGTAGGGAATGCCGACTTTCATCCCGACCGGCATCTGTGCGCGAATCTGTGGCAGCGCCTCGCGGACCTTGGCGATCACGTCCAGCGAATTGGCGGTTGGCAGTACCCAGACGCCCATGAACGTCGCCGCTTCACCATTGAAGCGAATGTCCTGCTCGTAATTCTCGGCGCCGAGCACGACATCCGCAATGTCGCCGAGACGAACGACAACTCCCTTGTCTTCCTTGACGACCAGCTGGCGGAATTCCGCCTGCGTGCGCAGGTCGGTGTTCGCAACCAGGTTCACCGACACCATCGAGCCTTTGGTGCGTCCGAGCGCCGACAAGTAATTGTTGCGGGCCAGCGCGTCGCGGACGGCCGAGGGGGAAATGCCAAGCGCAGCCATCCGGTCGGGCTTCAGCCAGATCCGCATGGCAAAAGTCCGAGCCCCAAGAATGTCGGCGCGCTGCACGCCGCTGATCGCGCTCAGCTTCGGCTGGACGACTCGGGTCAGGTAATCGGTGATCTGATTCGGGTCGAGCTCGGTTGACGAGAAACCGAGATAGATCGCCGCGAATTGATTGTCGGCGGTCTCGAGCTCGATCACCGGCGCCTCGGCTTCCGGCGGCAGGTCGTTGCGGACCTGCGCGACCTTCGCCTGGATCTGCGTCAGCGCCGCGTTGGTGTCGTAGTTCAACTTCAGGTGCACGGTGATCGTGCTCAGGCTCTGGGCGCTGGACGATTCCATGTAGTCGATGCCGTCCGCGCTGGCAATGACCCGTTCGAGTGGCGTTGAAATGAAGCCGCGCACCAGGTCGGCGTTTGCGCCGACGTAGGTCGTCGCTACCTTGACAACGGCGATGTCGCTGCGCGGGTATTGGCGGACGCTCAGCGCGCGAATGGCCTGCAGACCGGCGATTAGAATCACCAGGTTGACGACAATCGCCAGGACTGGCCGCTTGACGAAAAGATCCGTGAACTTCATCAGCTGTTCTCCGGCTTCGGCGCCCTGCTGTTGGCCGGACGAACCGAGTTGTTAATCTGCACGGCGGCGCCATTCCGCAGCTTGAACACACCCGAGGTGACCACTTCCTCGCCCGCTTTGATTCCCGACACGATGCCAACCTGGTCGCCGCGCGCGCTTCCCAGCTTGACGAATTGCTGCCGCACGCCGCGATAGGTTTGTCCCTTCTCGTTTTTCAACTCGGCGACGACGAATACCGAATCGCCGTACGGCGCGTAGCTGATGGCAGACGCCGGAACCGTCAGCACCTCGCTCGCCGCTCCGAGTACGACTTCGCTCTGTACGAACATGCCCGGATGGAGCCGGCCGTGGGGATTCGCAAAGGTGGCCTGCACCTGCATGTTGCGGGTCGCCTCGTTGACGATCGAATCGATCGCCGTGATGCGCCCGGTGAAATCGGTGCCGGCCAGTTCTTCAGCCGTTACGCGAACCGCGCGACCGACCTGCATTTGACCGGTGGCTTGCTGCGGCACGCCGAAGTTGACGTAAATCGGATTGAGCGACTGCAGCGTCACCAATGGGTCACCGCCGGCGAGGTATTGACCCAGGTTCACCTGGCGAAGCCCAAGAATGCCGGCGAATGGCGCGCGGATCGTTTTGCGATCGATCGCCGCGCGGATTTCGCCGACGCGCGCGTCCGCCTGCCGCTGATCCGCCGTGGCACGGTCGAACTCGGCACGGGAAATCACCCGCTCGTTCAGCAGCCCCTGCATCCGTTCGAAGTTGAGCCGCGCCAGTTCGCGTTGCGATTCGACCGCTGCCAACTGCGCCTGCTCCTGGCGCGTGTCCTGCCGTGCCAGAACGTCGCCCTCCCGAATTGCCTGACCGGAACTGAAACCGATCGACACCACCGTTCCAGGCAAGTCGGCGCTGACGTTCACGCCCTGGACCGCCGCGACTGTGCCGATCGCGGTCAGCGTATCCGGCCAACGCTCGGCGCGTGCCACGATCGTCGTCACCGCTTCCGGTGGCAGCTGGAACGCCGCGCCTTCGGCGATCGCGGTCTGAATCTGCTTGAACTTCACGAAACCCAACGCCGCCACGATTAAGAATGTCGCCGACAGCGTCACAACCATTCGTTTCGCCATTGAACTCCCCTGTCGTCTCTCGTTGCTTGTCGCTCGTTGCTCGTTGCTCGTCGGTCGTTGCTCGTTGCTCGTTGCTCGTTGCTCGTTGCTGGTCGCTCGTTGCTCGTTGCTCGCGAGCCGCTGACGAGCAGCGAGTAGCGAGCAACGAGCCGCGAGTCTCACCGAAGATTGATCAGCACTCCACCGTAAACCCGGTGTCCGTAGCGCGTCTCGCGGCCGAAGAATGCCGGCGCGGTGTCGTTTGAACGGACTGCGAGGAACCGATAGTCGCCGCGCAATCCCCATACGCCGTGAACCCACCTGACTCCGCCGCCGACGTTGCCGGTCAGGAAGGTTTCGGTATCAGTGATGCCGAGGCTCTCGGTGTCGAACAGACTCAGTCCACCGACGCCGCCGATGACATACGGCGCCACGCCGCTGCGCGTCGGCGCGGACAGAACCAGGTTTGCGCTGTAGTTCAGAAGATTCGGCGTCTTGAGGTTCGCAGTCCCTGCCGTGAATTGCAGATCCTGCGAAACGCCGAGTGAGCCGCTGACCTCGCCCTCGACGCCGACGTAGCGGTTGAAGTTGACGGTCACGCCGGCGCCGAGGTCGTAATTGCCGAAGCTCGGTCCGTTCGTATCCTTGCCCTCCGTGAAGAAGGTCGTTCCGCCCGGAATGATGGTGACGACAACCGTGCCGGGACCCTGGACCGATTCCTGCGCCAGTGCCGGCGTGCCGCCGACGATGCCTGCTGTGGTGATAAGTGCTGCGATCCAACGCGTCATGTGTGCCTCCTGTGTTGACGCCAGCTTCGCTCGCCGCCGTATGCATCCACAATCGGGCAGAAGCGCCAGCAGGCTGTGGTACTTGCGCGCGATTGCGATCAGGGCTGCGGGATGGAGTTGGATCTCGTCCTTTTGGACGATGCCGTGGGCTCTGCAAACTGCCGGATAATAGGAAGGCCTGGGAGCCACCGTGGATTTAGACAACGATTGCTCGATGGAAACGGGGCCGGTTGAGCCGGTGGGTGATGTGCGCGCTGCGTTGACGCGTGAGACCGCTGCGCGCCGCCGTGCCGAGTGGGTCGCGCGGATGCAGGCCTTCGTGGTCGAACGCGCGCTCGATTTGGCGGTGCGCCAGCCGGATATCGACGGCTTCTTCGGCGCCCTCACGCAATTGATGGTCGAAGAGGGCGAAGGCTGCGCCTGCGGGGTCTGGCTGCTCGACGAGAACGATCGCCAGTGCGACTTGTGGCTGGTCTACGTCCGCGATCAACTGTATGCGATGCGACCCTCAGGTCCGCATCAACGATCGATCAGCGATTGCGGGCCGTTGAAGTTTCCCCACGAATCGATGGCGGCGCACCTGTTCGCCTACGGTCCTGGTCGAACGCAAACCGTGGTGTATCACCAGAACGACGAGCGACTGCCCGAGGCAATTCGTACGTTTCACCAACGCGGCAATGTCGACACCACGATCGCGGCGCCGCTGGTTCTGGGCAACCGGACTCTGGGATGGATGACGATCGCCAGCCTGCGTGATGACGAGTGCGGCGGCGAGTGGCGGGTCGCGCTGCTCGAAGCGATCGCCCGGCAGGGAACGTTGGCGCTGCATCACAGCCGCCTCACCGAACAGCACCGGCTGGAGGAACGTCGGAAAGCGATTCTCGAGGAACGCAATCGGCTCGCGCGCGACATCCACGACAACCTTGCCCAGGGCTTCGCAGCGATCCTGATGCAACTCCAGGGCGCGATGCGCGAAACCGGCGCGCTGCCACCGAATGTGGCGCTGAGTGTCGAGACCGCGGTCGACCTGGCACGCACGCACCTCACCGAAGCGCGTCGCTCGGTCGGCGCGTTGCGGCCGAACGTCGGCGACGGCGAAGACATCGCGACCGCGCTGAAGCGCCTTGCCGATCGCAGTCAGTTGACCACCAGCATTCCGATCGATCTGGTAGCGGACGAACTGCCGCGTTTCGGCGACATCGTCGAACGCGAAATCATCGGCATTGCCCAGGAAGCATTGACCAACGCGGTGCGCCATTCTCGCGGCCGCCGCGTCACGATCCGAGCATCGATGGATCAGAGACTCGGTGTCCGGTTGTCGGTGGCCGACGACGGCCGCGGCATCCCCCGCGACCAGTCGTCCTCGGGGTTCGGCATGACCAGCATGCAGGAACGAGCGGAGCGGATCGGCGCGTCCCTGACGATCGTGACGGCACCGCGCTGCGGCACCGAGGTGGTGCTGGCGTGGGAGCCGTCGTCGCTCCCGACCCAGGTTCATGTCGCCGTCTGAAACCGCAATCGAGGTTCGGCACGCGCGAGTGCTGCTGGTGGACGACCACGCGCTGCTCCGGACCGGCGTCGCCAATATCATCAATCAAGAACCGGACCTGCGCGTCGTCGCCGAAGCGAGCAACGGGGTCGAAGCGATCGCCGCGTTCGAACACCATCGTCCCGACGTGACGCTGCTCGATCTGCGGATGCCGGTGATGGAGGGGGTCGAAGTGGTTCGCCAGATCCGCGAGCGCGATGCCGCGGCGCGGGTGATCATTCTGACCACCTACGACACCGACGACGAGATTTCGCGCGCGCTCAAAGCCGGCGCGAAGGCGTACGTGTTGAAAGACATTGCCGCCGATGCGCTGATCAACTGCATTCGCGAGGTGCTGGCGGGCAAGATCTACATCGCGCCGTCAGCGGCGGCGAAGCTGGCTGAAGGTGTCGCGCGCGTGCAACTGACGCCGCGCGAGATGGCGACGCTGAAACTTCTCGCCGACGGCAAGGCCAATAAAGAGATCGCGGTCACGCTCGACATCAGCGAGCGCACCGTCAAAACGCATCTCGCGCACCTGTTCGAGAAACTCGGCGCGACCAGCCGCACTGAAGCGGTGAAGGTCGCGACACGCCGCGGCCTCGTTCGACTGGAATAGCCCGACGACGCCAACAGACCCAAAGCGATCGCCGCTAACATTGGCCGAATGTATCCGCGGCTGCTGACCACTCCGCTCTTCACCATTCATACGTTCGGCGCGCTGCTGGCGCTCGCCTACGCCGCGGCCTACTGGTGGCTGATGCGCGACGGCCGTCGCCACGGTCTGAACGCGGATGCGTTGGGTGAATTGGCGTTCTGGGCGATTACTGGCGCCATCGTCGGTGCGAAAGCTTTGCTGCTTCTGCGGGAGCCACCGGCTTCATTGGCGGACGTGTTTTCTCGCTCCACCTTGACCAGCGCCGGCGATTTCTACGGCGGTTTTCTCGGTGCGCTGGCAGCCTGCGCGGTATTTTTTCGGCGCGACCGACGCCTCGACTTCTGGCGCGCCTCCGATCTTTGCGCTCCGGCGATTGCCCTCGGACAGGCGATTGGCCGTATCGGATGCTTCATGGCCGGCGACGACTACGGTCGAGCGGCGAACGTAGCGTGGGCCGTGACGTTCACCGACCCTGAGGCCGCCGCGATCGGTGGTGTCCCGCTGGGCGTGCCGCTCCATCCAGTTCAGTTGTACGAATCGATCGTATGCTTTGCCCTGTTCCTGCTGCTGCTTCGATTGAGACGACGGTGGCGACGGCCCGGTGATACTATCCTCGCCTACACGATTGGCTATGCGATGGCGCGGTTCATGCTCGAGTTCTTCCGTGGAGACATGGATCGTGGCTTTGTCTTCGACGGTTGGCTGTCGACGTCCCAATTCATTGCGCTGGCATTGATGGCCGTCGTCATCATGATATGGGCGTTCCGCCCAGGCGTCGCCGCACCGCGAACTGAGCAGAAACCACGGCTGACCTAGGAAACCACCACGGCCGCGTTACCATGCCCGAGCGGCCTCGGTGACCCCGCCACCGATCGAGCCACAGTCATTCATGGCAGAAGCCACTAACAATCGCCCGGCCCATGCGCGTCTCGAACTGCTGGGTATCGAAGCGCTCGAGGAACACGCGCGGCGATTAGCGGCGTTGTTCACGACGTCGCAGTCGCGCCGTGGCGGCAACGCGCATTTAAAGGCACTGCGCAAGCACACACACGCCCTCAAACAGGTCTACACCGCTCTGGCGGACGACGCGAAGCGAGGCGAGCCGTCGTCGCCGGCTGCCGAGTGGTTGCTCGACAACTTCCATATCGTTCTCTCATCGCTGCGCGACATTCATCACGATTTGCCGCCGTCATTTTTCCGGCGGCTGCCGCGCATCGCCGCCGACGAATTCGCAGGCCTGCCGCGGATTTACGCGATGGCGCTCGAGCTGATTCGCTGCGGCGCCGGCCGACTCGACCCGCAACGGCTGCAGCGGTTCCTCACGGCGTTTCAAACGATTAGCCCGTTGACGATGGGCGAGCTCTGGGCGTGGCCGTCGGCGCTGAAGCTCGCGCTGATCGAACACCTGCGAAACCGGATCGACGTCCTCGCGGTCAGCCGCGCCGAGCGGCTGCAGGCCGACCGCCTGGTGGACTCACTCGACGGTCCGGCACGAGGCCGCAACCGCTGGCCGGCGCAGGTGCATCCGGCGTTCGTCATACGGTTGCTACAACGCTCTCGAGAGCGAGAGAGCGCGGCGGAGCTACGGCGGGAGTTGGATGCGGCGCTGGCGTCGCGCGGCCAGACGGTCGAAGACGCGATTCGTTCAGAAGCGCGCCATCAGGCAGCCGAACAGGCCTTCGTGGCCAGCCTGATCGGCAGCCTGCGGCTGGTGTCGTCGTTCGACTGGAGCGAGTTCTTCGAATCGGTCAGCCTGGTTGAACAGGTTCTGCGCCGCGATCCGGCGGCGATTTACGGGCGAATGGACTTCGCCAGCCGCGATCGCTACCGCCATGCGATTGAAGAACTCGCCGAACCGACCGGCGACAGTCAGGTTCGCGTCGCCCTGAAGAGCGTCGAGCGCGCTCGCCAAACCGCCGAAGAATCGCCCGACGCGCGCAGCGCGCACGTCGGCTTCTATCTGATCGGACCTGGCCGGCAGCAGTTCGAACAAGGGATCGGCTGGCGGCCACGAGCGATCGTTCGCTTGCGGCGAGCCTTCTTCCGCCATGCGACCGCGGGCTACCTGGGGACGATCGCAATCGGCACGGCGGCGCTGGTCGGCACCGCGCTGACCTACGCTTACCAGCACGGTTGGCGATGGCCGTCACTGTGGCTGGTGGCGTTGCTGACGGCTGTACCAGCCAGCGAACTGACGATGCAGGTACTGCAACGGCTGATTGCGCGGCTGATTCCACCGCGACGCCTGCCACGACTCGATCTGGCGAGGATTCCCGATTCCGCGTGCACGATGGTCATCGTGCCGACCATCCTCGACAGCATCGAGCGCGCGCAAGACCTGGTGGCCCATCTCGAAGTGCAGGCGCTCGGCAACCTCGACCCGAACATCCACTTCGCGCTGCTCACTGATTTCAGGGACGCGGATGCCGAGACGCTGCCTCAGGACGCCGCGATCCTCGCCGCGGCCGCGGATGGCGTCAGAGCGCTGAACACCAAGTATGCGGACGGCGATTCCAACCGCTTCTTCCTGCTGCACCGCGCGCGGCAATGGAACCAGCAGGAAGACCTGTGGATGGGATGGGAGCGCAAGCGCGGCAAGATTGAGGAATTCAACCGGCTGCTGCGAGGCGCCACCGATACCAGCTTCGCGCTGACGGTCGGCGATGCGTCGGTGCTGCAACGCGTTCGCTACTGCATCACGCTTGATAGCGATACACGACTGCCGCGGGATGCCGCGCGGCAGTTGATCGGCATCATCACCCACCCGACGAATCGGCCCGGCTTCGACGCCGAAGTCGGCCGCGTCACCGAAGGCTACGGCATTCTGCAGCCGCGAGTCAGCGTGACGTTCACCAGCGCCGCCGGCTCCCTGTTCGCCCGCCTCTATGCCGGCCATACCGGCGTTGATCCGTACACCACCGCCGTGTCGGACACGTATCAGGATCTATTCGGCGAAGGGATTTTCACCGGTAAGGGTTTGTACGACGTCGATGCGTTCACCGCAGCGCTCGAAGATTCGGTTCCCGAAAATGCGCTCTTGTCCCACGACCTGTTCGAAGGACTGCATGCTCGGGTCGCGCTCGTTTCGGACGTCGAGCTGGTGGACGAATACCCATCCAGCGTGCTGGCACACGCCCGCCGCCAGCACCGCTGGATCCGCGGCGACTGGCAGATTCTGCTGTGGCTGTTTCCGTTTGTCCCGGCACGCAACGGTATCAAGCGCAACCGGTTCCCGCTGATTTCGCGCTGGAAGATTCTCGACAACCTGCGCCGCAGCCTGGTGGCGCCAATGCTGCTGGTGATGCTCGTCGCCGGCTGGACCATTCTGCCGGGCGCCCATGCCTTCTGGACGACAGCAATGGCGGCAGTAATGGCTTCGCAGCTGTTACCACTGGTCGCGCAGATGCTGGTTGGACCGCGCAGAGCGCAGTCGTTCCCGGTGTTCTGGCGAAACCTGCGCGCTGACTCGGCGACGGCGCTGGCGCAGGTCATTCTCGGCGTGACCTTCCTCGCGTACCACGCGTGGGACACCGCGCACGCCATCGTGCTGACCCTGGTGCGGCTGACGATCACCAAGCGGCGGCTGCTCGAATGGGAAACGGCGGCCGTCGCGGCCGCGCGCGCGGCCGGCATTGTCGGCGGACGCGCGTTTTTGCAGTTCATCGCCGACATGATGGCGAGTCCAATCATCGCCGCGGTCGTCGCGTTGTTGATTTCGACGACCCATCCGGCCGCGTTGCGATCGGCACTGCCCTTCCTGATGCTGTGGGTGGTCGCACCAGGCGTGGCGTACTGGCTCAGCCTGCCGGTCGGACCCCGCGTGCGGCCGCTCGGCGGACGCGAACGCCGGCTGCTGCGTAGAACCGCACGCAAGACGTGGCGCTATTACGAGTCCTTTGTCACCGAAGCGGACTCATGGCTGCCGCCCGACAATTTCCAGGAAGCGCCCGAGCCGATCGTGGCGCGGCGGACGTCGCCGACCAACATCGGCATGACGCTGCTTTCGACGCTCGCCGCCCACGACCTCGGCTACCTGACGACGGATGCGCTGGTTCGGCGCGTTGGTGCGACGCTTACCACCCTGGAAGGTCTCGAGCACTACGACGGCCATCTTCTGAACTGGTACGACACCGCAACGCTCGCACCGTTGCATCCCCGCTACATCTCTACGGTCGACAGCGGAAACCTTGCCGCTTCGCTGGTCGCCCTCGCTCAGGGATTGCTGGCGATTATCGGTAACCCGCAATCGCGCCGGCAGCGTTTGGAAGGCCTGGTCGACACCGCCGACCTGCTGGCGCAAGCCTCATCGTCCAGTCAGGGCCTCGAGGAGCAGCCCGCCCGCGAGCGGTTCGCACGCGTGAACGCGCTGGCGCGCGACATCGTGGCCGAAGCGAAACGCGAGCTGTCCGGTGAAGGCAGTGGTTCGCTGATGAAACTCGACGACGAACTGCAGGCCGCGAATTCCGATTTCGCGGACGACGTCGGCGCGCTGTGTCGGTCGGTCACAGAGCATTTCGCAGGCCTGAACGCCACGCCGACCACGTCTCCGCTCGAACTGGAAACACTTGCCCGGCGATCCTCGGCGCTGGTGGCCGCCATGCGGTTCGACTTTCTCTACGACCGGCGGCGGCGCATTTTCTCGATCGGTTTCCGTCTTGCCGATGCGGAGGGTCCGGGACGGCTCGACGCATCGTTCTACGATCTGCTCGCGTCGGAAGCACGGTTAGCCAGTTTCCTGGCGATTGCCAAAGGCGACGTGCCGCAGCACCATTGGTTCCACCTCGGACGCATGGTCACCAACGTCGAGGGCCGCGCCACGCTGTTGTCGTGGGGCGGCACGATGTTCGAATACTTGATGCCGCAGTTGCTGCTGCGCGCTTATCCGGGCACGTTGCTCGATCAGAGCTGTCGCGCCAGCGTGCGGCGTCAGGTGGACTACGGCCGCGAGCGCCGCATCCCATGGGGCATTTCCGAGTCGGCATTCGCGCTGACCGACCGGCGGGGCAACTATCAATACAAAGCCTTTGGCGTCCCGGGCCTCGGCCTGAAGCGCGGGCTCGCGGACGATCTGGTGGTGGCGCCGTACGCGACCGCTCTCGCCGGGCTGGTTGATCCCGCAGCCGCAGTTTCGAATTTCGCACGTCTGGCGCGCCTGGGACTCGACGGACGCTTCGGCTTCTACGAGTCGGTGGACTATCGCCCACACACCGCGGCGGCGGATCCGGATTCACGCGCCAGCGACACCGAACCGGAAATCGTTCGTGCCTACTTCGCCCATCACCAGGGCATGTCGTTGGTTGCGATCGCCAACATTCTGTGCGACGACATCTTCGTCACGCGATTCCACGCCGATCCGCGGGTGAAAGCGACCGAACTGCTGCTGCAGGAGCGCGTGCCTCGCGAAGCGATCCTGGCGGAAGCGCGGCCGGCGGAAGGCGCGGTCACTTTGCCGTCGACCAGCGTCGCCGCGGTGCGACGCTATCCGACGCCGCACACCACCAGCCCGCATACGCACTTCCTGTCGAACGGTCGTTACACCACGGCGCTCACGCATGCCGGCGGCGGCTCGAGCCAGTGGCGAGGCCTGTCGGTCACGCGCAGCCGCGAAGATCGAACGTCCGATGCCGGCGCACACTTCATCTATCAGCGCGATCCATGGTCGGGAGAGGTGTGGTCGCCAAGTTATCAACCGACTTGCCGCGAGGCCGACCAGTACGATGTGACGTTCGAGCTGGAGAAAGTCACCTTCCACCGCCGCGACGATGACTTCGAAACGCAGCTGCAGGTCGTCGTCTCACCGGAAGACGACGTCGAAATTCGCCGGCTGTCGATCACCAATCGCGGTGATCGGCCGCGCGAAATCGAAGTCACCAGCTACGCCGAGATCGTGCTGGCCCGACCCGACGACGACCTCGCGCATCCGGCGTTTGCGAAGCTGTTCGTCGAAACCGAGCACGATCATCAGAGCTCGGGTCTGCTGTTCAGTCGCCGGCCGCGCTCCGCCGACGAAGCACAGGCCTGGGCGTTTCATGTGCTGTCGGTCGATGGCCGGTTGGCCGGGGCGATCGAATGGGAAACCGACCGCGCGCGCTTCCTCGGCCGCGGCCGATCGCCGGCGTCGCCGGCTGCGCTCGACGGCCGGGCGCTGTCGGGAACGACCGGAGCGGTTCTGGATCCGGTTGCCGCGCTGCGCGAGCGCGTTCGACTTGCACCCGGCGCGTTCGTCCGGTTCGCATTCGCCACCGGTGTCGCGCACGACCGAGCAACGGCGCTGGCGCTGGCCCGCAAGTATCGTGATGCCAGCGCCGCGGCACGGGCCTTCTCGACTGCGTCGACGCATGCACGGATCACGCTGCAGCACCTCGGCCTGACCGACGATCACGCGATACTGTTCGACCGACTGGCTTCGCGCGTGTTCGGGACGGACGCGTCGTGCACCAGCCCGAACGACATCGCGCGAAACATCTTCGGCCAGTCGAACCTCTGGGGCTACGGGATTTCCGGCGACCTGCCGATTGTGCTGGTTCACGTGGCAGATACCAGCGCCATCTCGCTCGTGCGCCAGCTGCTGTACGCGCAGGAGTACTGGCGCGTCAAAGACCTCCGCGCCGATTTGATCATCGTCAACGATCATCCGGCCGACTATCTCGACGAAGTGCAGCAGCAACTCGCCGCCTTGATCCGCGAGCCGCGGTGGAGCGGCTGGCTCGAGCGACCCGGGGGAATCTTCCTGCTGCGGTCCGACGGAATGCCGCAGGCCGACTGCCATCTGCTGTCGGCAGTCGCGCGGATCGTGTTGCGAGGGGATCTCGGCGATCTGGCGCCACAGCTCGATCGCAAAGCGCCGTGGCTTTCGCCCGCCGAAGTGGTGCCGTCGTCGAGTACGTTGCGGCCGCCAAAACCCGCGCCCACACCGATCGCGGTCGGCCCGCGACTGATGGAAAACGGCATCGGCGGATTCGCGCCGGACGGGCGTGAATACATCATCGCGCTCGAAGGCGATCGCGAAACGCCGCTGCCCTGGTCCAACGTTCTGGCGAATCCCGAGTTCGGAACGATCCTGACCGCTTCAGGCGCGGCTTACAGCTGGTCGGGCAACAGTCGCGAAAATCGACTGACGCCGTTTGCAAACGATCCGATTACCGATCCGACCGGCGAGGCGATCTTTATTCGCGATGACCGCGATGGCGCGGTGTGGGGCGCCACGCCGGGTCCGCTGCCGCGCGCAGCCAATTCCGGTCGATGGGTCGTGAGGCACGGCGCCGGCGTCACCCATTTTCAACACGCCGTCGATGGGCTGGAACAGGATCTCGCGGTCTGCGTCGCGCCGGACGATCCGATCAAGCTGTCGCTGCTGACACTGACCAATACGGCGGCTGAAACGCGGCAGCTCAGCGTGTTTGGTTACGTCGAATGGGTGCTCGGTCCACCACGCGGCGGCGAGCGGCGGTTCGTCATTTCGGAGCGCGATGAAACGACCGGCGCGATGCTGGCACGAAACCCCTACAACACGGACTATAAGGACCGGGTCGCGTTCTGGCACGCCACCGAGACGGCGCGCTCGGTCACGGGCGACCGCGCCGATTTCATCGGCCGCAATCGCACGCTGGCGACGCCCGCTGCATTACTGCGCGAAACGCTGGGCGGACGGCTGGGCGCCGGGTTGGACCCCTGCGCCGCGTTGCAGATCGCGGTTTCGATTCCGCCCGGTGAGTCACGGCGAATCGCATTCGTGCTGGGACAGGGCGAAAACAGGTCGCACGCGGTCGACCTCGCGGCTCGCTACTCGCAACTCGAGGTGGTGGACGACGCCATTCAACGCTCCGCACGATTCTGGGACGATGCGCTCGGAGCGATTCAGGTACACACACCGGACGACTCGTTCGATCTGCTGGTCAATCGCTGGCTGTTGTACCAGGCGTTGAGTTGCCGGATCTGGGCGCGCAGCGGGCCGTATCAACCCGGTGGCGCGTTTGGCTTCCGCGATCAACTCCAGGACGTGCTGTCGCTGCTCTACGCGCGGCCCGGGTTGTGCCGCGCGCATCTGCTGCTCGCGGCGTCGCGCCAGTTCGTCGAAGGCGATGTTCAGCACTGGTGGCATCCGCCGTCCGGGCGCGGCACCCGCACTCGTTGCTCGGACGATCTGCTGTGGCTGCCGTATGCGATTGCCGTGTACATCACGCGCACCGGGGACACTGGCGTACTGAACGAGATGGTGCCCTTCCTCGAAGCGCCCGCGCTCGAGCGGGATCAGCACGAGGTCTTCGGCCTGCCGTCGGTGTCGAGCACCAGCGCGTCACTTTTCGATCACGCCGTCCGCGCGATCGATCGCTCGCTGAAGTACGGCGCGCATGGTTTGCCGCTGATGGGCACCGGCGACTGGAACGACGGTATGAATCGGGTCGGTCACGAAGGACGCGGTGAAAGCGTCTGGCTGGGATGGTTCCTGATCGTCGTCCTCAGGCAGTGGACGGCGATCTGCGAACAGCGGCAAGACAACAACCGGGCGCAGCATTACCGCATCGAAGCGCAGCGCCTCGCCGGCATGCTCGAACTCGCGTGGGACGGCAACTGGTACCGCCGTGCCTACTTCGACGATGGGTCGCCGCTCGGCTCGGCGCAGAACGAAGAATGCCGCATCGATTCGTTGACGCAATCGTGGGCGGTGTTCTCGCAGACGGCAGACAGCAAGCGAACCGAGAAAGCGATGGATGCAGTACGGGCACAGCTGGTCCGTCGCGACGCCCAGGTGGTGTTGCTGCTGACGCCGCCGTTCGATCGGATGGCGCACGATCCCGGATACATCAAGGGCTACTTGCCGGGAGTGCGGGAGAACGGCGGACAGTACACGCATGCTGCGCTGTGGACCGTGATGGCCCTCGCGCACCTCGGTCGCGGCGACGAGGCCATGGAACTGTTCCACATGGTCAACCCGATCAATCACATGCGCTCGCCAGAAGGCTTGGAGCAGTACCGCGCCGAACCGTACGCCGTGGCCGCTGACGTCTATGCACACCCGATGCACCTCGGTCGCGGCGGCTGGACCTGGTACACCGGGTCAGCAGGATGGATGTATCAGGCGGCAATCGAGGCGTTGCTCGGGCTGCGAAGGCACGGCTCCACATTCAGTGTGACGCCGAATATCCCGGCCATCTGGCCCGAGTTCTCGATCGACTGGAAGGTTGGGGCAACCACTTATCGGATCGTGGTCGTCAATCCCGATCACCGGTGCCGCGGCGTCCGGTCCGCCGATTTCGACGGCACGCCAACCGATGTCAACGCGATGCCGCTGGTGGACGACGGCAAGATGCACAACGTGATGATCGCGATGGGCGACCCGCTACCGCGAGTCGCCCATCCGCCATTTGCGGCGGTAACCGGATCGTCGGGTCCGTCCGGTCATTGATCGATTTCACGATGAACGCAAAGTTCGCAACTCAACTAGGGCAACGCCAGCGACCACGCGCTGCGACCGTGGGTCGCGGCGTAGAGGATTCGCGTACGGCAGGATACGTCGCTTTGCTTGGACCGATCAGTTCCCACGCACCGCTCGAGTGCGACGAGCATTCAGCGCTGCCCAGGCCGCTCGCGCATTCAACGTCGCCTCGCCGGGAATGTCGGCTTCCGGATAAGCACGGAGCAAATAGGCCTCGACTTCGGGCGTGGAATCCGGCCACCGTTCGTCGTGTGGTCCGACCAGCGCTTTCTTGTGTCCACCGGCTCGATCGTCCGGATCGCCTTTGCTGAACGCCGGGCCACGTTCCAACGGCGGCGTCTGCGTGAAACGTTTGATCGCAACAACCGCAACAGCCACGATTGCCACCAGCACGCTCGCCACTGCCAACTGTCCGACTCGTCGCGTCATCCATGCCTCCGAGTTTCTGCTGGAAGTCCCGTACGAAGTTCGATGGTTGATTCGCAGCGGCCGACTATGCGCCTGAAGGCTCGAACCGGTGAAGAAGAGTAAATAGCTGAGCTGCTTGAGGATCCTGCTAATATCTGCTTGTCAACTCGGGAGGCAGCGCCAATGTCCAATCGCGTCGTGTCGGTCGCGATCGCCCTGCTCGCCGCCGGCCCGGTCAGTACGTTCCTGGGTGCGCAATCCGGTCAAGCACCTCCCCCCGTTGCGCCGATTTCCTTCGCCACCGACATTCAACCGATCTTCGAGCGTCGATGCCTGTCCTGCCACGGCGAGACGATGCAAGGTGGCAAATTCGATTTGCGCAGCCGCGACAGCGCGCTCCAGGGTGGCACCCGCGGATCCGATGTCGTTCCAGGATCCGCCGAGCAAAGCCGCGTTTATCGGCGGATCGCTGGGCTCGAACGGCCGGCGATGCCTGCGCAGGGCGGCGCGCTCGCGGCCGACGAAGTGGCTGCAATCAAACGATGGATCGATGAAGGTGCGCGCTGGGATGTTGTGCAGCAGACCTACTGGGCATTCAAGCTGCCGCAGCAGGCCGCGCTGCCGGCGGTCGAGGGGAGCGGTTTCACCAATCCGATCGATCGATTTCTGGAGGACGCGCGGCGAGCGCGAGGATTGAAAGCCGCGCCGCGGGCCAATCGCCACACTCTGGTCCGGCGCGCGTATCTCGATTTGCTCGGCCTGCCACCGACGCCGGCGCAAGTCGATGCGTTTGTCTCGGATCGTTCGCCCGACGCCTGGGAACGCTTGATCGACAGCCTGCTCGCGTCGCCGCATTACGGTGAACGCTACGGCCGTCATTGGCTCGACGTCGCACGGTATGCCGACTCGGGTGGTTTCGAGTACGACATGCACCGCCCGAATGCCTGGCGCTATCGCGACTACGTCATCCAGTCGTTCAACGCCGACAAGCCGTACGATCGCTTTGTGATCGAACAGCTCGCCGGCGACGAAATGGACGGACGGACCAACGACAGCCTGATCGCCACCGGCTTCCTGCGCATGGGTCCGCGCGTGCTGTTCCGCGAGAAAGACAATCCGGAACGCCGCTACGACTACCTCGACGAAATTCTCGGCACGATCGGCAAAGGCACGCTTGGCCTGACGGTGAACTGCGCACGCTGCCACAACCACAAGTTCGATCCGATCACGCAGAAGGATTACTACGCCCTCGAAGCATCGATCTTCGGCTACGTCGAAGCCACCGTTCCGTTGGTGTCCAAGCCGGAGGCCGATGCCTTCAACGCGAAGAACGCCGCGATCGACAGCGCCATCGCCGACCTGCAGAAACGAATCGCTCAGCTCGAACGACCGTATCGCGACACGCTGCAGCGCGAGCAGATCAAACGCAAGTTTCCCGAGAAAATCGTCGAGGTCGTGCTCAAGCCTGAAAAAGATCGGACACCGGGCGAAGCATTGCTCGCCACGCAGGTACTGCGCGCCACTTCGGTGAGTAACCAGCAGGTCGATCGCGTGCTGACGCCCTCCGACGCCGCCACTAAGCAGACGCTCAAAGCCGAAATCGCCGCGCAGGAAAAGCGCCGGCCGGCGCCGCTCCCGATGGCCGAGATCGCCACCGATGGCGACTATCGATCCTCGCCGCTCGGCGAAGGCGACGACACGATCAGTTGTCCCAAATGCCGCATCCCTGAACCGGGCGCCGGGCCTTTCCTGCACACCGGACCCGGACGCTACGAAGTGCCGCCCTCGTACTTCCTGGTGCGCGGCGACGTCGAGAATCGCGGACCGCTGATGAAGCCCGGCTTCATCGAGGCCATTACCGCCGGCAATCCGCCAACCGAAATTCCACGGCCCGATGGTCACACCTCGGGACGCCGTCTCGCGCTCGCGCAGTGGATTGCAAGCGCGAACAACCCGCTGACGGCGCGAGTGATTGTCAATCGGCTGTGGCAGAAACACTTCGGACGCGGCATCGTCGCGTCGCTCGAAAATTTCGGCAAGATGGGCGAACCGCCGACCAATCAGCCGCTGCTCGATTGGCTGGCCGTCAACTTCATGGAGGACTGGCGGCTGAAGCGGATCAATAAGCTGATGATGATGTCGGAGGCTTATCAGATGGCCTCGACCTTCGATGACGCCGACAGCGCGAGGAGCGATCCGCAAAACCGCCAATTGTGGCGCTTCAACACGCAGCGGCTCGAGGCCGAGATCATCCGCGACAGCATGCTCGCCGCCGGTGGCAACATCAACCTGCAGATCGGCGGCGAGCCGATCTTTCCGCATATCCCCAGCGACATTCTCGCCGGTCAGTACCGTGGCAAATGGGTCAACACGCCTGAGGGTCCGGCAGCGTGGCGGCGCGGCGTCTATGTGTATCGGCGGCGCTCGCTTCCCTATCCGATGTTCGACACCTTCGACCATCCGGACATGAACGTGACCGCCGGCGCGCGCTACGTCTCGACAGTGCCGACCCAGGCGCTGACATTGCTGAACAATCCGTTCGTCCTGTCGCAAGCGTCGTTCTTCGCGAACCGTGTACGGGCCGGGGCAAGCGATCCGCGCTCGCAGGTG
>Ga0207659_10000381_pt1 | contig 26667 bp, 20 predicted proteins | sample KBSM43metaG_FD_184330 | JGI IMG/M metagenome (GOLD analysis project Ga0207659, IMG submission 184330) | Miscanthus rhizosphere microbial communities from Kellogg Biological Station, Michigan, USA - KBS M4-3 metaG (SPAdes) (version 2) | ecosystem: Host-associated > Plants > Roots > Rhizosphere >...
GGCATCCACAACGGCGCCGTTGACCAGATAGGAAACGGCCGTCGGCGCGACCTGCACTTCGAGTGTGTTCACGACCTTGCCGCTCGCATCAGGCTTCCTGATCGCGTAGTGCAGCGACGTGTCCATCTCATCGACCTGCGTGCCCGCGCGATGGCGAATGAGGAAGCTGCCGTCCTGCGCGATGCCGAAGTAGACGTATTCCGGCGCGGCGTCCATCTGGTTGCCGCCGAAGAACAGCCCGTAGTACGTCTTCTTTGCAGGCGCCTTCAGCTGCGTGAACGTCGCTCGGACGCGATAGATCGGCTTGACCGTGTTGGCGGGGTTGAAGAAGATCCCCGGCCCGCCGTTGAGCTGAAAGCCCTTCTCGGTCGGCATCGCGCCAAGCGTGGCGCTCGTCTCATCGGGTCGCACCTTCCATCCCGAGGGACCCTGCGCCGCAATCGGGACTGCCGCCACTGCGAGGAGCGCAACGAGCAAGGCACGTCGAAGCATCACGACTTTCCTCCACTCCCGCGCCGGTCTTTGACGCATGAGTGCCGATATGATATCCCTTCGGCGCTCGAGACCAAGAGTGCCAGCACAAATATCTACTGACGACCCGAAATCTACGGGCGATGCGACGCGTCGCCGTTTTCTCAGTTCAATCACGAGCGGCATTATGACCGTCATCGGCGGCGTCCTCGCCGTCCTGGGTGGTGGCGCCGTACTCTCATCGACTGTCCGCCGGCAGGATGAGTGGGTTGCCGCGACCACGCTGCTCGATCTGCCCGAGCACGAACCAACTCCCGTGACGCTGACGATGAGGCGATTGGACGGCTTCAGGGAGGTTATCGACCGCCGCACCATCTTTCTCGTGAAGACAGGGGAGTCCGACGTCGCCGCCTTCAACGCGACGTGCACGCATCTGGGCTGCCTTGTCGCGTGGGATGCGGGTGGCCAGGTGTTCAAGTGCCCATGTCACGGCGGCGTATACGGCCGCGACGGGGCTGTCAAAGAAGGTCCTCCACCCGCGCCGCTTGCGAAAGTCGCCACGCGCGTGGACGGCAATCGCGTCCTCGTCCAGGCGTAGGAGAAGGGCCGCACAATGCGCGACTGGCTGGATTCCAGAACAGGCTTCCGATCTCTGCTCAAGCATCTGCTTGACGAGCCGCTGCCGCAGGGCATCGGCTGGTGGTTCGTTACCGGCAGCATCGTGCTGTTCCTGTTGACCGTGCAGCTGCTGACCGGCGTCCTGCTCGCGGTCTTCTACTCACCCTCACCTGATCACGCGTACGACAGCGTCCGCTTCATCATGGAGCGCGTCACCTTCGGGCGCGTGCTGCGCGGCCTCCATTTCTTCGGCGCCAGCTTCATCGTCGTTGCCGCGCTCGTCCACATGCTGCGCGTCGTCGTGTTTGGCTCGTACAAAAAGCCGCGCGAGCTGAACTGGATGGTCGGCGTGCTGCTCCTGCTGATCATCCTCGGGTTTGCACTGACCGGGTATCTCCTGCCGTGGGATCAGAAGGCGTACTGGGCAACGACGGTGACGCTCAACATCGCGCGAAGCGTCCCGTTCGCGGGCGAGTTCGTCAGCAGCCTGCTGAAGGGCGGCACCGATCTGGGCGCGTTGACGCTGATGCGGTGGTATGCCGCGCATGTGTTCCTGCTGCCCGCGTGCCTGATCGCGTTCACGATCGCGCATATCTACTTGATGCGCCGGCACGGCATCTCGGGTCCGATCAAGGCCGTGCCCGGCCCCTCGACCCCGTTCTATCCGTACCACGCGATCAAGGACACGATTGCGATCGCGGCCGTCTTCGCGCTGCTCCTGACGTTCGCGGTGGCGTTCAACGCGCCACTCGACGCGATCGCGGATCCAACAGACGCCACGTACATCCCGCGCCCCGAGTGGTACTTCATGAGCCTGTTCGAGCTCCTGAAGCATTTTCCAGGGCGCTGGGAGCCGGTCGCGACGATGGTCATTCCCGGTCTCGTCGTCGCGTTGCTATTTCTGCTGCCGTTCCTCGATCGGCGGCCGGACCGTGCGCCCAGGAATCGACCTGTTGTCATCAGCAGCTTCGCCATCATCCTGACGAGCATCGCTTTGCTGACCTATCAGGGGTTCCGGACGACGCCGTCACCGGCGGCACAGTCCCCCCAAGCGGCTGCGCGGCAAACGGCGCGCGCCGCCGGGCAAGGTCCGCCCGTCATGGTCGAAGACGTCTTCAAGAACGTCCAGGCGTTGAAAGGCCTCACGGTCGACGAGTTCATGGGGACGATGGGGATCATGTCCGCGTCGTTGGGCCTCTGCTGCAGTGACTGTCATCCCGGTGCCGGAACGGACAAGGTGGTGTGGGAGTCCGACGAGAATCCCAGAAAAGTCACGGCGCGGCAGATGGTGCTCATGGTGCAGGCTATCAACCGCGACAACTTCTCCGGGCGCCAGGACGTGACCTGCTGGACCTGCCATCGCTTGCGCGTGACCCCGCTGCAGACGCCACGACTCGATCAGTTCTACGGCGAAGCCAACACCGAGCTCGACGACGTCGTCTTGAAAGCTGAAGGCGTGCCGGCGCCCGCGGAAGTCCTCGATAAGTATCTGCAGGCGCTCGGCGGCGCCGAGAAGGTGTCGGCGATCAACGCGGTCACCGGAACCGGCAAAGTCATGGCGTTCGGCAACTTCGGTGGCGGCGGCAATTTCGAGTACTTCGCCCAGGCGCCCGATAAACGAGCGATGCTCAGCCACCTACCCGACGGAGAGAGCAGCAGAACGTTCGACGGACGGGCCGGCTGGTTCGCGATCCCGCTTGCTGTCGTCCCGAAGTATCCGCTGACGGCCGGCGAGCTTGACGGCGCAAGGCTCGATGCGCAGTTGGCGTTTCCCGCACAAATCGCCCGCACGTTGACAGGGTTGCGAACGGGACCTATCGAAGAGCTCAACGGAAAAGAGACATTTCTCCTTCAAGGGAACGGCGCGAGGGGAGCGTTTGTCAGCCTGTACTTCGACCGGCAGTCAGGCCTGCTCATTCGCACGATTCGCTACACGCCTTCGAAGATCGGCAAGGTGCCGACGCAGGTGGACTACCAGGACTATCGCGACGTCGGCGGGATCAAGTTCCCGCACAAGTGGACGTTCACGTGGCTGGACGGTCGCGACGAGTTCGACTTCACCGATGTGAAGTTCAACACGCCAATCGATCCCGCTAAGTTCGGGGAGCCGGTGCTGACGCCGCGGCCGGCACTGGCGCGCACGGCGCAATAACGGTGGGCTGTGGGCCGGCTAAAGCCCGGCCCCTACGATCTCAGGGCTAAAGCCGGCCCCTACGATCTCAGGGCTAAAGCCGGCCCCTACGATCTCAGGGCTAAAGTCGCCCCTACGGTCTGGATCAGTAACGGTCTCGATCGGTGGGGTCCGCCTTCAGGCGGATCTACTTGGGAATCGCGTCCTTGTACTTCTCGCTGTCCTGATCGAAGCGGCAATCCCACTCGAACACTTCGGGATTTTTGTCGATGATGCGGTAGAGCGGCATGCTGATCTTCCACGGCCGCGTGAAGACGTCCGGATCGTCCATCGTCGCTTCGTACTGGATGTGGTCGCGATCGATAGGGGAGTAGCGCTCGACAACGTGAAGGTTTTCAGTGTGGAAGTTGCCGGCGTGATCGAACCAGGTCCGCTCGTCGAGTTTCCGTACGTCGACGACGAGCGTGTCGCCCTCCCACTTGCCGCGGGAGTCTCCCATCCAGAAGTCGGGCCAGCCTTCCAGCCACTCGCGTGACGCGCCGGTGAGATCGATGGTGCGGACAGCGCGCGCGAACTGGTAGCGGATGCCGACCATCTTCGGGTTCTGGATGATCTCAAAGGGATACGGCATGTAGGTGGCGCGCGGCACGCCGGGCAAATAGCACTTCGCAAAGCCGGGGTCCTCGGTGTCGCGCTTCTCGTAGTTTTTCTTCTTCTGTGCGAGCGCGTCCGGCTTGTACGGAATCTCGTTGCCCTCAACCACACCTTTGCCGGGAGGCACGCCGGAGTTGCCGGCGAGCGACGCGTTGTGATCCTGGATATCCCAGGCGGCGGAGTTCAACGCCTGCCAGATGCCGCTGAAGTCAGGTTTTCCGTCCGCCGTACGTGGCATTGAACTGCCTGCTGCGGCGGGACGTGTTTGCGCGGCTGGACGTGCCGGCGGCGTTGCCTGCCCAGCCGCAAACGAGAGACCTGTCACGAGAACAACGCCAATGCCAGTCAATAAGACAGCGCGCATCCTGAAGCCCCTAACGTCCCGCTGATACCTAGAATCCAAAGATGTTCTGCAGCTGATAGCTGCCTTCGTGGCAGCTGAACTCCGGCGCCAGTTCCTCGCTCTCGTCCTGCGGATACAAGTAGCCGGCGACTCTCACTGGTTTGGTGAACGTCTGCGGGTCTTCGTACGTCATCACGAAGGTGATCAGCTTGTCGGACACTACCGTGAACCGCTCGGTGATGTGCAGCTGGCGGCTGTACGGCGCAAACGTGTTTCCGACACCGTAGTACGCCCGCCCATCGAGGTTCGCCGTGTCAACCAGCAAGTCATTTCCTTCCCAATGTCCTGTCGAATGACCGCCGAAGAAGATCATGGAGTTGCTGGGATGGGCCCGTCCATCGGTGTAGATGATGCGCGTCTGGTGGTTCTGTTCGAACAGCAGCGCAATCTCGCCAGGGCGTTGGAAGATGTGGACGCCGCCGCCGGCCCACGGCTGCGGGGGCGCGCAACGTACGCTGAGTTCGAGGTAGCTGAGCGACTTCGCCGGGCAGCACATGTTCTTCGCGTAATCCATGCGCTTGGCGCGAGCCTCAGCCGTGTAGGGGAGCTTCCTGTCAGCCGGATCGATGATTCCGGCCGGAGGCCGCGGGTTCGGCTGGTACTTCGGAGGCTTCGCTTCGGTCTTGCCGCCCTCCGGTCCCGCCGTGACCAGACCCTGGCCGAACCCCTGCGGCTCGGACAGGACGCCGAACGCCTTGAGCTCGCTTTCCGGCGGATTCGCTTCATTCATGCCGCCGCCAACGCGAACCCACGTGCCACGGATGTCTGGTGTTCCGTCTGGCAACCGCTTGATCGTGGCGGCTCTCTGCGACACGTTCTGAACGGGCGGCTGGGCGTTCGCTCCACCAGCACGTCCCTGGCGACCCTGTGCGGCGACCGATGCGGACAACAACACACCGACCGCTGCGGCAATCACCGCACTCGCGACAACCTGATTCTTCACGGTCAGACCCCTTTCGGTCTGCGCGTCCGGCTGAAGCCGGACCCTACCGAAGCGTGATGCTACTTCGCGTCCGCCGCGTCCTTCAGCGAGGAGGCGGCAAACAGATCGCGGCCATCGGCAAGTCGGACCTGATACGCGTTGCCAACCGAGCCGCCCGAGCGTGCAAGGAAGCCGCTCACGGTCACCTGCGTGCCAGGCTTGATGTCGCTCTTCGACCAGCCCGCACGGAGCAGCGCATTCGGCGCACCCATCTCGAACCGCCACGTGACGACCTTGCCATCGGTTCCCTTGGAATCGATGAACAACCACGCGTGCGGGTTCGTCCACTCGAGCCGGCTGATCTCACCCTGGACTTTCACCGGCTTGGCCTGATCGAATTCCGCTGAGAACGCGTGATGCGCGAGGGAGATTGCTGGCGTGCTCGCGAGTGCCAGTGCGACCAGCATTACCATGCCAAAAGCCTTACGTGTCATTGCGGCTCCTTTTGCAACCAACTAGAAATCTATCTGAGTCCCGATCTGGAAATATCGCGCCTGCAGGATTAACGTCGGCCGCTGCCACCGGTTGGCGGCCGCATTCGAGGCGAGCCGTGTCGTGATCGTCTGCCAGTCGTTCGAATTAAATAGATTGTAGATATCCATCGACACACGTACACGGCGTTTCCCGTCGGAGAACAGCTGCTTGCCGACCCGCATGTCGAGCTGCTTCGTATAGCCCCCGAGCACCGCATACGGCTTCAGCAGTTCAACCGTCATGGTCCCGTTCGCTCCCGCAGCGAGGTCTCTTCCGAGCGTCGGACGGATTTCAGCGTTGGTGGCGACGTAATCGGCCGTAATCGAGGTGAACGCCCCATTACTCGCCGGTTGCGGCACCGCCTGGAACGTGCCGCTCACGTTGACGCCCCACGGCAGCTGATAGACACCGTAACCCTTGTACTGCGTCAGGAACGGCGGCACAACCTTGCAGTTCGCCATCGGGCTTTGTGCATTGGCCGCCGTTGCCGTCGCCGGGCTGGCGAGCGGCGTGGGTGTCAGGTACACGACCGGTGCATCCACCACGAAACACTGGCTAGTCGACGTGCGGCCAGTGCTGAGACCAGCGAAGAGGGTCAGCCCTTGATGACGCCAATTCACCGAGGCGTCGACGCCGTTGTAGATCTCCGACTGATCCCCGTAGTGCTTTGAAAGCCGAACGAGATTCTGCGAGAGCCCGTTCTTCGCAGGCTTGATGTCGTAGAACCCGCAGATCTGCTGGCCGGCGACAGGAAGCCGTGGATCGTTGCTTGGTGCGGTGACGCAGAACGGATCGTAATCCTCCGGGCCGACCAACTGGTTGTCCACCACGTTGAAGTTGCCGTACCAGCGGCGGTAGTAGCTCACGTCGACCGACGCGCTCGTGGAGATTTGCCGCTGGAATCCGGCGCTCACGCTCCAGTTGTACGGCCTGACGCCCCAGCCCTCGAGCACTTCCTTGTCGAACTGCGTCGCGGTCGGATTGACCTTGCCGAAATTGAGATTCGACAGCGGTCCACATTCTCCATTGGTCGCCGGGTTGCTGAAATCGCAGTCGGGCGCGTAGTTCCCGTTGCCGTCGGTCCACGTGCGTGTCGCATTGTTCACCGACGTATTCACCGGGTTGACGTTGGTGGCGTAGCTCCCGCCGGAGATGTAGCGGCCGATGGTGAACTTCGCCACCGTTTTGCCGTCGCCAAACACGTTGTAGGACACGCCGACGCGTGGGTTGATGTCGCTCCACTTCGGCGCGTTCTCAACCGCTGCGAAATTACGTTCGGGGACGAACTGGCCGGCGGCAAGATGCTGAGCGGGCACCGCGGCATGCAGGTAGTCGTAGCGGATGCCGTAATTGATCGTCATACGGCTCATCGCCCATGAATCCTGCGCGAAGATGCCCAAGTCGCTCTTGATGTCGTTGCGCTGCTCAATCGGCGTGGCGTACAGCGTGATGCGCCGGGGCACGCCGTTGAGGAAGTTGTAATTCATGTTGCCGTTGACGTCCATGTTGTTGTACGTCGGCCCGTTGCCGCGCACGCGCAGCGTGAACCCGGCTTTGTAGTTGTGCGTGCCCGTGACGTACGCGGCGGACGAGCGTACGGTCATCGGGTTGTCAAAGTTATGCCCGTAGACGGTCGAGGCACGGTAAATCTGGCCGGTGGAGTCCTCCGTCACGGAGATGACGTCGAAGCCGACCTTTGGGTTGATCTGCCGTCGCTCGTCCCAGTCCTGCACGTAGGACATGAAGCCAGTGTCGAGCAGCAGCTTGCTGTTGACCGGCACGCGCCACACGATGGTCGAGATCGCGTTCGGATAGAAGGGCGTGTATGTCGTCGCTTCAGGTGAGACGGTTGACGCTACCCGGCGCAGGGGTGTGATCCGACGGTCTTTTTCGTAGCTGAAGTTGAACTTGTTGCGCGGTGTCGCCTGCCACGTCAGCCGGCCCGCGTAATTTCGGTGAATCTGCGTGTCGACCGCCTGGTGCGTCGTGTCGGGTACGTATAGCCACGCCGTCGGATTCGTGTTGTAGAACGCATCGGCGACGTACTTGTCGATCTCGTTGTTGCGGTACGCAACATAGAACCACAGCTTGTCCTTGATGAGCGGCCCACCGCCGTTCGGGTTGAAGTCCCACGTCCGCTTCAAGCCATTGACGGCCGTCAAACCCTGGTTGATGTACGCCTGCGACAGGTTGCTGGCCGAGAGGTCCTGGTTTGCCCAGAGCGCGGTCACGTTCCAGTTGAACGTGTTGCCGCCTTCCTTCGGAATCGCATTCATCCAGACGCCGGAGTACTGGGCCTCTGCGTCGCCGCCATCCGTGCGGACGCTGACTTCCTGCACGCTTCCTTCGTTCATGTAGAAGGTCACCGCCACGCCGCCCGTCGACCCGCGGCGATCGGACATGCCGTCGATCGCGCTGTTGGTTTCGGCGCTGCGGCTTCCATGCACCGTTAGCGTTCGCGACGCGGGACCATCGATGTTGAGGCCGCCCACCACACCTGGAATGGTCTGCGCCAGGCTCTGGATCTGACGGTTGTTCGGCAGATTCTCGAGCGCCTCCTTGTTGTAGACGGCGCTCTTCGTGGTGCTCTGAACGTCGACGAGCGGCGATTCGCCCGTGACGGTGACCGTCTCGTTCAGTTCGCCGACCTTGAGGTCCGCATTCACGGTCGCGGTGAAATCGGCGCGCAGTTCGAAGTTCTCAACTTTGACTGCATTAAATCCAGGGAGCGTAAACGTGATCGTGTAGACCCCGGGGCGCAGATCGACGATTCGGTATACGCCCGACGAGTCGGTGGTAACAGAGCGCACGCGCTCGATGAGCGCGGGGCTTGCCGCTTCGACGGTCACGCCGGGCAATACCGCGCCCGTCGCGTCCTTGACGACGCCGGCCAGAGCACTTTGAGCCGTCTGGCCGTAGACAAATCCGGGAAGGACAATCAGTGCCACCGCAGCCAAACACACGAACACACGCCGCGCGTTCATAGCCTCTCCTCGATAGGTTGGTCCGATGCCCACTGGGCGCGCCGATGCTAGCACAGCGCCGGTGGGAAGCGTGCCCGGCCCGCCTGGGTTTGCGGGGAACGATGTACGATTGCCGCCATGAAAAAAGAGCTCTTTGCCGGCGTCCTCGCACTCGTGATCGCGATCGCCGCGTATGTCGGCGGATCGCATCTCTCCGCGGCGACGACGCCGATGAACTGCAATCTCTCGGCGTACCAAGGCGCGTCCGGCCTCACCGCTTCTGTGAACGGTGATGCGCTCGTTGTTGCATGGGATGGCGATCGCAACCAGGAGCTACGGCTCCGGTTCGTCATCGACAACGGAACGCCGACGATTGCGGAGCTGGCGGCGCGCAAAAAGGGAAGCGCTTGGGGAACGCTTGCGACCAACGCCACCCCCGAATTCCGCGTCGTCTCTGGCCACCGTCGCATGGACCGCGAAGCTGAGGAAGCACTCGAGGAGAACGGCATCAAGGAAATTACGTCCGACGTGTTCGAGAAGTACCAGTGGGATCCATTCTGGGACGCGCCGCTCAACGTTCCCGGCGGACAGGCCAATGACGGGCGAACCATCGGACTGCCACGGAAAGCGGAGGAGATTCATCGGGCGACCGCCACCTACAAGGCGGACAGCTGCGAGGTCAAGGCGGACAAGACGCACCTGACGGTCACGTTTCCTGGTGTGTCGCTGGGCGTGTTCGCCGGTCAGCTCCAGTTCACGGTTTACAAGGGCAGCAACCTGATTCAGCAGGAAGTGGTCGCCAAGACGGATCAGAATTCGGTGGCGTACAAGTACGACGCCGGCCTGAAGGGGCTTTCGACGGCAGACAGCAAGGTGACCTGGCGCGATTTGACGAACGTGCGGCAGGAGTACCTGTTCGGCGGCGCGAAAAACGAGCGTGAAGCGCCGCTCAAGACCGCCAATCGTCTGCTCATAGCGGAGCGCGGCCGTGCCGGCTCGATCGCCGCATTCCCACCGCCGCACAACTTCTTCTGGGCACGCGAGAGCGACCAGAACCTCGGCTACAGCTGGTATCGCAAGGACAGCGACGCCACCTTCTCATTCGGTGTCCGTCAGGCGGAAGGGGAGGAGCGCGAGAACATCCGCGGCAACTTCGCGCTCTACAGCGCGCGTCCGGGCACCATGCAGCACATGCCCGTCTTTTATTACGTCAGCGCCGAGCCGCCCGAGGCGACGCGCGACGCCGTGCTCGCCTATACGCATGGCGATCGGTACAAGCCGATCCCGGGCTACAAGACGATGATTCATCACTACCACATGAATTTCGGCCTGCGATTGATGGCCGCAGGTAGTGCCGATGCCGAGATCGTCGACCTGGCCGCGATCAAGGCCATCGGGATCAACATCGTGAGTCCGGTGGATAACGTCGGCGTCGGCGGCGGCGCGGGGCAACGCATGCCCGATGCGGTGCTGAGGCAACACGAATATCAAATCGACGGGGCGAAGCGGCATTCGGACAGGGACTTCCTCGTGATGCCCGACCACGAGTTCTACGGCAGCGTGCTTGGCGGCCACACGGACATGCTCTTTTCGCACCCGGTCTATTGGCTCTATGGGCGCGCCAGCGGCAAGGCGCTCGTCGAGCAGCATCCGAAATACGGCAAGGTCTACAACATCGGCAGCCCGGAAGACCTGATGGAGATGGTGAAGCGCGAAGACATCATCCTGTCGATGCCGCACCCGCGCACGAAGAACAACACCGGGTATCCCGACGGCTACAAGGACAAGTGGTTCTTCAAGGACGCCAATTTCGTGAGCTTCGGCTATCGCTGGGGCATGGGGATCGATCGCTCCGAGCGTCGTCTGTGCGAGAACCGCTGCCTGCCGCTGCTGGATGATGCGAGCAACTGGTTCGCGAACGATCCGACGCCATCGAAATACATCATGGCCATCTCCGAGGTCCAGACGCAGGCGCCAGGCGACGACATCTACGGGTTCCAGCCGATCAACTACCTGAAGCTCGACTCCGTGCCGACGCCGGATGACGCGAGTTCGGTCATCAAGGTGCTGCAGCGCGGCGAGTACTTCATTTCGACGGGCGAGATTCTGATCCCGAATTACAGCGTGCAGGGGTCAGGCAATCAGAAGAAGATCGTCGCCGACCTGGAGTGGACCTTCCCGCTCGATTTCGTGGAGGTCGTCTGGGGCGACGGCCAGCGCACGGATCGTCAGATCATCTCGACGACAGAGGCCACGAGCTTCGGCACGCGCCACTTCGAGATTCCGTTCGATGCGACGGGGAAGAAGTGGGTGCGCTTTGCCGCGTGGGACATCGCTGGCAACGGCGCGTTGGTTCAGCCGATCAAGCTGAATACGGCGCAGACGTCGACGCGCTGATGGCCGGGTAAAACGGGTGAGGGCCGGCTAAAGCCGGCCCTATGTACTAACTCCCCCATGTACGGGCGGTACGTGGGGCGGGTCCGACACGGGCCATAGAACACTGGGCCCGCGGCGACCCGCCATGATAGTTAGCGGGAGCTGGTCGCGTTCGACGGTTTCTCGGCGATCAGCGTATTGCTCAACGTTCCGAGCCCTTCATACGAACAAACCTGCGTGTCGCCCGGAATCAAGTGCCGTCCGAGGCCGCCGTGCGATCCGGGAGGCGTGCCGAGTGCGATGACGGTGCCGACCGGTAGCGTCAGCATGTTCGACAGGTACGCGGCGTACTCGTACATGCTGTGCCACGCCTGATTCGTGTTCGAGTTCTGCACGAGCGTTCCCGCCACCGTCATCTTCAGGCTCGTGTTCAACGGATCAACGAACTCCTGCGGCACGACAAACGGGCCGACCGGCTTGAAGCTGTCCCACCCCTTCTGCACGAGCCAGTCCTGGCGAATCGGATCCGGCGCACGCTCCTGGCGATCCGAGATGTCGTTGGTGTTCGTGTAGCCGAACATGTAGTTCTTTACCTGGTCCACCGGCACACGGCGCATCGGCTTGCCGACGATTCCAAGCATCTCGCACTCGTACTCGTAGTCCTTGCGACGATCCGCAGCCCAGTTAATGACGGGATCGCCGTCGCCGATGAAGACCTCCGGCGTGTTCGGAATCATGAAGAGGCGCGGGTTCTGCGGGCGGTCATCGTTGGCGGCGCGCTCCCAGATGCCCGGCATGGACGGCGGTACCTTTGGCGCCTGCGCGGGCGGCGGCGTTCCCGGCACGGGGCGATAGTTGGAGAACCCATAAAACGCCAGGCGCGGGACGAACGGCCGGAGCGCATCCACCGCTTTGTAGTCGTACACGTAGGCGGGCTTGTTGCTCGCGACCGTCGGCGCCACCTTCGCGACGATCTGTTTGATCTTGGGCCCGACGGTGGTCCACTGATCCATGATCGACAGCAGGTCCCCGGGAATCCCCGTGATGTTGGCGGCCCTGGCCGCAGCGGGAAGCTCCACGACGAAACCGCCGATCTGCTGTGGTTCCGTTGGGTAGCGGACGACGACGCCTACAAAGGTTCGATTCTGATACGCAAACATGCCGAGGCCGAATCGTTCTGACGTTTGTGCCTCCGCTACGCGGACGCCGGTGCTCGTCAGCAGCACGACAGCCGCCACAACCAAGAGAACCTTTCGCATTGTTTTCCTCCGCTAATGATCGGACGCAGACCGGTAAGGTTACGCCGATTGTCTCCCGGCGTCCATGCTAGGATTTGCGCCCTCTATGATTTCAAGGGTCGCCGTGCGGCGTCTTTTCCTCAGCATTGTGTGGTGCCTGGGAGCCGTCACCGCCGCTAGGGCGCAGGACACAACCGTGCGGCTCGAGGGCGCTGGACGCCTTGGCGCGGCCGCCGATGAATATCGTGGCACGTCGGCCGCGTACGGCTACGAGGGGACGCCGCGCTCCGTTGTACCCGAGATGGTCGCGCTGGCAGGCGTCGACAGCAGTGATGTCGTCTACGAGCCGGGATGCGGTGACGCGCGCGTGCTCATCGCCGCGATGCACGCAGGGGCAAGGCGAGGCCTCGGCGTGGACATCGACCCGGATCTCGCCGAGGTCGCCTACGCCGCCGTGAAGTCGGCAGGGTTGCAGGAGAAGGTCGAGGTCCGCTGGGGGAATGCGCTGACAGTGGATATGTCCAACGCGACCGTCGTCTTTCTGTTCATGGGCGAACCCTTCAACCTGATCATGCGGCCACTGCTGTGGAGACAGCTGCCCCTTGGCGCGCGCGTCGTCTCGAATGATTTCGCGATGGGCGACTGGAAGCCCGATCGCACCGTTCGCGTCGATACACCCGAACGCACCTACACGCTGTATCTCTGGACGATAACTTCGGAGATCAAGGCGAGGGCCGTGCGAGCCAACTGAGCGCTTCCGGAGTGCCGCTGAAGGCGGCTCTCCTTGCCGGCCCAGCGCGCGTTCGACACGCTATTATGCGCGTTGGGTGGTCATCCTCTCCCTCGATACGACAACGAAGGTGGCGAGTTGTTCGGTGGCTCGCGACGGCGTCGTGCTCAATGAGGAGCGCATCGATCCCGCCCGTCAGCTTGCGCTCCAACTGCCGGGCGCATTGCGCGACATCCTGGACCTGTCGGCAATCGCGCTCGAAGACATCGACGCGTTTGCGGTGGCGACCGGACCGGGATCATTCACCGGCCTTCGCATCGGTATTGCAACGATGCAGGGACTGGCGTTCGGGCTGCGAAAGCCGCTCATCGGCATTTCAGGGCTCACAGCGCTGCGAGCGGTCGCATCGCCCGCCTTTCTCGGGTCACGCATCGCGACGTGGGTGGACGCATGGCGCGGCGACGTGTACGCCACGCTCTTCGAGGACGGTCGTCAGGTGGGGGAGCCGGTTGTTGCGAGGCCCGCAGATCTGCTCGACGCGATGGTCGACCGGGACTCGACATTCGGGATTGGGGATTCGTCCGGAGTCCGGACTCCGGACGTCGGGTCCCGATTGATGGCCAACGACATTACGTTCATCGGCGATGGTGCGGACACATACAGAGATCTGATTGCGTCGCGGCTGGGTCACGCGGCGCGAATCGCTGATCCGGTTGCCCCACTCCTGGCGGGCGTGATCGCGGTGCTTGCGACCATCGAGTACGCGAAAGGGCATCGCCCGCCGCCCCATGCGATTCGGCCTTTGTATGTACGGCGGCCCGATGCGGAGTTGGCGAGAGAGGAGGGCCGGCTAAAGCCTGCCCCTACGGGGTCTGCTCCAGACAAATGAACGTCGTCCCCGTGTTTCGAATCGATTTGCTCGACGGCGAAGCCGACCTCGAAGGCGTGCTCGAGGTGGAGCGTGAATCGTTCACCAGTCCGTGGACGCGCGAGATGTACGCATGGGAGCTGCAGAACCGTGCCGTCTGCCATATCTACATTGTTCGAACGCCGGATTGTCCCGTTGCCGGTTTCTGCGCGTTCTGGCTCGTGTTCGATGAGATTCACATCAACAACATCGCGCTGCGTCCGCAGTACCGAGGATTCGGCTACGGAACGGCGTTGATGCACCACGTGCTTGCCGAAGCGAGGCGGCTCGGCGCGAGACGCGCGACGCTCGAAGTACGCGCGGGCAACACCGGCGCGCGGCGCTTGTATGAGCGTCTCGGCTTCTATGTCGCGGGCACTCGACGTAACTACTACACCAACCCAGTCGAAGATGCGCTGATCTTGTGGCGCGACGATCCCGAAGGGCCGTCGAACGCTGCATCCGGCTGAGCATGACCCATTGAGCGTTTGGCCGCCACTGTGATACTTTGCCCGTAGCACTCGTCGAATCGGGCCTTTCGCGATAAAGGAGGGCGGCGTTATGAACGCAGCAGACGCGCAGGAAGTGAAGAATTTCCTGCTGCAGAGCGACCAGCAGTTCCGCCAGCTTGCCGAGCAGCACCACGAGTTGGACGATCGCCTCCATCAGCTCATCGAAAAGCACTACCTTTCAACCACAGAACAATTCGAACAAGTTACTTTGAAGAAGAAGAAGCTCGCGCTCAAGGACCGGATGGAAATCATCGTCCGGGAGTACACGCGCCAGCACAGCCGCGTCTCCTGAGAGCGGCGCGTCCAGGAACATTCATGGGCGGGTCTTCACACCCGCCCCTACACCCCACGGGGAATGCACACTCTCGTACCATTGCGGTGATGCGCATCGATCCCGCCGGGTGGCCGTTCATCGGCGGCTCGCTCGTTCTCGCAGTCATCGCCGAGTTGCTCATCGGCCGTGGCGTCGCCGTCATCTTCCTCGTGCTGACGGCTTTATTCCTGTTCTTCTTCCGGGACCCCAATCGGCCGATAACCACTGATACGGACGCGGTGCTCGCGCCAGCCGACGGCCGCGTGATGGTCGCGGGCGTTCCGCCCGGCGTTGCGTGCCCCCCCGGCAACTGGCAGCAAATCAGCATCTTCCTGTCGCCGATGGACGTGCACGTGAACCGTTTGCCGATAAGCGGTCGAGTGACGAACGTGGAGTATCATCCCGGCCGATTCCTGCCGGCATATCGTGCAGACGCAGGAGACCTCAACGAATATACGCAGGTCACGATCGACCACGACGGCCAGCCAATTGTGGTTCGGCAGATCGTCGGCGTGCTTGCCCGTCGCATTGTGTGCCGTGTGAAAGAGGGCGCGTCCGTCCAGGCGGGTGAGCGATTCGGCGTGATGAAGTTTGGTTCGAGGATGGATATTTTCGTGCCGCCGAGCGCGGCGCTGACCGTGAAGGTCAACGACAAGGTCGTTGGAGGAGTAACAGTCATTGCAAGGCTGGCGGCGCGTGAAGCCCGCCCGACACCGCATGATTGAAGAACACCACGGACCACTGCCCCGCATTCGTGCCTTTAGGCCGGCACGGCGGGCCGGCGACAGGCCGGCGCGCAGATTTCGTCGCGGCGTCTACCTGCTGCCGAGCATGTTCACGCTCGCGAACATGTTCAGCGGCTACGCCTGCATTGTCTACGCGATGCGCGGCGAGCTCGAAAAGGCCGCGCCACTGATCGGCCTCGCGATCATCGTCGACATGCTGGACGGGCGGGTCGCACGCATGACCGGCAGCACGAGCCAGTTCGGCATCGAATTCGACTCGCTGGCGGACGTGATTTCCTTCGGCGTGGCGCCCGCGATCCTGGCGTTTCAGTGGGGTCTGCATCCGCTCGGGCGCATCGGGTGGGCCGCCGGTTTCATCTTTGTCGCGGGCGCAGCCATCCGCCTCGCGCGGTTCAACATCCAGACAGGAACGGTTGACAAGAAATACTTCGTGGGCCTGCCGAGTCCTGCGGCCGCCGCGGTGCCGGCGACGACGATCTTCCTGTATCCGCAAGGGTTTCAGTCGCCGCTTGCTGCCCTCGGCGTGCTGGCGCTGGTGATCGTGCCCGGCCTCTTGATGGTGAGCACGATCCGCTTCTACAGCTTCAAGACGCTCGATCTGCAGTCACGCCGCGCGTATCCGGTGCTGGCGCTGCTCGCGCTGGGGCTGGCGCTGCTGTCGGCGCACGAGATCATGCTCGTCGTGATTGCCTATGCCTACATGATCTCGGGTCCTGTCATGTGGGCATGGTCGCGCGTGCATCGCCGTCACGAAGAGCCGACCGGCGAAGTCACCAACACGAAGGTCACCAAGACGAATATCTAGGCGGTGAGGTCTGGGCCGGCTGAAGCCGGCCCCTACGTACGCCTTTACACGGCCTTCAGTCAAGCGGCTTCGTGTTGAACGGCGACGGGCAGTGTGAGTTCGACGGTCGTGCCGCGCCCCCGCTCGCTGTGAATCGTAATCGTCCCGCCGCTGAGTTCCACGTTTCGTTTGGCGATTGGCAAGCCGAGTCCCGTGCCGCTCGCCTTGGTTGAAAAGTACGGTTCAAAGGCACGCGCGAGCGCGTCGGGATCCATTCCCCCTCCGGTATCCGACACGCGAATCCTGACGTCATCGTCGTCACGGGAAGCGACGATCGTCAACGCCCCGCGAGCTCCCATCGCGTGCAGCGCGTTCTCGATGATGTTTGTGAGCGATCGTGTCACCAGTGTGCGGTCAATGTAGACGGGCGGCAGGTCGGAGGTGACGTCAACGTTGAACTGAATCTGTCCGGCGAGGGCGCTCCGATACGGGTCGACGATTTCGCGCAGGAGTTCGGCGGCATCCACAGGTGCTCGCTGCACGAGGGGCGATGAAGCGAAGCTCGAAAATTCGGACGCGATCTGCCGCAGCAGCTTTACTTGCGCGAGGATCGTGTTCACCGCCTGATCGAGCACGGGCGTCAGCGGCGCACCGCGATCCGTGTTCACGCGTCGCAGGTGTTCGGCATTGAGCTGAATCGGGGTCAGAGGATTCTTGATCTCATGCGCAACCTGCCGCGCCATCTCGGCCCAGGCTTCGAGCCTGTTCGTTCGTTCGAGCTCGGTGCGCTGCTGTTCGAGGTCGCGTGCCATGTGGTTGAAATCGTCCACCAGTCGGCCGAGTTCGTCAGAGGAGGTGGCCGCCAGGCGGGTATCGAGCTGGCCGCTGGCAATCCTGCGAGTGGCGCGCGTCAGTCGGTTCACCGGGTCTGCAATCCGCTCGGCCATTGAATAGCCGATACCGGCCCCCGCCAGGATGAACAACAGCGCCGCCAGCAGCACGCGCCGATCGAGCGTGTCGATCTGCCGCTCGATTTCCTGCGCCCGCGATGCCAGGGGAACAGTCAGCAACGCGTTCATCTGCGGCACGCTCATGTGTGTCCCTGCGACCAGAAACGGCTGCGCGGTGCCGACCTGCTCACTGGTCACGGTGGCTGCCTCATTCTGCAGTTGCAGCGCGACGTAGACGTCGGAAGGTGTTCGGACAGGAATGACTCCGGACGCGAACAGGTTGCGTTCGCTTGTCGCCAGGAGTCGCGGGCCACTGAAGATGTTGACGTCCTGACCGATCAGGCGGCTGACCCACACCATCAGGTTGTCGTCAATCGCAACGCCCTGCTGCGCCGCGCGCGGAGCGACGAGATCCTCGACGACACGCTGGGCAGCAGACGCGGTGCGGACGGCTTCCTGTTCCACATTCGCGCGGAGCTGATCGGCGACGTAATTACTCGTTACAACGGCGAGGGCAACCACGGGGACAACCGTCGCGGCGGAAAAGGCGAGGAAGAGTTTTCGATAGAAACTTGCGCGGACCTCTCGAAGCAGTCTGCGAGCGGTGGTGGTTCGCCGTGCCACGGTGCTGAAGAGTGCGGCGAGCAGCAGCGCCGCGAGGAAGGTGACGGCGGCGATGACGGTGAGCTCCGCAAGATTCATCATGTGGCCGAGCAGCGTTACCACTGGAAACCCTAGGCCGTAGATGCCGCCACGATCGCTGAGCAGGTACACGTCGTACCGCTGATCCTCGCTGTCGAGTCGTGCCCACACCGGCCTGCGCGATGAAGCCAGCTTCGCGAATGTTGCCTCGTCCAGACGCCACGCCGTGGCGGCGGAGGCGTAGAGCGGCATGCGGCTCCATCCATAGACGGCAAATTCGATGTCGCCGCCGGAAATCCCCTCGCTCCGCTGCGGTTCGACGGGACGGAGCAGTTCGACGTACGGGCTCTTCGACGCGATGAACGGAAGATTCGCGTAGTCCAGCATCGCGTGGACTCTGACCGAACCGACGACGTGAGAGGCTCCATTGGGATCGTTGACGCACACCGCACGGCCCGCGCTGAGAACGCGGCGTTCGACCGCAAAAAACGGCGATACCTCCTCGAACACCTCCCACGTGCAGTCTGTTTCCTCGGATGTTGGAAGCGCGTTGAGGTCGTCCGGAAGACTGAAGGCAAAACGGCTGACGAGGCGACCGTCAGGTCCAAAGAGCTCGACTGACGAAGTCACCGGGTACATCGCGAGGCCGGTAAGCCGCCACACTTGAAAGGCGCGATCCGTCAGCGCTTCGGAGCCGGAGGGACCGGGGGGGACCGACACGAGATCCGCCAATCCCGGGAACGTGTCGATCTGTTGAAGGCTCTGCTGCATCAGCGACTGGATCGTGCGTCGCTGGTTCAGCGCCTGGGGTCCGTAGCGCGTCTCGACCAGTTCGGTCTTGGCGCGATTGGCCAGCGCGAATACGTCTGCGTAGAACGCCAGTGCCGGCAAGACCAGGCCGATCCACAGCAGCGTCAGGCGGAACCCCTGTGAACCCTGGCGGTACCGTCCTTTGAGTCGTGTCGCGATGAGCGCAACCGACGCCGCGAGGAATAAGGCGAGCAGCAGCGGGCCCGTCACCGGTTGCGGTGAGAAGATGACCAGTCCCGGCAATACCCAGCAAGTCGCAGTGGCGAGCCGGACGCCCCAATGCGTCCGCGAGATGCGCCAGGGTAGATACGCCGCTCGGAAAATCAGGACGAGGACGGCAATCGCGGTCGCATCCCAAATTACGATCGCGAACTGCAACGCGGTCAGCGCCGTATTCCACGGGTGCAGGGAAAAGTGCAGGAGATCGAGCGTCGTGTTGGCGACGGTATCCGCCAGCAGTGCATGTTGCGCCCGAAGAACACCGACGGCGAGAGTCCCGGCGAGCAACTGGGTGACGAGAAACAGGAACGATGTCCCGAGTGAATCAACGGAGATGCGCGCGCGACGCCTGCGGATCCGCCACGCTTCAAATGCGAAGAAGATCAGCGCCGTGAGCGCAGCCGCGGTAGCGGCCGTCAGGAAAAAGTCGAACGGCGAGGCGAGAAACGGCCGCAGTAGCGGCGAAGCGTATGCTGCGGCCGAAAAGATCTCCGCATCGGACCAGTCGGCCGGCGAGGCGAGGCGGAACAGAAGACGGCTCGCGATGATCGCTCCTGCAGTTGCGAGGAATGCGAGCACGTACCTCGAATCCCGAATCCGAAATCCTGAATCCCGAGCATCGCGCCAATCCAACAACGGGCCGCACAACAAGAGCACGAATACGGCCGCGGTCATCTCCGCGATCGACGAACTCATGCGCCGCCACTGTGCGCGTGCCTCCACGAGGTCTGATGGAGTGATAACGGCTGTGACGAGATGACGGCCGTTCGGGCCGGTGACGTCGATGCGGTCTGGATCAGGTGTCGTGCGGATGTCCTCGAACGCGAGTTCGAGAGACACCGGTACCAGTTCGCCCGGGAACTGGAAGTCGTCGACACGGGTTACCGCACCAGTGGAAGTCGGTCGGCGAATCGATTGTTCTGACGCAATCGTCCCGATCCGATTGCCTGCGGCATCGGTGACGGGCATGGCGTAGACGAGCCGCAAGCCGAGCGCGCCCTGCGCGATGAACCACGCTTCGTCACCTTCCAGCCGATCTGTGGGAAGTTCCGACGGCCGACCGGCCCACGCGAGGGGCCGGCTTCCAGGACCGTACGCCGTGACCGCGAGCTCCACGTCGGCGGAATGCGGGACGGTTGCGGCCTGGGCAATATCGAATAGTCGGCGGGCGGCGCTCTCGTCGTCGCGCGACGCGGCCTGGAGAGTGTCAGGGTCGGCAAGCTGGCGCGCGACGTCCTGCAGGCCGCGTGACATGACGTCAAACGCGCCGCGAACGTCTCGATCTACACGCGTCCTGATGGCGGCGTCGCTGGCGCCAAGCAGCAGGCGCTCGGTGATGCGCCCTGCCGCCAGGACGGCGAGCACGCAGACGACGCCCGTCAGCGCGATTCGCAGCACCCGCCGCAGGTACGAGTCCACGACAGCATTGTAGATTTTGACTGGAGATTTGGGATTTCAGTCTGCCGCTTTACCATGAAGTATCCCCTTGGAAAGCACGCCTCCCCTCAAACCGGTGCTCAAGCGCGGCGCCCTTGTGGCCGCCGCCAACTGGCAGGTCACGCTGATCCAAGCGACCGCCGATTCGCTGTTCAAGTTGCTGATGGCCACCCCCCTCATCGGTGGGTTGTTTCTCGTGGGACTGGTCATCGGGGCAGCACCGGAGGACCTGCTGGGTCTGGAGTGGCGTGAGATGGCGACCACCATCATTACGTCGCTCCTGTCGCATCCCGTGGTGCTCGCCGCGTTTCTGGCCTCACTTGCGGTCGTTGTCGTCGGAGGGTCGCTCTTTATTTTTCTTGTCAAGGCAGGCGCCGTGGCGGTCCTCGTGAAGGGTGAACGGGAGGCCAGCGCGATCGAACACCCACCGCTGCACTTCGAGGGCGTCAAGCGCGCGTCGAAGTTTTCGGCGGAACTCTACATCGATTCCGCGCGCTCGCTGTTTCCGCGGTACGCGCGGCTCGGCTTCATGTTGATGGGCGTCTACGTCGTGTCCGGCTCGTCGTACCTCGGTGCGGCGTATGAGTCCGGAATTCGCGGTGACATCGGTGGTCTGCTGACATTTGTCATGACCGTCGGTTTCGTTGCGTGGATCACGATCGTCAATCTCGTGTATCTGCTGATGCAGATCGTGATTGCCGCCGAGGACTGCAGCGTGGCCAGGGCCTGGCGTCACGTCATCGCCTTCGTTCGTCACCAGCGACGCCGTGTCAGCGCCGTGTTCGGCGTCATTCTCGCACTCGTCATCGCGGCAACGGGCGTGTCGTTGCTGGCGACCGCGGCGCTCGGCCTGATTGCGTTCGTCCCGTTCGTCGGTCTTGCGGTGCTGCCGCTGCAACTGCTGGCGTGGGTCTTCCGCGGCGTCGTCTTTCAGTTTCTTGGCCTGACGTCGATCGGCGCGTACATGCGGTTGTATCGTGACTTCCTGGCCGACGGGCGGCTGAAGCCGTCCCCTACATACGTAGAGGCCGCGTTGAGACGGCCTTCCGAGACATCATGAGGCGCGCCTCAGATCTTCTATGAACTCGTACGATTCCTTCCTCTCGCCGCTGGGTCGCAATCTCCACGAATCCGTTCTGCGCAAGATGGGGCAGGTCCTTGCCTCGCGCGCCGGGGGGCTCATTTCCTTCGCCGCCGGCTATCCGGATCCCATGGGCTTTCCATGGAACGAGTTCCGCGAGATCGCGAGCGAGCTGTTGTCCGGTGAGGACGGCTCGGTGCTGCAGTACGGGCCGACACGCGGCTACCGCCCGCTGCTCGAATCGATTCTCGGTGTACTTGACGCGCGCGGGATCAAGGCTGATCTCAGCGAGGTGATGACGACGAGCGGGTCGCAGCAGGGGCTGGATCTCACGGCTCGCGTGCTGATCGCGCCAGGTGATGTCGTCCTCGTCGAGGTGCCGACCTACACGGGCGCGATTGCCGCGTTCCGTAATGCGCAGTGCCGGCTCGTCGGCGTGAAGCAGGATTCCGACGGCATCAACCTCGAGGAGCTCGATGTCGTCTGCCAGCGCGAGCGCGCTGCTGGCGCGCGCGTCAACCTGCTGTATCTGGTACCGAATTTTCAGAATCCCGCCGGGATTTTGCTCAGTCTCGACAAACGTACGCGGTTGCTCGAATGGGCCGAACGCCGCAACGTCCTGATCGTCGAGGACGATCCATATGGCGATCTGTACTTTGACGACCTGACGAGCGCCGCAGAGACGCGACCGCTGAAAGCAGACGATCGAAACGGACGCGTGATCTACCTGAGCACATTTTCCAAGACGCTCGCGCCCGGCTTTCGCGTCGCGTGGGTTGCGGGACCGGCCCCGATCGTCGAGCGCTTCGATACGGCAAAGCAGTCGATGGATTTGATGTGCGGCATTCTCGATCAGCGCGTCGTTCATCAATCGATCGTCCGCGGTGTGCTGGCGCGCCAGGCGGAGCCGCTGCGACGGCTGTATCGCATGCGCCGCGACGTGATGGAGGAGATCCTGCGCGAGCAGTTCGGGAATCAGCTGACCTGGATTCAGCCCAAGGGTGGCTTCTTCCTATGGGCACGGCTGCCCGATCGTTATGACTGTGAGGCGCTGCTGCCGAAGGCGATGGAACAGGGCGTCTTGTTCGTCATCGGGAGCGCGTTCTGTGTCGACGGCAGCGGCCAGGATCGCGTTCGGCTGTCGTTCTCATGGCCGTCGCCGGAGAATATCCGCGAGGGGGCTCGGCGGCTTGCGGCTGCGATGGAGATGAAGGTCGTTCGTACGTAGGGGCCGGCTTTAGCCGGCCCTCCGATTATCTGAAAGCGCGATCCTCAAGGAATCCAGCAGCTCCTCGCGCGAACACGTTGACGAACCCCAGAACGGATAATCAAGCGGCGATTCGACCAGCCCGGCCCGAATCGGATTCAGAATCACGTAACGAATGAACGCGATCTTTTCCTCATCGTCCCTTAGTACTCGTTCGTAACCGTATCGCTGCCAAAGCCTTTGTCGCGTTGCTTTCTTGAAATAGAAACCGGCGGCCTGTTTCGCGCGCGTGATGAATCTCCTCAGGTCGGAGTCGCTGGCCATCGCGGTAATGACCATGTGGACGTGGTCCGGCATGTAGCAGTACGCATCAATTTGAAATCCGTCGGCGGCGCAAACGCGCAGAATTTGCTCGTGAACGATGGCTACAGAGTCAGGCGTTACGAAGAGGCGATTCCGTTCGAACCTGCAGAAGGTCAGGAAATACGCATACGCGCCGACATAATCAAACGTCGCGAGATGACGTGGGTATTCGGGCACGATCGCCGAACAGGCAATCGGCGGGCCGGCTGAAGCCGGCCCCTACGTACTACGTGCGCGAGATTCGGGAAGGGCCGGCTGAAGCCGGCCCCTACGTTCGAATCAGCGCGGCGGCGGGGTAATGCGTTCACGCTCCAGTCGCCGGCCCGGAAGCTCGGCGAACGGGGCGTTCATGGGCTCCGGGAGGAGCATTGCCGACGGCTTCAGGCCTATGACGCGACCGTCGCGCGTGATCACCACCATCGCAACCTGATACGGCCGCAGATCCGGATCGATCAGCGGTCCTCCCTGTAGATCCGACGGTGGCATGTACATCCCTGAGGCGGCGCCGTTTTTTGCCGCGAAGGCGTCAATCTCCGACGTCGCGCCAGTGAGGACGACGATTTCTTCGTACTTGACACCATCGCCGAGCACTTTTGGAGGCAGCACTGGCCGCGTGGGAGTCTCCTTGATCCAGCGCTGATTCCCATTCCCGCGGTTGACCGCGCGCACCACGTTGTCGAGCGATGCGTAGTACGCACCGCCTTTGCTGTCGGCGGCCGTCCCGATCACGTCGCCTCCAGTCTTCCACTTCCACGCAATGCGCCCCGTTGCGTTGTCGAGCGCAAACAAGAAATTCGTGTTCGACCCGATGAAGATGCGGTCGCGCGCGAACGACGGCTGATTCAGCATGCCGTCCAGCTTCTGCTCCCATTCGACGCGGCCGTCCTCGAGACGAAGTGCAACCGCGCGGCTGTCGTCGACTGCGAACACGGCGCGCATGCCGTCGATCGCCGGAGCGAAGCGCGACGCTGCGCCAAGCTCACGCCTCCACAACATCCGGCCATCGTCCATCGCATACGCCGCGACGACTCCCTTATCGAAGGTCGCAATCAGAAGATCATCGTTCGGGCGGGCGTCCGCCGGCTTCCGCGTTCCGGCGGCGGCCGTCAAGGGCGCCGCAACCTTCGCATCAAACGGCACGCGCCATCGCTGAGCACCTGTTGCGGCGTCGAGTGCGTGAATCTCATCGCTCGCGATCACGTAGAGCACATCGGCCACGACAACGGGCGGCCACATCGACTCGATGTCGCGCGTCCACACCTTTGCGCCAGTCGTACGACTGAGCGCGACAAGTTTCTCGGGCTGAATCGGAATGTAAATACGCTCGGCGTCCATCGTCCCGCTTGCTGACGGAGCATCGTCGAGTGTCGCAATCCATTCCTGAACGACGGGAAGCAGCGGAAACGGAATCGGAGGAAGTTTCTTTTTGGGTTCAGCGCCCAAACAGACGCCGCGCGTAACGACCGCGAGGAGCAGGAGGGGCGCAAATATCGTGGCGTGGATCCGTCGGGGCACTATTCCTTGTGGGATAATACCGCCGTTCGTGCCCCACCAAACGATTCTCGTCCTTGATTTTGGTTCGCAATACACGCAGTTGATCGCTCGCCGGTTGCGTGAGCTGTCGGTCTACTCCGAAATCGTTCCGTTCAATACCCCGGTCGAGAAGCTCAAGGAGAAGAACCCGGTCGGAATCATTCTCTCAGGCGGACCGAAGAGCGTTTCGGAGGCCGGTGCGCCCAAATGCGCGCCGCAGCTCTTCGAGCTCGGAACGCCAGTGCTCGGCATCTGCTACGGAATGCAGTTGATGACCGACGTACTCGGTGGAGAAGTCCGCCGGTCGGGACAGCGAGAGTTCGGCCACGCGCAGGTTCACGTCACCCGCAACGGCACCGTACCGAAACTGTTCAAACAGATTCCGACCGACCTGCGGGTCTGGGCGAGCCATGGCGACGATGTGAATGCAGTGCCACCGGGGTTCGCGGTTGCGGCCACGAGCGCAACCGCGCCGATCGCCGCGATGGAAGCGCCGGAGCGCGACCTCTACGCACTTCTGTTTCATCCAGAGGTGGCGCACACGGAGCACGGTGTCGCCATCCTTCGCAATTTCGCGTACGACGTCTGCGGGTGCACGGGCGATTGGACGATTGCCTCCTTCATCGAGGAAGCCACGGAACGGATTCGGCAGCAGGTGGACGCCGGCAAGGTCGTCTGCGGATTGTCCGGCGGCGTGGATTCGACTGTTGCGGCGATGCTCATTCATCGGGCAATTGGGGATCGACTGACGTGCATCTTCGTCGACAACGGTCTTCTTCGGTACGACGAAGCCAATCAGATCGTCAAGCGGTTTACCGACAAGATGCGCCTGCCGCTCGACTTCGTCGACGCATCACACTCCTTTCTCGACAGGCTGGCGGGGGTTGTCGATCCCGAGCAGAAGCGGAAGATCATCGGCGCCACCTTCATCGACGTGTTCGAGAAGCGCGCGAAGGAGCTGGGGGGCTTCGATTTCCTGGCGCAGGGCACGCTCTACCCGGATGTGATCGAGTCGGCGTCGGTACATGGGCCGGCCGTCGTGATCAAGAGCCACCACAATGTCGGCGGCTTGCCGGAGCGGATGAATTTCCGCCTGGTCGAACCGCTCCGTGATCTCTTCAAGGACGAAGTCCGGCGCGTGGGGCAGGATCTTGGCCTCGAACGCGAGTTCGTGGTGCGGCAGCCATTTCCCGGCCCAGGCCTTGCTGTCCGGCTGATCGGCGAAATCACGAGGGAGCGGCTCGATCTGCTGCGCCTCGCCGACAGAATCGTCGCCGAAGAAATCCGCAAAGCGGGTTGGTACGAACGACTCTGGCAAAGCTTCGCGGTGCTGCTGCCGGTCCAGAGCGTCGGGGTTATGGGTGACGCGCGAACGTACGAATCCACGATCGCGATCCGTGCGGTAGAGAGCCTGGATGGCATGACCGCTGACTGGGCGCGGTTGCCGCATGATCTGCTGGCAACGATTTCGTCACGGATCGTCAACGAAGTACGCGGCATCAATCGCGTGGTCTACGACATCAGTTCAAAGCCACCATCGACTATTGAGTGGGAATGAGCGCCGAATTCGTACACCTTCACCTTCACACAGAGTTCTCCCTTCTCGACGGCGCCTGCCGCATCGACGAGCTGTTGGACGAAGCGGTCAAGCTGAAAATGCCGGCGCTGGCGGTGACCGAGCACGGCAACATGTTCTCGTCGGTCGTCTTTCACGACCACGCGCGGGAGCGTGGGATCAAGCCGATTCTTGGCTGCGAGGTGTACGTCGCGCAGGGCAGCCGTTTCGACAAGTCGGGACCACAGACCGAGACGAACCACCTCGTCCTGCTCGCCGAAACGAACGAGGGCTACAAGAACCTGATCAAGCTGGTGTCCGCGGGTTACACGGAAGGGTTTTACTACCGGCCACGGATCGACAAGGAGCTGCTCGCGCAGCACGCGAACGGCCTCATCGGGTTGAGCAGTTGTCTGAAAGGCGAGGTCGCCAGTGCGTTGAAGGTCGAGCAGGCACGGCCGGCGCTCGACGCCGCGGGTCGGCTGCGCGACATTCTGGGGCCGAACAACTTCTTCCTCGAAATGCAGTACCAGGGCATCGAGGAGCAGAAGGTCGTCAACGAGGGGCT
>Ga0207659_10000386_pt1 | contig 26511 bp, 19 predicted proteins | sample KBSM43metaG_FD_184330 | JGI IMG/M metagenome (GOLD analysis project Ga0207659, IMG submission 184330) | Miscanthus rhizosphere microbial communities from Kellogg Biological Station, Michigan, USA - KBS M4-3 metaG (SPAdes) (version 2) | ecosystem: Host-associated > Plants > Roots > Rhizosphere >...
CGCGACTGGGTCAACGGCTCGCCGAACTGGACCGGCAAGTGGAACCACCAGTGGTACGGCATCAAGCGCTTCTTCGGGTACCTCGAATCGAAGGCCTACAAGATGCACATCCGCGTGCTGCTGTCGAAGTACCGCAGCTACACGCCGTGCCCGGTCTGCGCCGGCTCGCGCCTGAAGACCGAGGCGCTGCTCTGGCGTCTCGGCACGCAGGCCGATGCCGATGCGGCGCTGCCGGCGCCGAAGCGCTTCATGCCGCAGGGCGTCGCGTGGACGCGCGCGCAACTCGAGGCGCTGCCCGGGTTAACCGTGCACGACCTGATGCTGATGCCGATCGAGCGCATCCGCCGCTTCTTCGACTCGGTCGTGCTGCCGAGCACCTTGCTCGACGACGCGCTGAAGCTGCTGCTCGACGAGATCCGCACGCGCCTGAAATACCTCTGCGATGTCGGCATCGGCTACCTGACGTTGGATCGGCAGAGCCGCACCTTGTCGGGTGGCGAGGTCCAGCGCATCAACCTGACGACCGCCCTCGGCACCTCGCTGGTCAACACGATGTTCGTGCTCGACGAGCCGTCGATCGGCCTGCATCCGCGCGACATGAACCGCATCATCGAAGCGATGCAGCGCCTGCGCAATGCGGGCAACACGCTGGTCGTCGTCGAGCACGACCCGGCGGTGATGCTCGCCGCCGATCGGCTGATCGACATGGGTCCGGGCCCCGGCGAACGCGGCGGGCAGATCGTGTTCGACGGCACGCCCGACGAGATCCGCAGTGCCGACACGCTGACCGGCGCCTACCTCGGCGCGCGCAAGCAGGTCGGCATGGGCATCAAGCGGCTGGTCGGCGACACGACGCCGCGCCTGATCCTCGAAGGCGTGCGCGACCACAACCTGCAGGACATCACGGTCGAGTTTCCGCTGCGTCACCTGGTCTGCGTAACCGGTGTTTCCGGCTCGGGCAAGAGCACCTTGATGCACGACGTGCTGTACCCGGCGCTGATGCGCCACTTCGGCAAAGCGACCGACAGCCCGGGCGCGTTCGACCGCCTGCTCGGCGCCGACTGGCTCGGCGACGCGGTGTTCGTCGACCAGTCGCCGATCGGCAAGACTGCGCGCTCGAACCCGGCCAGCTACGTCGGCGCGTTCGACGAGATCCGGAAGCTGTTCGCCCAGGCGCCGGTCGCGGTGCAGCGCGGCTACGGCGCGAGCATGTTCAGCTTCAACGCGGGTGACGGCCGCTGCCCGACCTGCGGCGGCTCGGGCTTCGAGCACGTCGAGATGCAGTTCTTGTCCGACGTGTACCTGCGCTGCCCGGACTGCGACGGCCGCCGTTATCGCGCCGAACTGCTCGACGTCAAGATCGATCGGCGCCTGCCCGGCGATGTGACGCGCGACCTCAGCGTCGCCGATGTGCTCGAGCTGACGGTCAGCGAGGCGGTCCAGCTGTTCCGCGACGACCGCGAGGTGTTGCGCGTGCTGCAGCCCATCGTCGACGTCGGCCTCGAGTACGTGAAGCTCGGCCAGCCGGTGCCGACCTTGTCGGGGGGTGAGGCGCAGCGGCTGAAGCTGGCCGGCTTCCTCGCCGAAGCGGCGCAGGGCACGACCGCGAGTCGACAGCCGGTCGCGCGGCGTGGCACCTTGTACATGTTCGACGAGCCGACCACCGGGCTGCACTTCGACGACATCGCGAAGTTGATGCGCTCGTTCCGCAAGCTCCTCGATGCCGGCCATTCGCTGATCGTGATCGAGCACAACCTCGACGTGATCCGCGCCGCCGACTGGCTGATCGATCTCGGCCCGGAAGGCGGCGAGGGCGGCGGCCAGCTCGTGGCGACCGGTACGCCGGAGGAGGTGCGCCGCCATCTGACTTCGCACACCGGCCGCGCGCTCGCCGCCTACGACACCGCACTCGGCCGCGACGGCCACGCGGTCGAGGAAGGGCGGCCGCTCGCCTACGTCGTCAAGCTGGCGCGGGCCCAGCGGGCGCCGATCGACGAGACGATCCGCATCGTCAACGCGCGCGAGCACAACCTGAAGTCGCTCAGCGTCGGCATTCCGCGCGGCAAGTTCAGCGTGATCACCGGCGTATCAGGCTCCGGCAAGTCGACCCTCGCGTTCGACATCCTGTTCAACGAAGGCCAGCGGCGTTATCTCGAGTCGCTGAACGCGTATGCGCGCAGCATCGTGCAGCCGGCCGGGCGGCCCGAGGTCGATGCGGTCTACGGCATTCCACCGACCGTCGCGATCGAGCAGCGGCTGTCGCGCGGCGGTCGCAAAAGCACAGTCGCGACGACCACCGAGGTCTGGCACTTCCTGCGCCTGCTCTACGTCAAGCTCGGCCTGCAGCACTGCACGAAGGACGGCACGCCGGTGCGGCCGCAGAGCGCCGAGAGCATCGCCGCGCAGATCCTGCGCGACCACAAAGGCGAGCATGTCGGCCTGCTCGCGCCGCTCGTCGTCGCGCGCAAGGGCGTCTACACCGACCTCGCGAAATGGGCGAAGGCGCGCGGCCACACCCACCTGCGCGTCGACGGCGATTTCATCAAGGTCGATCCGTGGCCACGCCTCGACCGCTTTCGCGAGCACACGCTCGAGCTGCCGGTCGGCGACCTCGTCGTCGGCGTCGCCAACGAAGGCGAGTTGCGCGCGCTGCTGACGAAGGCGCTCGACATCGGCAAGGGCGTGATGCACCTGCTGAGCCCGCTCGAAGGCCTGCACGGCGCGATGCTGGCCGGCACGCCCACGCGCCAGGTCGGCGCCGTCAAGGTGTTCTCGACCAAGCGAGCCTGCCCGACCTGCGGCACCAGCTATGCCGAGCTCGACCCGCGCATGTTCAGCTACAACAGCAAGCACGGCTGGTGCGCCGGCTGCGTCGGCACCGGCCTGGCGCTGACGCGCGAGCAGCGCAAGGCCTACGACGACTCGATCGCGAACGCCGACGACAAGGGCCGCGAGCAGAGCTTCCCGGCCGAGGAGGCCCAGGTCGAGGGCATCGTCGATTCGCCGTGCGAGGTTTGCGGCGGGACGCGTTTGAACCCGGCGTCGCGCGGTGTCACGTTCGACGGCCACTCGATCGCCGGCATCGCGCAATGGTCGGTCGGCGACGCGCGGCGCTGGGTCGAATCACTGACGTTGACGGGCCGCGATGCCGAGATCGCGCGCGATGTCGTCACCGAGATCAAGAGCCGGCTCGAGTTTCTCGAGGAGGTCGGTCTCGATTACCTGACGCTCGATCGCGCGGCGCCGACCTTGTCGGGCGGCGAAGCGCAGCGGATCCGCCTCGCGGCGCAGCTCGGCAGCAACCTGCAGGGCGTCTGCTACGTGCTCGACGAGCCGACGATCGGGCTCCATCCGCGCGACAACCAAGTCCTGCTCGACGCGCTGCGCAACCTGAGCGCGAAGGGCAACACGCTGGTCGTCGTCGAGCACGACGAGGACACGATCCGCGCCGCCGACCACATCATCGACATCGGCCCGGGCGCCGGCAAGCGCGGCGGCCGGCTGGTCGCCGAAGGCAGCGCGACCGAGCTCGCGGCGCACGCCGATTCGGTGACCGGGCGCTTTCTCGCGAACCCGCTGGTCCATCCGCTCGGTGCCCGCCGCCAAGTGCGGCGCGCCGAGGGACCGATCGTCACGTCGCGTCCGATCACGGTCGCGGTCCACGAGCCGCTCGACTGGCTCGAGATCGCCGGCGCGTCGCTCCACAACCTGCGCCAGCTCGACGTCTGCCTGCCGCTGCGCCGCCTGGTTGCGGTCACGGGGGTAAGCGGTTCGGGCAAGTCGACCCTGGCCCGCGACGTGCTGTTGACCAATGTGCAGGCCGCCGTCGCGCAGCGCGCGACGCGGGCCGGCCGCGATGCGATCTCAAGCGGCAAGGGCGTGCCGTGGAGCGGCTGCCGCAGCGTGACCGGCTACGAGTCGATCGACCGCGTGCTCGAGGTCGACCAGACACCGATCGGCAAGACGCCACGCTCGTGCCCCGCGACCTACATCGGCTTCTGGGACACGATCAGGAAGCTGTTCGCCGAGACGCTCGAGGCGAAGGCGCGCGGCTATGCACCGGCTCGCTTTTCGTTCAACACCGGTGAGGGGCGCTGTCCGGCTTGCGAGGGGCAGGGCGTGCAGACGATCGCGATGAGCTTCCTGCCCGATGTCAAGGTGCCGTGCGACGTCTGCCACGGCCAGCGCTTCAACGCCGAGACCCTCGCCGTCAGTTGGCGTGGCAAGAGCATCGGCGACGTACTGAAGATGGAGGTCGACGAGGCGGTCGAGTTCTTCGCCGCGATGCCGAAGATCTCGCATCCGCTGCAGCTGCTGAAGGACGTGGGCCTCGGCTACCTGACGCTCGGCCAGCCGTCGCCGACCTTGTCGGGTGGCGAGGCGCAGCGCCTGAAGCTGGTCACCGAGCTCAGCAAGGTTCGCGACGACATCACGAAGCGCGGCAACAAGGCGCCGCACACGCTCTACGTGCTCGACGAGCCGACGGTCGGTCTGCACATGGCCGACGTCGAGCGGCTGATCCACGTGCTGCACCGGCTGGTCGACGCCGGCCACAGCGTCGTCGTGATCGAGCACGACCTCGACGTGATCGCCGAGGCCGACTGGATCATCGACCTCGGCCCGGAAGGCGGCGTCAAGGGCGGCGCGGTGGTCGCGACGAGCACGCCGGAGGGCCTCGTCGCCTGCGCGGACAGCCACACCGGCGTCGCGCTCGGACCGGTGCTGGCGCGTCAGCGGCCGGCACCGCACGCCGAAGCGGCCTGACCGCGGTCTGGACGGGGCGGCGCCTGCCGCTGCCCCGCTGTCACTTCGACGCCGTCTTCGCGCCCTTCTTGACCGCGTCGTTCGTCGTCTGCGCGAGCTTCAGATGCTCCTCGAGCGTCGGCAAGGTCTTCGCTGCGAAGCCCTTGACGTCGCCGTCTTTGCCGCCGTTCGCTTCCTTCTTGAACTCGGCAACGTCCTGCTTGTGGTCGTCGACCATGTGGCTCATGTAGGCCTTGTCGAAGTCCGCGCCGGACATCTTCTGCAGGCGGTCCATGTCGCTCTGGTGCTTCTTGTCGAGCGCGCTCGGCAGCTGCACGCCCTTCGTGCTCGCGATCTGCTTCAGCTCGTCGTTCGCCTTCGTGTGGTCGGTCACCATCCGGGCCGCAAACTGCTTGACCTGGTCGTTCGCGGCCTTCTGCTGCGCGAGGTTGCCGAGCTGGACCTCGGCCATGCCGCCGACCGCGGCCTTCTCGACGAACGTCTTGTCGGCACCGGCCAGCTTTGCAGACGCCGAGCCGGTCGAGCCCGCGCTCATCGTGCCCGTCGTCGCACCCATCTTCGGCGTGGTGGCGCCGGTGGCACCGGGACCGGTCGGCGAGGCGCCTTGGGCGGTTCCGCCAGCCGCACCGGTGGCGGTGCCGCTCGTGCCGCCGGTGGTCTGGCCGGAAGCGCCGAATGCGATGCAAATCAGGCCGGCGCAGAGCGTGGCCTTCGGAATGAATCGGTTGGACATGGATGCTCCTCAATTGAAATCCATGTCCGAAACAGGCAATCCACGTGCCTCTTCGGGACCTGCGCGATGCCTGCACGCTGGCGAATCTCGCCCGCCTGCCGACGTCCAGTTGGCGCGACTAAGCCTTCAGCAGATCGTTGCGCTCCTCGGCCACCAGCCGCTCGAGGATGCGGCGGGACTCGAACCCGCCCATGTCGATGTTGAGCCGCATCAGGTGGCGGTTCGGCTGCTCGTTCAGGTTGCGCTGCTGCGACTCGAGCATCGCGAGGTCCTCGCCGAAGATCGTCGCCTGGCCGCTGCGGATCGTCTCGGTCAGTGCGTTGTCGCCGATGTTGAAGTTGCGCGCCATGCCCCAGAAGTACCAGATCGAGGTGTCGGTCTCCGGCGTGATGAAGTCGACCACGATGCTCGACGCCTTGCGGTCCGGCGGCGCGTCGTAGCCGCCGCTGCCGGCATGCGCGACACCGACCTCGATCATCACGTGGCTCGGCGGGCTGAAGCGGCAGATCTGCCAGCGGTCGCATGGCACGTCGGCCGCCAGCCCGTTGCCGCGCAGCGCCGCCTGCCAAAACGGCGGCGGCATGATGTTCGACATGAAGCGGCTCGTGATCGCCGAGTTGCCTTCGACGCGCGTCTCCGGCGCCGCCTCTTCGATCTCGCGCTGGCCGATGCTCGACGCATGCACGTAGGTCTCGTGCGTCAGGTCCATCAGGTTGTCGATCATCAGGCGGTAGTCGCAGTTCACGTGGTAGAGCCCGCCGCCGTAAACCCACTCGGGGCTCTCGGCCCACGGCAGGGGGTGCAGCTTGGCGGGGTCGGCGAGCGCCTTCTCGCCGGGCCAGACCCAGATGAAGCCGTAGCGCTCGATGGCGGGATAGCTCTTGATCGTCGGCCGCACGCGCTGCCCCGGCATGCCGACGCACTTGCCGTCGCCGCCCATCACCAAGCCGTGGTAGCCGCAGACGATGCGGCCGTCGTCGCGCACCGTGCCGAGCGACAGCGGCGCGCCGCGGTGCGGGCAGAAGTCCTCCAGCGCCGAGACCGCGCCGCCCTCGGCGCGGAACAGCACGATCCTGTCGCCGCAGAGGGTGCGGCCGAGCGGCTTGCCGTCGATCTCGTCGGACGTGCAGGCGACATACCAGGCGTTCTTGAGGTACATGGACTTCTCCGTGGCGCGATGCGTTCACGCGATCGTAGGCAACTCCGACACTGCCCGCGGCGACAGGGTCACCGGGTCGCGATTTGACTATCCTGCAGCGATGCGCTTGCCGGCCGTCGGCGATTTGAGCGCAAACGCCGAGGAGGACCGATGACGTTGCGCAGCGAACTCGCCGATCAGGTGCTGACCTTGCGACTTGACCGGCGGAAGCGCCTGAACGCGATCGACGAGGCGATGGCGCAGTCACTGCTCGACGCGCTGCGCCGCGCCGAGGAATCGGCCGATGTCCGTGTTGTCGTGCTGCGCGGCAGCGGTCGTGCCTTCAGCGCCGGACGCGACGTCAGCGAGCCGCCGACGCCGGCGATCCTCGCGCTGGTTCAGGACGTCGCCCGCGCGATCGTCGCGCTGTCGAAGCCGGTGGTTGCCGCCGTGCACGGCTGGGTCGTCGGCGCAGGCGTCGAATGGATGCTCGACGCCGACATCGTGGTCGCCGCCCGCAGCGCGCGCTTCAAGCTGCCGGAGATCGGGCTCGGTGTGTTCGTAACCGGCGGCATCACCAGCACGCTGCCGCGTTACGCCGGCCTGGCGCGTGCGAAGGGTCTGTTGCTGCTCGGCGAGGAGTTCTCGGCCGCCGACGCGTTGCTATGGGGGCTGGTCTGGTCGGTCGTCGACGATGCGGCGCTCGATGCCGAGGTCGTGCGCATCGCGGCGCGGTTGGCGGGTTTCGAACCGCACGCGATGTGCCGCTTCAAGCGGGTATTGAATGCGATCGAGCTGGACCGCTTCGAAGTCGCGCTGCAGACCGAGGCCCGGATGCAGACCGAGCTCGAGGCGCTGGCGGCCGGCGCCAAGAAAGGCAAGCGCTCGCGCGTGTGAGCGTGACGCAGCCGGTCAGCCGGCGACGACTCCGCTCATCCGGACCACTTCGAAGTTCTGGCCGGTGACCTGGCGCAGCTCGCTGACCAGCGTGTTGTTGTTCCAGCGCTCGTCGGGCGCACCGCTGACGTACCAGTTGCTGCCGTGGTCGGCGACGATCATGCCGTGCGTCTGCATCGCGGTCAGCAGCGCCCGCGTCTCGCGGCTGAACGAGGCCGGGATCGCGTAGCTCGCCTTCAGGCGGACGCGCATCCCCATCGGCGGCACGGTCGGGTCGGTGTTCGTCGAGGCCCAGTGCGTGGCCGGCGGAACGTAGGCGCGGCGCGTCCGCTGCACCGTGAAGCGCAGCGCATGGCGGATGCCGCCCGGGCCGAGCGCGGCTTCTTCGTAGCGCGCGAGCCCCGGGAAGATCGGCAGGCCGGCCGCATCGGCGCTGGTCCAGCCGGGCTGGGCGGCCGGTCGCACGTTGTTGCTGTCGAGGTGAAAGAGGGCGCCGCAGGCCGCATCCCACGAGCCGTCGGCGTTGCAGGTCGCGTTGAAGAGCTCGTAGAGCCGGTCGTTGTCGCGGTCGATCACCAGCACGTGGCGATCGCCGGTATTCGTCGGCGCGGCTCCGCCTTCGATCGGCGCCGTCGCCGGAATCGGGAACGGGCCGGTCTCGCTTTCGCCGCCGTAGGCCGTCCACGTCATATCGACCCGCGGCTGGCTCCCGCTGACGACGACGTAGGGGATGCCGATCGGCGCCCCGTTGTAGAGCCCCGCGCCGAAGTCGGGGTGCAGGCCGACACCGAGCCCGATGCTGGCGATCAGCGCGTCGGAGTTGGGGTCGACGGGGGCAGAGCGAATGTCGGCGTTCCAGGCGTTGTCGGCGGGAAACGCGAGCGCGCCGTTCAACGCGGCGCCCGCGCCAAGGGAAGCGGTGGCGAAGTCGCCGTAGCTGGTCTCCCCGTCATAAGCTGCGGCGGTCGGGCCGGACGGCGACGACGGCGCGGCATTGTCCGAAGCGTCGGTCACGAGACCGCCGCCGATGCCACCACAAGCGGCGAGCCAGCCGGCCCCGAGGGCAGCCAGTGCGGCGCGTCGATCGACGTTGATCAATCCGGTCTCCTGCGCCGTGGATGGCGATGGAAGAATTGTTGGAGCTTCCGCCTCGACGGGGCCGTGAATTCGACCGCAAGTCGCCGGACTTACAAGTCGTCACACCGAAGGTGGTTCGGCAACGACGTCCGATCCATGACGTTGATATCTGCCGCGAGATCGTCATTGGCGCGTCGACAGACGGCGCCGGCCCCCGTCTTGCGCTACAACCGGAGCTCGCACCGAAAGGAGACCCCATGAACGCACCGATCCGCGAACTGCCGCTTCCTGCCCGCCCGGCCGACATCGGCGCTGACGAATGGGCGCTGCGCCTCGAACTCGCCGCCTGCTATCGGCTGTTCTCGCACCTCGGCTGGACCGAGATGATCTTCAACCACATCACGCAGCGCGTGCCGGGCGACGAGCCGCAGTTCCTGATCAATCCGTACGGCCTGCACTACAGCGAGGTCACCGCGCGCAACCTCGTCAAGATCGACTTGCAGGGGCGTGTGATCGGCGAGTCGGCGTATCCGATCAACCCGGCCGGCTTCGTGATCCATGCTGCGATCCACGCGAACCGGCCGGATGCCCACTGCATCATCCACACCCACACGACGGCCGGCATCGCGGTCGCCTGCAAAAAGGAAGGTCTGCGCTACGACAACTTCTACTCGGCGCAGTTCTGGGGCAGCGTCGCGTACCACGACTTCGAGGGCGTGACGACCGACCTCGCCGAGCAGGAACGGCTGGTCGCGAGCCTCGGCAAGGCCGACGTGATGATCCTGCGCAGCCACGGCCTGCTGGTGATCGGGCCGAGCATCCCGGAGGCGTTCATCCGCAGCTGGTCGCTGCAGCGCGCCTGCGAGGTGCAGCTCGCGGCCGGCTCGATGCCGGGACCGAACCACGAGATTCCCGAGTCGGTGCTGCGTGCCATTCCCGAGCAGCAGAAGCCGATGCGCGCCGGTCACACCCGGCCGTTCCAGCCGGTGTTCGACGCGATGCTGCGGGTCGCCGGCATCCGGCGCGAGGACCTCGTCGGCACCTGAGCGTCGTGGTCCGCCGGTTGAGCGCCCGGCGCGGGGCGGCAGATGTCAGTGCGGCGCTGACTCGCTCGGCCGCACCGTGAAATAGACCGGCTGCCCGGTCGCATTGCCGCGCAGCACCTTCAGCACGCAATCGTGGTGGACGCGGCTCGCGTCCAGGGTCTGGTGCAGGCGATCGACCGAATCGATCACGACGCCGTCGAGCCCGACGATCAGGTCGCCTTCGCGCAGGCCGGCGCGCGCTGCCGGGCTCTGCGCTTCGACGGTCGAGACCCGCACCGCGTGGCTCTGGGTCAGCCCGAAGGCGAGCACGACGCGGCGGTCGAGCGCGAGGGTCTGGCCGCCGACGCCGAGGTAGCCGCGCCGCACGCGGCCGTGCTGCATCAGCTGCGGGATGACCCAGGCCGCGATGTCGATCGCGACCGCGAAGCTGATCGACTGCGCGCCGCGGATGATCGCGGTGTTGACGCCGATCACCTCGCCGCGCGCGTTCAGCAGCGGCCCGCCCGAGTTGCCCGGGTTCAGCGCGGCGTCGGTCTGGATCACGTCGGGGATCAGCCGGCCGGTGCCCGAGCGCATGCTGCGGCCGAGCGCGCTGACGATGCCGGCGGTCACGGTGTGCTCGAAGCCGAGCGGGTTGCCGATCGCGATCGCGATCTCGCCGCGCCGCAGCGCGGCCGACGAGCCGAGCGCGAGCGGCGACAGCGAGCCGCGCGACATGCCGTCGATGCACAGCACGGCGAGGTCGGTGTCGGGGTCGTCGCCGACCGAGCGCGCCTCGAAGGTGCGGCCGTCGCTGAGCGAGACCCGATGGCGCTTGCCCTGCAGCGGGCCGTGCTGGCCGGCCTTGGCCACGTGCGAATTCGTCAGCAGGTAGCCGTCAGGCGTGAACAGGAAGCCGGAGCCGTTGCCGAGCGGGGCGTCGCGGTCGGCCGGCCGGCCGTTGACCTGGACCGAGGCGACGCTCGGCCCGGCACGTTCGACCACGCCGGAGACGGTCTGCGAATAGGCATCGAGAAGAAACGCGTCGGTTGCACCCACGGTGAAGGCTCCTGGACGATCAGTTGGGAGCGCGCCGCCGCGCTTTCAAGGTCAGCGGGCGGCCCCGCTCGCGGTTGCGAGGCTTTGCAGGGCTTCACATCCAGCGCGTCAAGGCTTCACGTCCGGCGCGTCAACTGGCCGCCCGTGAAATCCGTTAGCTCGGAGGCGGGCAGCGTGGCTGCCCGCGCTCAAGTCGGCGGCCGCACGACCGATCTCGACCTTGTCGCGGTCCGAACCGGAAAGTCGAAGGGAACCATGAAGCAGGTGGAATACTGGCGCTGGCGCTACCGCGATCCGCAGAGCGGGCGGATCTGCCGCACGATGTTCCAGCTGACCGCCGAAGAGGCGGCCAAGTACCCGGAAGCCGAACGGATCCCCGGCAGCATGCTGCTCCGGGACGTCGAGGACAGCGCTTTTGCCGAGACCCGGCCGCGCATCTTCCGGCCGGCGGGCGCCAAATAGCACGCGATTGCCGGCCCTGGCCAGCACGCCTTGCCGCTCGGCGGATTGCGTCGACCCACCGTCGTCCCTGCGCACGACCGGCTCCCTGAAGGTTGCTACAGTCGCGGTCATGCATGCCCCGCGAATTCCCAGCCCAATTTCCCGATCGGTTTTTGGCAGCGGTCGGCATGCCGTCGAGCCGGGCGGAGGTTCATTTGCTGGGTGACCTGATGAAGCAGCTGCGCGCTCAGCTGGCCAAGGTATTTTCCTCGCGCGGCCAATCCGGGCTGCTCGAACGGCGCGATCCGGCTGCGATGCGGCGGCCCGAGGTCGAGAGCGACCGGGTGCTGATGCCGGCCACCTTGAAGTGGCTCGAGCTGCTGCCCGAATACGCCCGCCCGACGCTGTTCTGCGAGCGCTTTCCGCGCATCGTCAACCAGTTCGCGAAGGTCTGGGCCGACCGCAAGCTCTGCAAGCTCTATTTCGAGACGCTGATGGGCGACGACCGCGGCGGCCGGGCCGGGTTCGGCCCCGAGGTGCGCAAGGAGATCGTCCGCCTGCGCGTGTTCTACGAGACGACGATGAGCGACGCCAGCGCCGAGCACGACTTCAAGCAGCGCCTCGCCGCGACGCCGATCGGCCGGGCGACGGTCGACAGCCAGCAGTCGACGACGCGGGGCTGAGTCATGGCGACGCTTCCGGGGCTTCCGCAGACCGACGATCCCGAGCCGGACGCGCTGCCGGTCGAGCCCGACGACGGCACGACGATTCCCGGCCTGCCCGACGACCCGAAGGGCAAGCCGGGCGAGCCGCCGCCGGTCTGATCCGGCGCGAGCGAGGCCGATGGTCGCGGATCGCGCCGTGGCAGCGCCGGCGACGCCGAGCCTCGACGAGCGCGAGGCGGCGCAGCAGGCGATTCCCTTCGTGCGCCAGGGCCTGACCTCGCAATCGCTCTACTTCTCGATCGAGGAGGTGCAGAGCCGGATGCAGCTCCAGCATCCCGATGCGCTCGACCTGCGCTACACCCGCACGATGATGGGCTTCCTGCGCTTCATGCCGGCGCCCGAGTCGATCGCGATGATCGGGCTGGGTGGCGGCTCGCTCGCTAAGTTTTGCCACCGCTACTTGCCGAAGGCGCGGATCGACGTCGCCGAGCTCAATCCGCACGTGATCGCGCTGCGCGACACGTTCCGGGTGCCGCCCGACAGCAAGCGCTTTCGCGTCGTCGAGGCCGACGGCGCACGCTTCGTGCGCGAGGCCGAGCGCCGTTGCGACGTCCTGCTGCTCGACGCATTCGGCCCGCAGGGCTTGCCGCGCACATTGAGCTCACAGCGCTTCTACGACGACTGTCTCGACCTGCTGACCTCGGGCGGCCTGCTGGTCTCGAATTTCCACAGCGCGGCGCGCGACTTCGCCGCCTGCGTGCTTCGCGTCGAACGCAGCTTCGCCAGCGGCGTACTGGTCGTCGAGGATCGCGAGGCCGGCAACAGCATCGTGTTCGCACGCAAGGGTGCTGCGCTGAGCTCGACCGCAGCCGTTCGCCCGCGCGCGTTCGACGCCGGCGCCTGGGCGCAGCTCGGCGGCGCCTTCGAACGCATTAGGACGGCCTTGGCGAAGCGCGATGCGCAGCCGGCATCGAGTCCGGTCTCGAACGCCGGAGCCGCTTCGTGACGGAGGACACCGCGGTGCCGGCCCGGCCGGCGTATCAGAAGTTCGACGTCGAAGTGCGGCCGAGCCCGATCGACGGCCAGGGCGCCTTCGCGGCCGAGCCGATCACCGCACGCCGCAAGATCGGCGAGATCCGCGGCACGTCGATGAGCGTGGCCGAGGCGCGCATCCGGGCGACGCGACAGGAGCGGATCATGATCGTCGAGGTGTCGCGGCGGCGCGCGATCGACTTCTCGCGCTCGACCGATCCGATGCGCTACACCAACCACTCCTGCCAGCCGAATGCGCGCCTGACGATCCGCCAGGGCCGGGTCGAGTTCTATGCGCTGCGGCCGATCGCGGCCGGCGAGGAGATCACCGTCGACTACGGCGAGACCCATCATGAGGGCCGGCTCGCCTGTCGCTGTGGCGCGCCGGGCTGCGTCGGCCGGCTCTAGCGGCATCTCGCTCGGGCTGCAGCGTTCGAGGGTTCGGTTTCGAGGTTCAGGCGCGTCGACGTTCGCTGCCGAGCTTCCGAGATCCCGAGGTTCCGTGCCGTCGGCTGAGACGGCCCTTCGTCGGGTATCGTGCGGCGCCATCCGTTTCTGCCTCGCCGATATGTCCTCCGCCGCCCGCGTCCTCGCCGATCGCCGTCACCTGTGGGCCTTCGTCGCCGGCTCGCTCGCGGTGACGACCGGCGTGCTGCTGCACCTGCCGATGTTCTGGATGGGCCGCGGCAACGGCTTCCGGCTCGCCGACATGCCGATGGACGCCGAGATGACGTGGGGCATGGTCCTGATCGTGGCCGGCATCTGCATCGCCGGCTACGGCCTGCTGCCGAAGCGGCTCGCCGCGGCCGACGGCGTGCCCCACGAGGTGGCGATCAGCGCACCCGAGGATGCACCGCTCGGTCCGCGCCACTGGCGTCTGATGGTCGTGCTGACGGTCGCGCTGGTGATCGACGTGATGAAGCCGGCGAGCCTGGGCTTCGTCGTGCCCGGGATGATCGACGAGTACGGCGTGCCGGCCGCGACGATCGCCTGGCTGCCGTTCGCGGCGCTTTGCGGCACCGTTGTCGGCTCGGTGATCTGGGGCGTGCTCGCCGATCTCTACGGCCGGCGCGCGTCGATCCTGCTCTCGGCCGTGATGTTCGTCGGCACCTCGATCTGCGGCGCGATGCCGTCGCTCTGGTGGAACGTCGGCATGTGCTTCCTGATGGGCGCAGCGGCCGGCGGCATGCTGCCGGTGACCTATGCGCTGCTCGCCGAGACGATGCCGTCGCGCCAGCGCGGCTGGGCGCTCGTGCTGGTCGGTGGCCTCGGCGCGGTCGGCGGCTACCTCGCGGCAAGCGGCCTGTCGGCTTGGCTGCAGCCGATGTTCGGCTGGCGCATCCTGTGGTTCCTGAACCTGCCGACCGGGCTGCTGCTGATCCTGCTCAACGTCTTCGTGCCCGAGTCGCCGAAGTTCCTGATCTCGATCGGCCGGACCGCCGAAGCGCATGCGGTGCTGCGTGGCTTCGGTTGCACGGTGCAGGACATCGGTGTCGCGGTTGCCCGCGATGCGCAGCGCGGTGCCGAAGCGAGCCTTGCCGCACTGCGCGGCTACGCCGGCACGACCTGGGCCCTCAGCGTCGCGGCGCTGGCCTGGGGCCTGATCAACTTCGGCCTGCTGCTGTGGATGCCGGCGCACCTGGTCGCGAAGGGCTACAGCATGGCGCTGACCAGCGAGCTGCTCGCCGCCTCGGCGCTGATCGCGCTGCCGACCGTCTTCGCCGCCGCGTTCCTGTACAGCCGCTGGAGCAGCAAGGGCGCACTGCTGGCGACGGTCGCGCTGACGGCGGTCGGCCTGCTCGGCGTGATCCACCTCGAGCTCGCGTCGCCGGCCGCAGCGAGCCCGGTCTGGCCGGTCGCGGTGCTGATCGTCGGCGTCAATGGCCTGATCGCGATGCTGCTGCCGTATGCCGCCGAGAGCTATCCGATGCGGGTGCGCGGACGCGCCACCGGCTGGATTGCCGCCTGCACCAAGGCCGGCGGCCTCGCCGCGCAGTTCCTGAGCCTGCTCGGGCTGGTGCCGGCGCTGGCGATCGCCGCCTTGCTGATCCTGGTCCCGGTCGTGCTGGCCTTCGGCCTGGTCTGGATGTTCTGCGCCGAGACGCGCGGCCGCGACCTGCGCGACCTGGAAGCGGCACCGACGCTCTGACCGCCCGCGCCCGTTGGGCGCGCAGTGCGCACTGTCGCGGGAGCGCCCCCGCGTTCGCGGGTCGGGTCTGCGCCGACAGAGGGACGGGCGGTTGTGAATATGATCCGAAGTCGGTCTCCCCCTGCGGAATCCCCTCCCATGTCGATGGTCCAGCTCGCCTTGCGGCGTCCGTACACGTTCATCGTGATGGCGCTGCTGATCGTGCTGGCGACGCCGTTCGCGCTGCTGAAGATGCCGACCGACGTCTTCCCGGAGATCGACATTCCGGTCATCAGCATCGTCTGGAACTACGGCGGCCTGCCGGCGCAGGAGATGGGCCAGCGCATCGCGGCGCAGAACGAGCGCAGCCTGACGACGACCGTCAGCGACATCGAGCACATCGAGTCGACGTCGCTGAACGGAATCACGATCATCAAGGTCTTCTTCCAGCCGACCGCGAACATCCAGACCGCGATCGCGCAGGTCGTCGCGATCGAGCAGGCCCAGCTGCGCCAGCTGCCTCCCGGCATCACGCCGCCGCTCGTCATCAAGTACTCGGCCTCGAGCATCCCGGTGGTCCAGCTCGGCCTGTCGAGCCCGACCCTGCCCGAGCAGACCGTGTTCGACGCGGCCGTCAACACGCTGCGCCCGCAGCTCGTGACCATTCCCGGCGTCGCGATCCCGTTCCCGTACGGCGGCAAGAACCGGCTGATCTCGGTCGATCTCGACATGCAGGCGCTGCAGGCGCGCGGGCTAGCGCCGGCCGACGTGGTCAACGCGATCAACGTGCAGAACCTGATCCTGCCGTCCGGCACCGCGAAGATCGGCTCGACCGAGTACACGGTGCGCATGAACGGCTCGCCCGAGGCGATCACCGGCCTCAACGACCTGCCGGTGCGCACCACCGGTGGAAACACCACCTACCTGCGCGACGTCGCGTTCGTGCGCGACGGCTTCTCGCCGCAGACCAACATCGTGCGCCAGGACGGCCAGCGCGGCGTGCTGCTGTCGGTGCTGAAGAACGGCGGCGCGTCGACGCTCGACATCGTTGACAACCTGCGCGCGATGCTGCCGCGCGTGCAGGCGCTGCTGCCTCCCGACGTCAAGATCACGCCGCTGTTCGACCAGTCGGTGTTCGTCAAGGCCGCGGTCAAGGGCGTCGTCGCCGAGGCGGTGATCGCGGCCGCGCTGACCGCCGCGATGGTGCTGCTGTTCCTCGGCAACTGGCGCTCGACCCTGATCATCGCGCTGACGATCCCGCTCTCGATCCTCGCGTCGATCCTGGCGCTGCATGCGCTCGGCGAGACGCTGAACCTGATGACGCTCGGCGGCCTCGCGCTATCCGTCGGCATCCTGGTCGACCAGGCCATCGTCACGATCGAGAACATCGAGCGCCACCTCCACCTCGGCACGCCGCTCGAGCAGGCGATCGAGGTCGGCGCCGGCGAGATCGGCGTGCCGGCGTTCGTCTCGACGCTCTGCATCTGCATCGTGTTCGTGCCGATGTTCTTCCTGTCCGGCGTCGCCCGCTTCCTGTTCGTGCCGCTGGCCGAGGCGGTGGTGTTCGCGATGCTGGCGTCGTACCTGTTGTCGCGGACGTTGGTGCTGACGCTGATGATGCTGCTGATGCGCGGCACCCACCACGCGGGTACCGCGGCGGCTGCCGGAGTCACCACCGCGCGCACCAGCCTGCTGCAGCGGCTTTATCGCAGCTTCGACCGCCGCTTCGAACGGGTGCGCCGCGCCTACACGCTCGTGCTGTCGGCCCTACTCGCGCGCCGGGCCGCGTTCGTGTGGGGCTTCCTCGGCTTCTGCGTGCTGTCGGGTGGCCTCTACCCCGTGCTCGGCCGCGACTTCTTCCCCGAGGTCGATGCCGGCCAGATCCGTCTGCACATCCGTGCGCCAACCGGCACGCGGATCGAGGAGACCGCGCGCCTTGCCGACGAGGTCGAGGCGGCGATCCGGCAACTCGTTCCGAAGGACCAGCTCGAGACCATCCTCGACAACCTCGGCGTGCCGAACAGCGGCATCAACCTGTCGTACAGCAACGCCGGCACGATCGGCACGCTCGATGGCGAGATTCAGCTGTCGCTGAAGGAAGGGCACCGGCCGACCAGCGAATTCGTCTCACTGCTGCGCGCCGAGTTGCCGAAGCGCTTTCCCGGCGTCGAATTCTTCTTCCAGCCGGCCGACATCGTCACGCAGATCCTCAACTTCGGACTGCCGGCGGCCATCGACGTGCAGTTCGCCGGCGCCAACATGGCCGCGAACGCGGTGCTCGCCGCGGAGCTCGTCAAGTCGATCCGCAAGATTCCGGGTGCCGTCGATGCGCATGTGCACCAGCGCTTCGACAGCCCGGTCGTCAACCTGCAGATGGATCGCACGCGGCTGCAGCAGATGGGCCTGTCGGCATTCAATGTCGGCCAGAACGTGCTGGTTTCACTCTCGGGCAGCTCGCAGACCGCGCCGGCGTTCTGGCTCAATCCGCAGAACGGCGTGGTCTACAACATCGCTGTCCAGGCGCCGCAGTACAAGGTCGACACGCTCGACGCGCTGCTCAACATGCCGGTCAGCGCAACTGGTGGCGGCGCGGCGGCGGCCGCGAGCACCGGCACCCAGCTGCTCGGCAACCTGGTCGAGGCGACTCCGAACCGCCAGCTCGCGGTGGTCTCGCGCTACAACATCATGCCGGTCGTCGACGTCTATGTCAGCGTGCAGGGCACTGACTTGGCCAGCGTCGCCGGCCAGGTGCAAAAGCTGGTCGACGAAATCCGCCCGAAGTTGCCGCGCGGCAGCACGGTCGGACTGCGCGGTCAGGTCCAGACGATGCAGTCGTCGTTCATCGGCCTCGGCGTCGGTCTCGCGATGGCGATCGTGCTGGTCTACCTGCTGATCGTCGTCAATTTCCAGTCGTGGATCGACGCGGCGATCATCATCGCGGCGCTGCCCGCCGCGCTCGCCGGCATCGCGTGGATGCTGTTCATCACCGGCACGACCTTGTCGGTGCCGGCGCTGACCGGCGCGATCATGACGATGGGTGTCGCGACCGCGAACAGCATCCTGGTCATCGCGTTCGCGCGCCAGCGCCAGCATGAGGGCGTGCCGGCGCTGTCCGCCGCGCTCGAGGCCGGCGCCACGCGGATTCGCCCGGTGCTGATGACCGCGCTCGCGATGATCATCGGCATGATCCCGATGGCACTCGGCATCGGCGAGGGCGCCGAGCAGAACGCGCCGCTCGGCCGCGCGGTGATCGGCGGGCTGCTGTTCGCGACGGTGTCGACGCTGTTCTTCGTGCCGGTGCTGTTCGCCGACGTGCATCAGCGCCTCGCGCGCCGGCGTGGCGCCCGTGCTGCGGCATCGACGGCCGCGCACGGACCGTACGGCGCGGTCGCCCAGGAGACCTGATCGCATGAGCACTTCCGCACGGCCGCTCCGAAGGAAGTGCTCCCTCCCGCTTGGCGGGACCGGCCGCAGGCCGAGGGTTCACCCATGACCGAACAGCGCCACGCGGCCCTCGGCATCCACGCCGGTTCGGCAATGGAAGACGGGGACGCCGCCGAGTTGCTGAAGCGGCGCCAGATCCTGCGCCGTACCCGCGTCCTGACTGTCGTCGTGCTGATCCTGCTCGCGATCGGCGCCGGCCGCACGATCATGAGCCGGATGGCGAACGCGCGCCTGCTCGAAGCCGGCGCGAGCGAGCAGGCGGTCCAGTACGTGAAGACGACGATGCCGAAGTCGAGCGCCGTCGGCCAGGACGTGGTGCTGCCCGGCACCTTGCAGGGCTTCGTGCAGGCGCCGATCTCGGCGCGCTCCAGCGGCTATCTGAAGCGCTGGACCAGGGACATCGGCAGCCGCGTTGCCAAGGGCGAACTGCTCGCCGAGATCGAATCCCCCGAGATCGACCAGCAGCTGTCGCAGGCGGTCGCGGCGCGCCAGCAGACCGCCTCCAGCCTCGAATTGGCAAAGAGCACGGTCGCGCGCTGGGAAGGCCTGCGCAAGCAGGACGTCGTCTCGCAGCAGGAGCTCGACGAGCGCCGCAGCGGCCTCGCGCAGGCGACCGCCAACCTCGCGGCGGCCGAGGCTAACGTGCAGCGGCTGCGCCAGCTCGAAGGCTTCAAGCGCGTCGTCGCCCCGTTCGCCGGCGTGATCACGCGCCGCAACGTCGACGTCGGCGACCTGATCGATGCCGGTGGCGGTGCCGGCCGCGTGCTGTTCCAGCTCGCCCAGACCGATCCGCTGCGGGTCTACGTCAATGTCCCGCAGTCGTATGCGCATCTGGTCCGGCCGGGCCAGCCGGTCGTCGTGACCCAGGCCGAGTTGCGCGGGCAGAAATTCGTCGGCGAAGTGGCCCGCACGTCGGCCTCGATCGACACCACGACGCGGACGATGCAGGTCGAGGTCGCGCTGCCCAACAAGGATGGCGCATTGCTGCCGGGCGCCTATGTGCAGGTCGCCTTGCCGCTGGCGGCCAGCCAGGCGCTCGCGATCCCGACCAATGCGTTGCTGTTCCGCGGTGAGGGCACGCGCGTCGCGATCGTCGATGCGCAGGGCCGCGTGCAGCTGCGGCCGATCACGCTCGGCCGCAACCTCGGCGAATCGTTCGAGGTGCTCGACGGCGTCAGTGCGAAGGACCGGGTCGTCCTGAACCCGCCTGATTCGCTGGCCGACGGCGACCTCGTCGCGCTCGCGCCGGCGGCTGGGGAGGCCGCGGCGGCGAGCGGTGCTGCCGTCGGCACGGTGGCCGGTCGCGAAGCCGTCGGCGCCAAAGGCGCACCGTGACGCGGCGGGCCGGGTCCGCGCTCGGCGTCGTCGCGCTGCTGCTGGCGGGGTGCGCGGCCGGCCCGGACTATCGCAAGCCGGCGCTGGACCTGCCGGTCGCGTGGACGGTCGAGGCGCCGTGGCGCGAAGGCCGGCCGGACGACCAGTCCGCCAAGGGCCCGTGGTGGCGCCGCTTCGATGATCCGCAACTCGATGCGCTCGCCGAGCAGGCGCTCGCCGCGAATGCCACGCTGGCGATCGCCGCGGCGCGCCTGGCGCAGTCCCGCGCGATCGTCGGCGCGGCATCGGCCGCGCTGTTCCCGCAGATCAACCTGTCGACGCGGGCCTCGCGCCAGCGCATCTCGGCGAACCGGCCGCAGACCAACTACGCGTCGCCGAACTTCTCGACCGTGCAGAACGACTTCATCGCGGCGCTCGCGGTCAGCTACGAGTTCGACCTGGCGGGCCGGGTGCAGCGCTCGATCGAAGGCGTGGAGGCTTCGGCCGAACAGTCCGCGGCGGATTTCGAGAACACGCGGCTGGTGCTGACCGCCGACCTCGCGACCAACTACTTCAACCTGCGCTCGACCGACATCGAGCTCGACGTGCTGATGCGTTCGATCGCGCTGCAGCGTCGTGTGCTCGGCCTGATCAGCGCGCGCCACGACCTCGGCGCGGTCTCCGGCCTCGAGGTCGCGCAGCAGCAGACCCTGCTCGACTCGACCCTGGTGCAGGTCGACCTGCTGCGGCGCCAGCGCAGCATCTTCGAGCACGCGATCGCGACCCTGACCGGCACCGCCGCGCCGCTCTTCGCGCTGGCGCCGGATCCGAAGGAGCGCGTGCCGCCGGCGGTGCCGCTCGGCGTGCCGTCCGACGTGCTCGAGCGGCGGCCGGATGTCGCCTCGGCCGAGCGCGCGATGGCGGTCGCCAATGCGCAGATCGGCATCGCGACCGCGGCGTTCTATCCGAGCATCACGCTGGCGCCGCTGCTCGGTGTCGAAAGCACGTCGCTGGCGACGCTGTTCGATGCGCCGAGCCTGCTCTGGTCGATCGGCGTCTCGCTGACCCAGCCGCTGTTCGATGCGGGCCGCTTGAAGGCGAACGTCGATTTCGCGCAGGCCGGCTACGACGCGACCGTGGCCAACTACCGCCGCGTCGTGCTGACCGCGATGCAGGAGGTCGAGGACGGCATCAGCGGCGTCGCGTCGCTGGCGCGTGCGTCCGAGCAGGCGGTGCTGGCGGTCGCCTCGGCGCGGAAGTTGCTGGAGATGTCGGCGGCCCGCTACGAAGGCGGCGCCTCGGGCTATCTCGACGTCATCACCGCACAGCAGGCGTTGCTGTCGAGCGAGCGTCTGGCCGCGCAGCTGCGCGGCCAGCGCCTGCTCGCCTCGGTGTTTCTCGTCAAGGCTCTCGGCGGCGATTGGGAACGGTCGCCGAAGCTCGCGACGCGCTAGCCCGGAATGGTCCTGCCGGTTGGGGTGCCGCGCCGCTTCGACGACGTGAGGCTCCGTCTCCGTTCCAGCGCCCCCGTGGTCGCCTGCGATCTTGAACTCGCGCCTGCCGCCCCCAACCTGTGAATCAACGCAGCAACGCGTGAATCACGAAGACCATCATGTCCGCCCCGAAGCTCGAATCCGTCAAGACCCGCCTCGAGAACGTCATCGCGCTGGCCCGCCTGCTCGAACGTGTCGAGCGCAGCACGGTCGCTCCTGATCCCGATCAGTACCGTGCCCTCGTCCACCAGCTCGGCGAATCGCTCGAGTCCGATCTGCCCGAAGCCGCGCTGAGGGCGATCTTCGGCGCGTATCCGGCCGCGGCCGAGTTGTACGAGAACCTGCACTACGAGAAGTCAGGGCTGATGCTCTCGCCGCTCGAGCGCTCGGTCGAGACCGAGATGATGACGAGCCAGGCGCTGCACCGCATCGCCAAGGCGGTCAAAGGGCAGGCCTGACGACCCGACCCGCTGCGCATCCGAACGTCAAAACTTCGGGATGCGCAGGGTCTTGCTGATCATCAGCGTGCCCGAAAGCGCAAACAGCAGCACCAGCGAGTGCAGCTGCCAAGGGCCGAAGGTCATCACGCCGAAGTAGAGCTGCCCTTCGATTCGGCCTTGCCAGGCCGCGTAGGCGAGCAGCGCGGTCAGCGCGACGCTGGTCGGAATCGGCGTCCCTTCGAAGTACTTGACCTTGTCGCTGCCGGCCGCCAAGGTCTCGGCGGTGACGTTGTAGCGCGCCAGGCGCGAGACGCCGCAGCACACGAAGTAGACGAGGACGAGGGCATCCCAGCCACCGTTCATGCCGGCGGCAAACGCGAGCGACGCCGGCGCCACCCCGAACGAGATCACGTCGGCGAGCGAGTCGAGCTCACGGCCGAGCGCCGAGTGGGTCTGGCGCCAGCGCGCGACGCGACCGTCGAGCACATCGAAAATGAACGCGGCCGGCGCGAGCGCTGCCGCGATCAGATAGTCGCACACCGCATGGCTCATCAGGAAGACCATGGCCATGAACACGGTTCCGACTCCGCAGGCGGCGTTGCCGAGCGTGAAGACGTCCGCGAGATGAAAGCCGCGGATCATCGAGAAGTGTTTCTTGGTCGGTGCTTCGGTGCTCATGGGCAAGATTCGGTCTGGGGACGAAGGTGATGAAGTCGGCGCGCGGACCCCGTGCTGCGCCGAGGCACAAGGCCTACTGCTCTTCCGGCCAGGCGTTGCCGTCGCGCGCAACCAGCGCACTGGCCGCGGCCGGCCCCCAGGTCCCGGCGCTGTACGGCCGCGGCGGGCTCGAGTCGTCGCGCCAGGCCTCGAGGATCGGCTCGACCCAGCGCCACGCCTCCTCCTGTTCGTCGCTGCGCACGAACAGGTTCAGGCGGCCGGCGATCACGTCGAGCAGCAGGCGCTCGTAGGCGCCGACCCGGTTCTCGGCGAACGCCTTGTCGAAGTCGAGGTCGAGCGAAACCGGCGCCAGCGCCTCGCCCTGGCTGTTGCCCTTGGCGGCGAGCAGGTGCAGCTCGAGGCCGTCTTCCGGCTGCAGGTTGATGACGAGCTTGTTGGCCTGATTCGGGCCCGGAAAGATGCTGTGCGGCGCCGGCCGGAAGTTGACGACGATCTGCGCGTCGCGCGCGGCCAGGCGCTTGCCGGTGCGCAGGTAGAACGGTACGCCGGCCCAGCGCCAGTTCAGCACTTCGGTGCGCAGCGCGACAAAGGTTTCGGTGCGGCTCCCCGGCGGGACATTGGCCTCCTCGAGAAAGGCTGGCGAGTTGCCGTTGCCGCCTGGCGCCCCGCGGTACTGTCCGCGCACCACGTCGCGGGCGACGCTCTCCGGCGTGAAGCGCTTCAGAGAGCGCAGCACCTTCAGCTTCTCGTCGCGGATCGCGTCGGCTTCGTTGCGCGACGGCGGCTCCATCGCGACCATCGTCAGCAACTGCAGCGCATGGTTCTGGATCATGTCGCGCAGCGCGCCGGTTGCGCTGTAGAAGCTGCCGCGCGTGCCGACGCCGATCGACTCGGCCAGCGTGATCTCGATGTTGGCGATGCACTCGCGCCGCCACAGCGGCTCGAACAACGCATTGCCGAAGCGCAGCGCCATCAGGTTCTGCACCGACGGCTTGCCGAGGTAGTGGTCGATGCGGAAGGCCTGCTCCTCGCGGAACACCGAGCGCACGACGCGGTTGATCTCTTGCGCGCTCGCCAAGTCGCGGCCGAGCGGCTTCTCGAGCACGACGCGGGTCTCCGGGCCGTTCAGGCCGGCCGCGCCGAGCTCGGCACAGATCTTCGGAAACAGGTCGGGATCGGTCGCCAGGTACATCACGACGACATCGGCGTCGCGTTCGGTGAGCCACTCCTTCAGGCGCGCGTAGTGGGCCGGGTCAGAGAGGTCCATCGCGCGGTAGTGGACGAGCGCCGCGAAGCGCGCGAACTCCTCGTCGGTCGGCCGCTTCGCGCCCTCGACTTCCTGAAAGCGGCCCTTCAGCCACTCGCGGTAGTTGTCGTCGCTCTGCGGTTGGCGGGCAACCGCGAGGATGCGGCCGTCCGGCGGCAGCTTGCCGTGTCGAAACGCCTGGAACAGCGCCGGCATCAGCTTGCGCCATGTCAGGTCGCCGGTACCGCCGAAGAACACGAGGTCGAATGCCATGACGGACAGGATACGATGCTTCGCTGCCTGGCCGAACGATCGTGCGTGGAGCGGCGCCAACGAGGAGACATTCGATGACGATGCGACGCGCGGCCCTGCTGATCGCGGCCACGTTCTGCGCCGCCGACGCGAGCGCCCAGCAGAGTCAGGTCAATGTGATCTGTTCGGTGCAGGCCGACTGGTGCAACATGATCCAGACCGTGTTCGCGAAGTCGACCGGCATCAAGGTCAACATGGCGCTGAAAGGTTCGGGCGAGGCGCTCGCGCAGCTGATGGCCGAGAAGGCCAACCCGAAGACCGACGTCTGGTTCGGCGGCACCGGCGACCCGCACCTGCAGGCGGCCGAGAACGACCTGACGATCGAATACAAGTCGGCGACCCTGCCGCAGCTGCACGGCTGGGCCCAGGACCAGGCCCGGCAGTCCGGCTACAAGACCGTCGGCATCTACTCCGGGCCGCTCGGCTTCGGCTACAACAGCGAGCTCGTCGCGAAGAAGAAACTCGATGTGCCGAAGAGCTGGGCCGACCTGTTGAAGCCGCAGTACAAAGGCGAGATCCAGGTCGCGAATCCGGCCTCGAGCGGCACCGCGTACACGATGATCGCGACCCTGGTCCAGCTGATGGGCGAGGACAAGGCGTTCGACTATCTGAAGGGCCTGCATCGCAACATCGGCCAGTACACGCGCTCGGGCACCGGACCGATCAAGGCGGTCGCACGCGGCGAGACGGCGGTCTCGATCAGCTTCGTGCACGACGGGCCGGGCGAGAAGCTGCAGGGCTTTCCGGTCGAGACGGTGACGCCGGCCGAAGGCACCGGCGCCGAGATCGGCTCGATGAGCATCATCAAGGGCGCCCGCAACCTCGCGCAGGCCAAGCAGTTCTACGAATGGGCGCTGACCCCGCAGGCCCAGCAGTTCGGCGCGGCGACGCGCCAGTACCAGCTGCCGTCGAACAAGGCGACCCCGGTCGATCCGCTGGTGCCCGACTTTCGCAAGATCCGGCTGATCAACTACGACTACGCGAAGTACGGCGCGAGCGCCGAACGGCGTCGCCTGATCGCGCGCTGGGAGAAAGACGTCAACTCGCTGCCGCGCTGACGCCGTGAACGCGCCCGCGGCTGCGCGGTCGAGCCGGTCCGTCGGGCTGTGGCTGCTGATCGGCGCACTGGCCTACCTGCTGCTGCCCTGGTACTTCGTCACCGAGTCGAGCCTGCTGCAGTCGCTCGGTTCGGCGTGGACCCGCAGCGAGGCGGCGAGCGGTGCGCTGCAGACGGCCTGGCTCGGCCGGCCGTGGCTGGCGGCCGCGCCGATCGGCCTCGCGCTCGGCCTCGCCGGCTGGGCCGCATCGGGCCGCGCGCGCCAGGGCGGCCTGCTGATCGCCGGCGGGCTCGTCGTGCTGGCCGGCATCCTGATCGGCGGCTTCACGATCGGCGCGCGCGGCTGGTCGATCGAGGCCCTGACGACGCGGCTCGGGCCGCTGCCGGTCGGCCAGCCCGGCCTCGGCCTCGGCGGCGTGCTGACCCTGCTCGCCGCGCTGATGCTGCTCGGCGCGGGGGCGGCCCGGCGCGGCTTCTTTCGCGGCGATCTGTTCACGGCGTGGGCGGTCGTGCTGTGCAGTGCGCTGCTGCTGCTGTTCGTCGCGCTGCCGGTCACCAAGGCGCTGGCCGGCGCGTTCATCGACGACGCCGGCCGCTTCTCGCTCGGCGCGTTGGTCGAGCGGGTCGCCAACGAGCGCACGTGGGGGCTCGGCTGTTTGCGTGGTGGACCGCAGTGCGGTGTCGCCTGGAACACGCTTTTCCTCGCACTGCTGACCGCGACCGGAACGACCGTGCTCGGCACGATGATCGCGCTCGTTGCCGAACGCGGCGGCGCGCGCCTGAAGCGGCCGTTGAACGGGCTCGCGCTGCTGCCGCTGATCACGCCGCCGTTCGTCGTCGGCCTCGGCCTGATCCTGCTGTTCGGCCGCGCCGGGCTCGTCAACCAGCTCCTCGAGAACACCTTTGGCATCACGCCGACGCGCTGGTTCTACGGGCTGCCCGGGCTCTGGCTGGCGCAGCTGTTCGCGTTCACGCCGATCGCCTTCATGATCGTGCGCGGCGTCGTCGCCGGCATCAGCCCGGCGCTCGAGGAGGCTGCGCAGACCCTGCGCGCGAGCCGACGCAAGGCGTTCTTCACCATCACGCTGCCGCTGCTGAAGCCCGGCCTCGCGAACGCGTTCCTGGTCGGCTTCGTCGAGAGCATCGCCGACTTCGGCAACCCGATCGTCGTCGGCGGCCAGTTCTCGGTGCTGTCGACCGACATCTTCTTCGCGGTCGTCGGCGCGCAATTCGACCAGGGCCGCGCGGCATCGCTGTCGCTGGTGCTGACCGGCTTCGCGCTCGCGGTGTTCTGGGTCCAGCAGCGCCTGCTCGGCCGGACCGCCTTCACGACCTTGACCGGCAAGGGCGACAGCGGGGTGCCGATGCCGCTGCCGCGCGGCCTGCAGCGAATCTGTCTGGCGGTCGTGCTGCCGTGGCTCGCGTTCACCCTGGTGGTCTATGGCTTCGCCTTCGTCGGCGGCTTCGTGCAGACCTGGGGCCGCGACTACACGCTGACCTTTCACCACTTCGTCACCGCGTTCGACCTGCAGCGCGGCGATGCGGCAGTCGGAGGCGGCTGGGTCTTC